>ERZ1066121.714-NODE-714-length-28506-cov-19.309796_pt1 | contig 28506 bp, 25 predicted proteins | sample MGYA00382768_ERZ1066121 | MGnify/ENA primary metagenome ERZ1066121 (study PRJEB33369, sample SAMEA5778351) | biofilm metagenome | biome: Industrial cooling water; feature: Water cooling tower basin; material: Biofilm | place: United Arab Emirates | collected...
GGAACTGGGCCTTGCCGACGGCCGGCGAGGTGTCGTGCCAGATCTTGTGCGCGAAATGGGTGTCGGTGGTGACGATGTAGACCTCGGCGCCGGCCTTCTTGAACGCGTCGTAGTTGTTCGCGGCGTCCTCGACCTCGGTCGGGCAGTTGAAGGTGAAGGCGGCGGGCATGAAGATCAGCACCGACCACTTGCCCTTGAGGGACTCGTCCGTGATCTGGACGAACTCGCCGGCGTGGTAGGCGGTGGCCTTGAACGGCTGGATCTGGGTGTTGATCAGCGACATGAATGGGATCCTTTGGGGTGTGGGGTGAGAGACGAAATCCGCATGGGCGGTGGCGTGACCGAAAGGTTGTGTCGATCACAACGAGGCGTATGGTAGGCATCCGCTATCAATCAAGCAAATGAATTGACTCTATCGTTATGATAGTTTTCATGAATCAATATCGCCTGCAATCCGGGTCCGCCATCGCCCGGCCGGTGCAGCCTCCGCTCGCTGCGGCCGCCCGCCCGCATCCCGGCCATTGCGCCCGCCTCCGCAGGCATGGGCGCCGCCGCGCATGACGACGATGCATGAGCGCGGTGCGTCCACGGTCGAGGCCTGCCTGCGCGCCGCCGCGTCGCGGATGCTGCCGTCCGCCGGCACCGCGGCCGAGGCCCGCGCCGAGGCCGAGACCCTGCTGGCGCACGCGCTGGGCAAGTCGCGCAGCTGGCTCTACGCCTGGGGGGATGCCGCGGTTCCTGCAGCGCAGGCCTCGGTGTTCGAGCGCCTCGTCGCCCGTCGCGTGGAGGGCGAGCCCGTCGCCTACCTCGTGGGCCGGCGCGGGTTCTGGACGCTCGACCTGGAGGTCGGCCCCGACACGCTCATCCCGCGGCCCGAGACCGAACGGCTGGTCGAGCTGGCCCTCGAGCGTCTGCACGTCGACCGCCCGCTGGTCGTGGCCGATCTGGGCACCGGCAGCGGCGCCATCGCCCTGGCCATCGCCAGCGAGCGCCCACGGGCGCGTGTCTACGCCACCGATGCCAGTCCCGGTGCGCTGGCCATGGCGCGTGCGAATGCGGCGCGGCTCGGGCTCGGCCATGTGCACTGCCTCGCCGGCCACTGGGACGACTGGTTCGGCGCCCTGGCCGCGGCGCTGGACGGCGCGCGCTGCGACCTGATCGCCAGCAATCCGCCCTACATCGCCGCGGGCGACGCGCACCTGCAGCGCGGCGACCTGCGCTTCGAGCCTGCCAAGGCGCTGGCGTCCGGCGCCGACGGACTGGAGGCCATCCGCGCGATCGTAGCCGGCGCCCCGCTGCATCTGCATCCGGGTGGCTGGCTGCTGCTGGAGCACGGCCTCGACCAGGGCGAGGCGATCCGCGGGCTGCTGGCGCAGGCCGGTTTCGTCGAGATCGCGACCCATGCCGACCTGGAAGGCCGCGACCGGGTGACCCTTGGCAGGTGTGCATAGCGCCGTGGTCGCGGATGGTGGGCCGGTCCTGCCCACCGGGAGATTCACCGCCATGGTCCGCAACCGCGTCGCCCGCAGCGCACTGCCGGTCCTGCTGTGTCTGCCTGTCCTGCTGAGCGGCTGTCGCGGCGATGGGTCGGAGGCGCTCGCTGCGGCCCCGGCCGCTGCTGGTCTGTCCGTGGCGGGTTCGGCCAGCCCCGGCGAGGCCGAACTGCGCGCGGCCACGGCGGCGGCGATGGCCGCCCGCGATGCCGCTGCGCTGACCGACGCCGTGGAACAGGCGCGACGCCTGCTGGGCGAACGCGCCGGCATTCCTGAGGTGAAGGAGCGCTTCCAGCCGATCCCGTCCGCAGCCCCGCTGCAGGCCGAGGAAGCGCGCCGCCTGGCCGCCCGTTCGCTGCCGCGGCTGGAGACGCTGCGCTGGTGGCGGGTCGGGATGGATCCGCTCCAGTTGGGGCGCCCGCTGCGCGAACCGGCGGCGGTGCTGATCGGCGCCCTCGCGCTCGGCGAAGCGGCGGGCACCGATGCCGCGCGCCGGCGCGCGCTCGCGGTGGCAACCGACGCCGGCGAGTTCCTGCTCTGGGCGCAGGCCGAGGCCGGCGGCACGCTGTGCCCCTTTCCCGCATCGCGCGGCGTCGCCGACAGTGCGCCGTTCAAGGCCTCCGCCCGATTCCTGGAGGCCGCCGAGCGCGAGGGCCGGCTGCAGCACGTCACCCGCAACGGCTGGACCATCGACGACCTGGGCGATGGCGGTCTGCAGTTCGACAACGGCGAGTGCGGCGCGGCACTGCTGGCGCTGCATGCGGCCAGCGGGGAAGCGCGCTGGCTGGACGCGGCGCGGCGCATGGGCGAGTGGGCGATCGCGCAGCCGCTCTCGGTCAACTGGAACTACAACGCCTTCAGCGTCCATCTGCTTGCCGAGCTGTACGCGGCCACCGGCGAGGCGCGGTGGCTGGACGCGGCGCTCGACAAGGCGCGTTTCGGCATGATCCCCGGCCAATTGCGCGACGGCCCCTACGCCGGCCGCTGGCTCGACCCGCACAACGCACGGCCGGCCTATCACTACATCCTGCTGCGCGGACTCGCCGCGCTCGCGCGCCGGCTGCCCGCGGGCACACCCGAGCGGGTCGAAGTCGAGGCAGCCCTGTCGCTCGGCCTCGCCGCGCGCAATCGCGACTTCACCGGGCCGGGCGCGGCCAACAAGGACCATGCGCTGCAGTCGCTGCTGATGGTGGATGCCGGTTGGCGCACGGAGCCCGCGTTCCTGGCCGGCACCGGGACCGAGGCCGCGCTCGCCGCACTCGAGCGCCTGGCCGCACAGCAGTGGCGCAGTGGTCGCGACCCGCTCGGCCCGCATGCCGCCGGCCTGCTGCTGGCCCATGTCGTGCGGCGCGGGCAGTCCTCCGATGCCGCGCTGGGCGGGGGTGACGAAGACAGGGCAGGCGGAGCGGCCGGGGACGGCTGATAAACTCCGGTCTTCGCCAGCCCGCTCGCCATCCAGCGCCACCCGCCATTCTTCCGGAGCGTCCATGCGCAGCTTCTACCCCGAGATTTCGACCTACGACACCGGCCGCCTGCAGGTCGACGACCGGCACTCGCTGTACTACGAACAGTGCGGCAACCCGGACGGCAAGCCGGTGGTGCTGCTGCACGGCGGCCCCGGTGCGGGCTGCAGCGACAAGATGCGGCGTTTCCACGACCCGGCGAAGTACCGCATCGTGCTGTTCGACCAGCGTGGCGCCGGGCGCTCCACGCCGCATGCCGACCTGGTCGACAACACCACCTGGCATCTGGTGGCGGACATCGAGGCGCTGCGCGAGCACCTCGGCATCGCGCGCTGGCAGGTGTTCGGCGGCTCGTGGGGGTCCACCCTCGCGCTGGCCTATGCCGAAACCCACCCCGACCGGGTCACCGAGCTGGTGCTGCGCGGCATCTTCATGCTGCGTCGCTGGGAGCTGGAGTGGTTCTACCAGGAAGGCGCCTCGCGCCTGTTCCCGGAGCCGTGGGAGCGGTACCTGGCGGCGATTCCGCCGGTCGAGCGCCACGATCTGATGTCGGCCTACCACCGCCGCCTGACCAGCGACGACCCGGCGGTGCGGCTGGCCGCGGCCCGCGCCTGGAGCGTGTGGGAAGGCGCCACCAGCTTCCTGCGCGTCGACCCGCATTTCGTCGACGGCCACGAGGACGAGGCCTTCGCCCTGGCCTTCGCGCGGATCGAGAACCACTACTTCGTCAACGGCGGCTTCTTCGAAGTCGACGACCAGCTGCTGCGCGACGCGCACCGGATCGCCGACATCCCCGGCCTGATCGTGCACGGCCGCTACGACGTGGTCTGCCCGGTCCAGAACGCCTGGGACCTGCACAAGGCCTGGCCGAAGGCCGAGCTCGCGATCACGCCCACCTCCGGGCATTCGGCCTATGAGCCGGAGACCGTCGACGTGCTGATCCGGGCGACGGACCGGTTCGCCGGCTGAGCCTCGGGCCGGTCAAGGCCGGCTGCGGGGCCGTCGGCCTGCGGGGTTGCATCGCCAGCCCGGACGGGTGGGCCCGGGCCGGGGAGGGTTCCGACGCTCTTGCCGATGCGTTATCATGTTCGGCTTACCCTGCCATCCCGGCAGCTGGGCAACACCGAGACGCACATGGTCAAGATTCGCCTCACCCGTGGCGGCGCGAAGAAGCGCCCCTTCTACCACATCATCGTCACCGATAGCCGCAACGCCCGCGACGGCCGCAACATCGAGCGCGTCGGCTTCTACAACCCGGTCGCCTCCGGCAACGACAAGCCCGTCGAGCTGGACGTCGAGCGCGTGAAGTACTGGGTGGACAACGGCGCCCAGATGACCGACAAGGTCGCCAATCTCTACAAGCAGGCGGCCAAGGCCGCGGCTGCCGAGGCCCCCGCGGCCTGAGGCGGGTCGGCTGACTCCGGGGCCGGCGCGTTTTCCGCGCGGCCCGTCCCCCGGGTCGCCGCCAACCGGATACTGCAATGAACGACCCGACGCGCCGCATCCTCATCGGCAGGATCCACGGCGCGTTTGGCGTGCGTGGCGAAGTGAAGCTCGAGTCCCTGACCGAGCCAGCCGGCAACGTGTTCCGCTACCAGCCCTGGATCCTGCGCGATGCCCTCGGCCGCGAACGCGAGATCGCCGGAGCGAAGGGTCGCGCCGGTGGCAAGGGCCTGATCGCGACCCTGCCCGGCATCGACGACCGCGACGCCGCCGAGGCCTTGCGCGGCACCGAGATCCATGTCCCGCGCAGCGCGCTGCCGCCGCCCAGGCCCGGCGAGTTCTACTGGGTCGATCTGGAAGGCATGCGCGTGGAAAACACCGAGGGTGTCGACTTCGGCACCGTGGCCTGCGTGTTTTCGAATGGCGCCAACGATGTGCTGATCGCCCGCGGCGACCGCGAGCGCCTGATTCCCTTCATCCGCCCCGACTACGTGCACGTGCTCGATTTCGACGCCGGCCGCATCGTGGTGGAATGGGATGCGGATTTTTGAGGGCCGGGATTGGTGATTCGTGATTCTGGGTTCCGGATTCGTGGTCCGGAATGCGTGGTTCGCGCTTGGTGATGTGTGATTCGTCGTCCGGGCCATGGGATCGTGGGCTCTGGATGCGATGACCCGAAATGCGTGAATGCGAGTTGGATGACTCCACCCACCGCGTACCACGCCTCGGTGTCGCCACTGTTGGCGTCCCGAGCATGGCGAGGGACCTGCTTTGGGATGTTTCCAGGCGACAAGGCCGCGCCCGACAACGCCCGGTCATTCAAACGCACCAGGCAGATCCCTCGCTGCGCTCGGGATGACGGCGTCTTCTTTGCCCGTGGCGTGAATCCAGCATGCAATCGTGCGGCAGGTTTTCCCCGCTCCCCATTCCCAATCCCGGCTCTCCATGCGCATCGATCTCATCAGCCTGTTCCCCGACTTCGTCGCCCAGATCGCCGGGCACGGGGTGGTCGGGCGTGCGCAGGAGCGCGGGCTGTTGGCGCTGGCCGGGTGGAACCCGCGCGACTACGCCGAGGGCAATTACCGGCGGGTCGACGACCGGCCGTTCGGCGGCGGGCCGGGGATGGTCATGCTGATCGACCCGCTGCATGCGGCGCTGCAGGCCGCGCGTGCGGCCGATCCGCAGCCGGCGCGGGTGATCTACATGAGCCCGCAGGGAGCGCCGCTCACCCAGGCCAAGGCCCGTGCGCTGGCCGATGCGCCGCGGCTGATCCTGCTCTGCGGCCGTTACGAGGGGGTGGACGAGCGGCTGCTGCGGGCCGAGGTGGACGAGGAGCTGTCGATCGGCGACTACGTGCTGTCCGGCGGTGAACTGGCTGCGGCCGTGGTGGTCGATGCCGTCGCCCGGCTGCTGCCCGGCGCGCTCAACGATGCCGAATCCGCCGCGCAGGACAGTTTCGAGGGCGAGGGTGGACTGCTGGACTGCCCGCACTACACCCGGCCGGTCTCGCACCCGCTCGGCGAGGTGCCGCCGGTGCTGCTGTCCGGCAACCACGCCGAGATCGCGAAATGGCGGCGGCAGCAGTCGCTGGGCCGGACCTGGCTGCGGCGGCCGGAGCTGATCGACCGTGACGCGCTCTCCAGAGCCGACCGCGCACTGCTCGAGGCCTTCCTGTCCGAACAGGCCGACGCCGCGCAGGCTCAGGTGGCCGCCTCGGCCGGCGGGCCGGAGGAAGGCGCGCCGGCCACAGACGATGGCCCGAATACCGCACCCAGCCCGCCAGATGGGTCCGGGCAGGACCGCTGAGCGCGGTGGGCGGCCACAGGCTGGCTTCCGGTCGTGCGTACGATGGCGGCCACGAGCCGCAGCCGGTCGCCGGACTGGCACCCGTCCCCGGGCTGCGGTTATGATAGGCGGCTAACCTTTGCTGTACCCCGCTCCCGGCGGGTCTTGCGACACTCCAGCGACACCCTGCAGTACCCCATGCCATGACGCGGGTCCACGTGCACTCGCGCAACAACAGCCGCGGACGCGGTCTTCGGACCGACGGCCGGGCACCCACAACAAGGCCAGACCCATGAACAAGCCCTCGCTCAACACGCTGATCCAGCAGTTCGAAGCCGAACAGGTGCAGCGCACGCTGCCCGCCTTCGGCCCCGGCGACACCGTCGTCGTCAACGTCAAGGTCAAGGAAGGCAACCGCGAACGCGTCCAGGCCTATGAAGGCGTGGTCATCGCGAAGAAGAACGGCGGCCTGAACTCCTCGTTCACCGTGCGCAAGATTTCCCACGGCTACGGCGTGGAGCGCGTGTTCCAGAGCCACAGCCCGACTATCGACTCGGTCGAGGTCAAGCGCCGCGGCGCCGTCCGCGCCGGCAAGCTGTACTACCTGCGCGGTCTGCAGGGCAAGAAGGCGCGCATCAAGGAAGACCTGTCCGCCGTCGCCAAGGCCAAGGCCGAGGCGCAGGCCGCCGCCGCCGAGTGATCGCGCGACGTTCACGCCCGCACGCGGCGTGAATGGCAGTCTCCAGAACGGCCGCCTCCGGGCGGCCGTTCGCGTTTGCGGGCATCGACAGCAGGCCTTGCGTCCGCGTCGATTTGCATGCTGGCCGCATCTTCCATCCTGGCGGGTACCTGGGCGCACGTCCTTGCGTATTTCCCGCGGGCTTGTGCGCGGCAAAGCCCTTGTTTCATGCTCTGCTGGAATCCCGAATCCCGAATCCCGAATCCCGAATCCCGAATCCCGAATCCCGAATCCCGAATGACCCAGCAAGACTCCACCACCCGCCTCGACCTCTGGCTCTGGGCCGCGCGTTTCTACAAGACCCGCAGCCTGGCCAAGCAGGCGATCGAGACCGGCAAGGTCGAGGTCGGCGGGCAGCGGGCGAAGGCTTCGCGCGGGGTGCGGGTGGGCGATGCGCTGCGCATCGTGCGCGGGGAGGAAGTGTTCGAGGTCGACGTGCTCGGCCTGAGCGATGTGCGCGGGCCGGCGAGCGTGGCGCGCACGCTGTATGCCGAGTCCGAAGCCTCGCAGGCGCGACGCGCGGAGGCGCTGGCACAGGCGCGCGCGGCGCGGGCGGGCTATCAGCCGCCCGAGACCAAGCCGGACAAGCGCGCGCGGCGGTTGATTCGGGCGCTGGGCGATATCGACGCGCTGTGAGTCGGCAGGCCCGGCCGATGCGGCCCGGCTCGGGGTCTCACTCTTCCAGCAGCACGTAAGGGACGACCCGTTTCTTCCAGGCGTCGCCGAAATAGCGCTTGGCCTGATCCACCGCCAGGCCGATGAAGCCGTCCCACTGCGACGGGTGGATGGTCTGGCAGCCGAGGCTGGACGTGGTGTTGAAGCCGCCGCGGTGGATGTTGATGCCGAACATGCCGGTGTGCGGGTAGGGCGGGTTGCCGTCGCGCATCACGGTCACCGGCGCTGCGCGCTGGCACAGCGCCAGGTACTTGCCGGCGTGCAGGTCGAAGCGGTGCGCGAACCACGCGCCCGGCATCAGCGAGGCCATGCCCTTGGTGCTGTCGGCGGTGCCATGGCCCTTGCGGTAGCGCGTGGGGTCGGTGTTGCCGTTGAAGGCGACCATCGCCTGTCGCGTGAGGATGAAGATGGCGTCGTCGTAGATGCCGCGGTCGTTGACGTTCGGCGCGCCCATCGAGTTCTTGTAGTAGCCGCGGATGCCGACCACCACCAGCGGATAGGCCGTTTCGTCGATGGCGTAGGGTGCGATCATCTCGCGCAGTGTGTCGGAATGCAGTCGCGGTTTTTCCCTGGGGACATTGGACATGAGTGGCCTCCCTGCGGTGTGTGGCGATGGCGGTTGTTGCGGTTGTGGTCTGCGGTGTCGCGTGCGCGCGAGCGTGCGTGTACGTGTAGGCGTGCGTGTACGTGACGGTCGCGATGGTGTTCATCGAGCCAACGCAACCGGCCATCGGCAGCGGCCACGGCCGGAATGCGATCGCTGCGATCCGCAGAAACGACAACGCCCCTTGGTACAGGGGCGTTGTCGCACGGGTCGCGATCACACGGCGATGCTGCGCCGCCGTGGATCGGGCTCAGCGGTGCAGATCGAACCGATCCAGCTCCATCACCTTGGTCCAGGCCGCGACGAAGTCGTGGACGAACTTCTCGCCTGCGTCCTCGGCCGCATAGACCTCGGCCAGGGCGCGCAGCTGCGAGTTGGAGCCGAACACCAGGTCGACCACGGTGGCGGTCCACTTGCGCTCGCCGGTCTGGCGATCCAGGCCTTCCAGCACGTTGCGGTCGGCGTCCGAACGCTGCCAGCGGGTGCCCATGTCGAGCAGGTTGACGAACACGTCGTTGCTGAGGGTGCCCGGGCGGTCGGTGAACACGCCGTGCTTCGCGCCGCCGGCGTTGGCGTCCAGCGCGCGCAGGCCGCCGACCAGCACGGTCATTTCCGGCGCGGTGAGCATCAGCAGCTGGGCCTTGTCGATCAGCCACTCCGCGGCGCTGCCGGCGTGGCTGGGCGCGGCGTAGTTGCGGAAGCCGTCGGCCTTGGGCTCGAGCGGGGCGAAGGACTCGGCGTCGGTGTGCGCGTCGGTGGCGTCGGTGCGGCCCGGAGTGAAAGGCACGGTGACGTCCACGCCGCCCTTCTTCGCTGCGGCTTCCACCGCGGCACAGCCGCCGAGCACGATGAGGTCGGCCAGCGAGATCTTCTTGCCGCCGGAGGCCGAGGCGTTGAAGTCGCGCTGGATGCCTTCGAGCACGCCCAGCACCTTGGCCAGCTCGGCCGGGTCGTTGGCGGCCCAGTCCTTCTGCGGGGCGAGGCGGATGCGCGCGCCGTTGGCGCCGCCGCGGCGGTCGCTGCCGCGGAAGCTGGCGGCCGAGGCCCAGGCGGTGCGGACCAGCTGCGGGATGGTGAGACCGGAGGCCTGCAGCTTGACCTTCAGCGCGGCGATGTCCGCGGCATCGACCAGCGGATGATCCACGGCGGGCACCGGGTCCTGCCAGATGAGGGTTTCGTTCGGGACCAGCTTGCCCAGATAGCGCGGGCGCGGGCCCATGTCGCGGTGGGTCAGCTTGAACCAGGCGCGGGCGAAGGCATCGGCGAACTTGTCCGGATTGGCCATGAACTCGCGCGAGATCTTCTCGTAGGCCGGGTCGAAACGCATCGCCAGGTCCGCGGTGGTCATCATCGGCTGGTGGCGCTTGTTCGGGTCGTGGGCGTCCGGCACGGTGCCGGCGCCGGCGTCGCCCTTGGGCTTCCACTGGTGCGCGCCGGCCGGGCTCTTGGTCAGCTCCCACTCGTAGCCGAACAGGGTCTCGAAATAGCTCATGTCCCACTTGGTCGGCGTGGGCGTCCAGGCGCCCTCGATGCCGCTGGTGATGGCATCGCCACCCAGGCCGGTGCCGTGCTTGCTCAGCCAGCCGAAGCCCAGCGACTCCAGGTCGCCGGCTTCCGGCTCGCGCCCGACCAGGGCGGCATCGCCGGCGCCGTGGCACTTGCCGAAGGTGTGGCCGCCGGCGACCAGGGCGACGGTCTCGGCGTCGTCCATCGCCATGCGCGCGAAGGTCTCGCGGATGTCGCGGGCCGAGGCCAGCGGGTCGGGATTGCCGTTGGGGCCTTCCGGGTTCACGTAGATCAGGCCCATCTGTACCGCAGCCAGCGAGCCGGCCAGTTCGCGGTCGCCGCTGTAGCGCTCATCGCCCAGCCACGCGGTCTCCGGGCCCCAGTCGATGTCTTCCGGCGACTCGTAGATGTCGGCGCGGCCGCCGCCGAAGCCGAAAGTCTTGAAGCCCATGGATTCCAGCGCCGCATTACCGGCGAGGATCAGCAGGTCGGCCCAGGACAGCGCGCGGCCGTACTTGCGCTTGATCGGCCACAGCAGGCGGCGGGCCTTGTCGAGGTTGCCGTTGTCCGGCCAGCTGTTCTCCGGCGCGAAACGCTGCGCGCCACGGCTGGAGCCGCCGCGGCCGTCGCCCACGCGGTAGGTGCCGGCGGCGTGCCAGGCCATGCGGATCATGAAGGGGCCGTAGTGGCCGTAATCGGCCGGCCACCAGGCCTGGGAGTCGGTCATCAGCGCCTTGAGGTCGGCCATGACCGCGTCGAGATCGAGCTTGGAGAATTCCTTGGCGTAGTCGTAGTCGTTGCCCATCGGGTCGGACAGCGGCGAATGTTGGCGCAGGATGTTCAGCCGCAGCTGGTCCGGCCACCACTGCGCATTGCCCTTGGCCCCGGCGCGGGCGTGGACGGCCACAATCTCGTGGAAGGGGCATTTCGGTTCGGTGGTCATGACGGGTCTCCTTGGGATGGGCGGGGTCGGATGAGCGCCGCGACGTGCACACGCCGCAGATACGTTCATACACCCTACGCCTGCGCTCCGATCAAGGAAATTCGATTGTTTCGACCGAATTGATAGCCCGAGGCTATCAAGGCCCCGCCATGCCAGGGACGTCGGACCCGGCCCAGGCTGCCGCAGCGGACATCCCGCACGGGCGCCCGGGTTCAATCCGCCTGGTGGCCATCCAGGGCTGGATCGAGGTCATCGCAGAGGTGGGTCAGTTCGCGCTTCTCCCCGGAATGGGCATCGAACACGCGGCGATGTTCCGCCAAAGACCATGCATCGTCGCGGACGTAATAACCGGCCACCCAGGCCTGCAGGTGCTCGAGCATGGCGTCCTGCGCGTCCGCGGAGGCGTATTTGTGCGGTTCCCAGGGCCGCCGCCGGTTGTTGGCGAGGCAGGCCTCCAGCCCCGGGTTGAGGAACACCAGCCGGGTACAGGCCGGCGCGGCCCATTCGACCAGCTCGCCATAGCAGCCCTCGATCACCCAACGGGTGTTCAGCGCCATGAACGCCTCCAGATCGCCGCGCACCGCCTCCGGCGCGCGCGCGACCGCGACCTGGCCGGGCTCCCAGACGATGGTGTCCAGGTCCAGATGCGGCAGCGCATGCCGGGCCGACAGGCCAGCGGCGAGGGTGCTCTTGCCGGAGCCGGAGTTGCCGAAGATCAGGAGTCGCATCAAGGCTGTCGCAATCCGGAAGGGGTATTCATGTCATGCCTCATCGCGATGTCGCCACGGACGGACATCAACGCTTCGGGGCCGATCCCCGCTCGAAATGGAACAGCTGCCATTTGCCTTGTTCCCGTCGGTATCCCACCTCGGCTTCACGCAGCTGCGGTGCACTGCGGCAGTCCAGGGTGATCAGGTAGTAGATCTGGTCGGCATCGCCTTCGCCGGAGAGCTGCTGGACCACGCGGCAGTCGGGGTATCGCGTCGACAGGTCGCTCTGGATCTGCGCACGCGAGGGCCCGCGCTCGCAGCCGGCGAGCGCCAGCGCCGACAACAGCGCCGCTGCGGCCGCTATGGGCCCGTGGTACCGCCGCGGGCGGCGGGGGCTGGGCCTGCTCAACGCTTCCCGCCCAGCAGGCCGCTGCCCAGCTTGAGCATGTCGGACAGGTCCACATCGCCGTCGCCGTCCTTGTCGAGCACGGCGCCGAGCAGGCCGCCCGCGAGGCCGCCCTGCTGACGGACCTGGCGCTGCTCCTGGCCGAGAATCGCGCCGAGCACGTCGGCGGTGACATTGCCGCTGGGCGCCGAGGCGCCGGCTTGGCTGCCGCTGAACATGCGCTTGGCCAGATAGGCCATCACGATGGGGGCCAGGATTTTCATCAGCTGCCCGGCACGGTCGCCGCCCAGCCCGGTCGCGGCGCCGAGCTGCTGCGCGGCGGTGTCCTGACGCCCGCCGAGCACATGGCCGAGGATGCCGGCGCCATCCGCCGCCTTGCCGCCGCCGCCGCCGAGCACCATGCCGAGCAGGCCGCCGAGGTCGCCGCCGCCGGCCGCGCCGACGTGGTTGCGCTGCAGCGCGCCGAGCAGCGCCTCCGCACCCTGCGGCTGACTGGCGTTGCGGCCCAGCGCGCCCATCAGCAGCGGCAGCGCCGCGCCCACCGCGCCCGCGGCCTGCTGCGGGTCGGTGCCGAGCTGCTGGGCGATCTGCTGCAGCGGCGCGCCCTGGAGCTGCGACATCAGGTCGTCGGTGAGAGTGGACATGGTGGTGCTCCTGTTGGCTGGCGACTGCGCGCCGGGACAGACACTGTAGCGCCAAGCCGATGACACGCGGAGATGCGCAGGCCGTGATCCGGCGGCTGTGGTGGTCGTGCTGGGCGGGGGGGGCAGGTTCTGGCTGCTCCCGATCCCGTCCCCGATGCCGGCATGAATGTGGGTGTCCCCGAATTTCCCCGTGAATGTGGGTGTCCCCGAATTTCCCCGAATTTCACCCGAATTTCATCCCCAGCGTTCGGTCGTGGGGGGAGTGGGTGTCCCGGATTTGGGTGTCCCGGATTTGATGGGTGTGCCGAACTTCGTCGCCAAAAGTGGGTGTCCCGAACGTGTCTCGGAACTTTGTCACCGAGCCTGATCGCAAAGTGGGTGTCCCGAACATCTTTCCCGAACCTCTTCCCGAACATCCGAAAGTGGGTGTCCCAAACAAACGTCCTCGCGGAAAGTGGGTGTCCCAAACAAACGATCGGGCGCGCGGAAGCCATCGCGGCATCCGCAGGGCTCGTGAACGGCGGTCCGAATTTCACCGTGTCGCGACGCGACTCCGCCGGGTTCGACCGACGCCCCGGCTGGCCTCCCCAAAAAACGAAGGGCCCGGATGACCGGGCCCTTCGCGATCACCTCATGTCTGAGGCGAGGTATCGGCCGTTCAACTCACGGCGTGACCGTCAGGTTGACCGGCACTGCCAGCGACGGCGTCACCGGGTCGTTGCTCTGCACGCAGATGTTCGCCCGGTAGCTGCCCGGACTCAGCCCGGTGGCGTAGGCCACGGTCAGCGCCTGGACGCTGGCCCCGGCGGCGAGCGTGCCGGAGCTGGCGTAGGTGCCGCCGATCCACGGCGCGCCGCAGGGCACATTGCCCAGGATGCGCATGGTCAGGCCGGGGAAGCTGGGGTTGGCGACCCAGTTGCCGGTGCCATTGGTCGCCACGGTGAGTGAAGCGAAGCCGGCATTACCGCTCTGGGTATTCGACCCGTACTGCGCGAAGCGGTTGGCGAAGGTGCCGCGGGTGTTGACCAGCAGCCAGTAGCGGCCAGGCGGCAGGCTGATGTTCTGCCCGGCGGCGACCAGGTTGAGCTGGATCTCGTTGGCGCCCACGGTGGTCACGCCGGGGCCGGTGGGCGTGGAGGTGTAGGTCCACAGCGCCGCAGCCGGGTTGGTCTGCGGATTGCCTGCCGGCAGCCCGCCGGCATCCGGGTAGAGGCTCCAGGTGAGATTGGTGGCCGCGGTGGTCAGCGGGACATTGCTGACCACGAACCCGCTCACCAGCAGCGAAGTCACCTGGGTGGGCTGATCCAGCACGAAATCGTCAGCCGCGAACTGCGCCTGTGAGCCTGCCGTGGCCGGGTCGGTGTACACGGTATTGCGGAAGCCGCTGGCCACCCCGGTGTTGGGGGCGTCGACGACGCGCTGTGCGGCAGTTCCGCTGTTGCTGAAGGCGTAGGTGAGGCCCGAACCGCCGGTATTGGCCAGCGGGAAGTACACCGAGCCCACGCCGTTGCTGGCGACCGACAGCGACAGCGAGCTGGGGATCGACAGCGACGGCGGCTGCACGGCCACACCCACCGGCAGGCGCAGCACCGGCAGGCTGCCGGAGGCCGGGGTCAACACCAGGCTGCCGAACTGCGTGGTGCCGTTGGCGGGCAGGGCGAAGCCGTAGATGGTGAACTTCGCCCGCAGCGTGCCGTTGCCGGGCACCGTGATGAAGGTCGGCACCGAACCGCTCAGGCCCTGCAACTGGACCCGCCAGGTGGCAGAGGTGGCGCGGGTGTTGCGGAAGGTCCGGTAGAAGGTGCAGATGGGCGCACAGCTGCGGGTGTAGAGGTTGGGCTGGTTGAGCGTGCTCGGGTCGCCGCCGGTGGCCGGGTTGGCCGCCTGGTAGTTGGCGAGCGTCTCGTCCATCACCAGCCCGGCGTTGATCGCGCGGTCCACCCGCACGCGACCGCTGCCGCCCGCGAAGGGATTGGCGGGGGTGATGGTGTCTTCCAGCAGCACGGTCTGGTCGGCGGTCATCGCCAGCGCGGACTTGATCTCCGGCGCGGTCCAGCTCGGCCGGGCCTGGCGGATCAGCGCAGCGGCGCCCGCCTGGTGCGGCGAGGCCATCGAGGTTCCGCTGAGCAGGTCGACCGCGTTCTCGGAGCCGGTGATGGTGGTGCCGGCCACCGTAGCTAGCACATCGACGCCGGGCGCGGTGATGTCGGGCTTCATGATGTTGTAGAGGCCGGCCGGGCCGCGCGAGCTGAAGGCGGCCAGCGCGTCGGGCACGTTGGGCAGCGGGATCGCGGGGAAGCTGATCTGCGCGGTGGCGGTGGCCGGGTTGGCCTGACCGAAGTTGCGCAGCGCATCGCCTTCGGCCTGGGTCACGCTGAACACCGGCACGGTGGTGCCCGGCACCGTCGGCAGGATGACGCCGGCGGCATTGTTGGCGATGACCACCGCGACTGCGCCGGCCGCCGAGGCATTGTTGACCTTGATCGCGAACGAGCAGGTGCCGCGGCGGATCACCGCGATCGACCCGGCGAACGTGTTGGCCGGGTAGGCGGCGCACCCGTCGCTGGCGGTGTTGATGCCGGCGCTGATGCGCAGCGGGGTGGTCCCGGGGATGGTCGCACTGAAGGGGACGCCGCCGCTGCCCTGGTTGACGATGAGCGGTGCCAGGTTGGCCGGCACCGGCGCCGGGCCGGTGACCGACATCGCGATGCCGAAGCCGGCGCGGCCATGATTGGCGGCGGCGGTCGAACTGACCCACGGCTCGTGATGGCCCATGGTGTTCGGGCCGGGGCCGCTGTTGCCCGCGGAGGCGGCGACGAAGATGCCGGAATCCACCGCATTCATGAAGGCCAGCGAGGTGGCTTCGCTCCAGGGGTCGCGCCCGCCGCTGATCGAGTAATTGAGGACGTCGACAATGCCGTCGGCCACCGCCTGGTCCACCGCGGCCACGGTCGCGCTGTTGGCGCACAGGCCGCGGCCAGTGGAGAGCTCGGTGTAGCACACGTCGTAGGCGATGATGTTGGCGCGCTGCGCCACACCCGAAATGCGCAGGGTATTGCCGCTGAACGTGGCGTCGCGCAGGTTGCCGGCGGCGGTGGCGGCGGTGTGGCTGCCGTGACCGTTGGTGTCGCCGAAACCCGGTTCCTCGCGCAGCGCGGCGTTGGTGCAGGCGTTGACCGGCGCGCCGCAGACGAAGTCGTAGCCGCCGATCAGCTTGTCGTTGCAGCGGCCGGCATCCACGTCGCCCGGAGCGCAGGTGCCGAGGTAGTTGCCCGAGCCGAGCGGGTTGATGTGGGTATAACCGTCCACCGGGCCGACCGCCGAGAACGACGGGCTGCCGAAATTGATGCCCGAATCGATGACGCCGACCACCACGCCTTCGCCGCGGTAGGCGGCAGGGGCGCCGGGGTTGGTCCCGTTCCACACCGCCGGTGCGCCGATCAGCGTCGGGCCGGTGTCGGTGTCCAGTTCGTACTCGCGGTAGGCCTCGACCAGACGCACGTCCGACATCGCGCGCATCGCGCCGGCTTCGGCTTCGCTCAGGTCCACCACCATGCCGTTGAGCGCATGCTGCATGGTCGCGCGCGGGGCGATGTCGCGGCCCAGCATCGTCGACATGCGCGCTTCCATCTGCGCCTGGCGCTGCTCGAGGTAATCGACGTAGCGCTCGGCATGGGTGCCGTCGCTGTCCAGGCGCATCGTGCCCTGTTCGTCACGGTAACGCTCCGGCTGCGGCAGCCCGGGCAGGGTGCCCTTGTAGCTGGCCAGGGCCGGCTCCTTGAACACCACGATGTAGGTGCTGTTCCGCTCCTCGCGGACATTGTCGGGGCTGGCCGAACCGGTGCCACCCTGTCCGGCGCCGCCACCGAGCTCGGCACCGCCCGCGGCGGTCTGCCCGGCGGTCGCGGACGCGGTCGTCGCGAAGGACGCGTCGGTGGTCGGAACGGAAGAGGACGGGCTGTCCGGATACAGATACGCAGCGGCCGCCACACTGAGGAGTGAGAGCGTGCCGAACGCGGCGCCCCACCTTGCGATACGAGACATGGTCGTTTCCCCGAAGATAAATCGCCGATTGGAACCGCAGATCGAGCACACAGACCGGACGCACAGACCGGACGCACGGATCGACACCGCAGATCGAAACCACAGAATTCGATGCGGAGTGCCGTCGCGCAGTCCTTGCGCAAGTCTTCCCCTGGCGGCCGGTGGATACGCGGCCTCGGCTTCCCCCCTCGGCCATCCCGAACGTATACGATCGGAAAGGCGGATCGAGTGTACGACAGAATCCTGCTGCAAAACTGCGTGACGGCGGTTCGTCGATCGTGCGTTGCCACACGCCTCGGTACGGAGCCACACGGGCTGGAACGCGTCCCGCGCGCAGCGTCCCACCGCCAGCGCCGTGACCACCCCGGACACGGCGCGGCGGCGGCTCGCGGCCATGCCCGCACGGAGCCACGGCGTACACTCGCCGACACGCCTTCCCGACCGACAGCCCGAGTTCTGCCGATGCCCGACCTGCCCCGTGTCTCCCGGTTATTCAGCCCGCCCTTCAGCACGCCCTTCAGCCCGTCTCTGCGCCGCCTGCCGCGAGCCTGCGTCCTGCTGGTGCTCGCTGCGGCGACGGCCTGCACGCCCGGCCGGCCTCCGGCGTCATCCACGCCCGCCGCGGATGACGCCGCCGTGCCGGCGCATGCCTTCAAACCCTCGCTGGACCCCGCGGACTTCGCCGAGCATGTGCGCGTGCTCGCTTCGGACGAATTCGGCGGGCGCGCGCCGGGCACGCCCGGTGAGGACAAGACGGTTGAGTATCTGCAGGCGCAGTTCGAGCGCATGGGCCTGCAGCCGGGCAATGGCGACAGTTACGTGCAGACCGTGCCGATGCAGGAGACCACGGCCGACCCTGCGACCACGCTGGCGGTCGCGGTCGGCGGCAAGACCCGCACCCTGGCCTTCGGCGCCGACATGGTGCTCGGCACCCGCACCGGCCGGCCGGAGGAGACGCTGGAGGCCAGCGAGGTGGTGTTCGTCGGCTACGGCGTGGATGCGCCCGAGCGCGGCTGGAACGATTACGCCGGCCTCGACGTGAAGGGCAAGACCGTGGTGATGCTGGTCAACGACCCGGGCTTCCATGCGAAGGACGCCACCCTGTTCGATGGCGAGCGGATGACGTACTACGGCCGCTGGACCTACAAGTTCGAGGAAGCCGCACGCAAGGGCGCCGCCGCCGCGCTGATCATCCACGACACCGAGGGCGCCTCCTACGGCTGGGACGTGGTGAAGAATTCCTGGTCCGGCGCACAGTACGACCTGCGCCCCGCCGACGACCCGGCGCCGCGCCTGCCGCTGCAGGGCTGGATCACCGGCGAGCAGGCGAAGGCGCTGTTCGCCGATGCCGGCCTGGACCTGGACGCGCTGCGCGCCGCCGCCGGCAAACCGGGCTTCAAGCCCGTGCCGCTGCCTGCCACGGCCACCGCCACCTTGAAGAGCACCGTCGCCGAAAAGGAATCGCGCAATGTGCTCGCCCTGCTGCCGGGCACCGACCGCGCCGACGAGGTGGTGGTCTACATGGCGCACTGGGACCACCTCGGCACCCACGATGCGGCCACCGGAGCGGCCGATGAAGACCGCATCTACAACGGCGCGGTCGACAACGCCACCGGCGTGGCCGGCATCCTCGAAATCGCCGGCGCGCTGGCCGCCGGCGCCAAGCCGCGGCGCTCGGTGCTGTTCCTCGCGGTGACGCTGGAGGAATCGGGCCTGCTCGGTTCGCAGTACTACGTGGCGCGTCCGGCCTTCCCGCTGGCGAAGACGGTGGCGGTGATCAACATCGACGCGATGAACGTGGTCGGCCGCACGCGCGACGTGACCGTGGTCGGCAAGGGCAATTCCGAACTGGAGGACATGCTCGCGCCGATCATCGAACGCCAGGGCAGGGGGCTGGTCGAGGAATCGACACTGGCGGCCGGCTATTACTTCCGTTCCGACCATTTCAACTTCGCCAAGGCCGGCGTGCCGGCGCTGTACGTCGGCGCTGGCCGCGACCTGCTCAACGGCGGCACCGCCGCGGGCGACGCGGCCAGCCAGGACTACATCGCCAACCGTTATCACAAACCCGGCGACGAATATGACGCCGCCACCTGGAAGCTCGACGGCACCGTGCAGGACCTGGCCGCGCTGTTCGAACTCGGCCTGGCGCTGTCCTACGAAGAGCGCTGGCCGCAGTGGTACCCGGGCAATCCGTTTCGGGCGGCGCGGGAGGCGATGATGAGGGCCGCCGGCCGGGACGATACGCGATCGCCCGAAGCTCCCCAACGATGAGCGCGCCGGCTGGGGCCGCGCTCGGCTGGTCCGCGCTTGGTTGGATCGCGCTCGGCTGGATCTGGGACGACAACGCGCCCGTCTTCATCGATGATGCCGCCGCGCGCTCCGGATACGAGCTGGCTCCCGAGGAGCTGGACGCATACATCGCGGAGATTCATGCCGGCGATGCCGAGCGTGATGCGTGGTGCGAAATCGCACTCGGCGACTGCGCGCTGCGCATGGCGATCGACCCTGGCACCAGCGTCGTGCAGGTGATGGCCAACGGCCCGGATGCGCGCATCGCGGAGCTGCGCGTGCTGGTCGAATTCATGGCCTGCTACGCCGTCGGCATGAGGTCCTGATCGCGTGCGGACGGAGCGCTGCGGCATTCCGTTGTCGGCGTACCATGACGGCATGCATTCCCTCCACGGAGCTTCCATGCGCATCGTGTTTTACATGCTGTGTCTCTCGGGCCTGCTGTTCGTCGCCACCGTGCCCGCCATCGTCCATGCGGGCGACGCGCAGCCCTCGCCGCTGATCGGCGAATGGTCGGTCGACCTCGAACGTCTGCCGATGCCGCCCGAGGCACGGCCCAAGAGCGTGCGGATCGTGTTCGCCGAAGCCGAGGCCGGCGCGATGAACACGCGGGTGGAGGTGGTGTACGGCGAGGACCAGCGCATGTCCGCGGTCGCCATCACGCGTCTGGACGGCACGCCCGCGCAGGTGACCGGCAGCCTGGAGGCCGACGAGACGGCCACCACGCTGCCTGCGCCGAACGTGCTGGTGATGCAGCTGGCCCGGGGCGGCATTCCCGCATCCACGCGGGTGTTCACTGTGTCCGCCGACGGCGGCACGATGACCGAGACCGTCGCCTACGTCGGTGCGGACGGTCATCCGTTCATGCGCACGAATCATTTCACCCGGGTGCGCTGACCGCTTTCAGGCGGCAATCGATGCGGATCGCGCGGTTCGACTCACCCGGTCACCACCTCGATCCGCACCCCTTCCAACTCCACCACTTCACCTCCGCGCAGTTTGCGGGTCTTGCGCAGTTCCACCTCGCCGTCGACACTCACGGCGCCCCCGGCGATGAGGTGCTTGGCTGCGCCGCCGCTGTCGCAGAGACCGACCAGTTTGAGCAGGTCGTTGAGGGCGATATGTTCGCGGTCGAGGGCGAAACGATGCGTGGTCATGGCGACGGCCGGGCCTGTGGGGGGTGGCGTAGCATAGCGATGCCCGCCGTCTTTGCGCGGAGCGCCGGTCTGGCGCCAGGGAACCTCTGATCAATTCAGAGGTTCCGCGCGCCATGGATGGCGCGCTCGAAAATCAATCGCGAAAGCGGTTGATTTTGCGGGAGCGGACTCAGGCTTGGCCTGAGTCCGCGACGTCTGAACGACTCCAGGATGGAGTTGTTCAGACCTTCCCTGGAGACACTGCGCGGCGGAGGTGGGAGTGCAGGCGGGCATGCGTGAGTGGATCGGGGCGCGACGGATGGACCCGCGCCCGGTCGGTTCGCGGCATGCGCCGCACCTCTGCTGACAACACGCTGTCAGCAGCGCACGCCTACCCTGCGGCTTCCCATCCCACCTGTGCCCACGGAGACACCGCCATGCTCGCCTACACCACACTCGGTACCGCCGACCTCGCCCGCGCCGCGGCTTTCTACGACGAAGTGCTCGCTGTGATCGGCGGCAAACGGATGATGGAGGAGCCGGATTACTTCATCGCCTGGGACAACGGCAGCGGTGGCTCCGGACTGGGCATCACTTACCCGTTCGACAAACAGCCGGCCACGGTGGGCAACGGCGTCATGGTGGCGCTGCAGGCCGCCAACCGCGAGCAGGTCGACGCGCTGTACGCACGGGCGCTGGAGCTCGGGGGCACCGACGAGGGTGCGCCGGGGCAGCGTTCTCCGGGCTTCTATGCCGGCTATTTCCGCGACCTCGACGGCAACAAGCTCAACTGTTGCTACATGGGCGAGTGACGCCGGGCAAGGGACGCGACGCGTCGCGTGGTGTGCGAGCGCGGACTGCCGCGCGCTGTCGCCCGGATGCGAGGCGCGCTCCGTGGCCCGACCGTCCCGAACCGCCGTTGCTCAACCGCCGTTGCCCAAACAACAGTCGCCGAACTACACCGCCACCATCATGCGCCGCGCCGACCGTCTGTTCCGCATCGTGCAGCTGATCCGCGGCCGTCGCCTGACGACGGCCGCGTTCCTGGCCGAGCGCATGGGCGTGTCGCTGCGCTCGATCTATCGCGACATCGCCGCGCTGCAGGCGCAGGGTGTGCCGATCGAGGGCGAGGCTGGGGTCGGCTACCGGATGCGCAGCGGATTCACGCTGCCGCCGCTGATGTTCGATTCGCGCGAGGCGCAGGCGCTGGTGGCCTGTGTGCGCATCGCGCTGCCGCGCATCGATGCCACACTGGCCGCGCACGCCGAGCTGGCGCTGGCCAAGATCATGGGCGTGCTGCCGTCGGCCGAACGTGCGGCCGCGGAGCGGCTCGGCCTGTTCGCCGGCCCGAGCGGGCCGGATGCTGCGGTGCTGCGCCATCTGGAGCCGATGCGCGAGGCCATCGAGTCGCGGCGGACGCTGCGTCTGGACTATCGCGACCCGGCCGGACAGCGCACGCAGCGCGTGGTGCGCCCGCTCGGCTGTTTCTTCTGGGGCGAGGTCTGGACGCTCGCGACCTGGTGCGAGCTGCGCGGCGATTTCCGCACCTTCCGGCTTGACCGGATCGAGGCGCTGCAGACACTGGAGGCAAGGTTCCGCGACGAACCCGGCCGGACGCTGCCGGATCTGCTGCGCCGGTATGCCTGCGAAGGCCTGGGGGAGTGAGCCGCGCTGTCTGCAGGCGCGCCATCCGTCGTCGCCGCGTCGCGACGGGCTGCCGGCGGCTGCGCGCAACCGGCGGATGCGCCGCTGCGCATCACTCCGTCGGCAGCAGAATGCGCGCGCCGCGCCAGGCCAGCACCGCGCCGTCGCGGTCGATGCGTTCCACCACCACCTCGCCGATCACGTCGCCCTGACGCAGGCGCTGCCCGTCCAGCACCAGCAGGCGGCGTTCGGGCGCTTCGCTCCACAGATGCATGCTCATCCGCAGCGGCGGCAGCTGACGGCGCAGATCGGGCGCGATGTCGGCGAGCGCGACCGGGCGGCCGTCGGCGGGGAGTGCCGATGCCGAGGCATCCGCTGTCGGCTGCGCGCGGGACGGCGCCGAGACGGTGGGCGCCGCCGAGGGTATGCCGCGCACGTCGTCGACAGGTGCAGGCGCCGGGGCCGCCACGGCCGGAGCCGTCGCGCTCGGTGCACGTGGCAGCGGCGCCGGGGCTGCGGCGGGTGCGTTGGCCGGCGCCATGCCCGGTGTCATGTCGGGGGGCATGCCGGGGATGATGCCGGGCGGGCGGCCGGGGTCCAGGCTGGGAGCGGAATGGAGCTCGGAATCGAGAGCGGCACTGCCGCCGCCGTCGCGGAAACTGCTGTCGTCGACCGCGCCCGCATCGACCGTCGGGTCGGCTGCGATGGCAGGGGGTTGCAGCGAGGTCCCGGGCGTATCGGGATCGGCGCGCCGCGTGTCCTGCGCCCCCGGCGCGAAGCGCAGCCACAGCGCCACCGCCAGGGCCGAGAGGCCGAGGGCCGCCACCGCCCAGGCCGGGCGGGCAGCGTATTTGGGCGCGCGATCGGCCGGCATCGGCGGCAGCGGAGCCGCGGTCTGGCGCAGCAGGTCCGGCGCCTCGCGACTGCGGCGGGCGGCTTCGGACTTGCGCAGGGCATCGAGGATGTAGGACACGGCTTACTCCAGACCGGCCAGGCGCGGCCCGTCGCCGTAGGCGGCGAGCGCGAACCGGGTGCTGCCGCCGATGCGGCCGTCGGCGCGCAGGCCGTGCGCGGTCTGGAAACCGCGCAGGCCACGGGCGAGGGTCGTGGCGTCGGGTGGCACCGGCCGCGCGCGCAGCCAGGCGGTGAGCGCGGCGGCGTCGCCGGCCAGCGCCGTGTCCAGCCCCGGCGGCGTGCGCCACAGCGCCAGCGCTTCGCCGGTCCACACGGCCGCGAGCGCCGCGCGGTCGAGGTCGAAGGACTGCCCGCGCAGCCACAGCCGCGCGCGCTCGCCGCCGAGCCCCTGCAACAGCACCCAGCCGGTGCCCGGGCCTGCGGCGGTGCTGCCGCCGGGCGCGCTGCCGTCGCCTGGAGGTGCCTCCAGGCGCAGCAGCACCGGGCGGCCGATGCGCGCCAGCGCGTCCAGGCCGATCCGCCCGCGCAGGCATTCCCAGCCCGGCGCAGGCGCTGCGGCGCAGTCGGGCGGAGCGGTGGGCAGGCTGGCCGGCGCCGACCAGCGCCGGCGCAGTTCCGCCCAGGGGCCGGCGCCGCCGTCGGGATCGCGCGCGGCGAGCGCCGCCATCGTCGCGGCGTCGAGCAGCGGCACTCTGCCGGCGTCGGCACGCGCGACGGCTGCGGTGGCGCCGCCAGCCGCGGGGGCGGGCTTGCCGGCCGCGGTTGTCTTCGCTGCGGGCGCGGCGTACTTCGCGGCGGATGTGGACCCTGGCGCGTCGGGAGCGTCCGTCGGCCGGTCACTGCGTGTCTCGCCCTGCGCGGGGCGCGATGCGGTGCCGGGCCGGTCATCGGTCGAGGCGGCGCCAACACTGCCGCCATCGCGCCACAGCCACAGCGCGGTGCCGGCCAGCGCCAGCCCGGCGAGCACGAGGCCGGTCCGCATGAGGGTGGAGCGCGTGAGGGTGGCCCGCGTGAGGGTGGAGCGCCACGGCCGCAGCAGGCCCTGCGGCGGCAGCGCCTCGTCGGCGGCGCGGTCGACCGTGCGCGCGTCGATGGCCAGCAGGTCGTGGGCGTAGCCGCCCAGCAGCGCGCGCTCGGCGATGATGTTGATCAGCCTCGGCACGCCGCCGCTGCGCCGGTGCAGTCGCTGTACGCCGTCGGCCGCGAACGGAAAGCGCACGCCGCCCGCGCTGCTGATGCGATGGCGCAGATAAGCCTCGGTGCCGGCGGCATCCAGCGGCACCAGGTGATAGCGCGCGGTGATCCGCTGCGCCAGCTGGCGCAGCTCGGGCCGCGCCAGCATGTCGCGCAGCTCGGGCTGGCCGATCAGGATGATCTGCAGCAGCTTCTGGGTCTCGGTTTCCAGATTCGTCAGCAGCCGCACCTGTTCCAGCGCCTCGGTGGAGAGGTTCTGGGCCTCGTCGATGATCAGCACCACGCGTTCGCCGGCGGCATGCGCGTGCAGCAGATACGCGCCCAGGGCGTCGAACAGCTGCTTGCCGCTGGGAGGCTTGCGCGCCGGCGTGCGTGCGGGGCTGCGTGCGGATGCGCGCGGCTGCCGCGCGCGCGGCGCGGCGACGCTGGCGGTGACTGCAGCCGCCTTGGCGGTGCGGCGTCGCGACGGCTTCGCGCGCGCGCCCGGGCCGGCGGTGGTGTCGGGCGAGGAGTCGGGCGAGGAGTCGGGGTTGGCCTCAGGCGTGTGACCGGCCTGTGTGCGGCTGGCCTTGTCGGCGGCGGCTGCGGGCGCCTGAGTGGACGTCTGCGCCTCGGAGGCCTGCGCCTGCGTGGCCTGCGCCTGGGGGCCACTGGCCATGCCCGTGCCGGCGATCGGCAGCCGCAGCTCCTCGCAGATCGCCAGCAGCAGCTCTTCCGGCCCCAGCCGCGGGTTGAGCACCAGCGCCGCCTGGGTGCCTTCCGGCAGCTGGCTCAGCAGCAGGCGGCTGAGCGTGGTCTTGCCGGTGCCCACCTCGCCGGTGAGCTGCACGAACCCGCCGCCGCCGCCCTGACGAATCCCGTACAGCAGATGCGCCAGCGCCTCCCGGTGCGGTTCGCTCAGATAGACGAACTGCGGATCCGGGGTGATGCTGAACGGCGGACGGTCGAGGCCGTAGAACTCCAGATACATGCGGGCTGCGGACGAGCGGTGCGCGCTCGGGGCCGGATGGGGCCGACTAGACTGCCACAGCGCGCCCGGCGCTGCCGCGAGGCCGCGCGCGGCGGTTCATTCGCCGAGCGCCTTGGCCTCGCCGGTGGCGGCCAGCTCGGGATGGGCGATGCGTCGCGGACGCAGCAGCAGCGGATAGGCCAGCACCACCGCGAGAATGATCGCCACGCCCAGATAGAACGCCGGCGTCAGCTCCTGCTGTTCGTTGAGCAGCACGGCCGCCAGCGCGATGGCGTAGACCGGTTCCAGATTGACCGACAGCTGCGCCGCGAACGCGCTCATCCGGCGCAGTGCCACCAGGAACAGCGCGAACGGCAGCAGCGTGCAGGCGACGGCCAGCGCCAGCAGCCACAGCGCATCCTCCGGCGAGGGCAGTACGAAGGGGTCGCCGCCGAACGCAGGCCACAGCAAACCGCTGAGCGGCGCCAGCAGCGTGAGTGCGACCGCCCCCGCCCCCATCTCCAGCGCGGTCACGCTGAGCGGGTCGGCGTGTTCGACCAGGCGTTTGTTGAGCGAACCGAACAGCGCCACGAACAGCGCCGAGACCGTGCCCACCGCCACGCCGGCCAGCATGCCTGCGGGCACCCCGCCGGCCACCAGGGCCACGCCCGGCAAGACCGCCACCCCCAGGCCCAGTTCGCGCAGCGAGACCCGGCGCCCGGTGAGCAGCGGTTCGATCACCGCGGTGAACACCGTGCCCAGGGCCATGCAGGTCGCGGCCACCGAGGCGTTGGAGAGCTTGATCGCGGCATAGAAGGTCAGCCAGTGCATCGCCACCAGCGCTCCGATGCCGGCATAGGCCCAGCGCAGGCGCGGGCTCATCGCGCGCAGCCCGCGCCAGATCCGCGGCACCACCGCCAGCAGCGCGGCGACCAGCAGCATGCGCCACCACACCAGCGGCAGCGCCGGCAGGGTGATCAGCTTGCCGAGGATGGCGGTGAAGCCCCACAGGACCACGCACACATGCACGAAGATCCAGTCGCGGGCGGTGGCGTGTTGGGTCATGGCGAAGGCAGGGGCGGGGCGACGGCGGTGCGCATGGTAGTGCGGAATCGGGTCGGGCGTCCGCTGCGATGCGTTCCGGTCATGGGGGCAGGTCGCCGGAGCAGGCGATGCGCGCCGGGCGCTGCGTGTCGGGGTGTGGAGGCCTGCACGCGCTGCGGTCGGCGACCTGCTGCCGCCCGTCGATCAAGGCCTGTGCGTGATCGTCCGGCCGGCGCTGTGCGGGATCGACGATGCCGTACTGGCCGCGGGTATGCCGCTGGCCACGGGCATCCGGTGCCGGCACGGCGTTTGCGATGCCGGGCCGACGCATCGGCCGGGTGGGCGCCGCACATGCGGACACCGCGACCTGACGTGGGGCGCGGTCCGCCGGCTCAGGGCGTGGTCGGGCGCGGCGCCGCGGTCTGCCGCTGCGGCACGCCGTCGTCGTCGAGCAGCCGCTCGATCCGCGCGAAGACTTCGGCGCGGGTGAAGGGCTTCTTCATGAAATCGTCGGCGCCGATGCGCTGCACGTAGAACTGCTCGGTCGCCTGCGCATTGCCGCTGATCATGATGATCGGCACGGCCTTGGTCGCCGGGTGGCGGCGCATCGCGCGCAGCGCGCTGAAGCCGTCCATCCCCGGCAGCACGATGTCCAGAAACACCAGCTCCGGCGCCTCCTGCTCGATCAGCTCCAGCGCCTTTTCCGCGGTGTAGGCCTCGAGCGTTTCGTAGCCGTTCTGCTGCAGCATCTTGCGCAGCACGGCGACGATGGTCACGGAGTCGTCCACGATCAGCACCCGCGTGCCCGCACGGGCATTCACCCGTGGACGGCGGCGGCGTTCGGGGCCGCCGTACAGGTCCTCGTCGAGCGCGCGCTGCAGGGCTTCGGGGTCGGCGTCGTCATGGATGAGCGGGGCTTCGGGCAGCGGCCCGACGCCGGACGGGTCGACAGGCTGCAGGAAGGCCGCCGGCGCGGTGCCCGCGTCGTCGTCCGCGGCAGCGGAGGGCGGAGCGGCCGGTGCCTGCGACGGACGCGGGCCCGCAGGCGCGGCGGGCGCGGCCGGCCCGGTGGGCTGTCCACCGCGCCAGAGTTTGAATGCGTCGAATAGTCCCATCCGGTTCGTCCCCGTGCGCGTGCGGCCGCCGGAAGCGCGGTCGCCAAGCATCAAGCTGTTGGCCCGAACTCCCTGTACGGATTCTCCCCTGTGCCGCGGTCACCGCAGGATGGCCGCGAAAGCCATCATAGGACCTGCACGGGACCTTGCCTACGCGGGTCGGCCGGGCCCCGGGAGGGCGCGGCCAACCTGGACACACGCCCGGTGCCGCGCCCGCGATGCACGCGACATGCGGCCCGACACGCCAGTCCCGCATGCCAGTCCCGCACGCCTGGCGCGCCCGGCGTGCGGGTCCGGCGGATCGGCCTCAGCGGATCTGCTTCAACGAATCGGCCTCAGCGAATCGGCTCGTCCAGCATCATCGCGCGCACGAAGCGCACCGGCGGCGCGCCGTAGGACAGCACCTGCTCGTGGTACGTCTTCAGATCGAAGGCCTCGCCGCGCTTGGCGCGCACAGCGTCGCGCAGGTCGAAGTGCTCCTGCACGCCCACGAAATACGTCGGCAGCTGCGCGCTGGTGAGCTGTGCGCGGACCCACTTGCCCTCGGCCTCGCTCTGCTGCTGGAAGGTGCGGCGCACCATCAGGTCCATCGCCTTGTCCTTGTCCCAGCCTTCCACGTGCACGCCCTGGTCGAGGATGGCGTTGGCCACCGCGCGCAGATAGAACTTGTAGCGCACCAGGTGGAACAGCGGGTCGTTGTCCAGATACCCGGCTTCCATCATCACCGTCTCGGTATAGACCGCCCAGCCCTCGGCGAACATGCCCGAGCGCAGCACCGCGCGCAGTGTGGACGGGAAACGCGCCGAATACGCGCCTTCCAGGTAATGCCCCGGCATCGCCTCGTGGATGCTCAGCAGGTGCAGCATGCGCGTGTTGTATTCGCGCAGGAACGACGTGGCCCGCGCGTCGTCCCAGTCGTCGGGGATCGGCGAAATCGCGTAGTAGGTCTTCAGCCCCTTGTCGAGCGGGCCGGGCGAGTCGCAGTAGGCCACCGCCACGCCGCGCTGGAACTCCGGCATCAGGATGATTTCGACCGGGTCGTCCGGCACGGTGACCAGGTCCTTGGCGCGCACGAACTCGGTGGCCATCGCCAGGGTTTTCTTGGCGTCTTCGACCACGCTGTCGCGGCTCGGGCGGTCGGCGTAGGCCAGCTCGAGCGCGGCCTCGATCGCCTTCTGCTGCTGGTCGGCGCTCGGCGCGTCGGGAAGCGCGGGCGCATCGCTGCGGCCCTTCAGCACGCTGCGCGCGATCTCGTACATCCTGCCGCGCACGCTCTCGATCTCCGCCTCCGAGCGCCTGGCGATCTCCTCGCGCGAGAGCGAGGACATCAGCGCGAACTGCAGTTTGCGGTCGTAGATCTCCGCGCCCACGCGGAAGTCGCCCTTCGCGTTCGGGACCAGGGTGGTGTCCAGCCACGTCTGGTGTTCGGCCGCGGCCTTGCGCAGCGTCGCCACCGCGGCGTCCAGGCGCGCGCGGTCCTCGCCCTGCAGCTGGCCGGCGTTGGGCAGGATGAACTCCTGCAGCAGCGCCTCCAGGCCTTTGTGCTGCGCGGCCACCGTGCGCGCATGCACGTCCGGAACCCGCGCCGGGTCCAGGTTCTCGCGCGCCTGGGCGAACACCTGCGGGATCTTTTCCATGCGCACGGTGACCGACTTCAGCCGCTCCGGCAGCGGCGCGAATTCGCGCGCCATAGTGTTGTAGATCGCGCCGGAGGCGATGCCGTTGTACAGCAGCGGGTCCCAGGCCCAGCTCTGCAGGGTCT
>ERZ1066121.722-NODE-722-length-28246-cov-26.597247_pt1 | contig 28246 bp, 24 predicted proteins | sample MGYA00382768_ERZ1066121 | MGnify/ENA primary metagenome ERZ1066121 (study PRJEB33369, sample SAMEA5778351) | biofilm metagenome | biome: Industrial cooling water; feature: Water cooling tower basin; material: Biofilm | place: United Arab Emirates | collected...
CCCCGGGCGAGGCCGCGAGCCCGGCGCCCGCCGCCGCGCCGGCGGCGCCCCCCGACAGCGGCGCCGGCGCGCGCGAGGTGGCGCGCCGGCGCTGCACGGACGCACAGCGCGCCTTCTGGGCGAGCTTCCGCGAGGCGGCGCTGCGCGACGACGCGGACAGCGTCCTCGCGTTCGTGCGCTTCCCCGTCACGCTGCGCGCGGAGCTCGACGACATGCCGGTGCGCACGCTCGACCGGGCACGGTTCCGCGCCCGGTGGCCCGCGCTCCTCGACGCCGATCCGCGCGCGCTCGGCACCGCCCCCGGCGACGACACGGCCGCGACGTCGATGCGCGACCTGATCCGGCGGCATCCGGAGCCGCGGGCGACGTGGTGCGTCGCGCCCGAGCAGATGAACGTCGGCACGCTCGGCTTCCTCGCCGACGACCAGGGGCGCTTCGGCCTCGACGAAGCGATCGCCGTCGAGCCCTGACACCAGGCCCGCGATGCGCACCCTCCGCCCCGGCGACAGCGGCGACGACGTCCGCATGATGCAGCACCTGCTCAACACGGCCCTCCGTCCGTCGCCGGGGCTGCGCATGACGGGCTACTACGGCGACCGCACGCGCGCGGCCGTCGCGCGGTACCAGGAGCGGCACGGCCTCGCGGTCACCGGCGTCGCCGACCGGCATACGCTCCTGCTGCTCGGCATGCGGTCGCGCGCCGCGCCGATCCCGGTCGGCGCGACGTCGTCCGCGTGGGCCGACGCCTGGGCCGGCGTGCGCCGCACCGTGGCCGACGTCGTCGAACACGTCGTGGACGCCTTCGACGGGGACGACGCGCCTCCCGCCGCCCCGGCGACGCCCGCCCCGGCCGTGCCGGCGCGCCCGTCCGCGTCCCCTGCGGCGGCGGGGGCCGCCACGCCGCGCCTCCCGGGCGGGCGCACCCCGATCGACCCGACGCGCCTCCGCATCGATCGCGAGCGCGAGATGCCGTGGATGCGACTCGCACGGATGGAGCTCGGCGTCACCGAGCTGCGGCGCGCGGGGCAGCACAACCCGCGCATCGTCGAGTACCACCAGGCGACGCACGGACGCTTCCAGGACGACGAGACCCCGTGGTGCGCGTCGTTCGTGAACTGGGTCCTGCAGCAGGCGAACGTGCGCGGCACGCGCAGCGCCGGCGCCATCAGCTTCGCCGACTGGGGCGTCGCGACCGAGGCCCCGCCGATCGGGGCGATCGTCGTCCTCCGGCGGCGCGGGAGCGGGCGCGGCGATCGCGCGACCGGATCGGGCACCGGCAACCACGTCGCCTTCCTCGCCGATCTCTCCGACACGCACATCACGCTGCTCGGCGGCAACCAGAGCGGCGGGACGCAGGTGAGCCAGGTCCCGTACCGCCTCGCCAGCTACTGGATCCTCGGCGTCCGGCTCCCCGGCTGAGCGCCACCGTCGGCGCGGGGGCGGCGATGCGCCGGGTCAGCGCTCGTCGCGCTGCCCTCCCGCCACGAACGACCCCGGCGGCACGCTGCGCGTCAGCCACGTGTTGCCGCCGATCACGCTCCCGCGCCCGATGACAGTGTCGCCGCCGAGGATCGTCGCGTTGGCGTAGATCGTCACGTCGTCCTCGATCGTCGGGTGACGCTTCGCGGCGGCCATCGCCTTCTCGACGCGCAGCGCGCCCAGCGTGACGCCCTGGTAGAGCCGCACATCGTCGCCGATCGTCGCCGTCTCGCCGATCACGACGCCCGTGCCGTGGTCGATCGCGAAGCGCTCGCCGATCACCGCGCCCGGGTGGATGTCGATTCCGGTGCGCTCGTGCGCCCACTCGGTGACGAGGCGCGGGACGATCGGCACGCCGGCGCGCTCGAGCGGGTGCGCGAGCCGATGGCAGGCGATCGCGAGGAAGCCCGGGTAGGCGACGATGACCTCGTCGGTGCTCGTCGCCGCGGGATCCATGCGCCAGGTGGCCTCGGCGTCGGCGAAGAGCCGGTCGCGGATCGCGGGGAGCGCGGCGCACCACGCGTCGACGACCGGGCCGGCGCGCGTGGCGTCGCCCTGCAGCGCGGCGACGAGGCGGTGGAGCGTCGCGCGGACGGCGTCGTACTCGGTGCGGACGCGTGCCGGGTCGCAGCCGGCGGCGTCGGGGGCCGCGTGCGGGAAGAGGAGGGCGAGCACGGCGCGCGTCCACTCGCGCACCTGCTCGTGCAGGCGCGGAGGGAGGCGGTAGGCGGCGCGGTCGGCGCGCAGGCGGTCGAGGAAGGCGTCGAGGGCCGGGTCGCTCATCGCGACAAAGCTACGCCCGGGCCGCAGATTGGCCCCATGCGCACCGCCCTCCGACTCGCCGCCCCGTCGCGCCGCCCCGCCCGTGCGGCGCTCGCGCGCACCGCCCTCGCGTGCGTCTCCGTCGTCGCGCCCGTCGCCGCGCAGGCACCGCTGGCCGACGTGCCGCCCGCGCTCGCCGCCGACGTGCGCGCCTTCCTCGCCGCGCCGTTCACCGAGCAGCTCGTCGGCGCGAGCGCGGGTCGCGCGGTGGCGTGGGTCACCAACACCGCGGGGCGCCGCGCCGTGCGCGTGGCGACGCCAGATGCCGACGGCACCTGGCGCGCGCGCACCGTCTGGGAGGCCGACGGCGACGACGGGCAGGAGATCGGCGCGCTCTCGCTCTCCGCCGACGGGCGCCGGCTCGCGTGGGTGCGCGGCGGCGCGCCGAATCGCGCGGGCGAGCTCCCCAATCCCGCGAGCGATCCGCGCGGGGTGGAACGCGCTCTCTGGACGGCGCCGGTGGGTGAGGGGCGCGCGACGATCCTCGCGCGCGGTGCGTCGCCGGTCTGGTCGCCGGACGGCGGTCGCGTCGCCTACGTGGCGTCGGGGGCGCTCGTCGTCCACGACGTCACCGGTGCGACGGACAGCGCGCGCGCCGTGCGCCGCGCGACGCTCCGGGGCGGCTTCTCGAACGTCACCTGGTCGCCCGACGGGACGCGCCTCGCCTTCGTGAGCAACCGCGGGACGCACTCGCTCGTCGGCACGTACGACCTCGCGGCGCAGCGCGTGACGTGGATGTCGCCCTCGACCGACGTCGACGCCGCCCCCGCCTGGTCGCCCGACGGGACGCGCCTCGCCTTCGTGCGCACGCCGGCGCGGCCGGTCGAGACGCCGACGTTCGTGCCGCGGCGGCGCGCCGACGTCCCGTGGTCGCTGCGCGTCGCCGACGCCGCGACCGGGCGCCTCGTGCACACGTGGACCGCCGACGCCGGACGCGGCTCGGTCTTCCAGCCGTTCGAGGGGAGCCAGGTGCTCGCATGGACGCGCGACGGCACGGGGGTGATCGTCCCGTGGGAGAAGGACGGGTGGCTCAAGCCCTGGCTCGTGCCGCTCGCGGGCGGTGCGCCGCGCGCGCTCGTGCGCTGCGCGTGCGAGGCGGGGTGGGCGAGCATGCGCCGCGCGGGCGGGCGCGACGAGCTCCTCGTGACGCTCAACGCCGACACCACGCTCGCCGGGGTGCGCCCCGCGCGCGACCGCTACCGCGCGTGGGCGATCGACGTCGCCTCGGGCACGACGCGCGCCCTCGACTCGACCGACGCGGGCTCGTACGCCCCGGTCGCCGTCGGCGACGACGCGATCGCGTCGCTGCGCATCACGTGGGAGCTCCCCGCGCAGGTGCAGCTCCACGCGGCGGGGCGCACGACGCTCGTCGCCGGGCAGCCGCTCCCCGACGACTTCGAGCGGGTGCGCGCGCGCCTCGTCCGCCCCGAGCCGGTGACGCTCCGCGCCGCCGACGGCATGGTCACCTACGGCCAGCTCTTCGCCCCGCCGGCGAGCGCCGCCGGGCGCCAGCCCGGCATCGTCTTCATCCACGGCGGCTCGCGCCGCCAGATGCTCGAGACGTGGCACAACCTGTCGTACTACCATGCCACGTACGCGTTCAACCAGTGGCTCGCCTCGCAGGGCCACGTGGTGCTCGCGCTCAACTACCGGAGCGGCACCGGCTACGGCCTCGACTTCCGCGAGGCCGACGCCTACGGCGCCACCGGTGCGAGCGAGTACCGCGACGTCGAGGCGGCGGGGCGCTTCCTCGCTCGGCACCCGCGCGTCGACAGCACGCGCCTCGGCATCTACGGCGGGAGCTACGGCGGCTACCTGACCGCGCACGCCCTCGGCCGCGACAGCCGCCGCTGGAAGGCCGGCGTCGACATCCACGGCGTCCACGACTGGAACGTGGGGATCGCGAACTTCGTGCCGGCCTACGACTCGCTCCGGCAGCCCGCCTTCGGGAAACTCGCCTACGCCTCGTCGCCGATGGCGCACGTCGCCGGGTGGCGATCGCCGGTGCTGCTCGTGCACGGCGACGACGACCGGAACGTGAAGTTCGTCGAGACGCAGATGCTCCTCGACCGGCTGCGCGTGCAGGGGGTGCACGTCGAGCTCCTCGTCTTCCCCGACGAGGTGCACGGCTTCCTGCGCACCGACAGCTGGGCGCGGGCCTTCGCGCAGGGGGGCGAGTTCCTCGGGCGGTTCCTGCGGGCGGGGCGGTGAGGATGCCGGGCGCCCCGTCGGTCAGAAGAAAAACCGCCCGCCGCTCGACCCCAGCGAGCTGAATCGCTGGTTGACGATCGTGTTGTAGATCGAGCCGAAGGTGTACCGCACGCCCACGCTCCCGAAGAGCCGGAACCCGGTCTGCAGCGCCTGCCGCTGGAGCAGGATCTCCTCCTCGGTGTTGCCGGCGCGAGGCAGGTAGATCTGGTCGCGGATGCGTGCCGCGGAGCCGCCGAAGTTGAGCGACAGCCCCCGCCCGACGCGCAGGTCGATGTTCCCCGAGAGCGTGAGCGCGTGCCGGCTGAAGTCGTGCAGGTAGTTCAGCCAGTCGAGTGAGACGTTGCTCGACCCCCAGGTCTGCCGCGCCACGAAGCTGGCGGTCGCCTGCTGGCTCCAGCGCAGCTCGCGGTCGCGGCCGAGGACCGAGGTGCGCTGGTAGTCGTAGAAGTTGGGGCCGACGTTGTAGAGGAGCGTGAGCTGCCGGCGCGTCTGCTCGCTCCACGGGAAGACGTTGTACTCGACCGCCGGCTGCACGCGGAGCGCGAGGTCCTGGTTGAAGAAGTCGCTGAACGACGCCCCCGCCTTGACCCCCGCCGACCAGTGCGACGAGAGCGACCGCACCACCAGCCCGTTCGCCGCGTACGAGCGGCGGATCACCTCGACGCGCGGGAGCCCTGTGGGGGTGAAGCGCGACTCGTTCACGTTCCCGTTGATCCCGAAGTTGAGCTTCCACTGCTCCGTCGCCCGGTTCGCGCTGAACGACCCGAAGCCGCTCAGGAGGCGCTGCTGCGACTCGGCGTTGCCGAAGCCGTTGGCCGCCACCGAGAACAGCCAGAAGTTCCACGGATCCTTGAGCGCCTGCGGGTTCGCCTGCTGCACGCCCATCGGCGACACGTAGCTGAGCGTCATGCGCGGCGCGAGCCCCGAGCGCGCGACGTAGCGCGCGAGCCCGAGCTTGAAGGTCCGCGCCAGGTCGCGCCGGATCCGGTCGTCGGGGTCGTTCGGGCGCGCGTTGTGCACGAGCGTGTCCACCAGTCCCTCGAAGCGCTTGCGGCCGACGAAGGTGATCGTGTACTCGGTGCCGCCCCCGCCGTTCGGGAGCGGGCTCACGAGGAGCTGCACCTCGGCGTCGAACCGGTCGCGCACCCAGTTCACGAAGTTGATGTCGGTGACGAAGAAGTCGCGGTCGCAGCCGCGCGCGAAGCCCTGGCAGTCGAGGAAGACGCGGACCGCCTGCGCCTGCAGCGTCGCCGAGTCGGGGGCGGCGGGGCGTGGCGCCCCCGGAGGCCCGCCCATCGGGACGGGGACCCCCTGCGCGCGGAGCGCGGGGGCGAGGGCGCACGCGACGAGCGCGCACGCCGTGAGCACACGGCGGGGAGTGACGGGCATGGGCGGGGCTCGAGTGGTCGGACGACCGCTCGGACACCCGTCCGGCACGGAGCGTTGCCGCGCCGCGCGCACGCATGCGGTCGCGTGTGCGCGCGCTCTACGCCCCGGACCGCCGGATCGTTTCAGAACGACGGCGTCGTGTCACGACATCGACGCAGGATTCAGAGCGGCACGAGCCCCGCCCGCATCGCCCGCGCCACCGCCTCGCTCCGCGTGTGCGCCCCCAGCTTCGCGTAGATCGCCTCGAGGTGGCTCTTCACCGTGCTCGTGCCGATGCCGAGCCGCGCCGCGACCTGCTTGTTGCCGAGCCCCTCGGCGAGCGCGCGCAGCACCTCGCGCTCGCGCTCCGTGAGCGGCGCTCCCTCGACCGCGTCGCCGCTCGTGCGCTCGTCGGGCGCGACGGGGCGCGGCGCCCGGCGCGCCCGCGGTGCCGCATCGCGCAACAACCCGGGCGCGAGCGCCACGAACCCCTCGTGCACCGCCCGGGCCGCCGCCAGTACGCGCCACGGCTCGGCGTCGAGCGGAAGCCACCCGGCCGCGATGCCACGCGCGAGCGTCGGCATCACGACCCGTGACGCATCGTCGACGAGCCAGACCGTGGGCACGTCGTCGGGGACCGTCCCGGTCCACGGCCGCACGACGACGCGCCCGCGCGCGCCGTGCGCCGACGCGCCCGTGCCCCGCCCGCCGTCGACGACCGTCGCGCCGTCGTCGGCGTACGCCGCCAGCCGCGCGCGCACGAGCGCCGGCAGCGCCGGGTCGAGCCGGACCTCGAGCGACGCGGTCGTCACCGCCCCCGCGGGCGCTCGCCCAGCGTCAGCGTGACGTCGGTCAGGGCGCCGCCGCGCACCACGGTCGCCGGCACCGTGCTCCCCACCGACTGCCGCGCGATCGCGACGAGCACGTCCTCGTGCGTCTCGGTGCGCGTCCCCGCGATGCGCACGAGCACGTCGCCGATCAGCATCCCCGCCTGCATCGCCGGCGAGTCGGGCTCCGTGTCGATCACCACGAGCCCGCCGCGCCCCTCGATCCCGAGCCGCTCGCGCGCCGACTCGCTGAAGCGCACGAGCTGCAGGCTCGCCCCGAGCCACGCGCGGCTCACGCGCCCGCCCCCCTCCACGAGCGCATCGAGGACGCGGTCGATCGTCGTGTCGGGGATCGTCACCGCGAGCGGCTTCGACAGCCCGCCCGAGTTGATGCCGGCGATGCGCCCCTCGGCGGTCACGAGCGGCCCGCCGCCGAAGCCGGGATGGAGCGTGAGGTCGCTCTGCACGCGCCGGTCGAGCGTCCCGCCGCGCCAGGTGCGCCACGCGGAGCCGGTCGAGCTCACCGCGCCGAAGGCGACGCGCGCCCCCTCGTCGCCGGTGCGCGCGAGCGCGAGCACGAGGTGTCCGGGCGCGAGCGACGCCGCCGGCGCGACGTCGGCAACGGGGAGGAGCCCCGGCTCGATGCGCAGCGCGGCGAGGTCGGTCGCGGGGTCGCGCCCGGCGAGCGTGGCGGGGACGCTGCGCCCGTCGGGGAGCAGGACGCGCATGTCGTGCGGGCGCTTCACGGTCGCGTCGGTGGTGACGACGAGCCCGTCGCGCCAGTGCACGCCGGTGCTCGGCAGGCGCGGGCGCGCGTCGACGGCGACGGTGCTGCGCGCGGCGTGCGCGACGGCGGCCGCGAGCGCGGTCGAGAGATCGGTGAGCGTGGTCGACATCGGGGCACTCCGGTGAGGACGAGGCGCGCACCCGGATGGTGCGTCGCTGCAGGGCAACGTGCGAGAGGGCGACGCGCCGGCCCATCGGCCGATCGGGGGGGACGCGCCCGCGACGCCGCACCGGCCGTGTACGATTCGGGAGGCGCGACGTGCGCGGCGGGGCGATCGTCCCCGCGTCCTCCGCCCACTCGCCATGCCCGCCATCGTGTCCGCACCCGACGTCGCCGATCCGCTCGTCACGCGCGCCCTCGCCTGGCTCGACGCCCGCCTCGCCGCCGGCGACGGCGCCGTCTCGCTCGCCGAGTGCGCGGCGGCCGTGGGGACGAGCGCTCCGCGGCTCCGCCGCCGCTTCACCGACGCCCTCGGCGTCACCCCCGCCGCGTGGGTGCGCGCGCGCCGCGCCGAGGCGTTCCGCATCGCGCTGCGGCGCGAGCCGACGGTGAGCGCCGCGACGCTCGCCGCCGGCTACAGCGCCCCGAGCCGCGCCTACGCCGACGCCGAGCGGCACCTCGGCATGGCCCCCGCGGCGTACCGCGCCGGCGGGGCGGGGGAGACGATCGCGTGGGCCACGACGCCCACGCCGCTCGGCCACCTCGTCCTCGGCGCCACGGCACGCGGCACCTGCTGGGTCTCGCTCGGCGACAACGTCGCGCGACTGGTGCACGAGCTGCGCGAGGAGTTCCCGCGCGCGACGCTCGTCGAGGATCGCGACGGCGCGCTCGCCGCGCCGCTCGACGCGGTGGTCGCGCGCCTGGCCGGTGCGCGCGACGTCGCCGCCGTGCCGCTCGACGTGCGCGCGACGCCGTTCCAGGCCAGGGTGCTCGAGGCGCTCGCCCGCATCCCCGCGGGCGAGGTGCGCAGCTACGCCGAGGTCGCCGCGATGATCGGCGCCCCGCGCGCGGCGCGCGCCGTCGCCAACGCCTGCGCGACGAACCGGCTCGCGGTGCTCATCCCCTGTCACCGCGTGCTGCACGGCGACGGGACGATGAGCGGCTATCGCTGGGGGAACGCGATCAAGCGCGCGCTGCTCGCGGCCGAGGGGGCGCCGCCGCCACGGGGCGACGCGCCGCCGCCGGCCGCGGTGCGACGGCGCGCCTCGGCCGCGCGCGACACGTGAGCGACGTGCGCTGGTCGCGCCGGCAGCTCGTGGCGCTCCCGCGCGACGTCGACGTGCCGTGGACGCTCCGTCACCTCGTCGCGCGTACCGTCCCGGCGCTGGAGCACGTCGGGCCGGCGCACTGGCTGCGTGCGGTGCGCGACCGCGACGGCACGCCGCGGGTGCTGCACGTCGTGCACGACGCCGAGGCGCAGGCGCTCGTCGTCCGCGCCGCCCCGTCGCCGGGCACGGCGGCGCTCGCGCGCGTGGTCGTGCGCGCCTTCGATCTCGCGACCGACCTCGCCCCGTTCCGCGATCTCGCGCGGCGCGATCCGATCCTCGCGCCGCTCGTGCGCGCGCGCCCCGCGCTCCGGCTCCCGCAGTACCTCGACCCGTTCGAGGCCACGGTCCGCGCGATCCTCGGCCAGCAGGTGAGCGTCGCCGGTGCGGCCACGCTCGCCGACCGTCTCGTCGTCGCGCACGGCGAGCCGCTCGACGCCCCCGCCGACGCGCCGCCGCTCCGCGCCTTCCCGCGCGCCGCGACGCTCGCCGACGCGGGGCCCGATCGGCTGCGCGCCGTCGGCCTCACGCAGGCCAAGGCGCGCGCGATCCACGGCGTCGCCGTCGCCGTCGCCGCCGGCGTGCTCGACTTCGACGCGCTGCGCGCGCTCCCGCAGGGCGAGGCCGAGCGCGCGCTGGTCGCGCTCCCGGGCATCGGCCCGTGGACGGCGCACTGGCTCCGTCTCCGCGCGCTCGGCGACGGCGACGCCTTCCCGGCCGCCGATCTCGGCGTGCTCAAGGCGCTCCGCGCGCGCGGCGTCGAGGGGAGCGCGGCGATCGCGGCGCTGGCGGAGCGATGGCGTCCGTGGCGCGGCTACGCGACGCTCCACCTGTGGGAGTCGCTCGGCGATCAGTGACGCGCGCCCGTCGCCGTCGCCGCTCCGCCCGCGTCACGAACGTGCGGCGCGGCACCGCGTGACCCCAGGCGCCGCGCCGCTCACGGGTCACGACGTCGTGCCCGCCCCCGGATACGCCGTCCGCAGCTCCTCGGCGGTCCACGCGGCACGCGCGCCGGCCTTGTCGCGCACCGCCTTCACCTGCGCCGGCGTGATCGCGCTCGCGCTGTTCCCCCACGCCTGGCGCACGTAGGTCAGCACGGCGGCGATGTCCTCGTCGCCCATCATCCCCCACGGCTGCATCGCGCCGTTGTACGTGGCGCCCTTGACCTTGACCTCGCCCTGCAAGCCGTGCAGCACGATCGCGATCGGCACCTCGGGCTGGCCGACGACCCACTCCGAGCCGGCGAGGGGCGGGAAGTTCCCCTCGATCCCCTGCCCGTTGGCCTGGTGGCAGCTGGCGCAGATCTGCTGGTACTTCTGCTCGCCCACGGCGACGAGGTCGGTGGCACCGCCGGCGCTCCCGGCCGTCGCGGTGGCGCCGCCCGCCGCGGCCGCGGTGTCGGACGAGGCGCCGCGGTCGCCGCCGCCACAGGCAGCGAGCACGAGCGAGGTGAGCGCGACGAGCGTGGGGCGCGAAGCATGGCGCATCGGGAGATATCTCATGATGGGGTGATGATTGGGGGTGACCCAACGCTACCGCCGCCGCGGCGGCGCAGCAGTCGGCTCGTCCCCGATGCCGAGGTCGGGCGGGGCCGCCCGCCGCGCGTCGCGGCGCCGGCGGCGCTCAGCGCGTCGCCCGGCGCTCGCGCGGCCCGGGGAGCACGACGAGCACGACGCCGGCGAGCGTCACGGCGGCCGAGAGGAGCGTGCGCGCGTCGAGCACCTCGCCGCCGGCGAGTCCGCCCAGCGCGAGCGCGACGACCGGGTTCACGTACGCGTACGTCGCCACGAGCGACGGCGGGACGACGCGCAGCAGCCAGACGTAGGCGCTGAAGCCGAGGAGCGAGCCGCAGCCGACGAGGTAGGCGAGGGCGAGCCAGCTCCGCGCGGAGACCGCCCCCCAGTCGAGCGCGCCCAGGTCCCCGGTGAGCGTCGTGACGACGAGGAGGATCAGCCCCGCGGCGAGCATCTGCTGCGCGCTCGCCATGAAGGCGTTCTCGTGCCGCGGGACGAAGCGGCCGAGCACCGTCCCCGCGGCCCATGCGATCGTGGCGGCGACCAGTGCGGCGAGCCCCACCGGGTCGGCGCCGCCGCTCGCGCGCGCGCCGCGCCAGGCCGCGAGCGCGGCGGGCCCCGCCAGCACGAGGAGCCCGGCGAGGCCGAGCGCGAGGCCGGCGAGGGCGCGGCGACCGGGACGCTCGCCGCCGGGGACGCGCGCGGCGAGGAGGACGATCCAGAGCGGCGTCGTCGCGACCACGAGGCTCGCGACGCCGCTCGCGATGCGCTGCTCGGCCCACGAGACGAGGCCGTTGCCGAGCACCAGGAGCAGGACGCCGCCGACGATCGCCCCCTTCCAGTGCACCGGCGCCGGTGGCTGCACGCCTCGCGCGCGACAGAGCACGTAGAGCAGCACGCCCGCCGCGAGCTGGCGCAGCGCGACCATGGGGAAGGGCGGGATCGTCTCGATGGCGATCGCGATGCCGAAGTACGTGCTCCCCCAGACCAGGTAGACCGCGGCGAAGGCGGCGACGAGGAGGAGGCGCGGCGGGCGTGCGGCGGCGGGGGAGGACACGAGGCCAATCAAGCACGCGTCGCAACGGCGCGTCGCCGGTTGCGCCTTTCCCCGACTGCGCCGGTGCGGCGTGCGGGGCGAGCTTGCACGCGTGCCCACGGTCCCCCTCGACGCCCCGCCGCCGCGCTGGCCGCGGATGCTCGCGCGTGCGCTCGCGCTGCGCTGCCCGCACTGCGGCGCGCGCGGCGTGCTGCAGGGGTGGTTCCGTCTCGCCCCGCACTGCCCCGGCTGCGGGCTCCGCCTCGAGCGCGGCGAGTCCGACTACTTCCTCGGCGCCTACCTCGTGAACCTCGTCGTGGCCGAGTTCATCGTCGTCGGCGTGCTGGTGACCGTCGCGTGGCTCACGTGGCCCGATCCGCCGTGGGACGCGATCCAGTGGGGCGGCATCGCCGCGGTGCTCGGCGGGATCGTGGTCACCTATCCGTTCAGCAAGCTGACATGGCTCGCGTGGGACCTCGCGCTCCGGCCGCTCACGCCGGCCGAGCTGGCGTGGCATCGCCGCGGCGGCGGCGAGGAGGACGACCCGCCGCAGCGGTGAGCGGCGGCGTGCGCGACCCGCCGTCGGGTGTGCGCACGGGCGTCACCCCCGCGTCGCGGGCTCGCGCGCCGCGGCGAGCGAGCGCACGATCGTGCGCGCCGCTTGCGCGAGCGTGTCGGCGTCGCGCACGAACGAGATGCGGAACCAGCGCGCCCCCGCCTCGCCGAAGGCGAGCCCCGGCGTGACGACGATGCCCGCGTCGTCGATCAGGTGCTGCACGGCGTCCCACGGCCCGAGCCCCTCGGGGAGCGGGAGCCAGGCGTACATCGCTCCCGTCGGCGGCGTGACGTCCCACCCCTCGGCGCGCAGCGCGCCGTAGGTGGCGTCGCGCCGGCGGCAATACTCGTCGCGCACGGGGGCGGCGAGCGTCGCGGCGTGGGCGAGTGCGTGCGCCCCGGCGACCTGCGCCAGCTGCGTGACGCCGTAGCCGACGTTGCTCCGGTAGGCGAGGAGCGCGTCGAGCGCGTCGCGGCACCCGGCGACGAAGCCGATGCGCAGCCCCGCCATGTTGAAGCTCTTGCTGCACGAGTGGAACTCGACGGCGACGTCGGTCGCGCCGGGCACCGCGAGCACGCTCGGCGGGACGTGGCCGTCGAAGGCGAGCTCGAAGTAGGCGGCGTCGTGGACGAGGAGGAGGTCGTGCGCGCGCGCGACGTCGACGAGCCGTGCGAGCTCGCCGAGCGTCGTGACGGCGCCGGTCGGGTTGTTCGGGTAGTTGGCGATCAGCACGCGCGCGCGGCGGAGCACCGCGGGCGGCACGGCATCGACGTCGAGGCGCCAGCCGTCGTCGGCGCGCATCGGGACGAGGTGCACCTCGGCGCCGCGCATCAGCGCCGCGCGCGCGTAGACGGGATAGTGGAGCGCGGGGACGAGGACGACGTCGCCCGGGCCGACGGTCGCGCCGAGGAGGTCGGCGATCCCCTCCTTGGCGCCGGCGAGCGCGACGACGTCGCGCGTCGGGTCGAGGGCGACGCCCGTGCGGCCGGCGAGGTAGGCGGCGGCCGCCTCGAGCCAGGCCGGGAGGCCGCGGAAGGGGGGGTAGCCGTGCAGCGCGCGGTCGGGGGCCGCGCCCTGCAGCGCGGCGACGATCGGCGCGGGGGTGGGCTGGTCGGGGCTGCCGATGCCGAGGTCGAGCAGCGTCTGCCCCCTGGCGCGCGCGAGCGCCTTGCGGCGGTCGAGCTCCGCGAAGACGTAGGGCGGGAGCTGGGCGAGGGGGGCGACGGGGCGGACGGGCATGCGACGGCGGGTGGAGGGTGCGGCGGACGACGGCGTCCGGGGTGGTCGCGCAACGTAAGGGAGGCCGTGGGGGGGCTTCGAGTCGACGTCGCGTCAGCGTTCCGCCGCGGGTGGCGGCGTTCCACCGCCGGGGTCAGTCGTGACTGGCACCTCCGGCACCGGCCGGTGCCGGAGGTGCGTGACCCCGCGTCGGGAGCTCCGCGTCGGAGCCCCGCGTCGGGAGCCCGTCATCGTTTTGCCCGTGGGGTCTGGCACCTCTGGCACCATGCGGTGCCAGAGGTGCCAGACCCCACGGAAAACAGCGGGGACAGTACCCTGTGCCCCCTCGCGCCCCGCTTCGCCCCCGCACCGCCCACGCCGCGCTGCCGGTGCACCGGAACGATCCTTCGCCCCCCCGCGATGGTATCGAGCCGATGCGCGCGTTCTCGATCCTCCTCCGCACCCTCCCGCTCCTCGCGTCCTTCCGCCGCGACCGCAAGCGGTTCCTCGTCGCCGGCGGCCCCGTCGCCCGCTCCGCCCCGTTCCACGTCGCCCGCGCCGATCGCCTCGCGCGCACCCTCGCGGCGATGGGGCCGACCTTCGTCAAGCTCGCGCAGCTCTTCGCCGGCCGGCGCGACATCATCCCCGAGCCCTACGTCTCCGCGCTCGGCACCCTCACCGACCGCGTCCCGCCCGTCCCCACGCACGCCATCGTGCGCGTGATCGAGGCCGAGTACGGCCGCCCGCCGGCCGCCGTCTTCGAGCACTTCGACCCCGTCCCGCTCGCCGCCGCCTCGCTCGGCCAGGTCCACCGCGCCCGCGTCGAGGGGCGCGAGGTCGTGGTGAAGGTCCTGCGGCCGGGGGTCGAGCGGCTCGTGCGCGCCGACATCGCCGCCGCGCGCCGCCTCCTCGGCTGGTTCGGCCCGCGCCTCCACACCCCGCACGTCGAGGGGCTGCGCACCGTCCTCGACGAGTTCGAGCGCCGCGTCGCCGACGAGATGGACTTCCGGCAGGAGGCGCGGCACGCCACGCAGGTGCGCGCCAACTTCGCCGGCACGCCCGGCGTGCGCGTCCCCGAGGTCCTGCAGCCCTACGTGCGGCAGCGCGCGCTCGTCCTCGAGTACGTCGAGGGGTGCCGCGTCGACCGCCTCGACGCGTGGATCGCCGAGGGACGCGTCACCGCCGACGGCGTCCTCCGCACGATCATGGAGCTCTACGTGCGGATGATGATGATCGACGGGCTGTTCCACGCCGATCCGCACCCCGGCAACATCTTCGTCGACGCGCAGGGGCGCGTCGTCCTCCTCGACTTCGGGATGGTCGTCGAGGTCCCGGTCGACCTGCGGCGGACGCTCGTGCGCACCGTCTTCGCGAGCATCCGCGGCGACGCCGAGGCGGTGACCGACGGCTTCCACGCCCTCGGGCTCGTCGCCCCCGGGACCGACCGCGCGACGATGGTCGCCCTCGCGACGCAGCTCATCGCCCTCTCGCGCCAGCGCACCACGGCGACCGAGCGGATCGAGGTCATGCTGCAGCTCGCCGACGAGGTGATGGCGACGCTCTACGACTTCCCCGTCCTCCTCCCCGGGCACCTCGTCTACTTCGCGCGCACCGCCGCGCTGATCGAGGGGCTCGGCGTGCGCTACGACGCGCGCTTCAACGCCGTCGGCTTCGCGTCGCCGATCGTCCTCCGGCTCCGCCGCGAGATCCTCGCGTCGCTCGGCGAGCCCGAGGCGGCCGGCCCGGTCGACTGGCCGGCCGTCATCGGCGGCACGCTCGGCGCCCTCGTCGGCGTCGCGCGGCGCGCGGCGGGCGAGGCGGCCCGCGTCGTGGCGGGGGAACTCGGGCCGCTCCTCGTGCGCCGCTGAGCCGCGCCCCGCCCCCCCCGGGGAGTTCCCCGACGCCGACCGCCCCGCCGAAGTGCAATCAGGACAGCGGGATGCGCATTCGCGTCGGCCGCGCCGGAACGAAAAGAGGACCTCTGCATCCGCTTTATGCCGGTTTCCGGCCGACCCGGGCGCGCAGGAACGCCCGATTATGGGGGCCGCCCCGGGCCGCCACCTTGCCCCGCACGTGAACCCCACCGGGACGATGCCCGTCCCACCCCACCACGTGCAGGAGCGCACGATGTCGGTTCGACTCAGCGGACGTACCGTGGGCTACGGCGCCGTCACGATGGCCTCGGCCATCGTGCTCGCCTACGCCTGCGCCCCGTCGGCTGGCAAGCAGCCCAACACGGCCCTCGTCGGCGGCGACGCCGCCAAGGCCGTGTACGTGGCCCCCGGCCAGCACGACGAGTTCTACGCCTTCCTCTCGGGCGGCTTCAACGGCCAGGTCGGCGTCTACGGCCTGCCGAGCGGCCGCCTCCTCAAGCTCGTCCCCGTCTTCAGCCAGCACGCCGAGAACGGGTGGGGCTACAACGAGGAGACGAAGGGGATGCTCGAGACCTCCTACGGCTTCGTGCCGTGGGACGACCTGCACCACACCGCGCTCTCGCAGACCGACGGCGTCGACGACGGCCGCTGGCTCTTCGTGAACGCGAACAACACCCCGCGCGTCGCGCGCGTCGACCTGACGCGCTTCGAGACCGAGGAGATCATCGAGATCCCGAACGCCGCGGGCAACCACGCCTCGCCGTTCATCACCCCGAACACCGAGTACGCCGTCGCCTCGACGCGCTTCAGCGTCCCGATCCCCAACCGCGACGTCCCGATCTCGGAGTACAAGAAGGGCTTCAAGGGCTCGATCTCGTTCATCAAGGCCGACGAGCCCGGGAAGATGCGCATCGCCTTCCAGCTCATCGTCCCCGGCTACAACTACGACCTGGCGCGCGCCGGCAAGGGGCCGAGCGCCGGGTGGATGTTCTTCACCTCGTACAACTCCGAGCAGGCCAACACCCTGCTCGAGGTGAACGCGTCGAAGAACGACAAGGACTACATCGCCGCGATCAACTACAAGGCGGCCGAGCGGTGCATCGCCGACGGCAAGGGCCGGACGATGGCGACCGAGTACATCCACAACGTCATGGACGAGTTCTCGCGCAGCGCGAGGACCGAGACCATCCGCAGCGTGGTGACGCTCGAGCCCTCGGCGTGCCCGGGCGTCATGTACTACCTCCCGACCCCGAAGTCGCCGCACGGCGCCGACGTCGACCCGACCGGCGAGTTCATCGTCGGCGGCGGGAAGCTCGCCACCGTGATCCCGGTGCACAGCGCGAAGAAGATGCTCGCCGCGATCGAGGCGAAGGACTTCGAGGGCGACCTCGAGGGGATCCCGGTCCTCAGGTACGCCAGCGTCCTCGCCGGCGAGGTGAAGAACCCCGGCCTCGGCCCGCTCCACACCGAGTTCGACGGCAAGGGCCACGCCTACACCTCGTTCTTCCTCTCGTCCGAGATCGTGAAGTGGAAGCTCGGGACGTGGGAGATCGTCGACCGGGTGCCGACCTACTACTCGGTGGGCCACCTCATGATCCCGGGTGGCGCCACCGCGAAGCCGGCGGGCAAGTACGTCCTCGCGATGAACAAGATCACGAAGGACCGCTACCTCCCGACGGGCCCCGAGCTCGCGCAGTCGGCGCAGCTGTACAGCATCGAGGGCGACAAGATGAAGCTCCTGCTCGACTTCCCGACGATCGGCGAGCCGCACTACGCCAACGCCATCGCCGCGAGCGTGATCCGCGACAAGCAGGTCAAGTTCTACTCGCTCAAGGAGAACCGGCACCCGCAGGTGGCGCGCACCGAGCGCGAGACCGGGATCGAGCGGAAGGGGAAGCGCGTGCACGTCCGCATGGCGTCGCTGCGCAGCCACTTCTCGCCCGACAACATCGAGGGCGTCGAGCTGGGTGACACCGTCTACTTCCACGTCACCAACATCGAGCAGGACTGGGACATCCCGCACGGCTTCGGCGTCATCGGCGCCAACACCGCCGAGCTCCTGATCATGCCGGGCGAGACCCGCACCCTGGTCTGGGTCCCGCGGCGCATCGGCGTCCACCCGTTCTACTGCACCGACTTCTGCTCGGCGCTGCACCAGGAGATGCAGGGGTACGTCCGCGTCTCCCCGGCCGGCACCGGCCTCCCGCTCGCGGCCAACAACGGCCGCGTGGGACAGAACGTCGACGCCACGGTCGCCGCGGCGGTCGCGCAGGCGAAGAAGTAAGCGCACGTCGGACGACGGCCCGGGGGCGCACGGTGCGCCTCCCTGCCGCCGCCCGGCTCCCACACCGGATCCGGACCGGCCGCCCATGTCCCGTCTCGCCCGCCAGCTCCTCGCGCTCGCCGCGATCGCGGTGCTCGGCGTCTTCGCCTTCCCGCTCTGGCGCGTCACGCTCGAGGCGCCGCAGTACCCCGAGGGGATCGGGATGCTCATCCACGTCGACGGCGTGGGCGGCGTGAAAGAGCACGACCTCGACAACATCAACGGGCTCAATCACTACATCGGGATGAAGAAGATCGATCCCGACGCGATCCCCGAGCTCCGCTTCATGCCCTGGATCGCCGGCGCGATCGTTGCGACCGGGCTCGGCGTCGCCGCGCTCGGCCGCCGCCGCGTCTTCGTCCCGTGGGCGTTCGCGGTCCTCGGCACCTTCGCCCTCGGCATGTACGACTTCTGGCGCTGGGAGTACGACTACGGCCACGATCTCGACCTCGAGAACGCCGCCATCAAGATCCCCGGCATGGCCTACCAGCCGCCGCTCATCGGCTCGAAGCAGATCCTCAACTTCGTCGCCCACTCGTATCCCGACGTCGGCGGCTGGCTCCTGATCGGCGCCGGCACCGTGATCGGCGCGCTCCTCGTCTGCACGCTGCTCGGCGAGCGCGCCCCGCTGGCGGCCTGCCGCCCCTCGGCCGTCCGCGCCGAGCGGGCGCGCCGCGCGCGCCCCGCCGTCGCGCGCCTGGCCGCCGCGCTCGCCCTCGTGCTCGCCGGCTGCAGCGCGGCCGGGCCCCGCGCGCTCGTCGCCGGCACCGACGCCTGCGGCTACTGCCGCATGACGATCTCCGACGTGCGCTTCGGCGCCGAGGCGATCGCGCCGACCGGCAAGGTCACCACGTTCGACGCGATCGAGTGCCTCGCCGGCTACGCCGCGACGACCGACTCGGCCGCTGTGCGCTCGCTCTGGGTCGCCGACTACGATCGCCCCGGGACGTGGATCGCCGCCGAGCGCGCCGTCTACGTGCAGGGCGCGAAGGTCGGCTCGCCGATGGGCCGCTCGCTCCTCGCCCTCGCCCCCGGCACCGACCCGGCGCGCGCCACGGCGACCTACGGCGGCCGCGTGCGCGCGTGGCGCGAGCTGGTCGCCGACGCCGCACGCCCCGCCGCCGAGGCGGACGGCGCGGGGGCGCACGCCCACGCGCACGGCCACGCGCACTGAGCCCCGGCCGTGTCGCGCCTCCGCGCCCTCGTCGCCGTCCCGCTCCTCGCGGCGCCCGCGCTCGCGCACGCCGCGCGGATCGAGGTGCGCCCCGGGCCCGGGAAGCCGCTCGGCGCCGCGATCGCACGCGCCGCGGCCGGCGACACGATCGTCGTGCACGCGGGCACCTACCGCGAGCCGACGCTCGTGGTCGCGCGCCCGCTCGTGCTCCTCGGCCGCCCCGGCGCCATCCTCGACGGCGAGGGGCGGCGCGCGCTCCTCGTCGTCGGCGCCGACGACGTCACCGTGCAGGGGCTCGCCTTCCGCGCCACCGGGACGAGCGGCGTCGAGGACCGCGCGGCGATCCGCGCCGAGAACGTCGCGCGCTGCCGCATCGTCGGCAACACGGTCACCGACACCTACTTCGCCATCTACCTCGCCCGCGTCGACGGCTGCGAGGTGCGGGACAACGTCGTGCGCGGCCCCGACGCGGGCCAGCTCGAGGCGGGGAACGGCATCCACCTCTGGCACGCGCGCCGCGTGCGGGTGACCGGCAACGTCGTCACCCGCCACCGCGACGGGCTCTACTTCGAGTTCACGCGGCACGCCGACGTCCGCGGCAACCGCAGCGACCGCAACAGCCGCTACGGCCTGCACTTCATGTTCTCCGACAGCTGCGCCTACGTGGGCAACGCTTTCGTGCGCAACGCGTCGGGGATCGCGGTGATGTACACGCACCACGTCGAGATCCGGCGCAACCTCTTCGCCGACTCGTGGGGGAGCGCCGCCTACGGGCTCCTCCTCAAGAGCATCTCCGACTCCCGCGTCGAGGACAACGTCTTCCGCGGCAACTCGGTCGGGCTCCACCTCGAGGACGCGAACCGCAACGTCGTCACCGGCAACCGCATCGAGCGCAACGGCTGGGCGCTCCGCCTGATGGCCAACGCCGACGACAATCGCCTCGAGCGCAACGACTTCGTCGCCAACGCCTTCGACGTCGTCGCGACCGGCGCGCGCAACTCGACCGCGATGCGCGGCAACTACTGGGACGCCTATCGCGGCCACGACCTCGACCGCGACGGCACCGGCGACGTCCCGCACCACCCGGTGCGGCTCTTCGCCCTCGTCGTCGAGCGGAACCCGCCGGCGCTCGTCCTCCTCCGCTCGATCCTCCTCGACCTCCTCGACCTCGCCGAGCGCGTCCTCCCCGTGCTCACCCCCGCGAGCGTCGTCGACCCCGCCCCCGCGCTGAGGCCCAACACGTGATCCGGCTCGACGGCGTGACCAAGCGCTTCGGCCCCCTGCCGGTGCTCCGCGGCATCGACCTCGCGCTCGCGCCGGGGCGCGTCACCGCGGTCGTCGGCCCGAACGCGAGCGGCAAGAGCACGCTGATCAAGTGCATCCTCGGGCTGGCGTCGCCCGACGCGGGGCGGATCGTCCTCCCCGACGGCCGCGACGTGCGCGAGCCGGCGGCCCGCGGCGCGATCGGCTACATGCCGCAGGCCGCACGCTTCCCCGAGAACCTCACCGGCCACGAGGTGCTCGCGATGCTCGACGCGCTGCGCCCCGAGGTCGCCCCCGACGACACGCTCCTCGAGCGCTTCGCCCTCGCGGCCCAGCTCCACAAGCCGGTGCGCACGCTCTCGGGGGGGACGCGCCAGAAGCTCTCGGCGGTCGTCGCCTTCCGCTACCGCCCCTCGCTCCTCGTCCTCGACGAGCCGAGCGCGGGGCTCGACCCGCTCGCCACGTCGATCTTCAAGGCGGCGGTGCTCGCCGCGCGCGACGCGGGGACGACGGTGCTCCTGACCTCGCACGTCGTCTCGGAGCTCGAGACGATGGCCGACGACGTCGCCTTCCTCCTCGACGGGACGATCCGGTTCGCCGGCCCCGTCGCCGCCCTGCTCGCCCGCACCGGCGCGCGGTCGCTCGAGGCGGCGCTCGCGCAGCTCATGCGCGCCCCGGCCGACGCGATCCCCGACGCCGCCCTCCACCACCACCACGACGAGCCGACGCTGCGCGTCGTCAACGGAGAGCGCCGATGACCGCGGCCGTCACTCCCGTCCGCGCCGCCGCCGGGCCCCCGGGCGCCGTCGCGCTCGCGCGCACCGTCGCCGAGCACCAGTGGCGCGACGTCGTCCGCAGCCGGTGGCTGATCGCGTACGCGCTGGTCCTCGCCGTCGCGACCGAGCTCCTCCTCCGCCTCGGCGGGAGCGGCCCGTCGGCGCTCCTCTCGCTGCTCAACGTCGTCCTGCTCCTCGTGCCGCTCGTGGCGCTCGTCCTCGGCACGGCGTCGCTCCACGGCGCGCGCGAGTTCACGGAGCTCCTGCTCGTCCAGCCCATCCCGCGCCGCGCGCTCTTCACGGGGCTCTGGCTCGGCCACGCGGTGCCGCTCGCCGTCGCGACGCTGCTCGCCATCGCGCTCCCGTTCGCCGTCGAGCGCGCCATCGACGCCGACACCGCACCGGCGCTCGCGCTCTTCCTGGTCGTGGCCGTGCTGCTGGTCGCGGCGTTCACGGCACTCGCCTTCCTCGTCGCGACCGCGGTCGTCGACCGGGCGCGCGGCCTCGGCGCGGCGATCCTGCTCTGGCTGGTGCTCGGCCTCGTCTACGACGGCGTCGTGCTCGCCGTCGCGACCGCCTTCCGCGACTGGCCGCTCGAGAAGCCGATGCTCGTGCTCATGGTGCTCAACCCGATCGACCTCGCCCGCACGCTGCTCCTCCTCCGCCTCGACGTCGCGGCGCTGATGGGGTACACCGGCGCCGTCTTCCGCATGGCCTTCGGCACCGCGGCGGGGATGTCGGTGGCGATCGCCGCCCTCGTCGCGTGGGTCGCCCTCCCTTGGTGGCTCGCCGCGCGCGCCTTCGACCGACGCGACTTCTGACGGCTGGCCCCACCTCCTCGACGAGCTCTGGTCCGCGAGGCGCCGGGAGCGCAGAAGCACCTCCCGCTGTTCCCGCGTCGTGGGTATTCGCGCAGCGTGTGCACCGCAGCACCGCAGCACCGCAGCACCGCAGCACCGCAGAACCGCAGAACCGCAGAACTGCGAGGAGAACGGCAGGAAGAGCAGGGGTACGGCAGGACTGCAACAGGCTCGACGCGCCAAGGACAGCCCGGTACGGAGCCGAGAAGGTTGTCTTGTCCTCGCATCCTCGCCGGGCTCGCTCCGCGCGACCGGGGTGCTGCCGTCCTGCCGTACCCCTGCTCTTCCTGCCGTTCTCCTCGCAGTTGAGCGGTTCCGCGGTTCAGCGGTGCACGCGGAGCGAGGACGCCCACGATGCACGCGGGCGTGAGCGGCGCGGCGACGACGCGGAACTCGCGACGCTCACGGCGCCCGTGACAGCCACACGCCCGCGACGAGGACGAGGAGCGCGAGCCCGCCCGTGACGCGCGCGAGGCGCATCGCGCGGGTGCGGAGCGCGAGCGCCGCCGGGGAGCCGGGGGTGGCGGCCGACGCGCGCGGGCCGTCGACGACGTCGTGCCAGGCGGTCGCGCCGAGCATCAGCGCGACGAGGACGAGCTTGGCGGCGAGGAGCTGGCCGGCCGGCGAGCGCCAGAACGCCGGCGCGAGGATGACCGAGGCGCCGAGCCAGCCGCGCGTCCACAGGATGCCCGCACCGCTCGCGATGGCGAGCGCCACCGCGCTCCACCCCACGATGCGGAAGCGCTGGCCGAGCGCGTCGAAGAGCCGCTGGCGGAGCGCCGCGTCGTGGACGCGCCGGAGCACCGGCGCGCCGACGAGGGCGAGGAAGGCGATGCCGCCCAGCCAGGTCACCGCCGCGAGGACGTGCAGCGTGACGAGGAGGCGGTACACGGGACCTCAGCCGGCGATCGCGGCGTCGTGCAGGGCGTCGAGGAGTGCGGGGAGCGCGAGCCCGTGCGCGGTCGCGATCGTCGCCAGCGACTTGGCGCCGCCGCAGCACTGGTCGATCCCGAAGGCGTCGAGCACCGGCTGCAGCTGCGGGTGTCGTGCCACCAGCTCGGCGGGCGTGGAGTCGGCCGTGATCCCCGTCGCGGTGAAGTGCACGGTGACGCTGCCGTCGACGTCGACCGCGACGACGCGATGCGCCCACCCCTGCGGGGCGAGCACGTCGTAGAGCGGGGCCGGCTCGAACGGCGCGGTGAGCGCGAACGTCGCCCCGTCGGGGAGGTCGCGCACGGTGCGCATGATGAGCCCGAACGGCTCGTCGCCGGCGGCGAGGATCGGGCGCACGTCGAGCGTGGCGGTAGGGGTGACGGGGGCGAAGCCCGTCGTCGGGCGCTGTGCGGTGGACATGCGAGGGGTCCCGGAAGGCGAGGAGGGAGACGGCGTTCAGGAGGCCGGGCGGAGCGCACCCGTGCGGGTGGGCGCGCCGTCCGGCGGGCTGGGGAAGCGGGCGAGGAGGGCGTGCGCGAAGTTCGCGACCGCCGCGAGCGCCGCGGCGGCGAGGAGCGCCGCGCCGCCCTGCGCGAGCGGGCCGGCGCCGAGCGCGATGCCGGCGACGAGCGCCGCCGTGCCGGCCGCGCTCGCGTGCGCGGTGAAGGCGCCGAGCGCGGGGCGGGTGAGCATGCCGACGGTCGGCGTGCCGCGCACGCCGGCGCGCGCGCCGAAGCGGTGCATCCACGTGATGAACGGGAGCACCTTGTGGTAGACGCCGAGCGTGAGCAGGCCGAGCCAGCCGACGATCGCCGCGACGCCGTAGGCCGCGGCCACGCGGGGCGGCACGCCCGGGAGGACGAGCACGGCGAGGCCGAGCGCGAGCGCCGCGGCGAGCCCGAGGTGCGCGTGCACGAGCTGTCGCTGCGCGACGTCGAGATCGCGCCGCGCGCGGCGTGCGACCTCGTGCCACGCGCCGACGAGGTAGCAGGCGATCCCCCCGGCGATCGTCGCGCCGCCGGCCGCCTCGAGCGCCCCGACCCCGCCGAGCGCGCCGGCGAGGAGCGCCGCGAGGCCGGTGCCGATCGGCCACGGGGCGACGCGGCGCGGCCAGGCGGGCACGTCGCGCGCGCCGAGGAACATCGGGATCATCCGCGCGCCGACGCCGAGCGAGACGAACGTGGCGAAGCCGAGCCCCGCGGCGTGCACGTGCGCCACGAGGAGCCCCCACGCATCGACGGTCCACCAGCCGAGCGCCATCCCGATCCGCGCCGCCGAGAGCGCGAGCGAGACGCCGATGCAGCCGAAGCCGACGAGCAGGAGGCGCGCGACGTGGCGCAGCTTCGGGGCGCGCGCCACGGGGACGAGGAGGTTCCACGTGGTGATCGCGAGCGCGAGCGTGACGAGCGTCCATCCGCTCCCGAGGAGCGGGGCGCGCGACGTCCAGCCGCCGGCGACGACGGCCGCCGACCCGGCCGTGAGGAGCGCCAGTCCGGCGTACGCCGCGCGGGCGCTGCGCAGCGGCGCGCCCAGCGCCACCGGAGCGAGCTGCGACAGCGCGCCGAGGATCGACGTCGTCACGAAGCCGAGCGTCCACGCGTGCGTCACCGCGACCAGTCGCGGCGAGAGCATCGTCCCCGCGGCAAGCGCCGGCGCGACCGCGACCGTCCCCGCGCACGCCACGACGAGCCACGCGAGCCCGACGACGAAGTGCGCCACCGGCACCGCCTGCGAGTGCGCCGCCGGCCGCCCCCCCGCGAGGGGGAGCGCGCCCCGTGCCGTCGCCCCCTGCTGCATCCCGCTCACCCGGCCTCCACCGCCGCCCGCGCGCTCACGACGCCGCGTGCGTCGTCCCCTCGAGTCCCGACGCGTCCGCGCCCCCCTCGCCCCCGCCGCACGCCATCACCGCCTGCGCCGCCTTGTCGCGCTTCCGCTGGTCGGCGCGCGTGAGCGGGACGAGCTGGAGCTGCTCCTGCTGCGCCGTCGTGATCTGGCGCGACTCGTCGAAGCCCCAGTCGAACTCGCCCTGCTGCCCCCAGAAGCCGACCCGCCCGAGGTCGTAGAAGCGCCGCTGCATGCTGCTCTTGAGGAACGCCTTGAGGCAGCCGCGCAGGTAGCGCCGGCGGAACGGGTCCTTCTGCCACGGATAGCTCAGGAGCGACTTCCGGAAGTAGTAGCGCCGGTAGTTCTTCATCACCCCGCGCAGCACGTCGCCGCGCGTCATCGAGTCGGGCTCGATGATCGGCGTCACGAAGTTGTACTTGCTGAAGTCGTGCACCTCGACCTTGTCGCCGAGCTCGCGGAACAGGTCGCTGAAGGGCCACGGCGTGTAGCAGTTCCAGTTGACCATGTCGGCGTCCCAGTCGCGGGCCATCCGGTAGGTCTCCTCGATCGTCTCGGGCGTCTCGTTCTCCATCCCGACGATGAACTGCGCCTCGGCCACGATCCCCTGCGCCTGGAGGAGCTTGATCGCCTTCTTGTTCTGCTCGATCGTCGTCTCCTTGCGGAACCGCTCGAGGTTGAGCTGCGCCGCCGCCTCCGTGCCGAGCGAGACGTGCACGAGGCCCGCCTTGCGGTAGAGCGGGAGGAGCGCCTCGTCGCGCAGGATGTCGGTGACGCGGGTGTTGATCCCCCAGTGCACCGGGAGCTGCCGTGCCACCAGCTCCTCGCAGAGCGCGACGAACTTCTTCCGGTTGATCGTCGGCTCCTCGTCGGCGAGGATGAAGAAGCCGACGCCGTGGTCGCGCACCAGCGTCTCGATCTCGTCGACGAACTTCCTCGGGTCGCGCGTCCGGTAGGTGCGCCAGAACTTCCACTGCGAGCAGAACTTGCAGGTGAAGGGGCACCCGCGGGCGAAGTTCGGCACGGCCACGCGCGTGTTCAGCGGGATGTAGATGTACTTCGACCAGTCGAGGATCCCCCAGTCGGGGACGAGCGCGTCGAGGTCCTGGATCGGCGGCTCGGCCGGCGACGCGCGCACGATCCCGCCCTCCCGCCAGGCGAGCCCCTTCACCGCGCCGCGATCGGTCTCGAAGGAGCCGTCGGCGATCGCGCGCACGAGGTTCTGCACGATCACCTCGCCCTCGCCGCGCACGATCGCGTCGATCCACGGCGCCTCGGTGAGGACCTGCGTGTACATGAAGGTCCCGTGGATCCCGCCGAGGATCGTCACGATCCGCTCGTCGATGGCCTTGACCATCTTCAGCTGCGCCTCGGCCTCGTAGATCGCCGGCGTGATCGCCGTCGTCATCACCACGTCGGGGCGCCACTCGCGCACCATCGGCTCGAGCCGGTCGACGGGGATGTGGTCGGTCATCGCGTCGATGAACCGCACCTCGGCCAGCCCGGTCGCCTTGATCGCCCCGGCGACGTAGGCCGCCCAGGCCGGGGGCCAGTTCCCCGCGATCTCGGCGCCGCCGGAGTGGTAGTTGGGGTGCAGGAGGAGGATGCGCATCGGGCCCCGCGCCTCGCCGGCGCCAAAACATGATACACGAGTGATGATTGAACGACGCGTCTCGCCGCCCACGACGAGGTTGCATCGCCCGGGCGCGCCGCACCAGCCGGCGCCTCCCCGACCGCACGGTGGGGCGGGGGACGACCGTCACGTGGCGGAACGGGGACGGTCGACCGAATGGGGTGCCATCGACGCCCCGCGCAGCGCCGCGGGCGGCGCGCCGACGTCGTGGCGGTGAGCGCCCGCGCGCCCGGCGACCGGATGGCGGGCGCGACGGCAGGGGCATAGACTCTTTCGGTCGGGGAATCCCCGAATCCTGCGCGCGCCTCGCCCACGGATGCTGACCCAGACCGCCGAGTACGCCCTCCGCGTCGTCACCTACCTCGCGCAGCAGCCGCCCGACGAGGCCGTTCCGGCCATCGCCATGGCCACCAGGGTGCGCGTGCCGCGGAACTACCTCTCCAAGATCCTCCACCAGCTCGCCAGGGCGGGGATCCTCGTCTCCGTGCGCGGCCGGGCCGGTGGCTTCCGACTCGCGCGTCCCGCCGCCCGCATCCGGCTCGCCGACGTCGTCGCCCCGTTCGAGGAGGCGGTCACGCAGCGCTCCTGCGTCCTCGGCCGCGCGCGCTGCAGCGAGTCGTCGCCCTGCGGCGCGCATCACGAGTGGAAGCGCGTCCTGCAGGCGCGCGAGCGCTTCCTCCTCGAGACGGTCGTCGCCGACGTCGTGCGCTGAGGCGCGCACGCGCGACCGCGGGCGTCCTCGGTAGCTTCCGCGCATGGCCGCCCCGTCCGTGATCGCGCCCGCCCCGCCCGCGCCCTCCACCGCCGCGACGCTCCTCGAGACCGCGTTCGACGCGGCGCACTTCCGCGCCCTCGCCGCCCCGCTCGTCGCGCGCCTCGCCGCGCTCCTCGACGACGCGCGCCGCCCCGTGCCGACGCTCCCCGTCCTCCCGTGGGTCGAGCCGGCCGAGCAGCTCGCGCGCTGGCCGCTCCACCCGGCGGGCGACGACGCCACGGCCGCCGACGCCCTCCCCGCCTTCGACGCGCTCGTCGCCCGCGCGCTCGACGGCGCGACGCACCTCCACGACCCCGGCTTCGTCGGCCACCAGGTCGCCCCCGTCCTCCCGCTCGCCGCGCTCTGCGAGCTCGCCGCGACGCTCCTCAACAACGGGAGCGCCGTCTACGAGATGGGCCCCGTCTCGACCGTCATGGAGCGGCACGTCGTGCGCTGGATGTGCGACGTCGCCGGGCTCCCCGCGTCCGCCGGCGGCGTCCTCACCTCGGGCGGGACGCTCGCCACCCTCACCGCGCTCCTCGCCGCGCGACAGGCGAAGGCCGGCTTCGACAGCTGGACGCTGGGCGCGCACGACGGGGCCCCGCTCGCCCTCCTCGTCAGCGAGCAGGCGCACTACTGCGCCGATCGTGCGGTGCGGATCATGGGGTGGGGGAGCGACGGGGTGATCCGCGTCCCCGTGGACGCCGACCACCGCATGCGCCCCGACGCGCTCGACGCCGCGTGGCGCGACGCCGTCGCGCGCGGCCGGCGCCCGATCGCCGTCGTCGGCAGCGCCTGCACCACCGCCACCGGGAGCTTCGACCCGCTCGACGCCATCGCCGACGTCTGCGCCGCGCGCGGCCTCTGGTTCCACGTCGACGGCGCGCACGGCGCGAGCTTCCTCCTCGACCCGGCGCGGCGCGCGCTGCTGCGCGGCATCGAGCGCGCCGACAGCGTCGTCTGGGACGCGCACAAGATGCTCCTCCAGCCCGCGCTCGTGACCGGGGTGCTCTTCCGCGACGAGCGCCACGCGGCGTCGGCCTTCGCGCAGGACGCGAGCTACCTCTTGGACGGCGACCCGCGCGACACGTGGTGGGACCTCGCCTCGCGCACCTTCGAGTGCACGAAGAAGTGGATGGCGCTCAAGCTCTACGCGACGCTCGCCTGCTACGGCCCGGCGATGCTCGCCGAGTACGTGTCGCGCACCGCCGACCTGGCCGGGCGCTTCGCGGCGCTGCTCCGCGAGGCGCCCGACTTCGAGCTCGCCGTCGCGCCGCAGTGCAACATCGTCGTCTTCCGCCACGTCCCGGCGCGCCTGGCGGGTGACGCCGCGGCGCTCGACGCGCTGCAGCCCGCCATCCGGCGGCGCGTGATCGAGGGCGGGCGCTTCTACCCGGTGCAGGTGCGCCTCGGCGGCACGACCTGGCTCCGGACGACGCTCATGAACCCCTTCACCACCGATGCGCACCTGGCGGCGCTCCTCGACGAGCTCCGCGCGGCCGCCGCGTAGGCCGCGCACGCCGATCCGCGCGACGGGCACCGCACCGGCTCAGCGTCCGTCGCGCCGGCCGAGGAGCGCGGCGAGCGCCGCCACCGCGAGCGGCGCGAGCACCGCCCGCTCGTCCGCGCCGGGGACGAACACCGGCACCGCGGTCCCCGCTCCCATCGCGACGAGGAGCGCCGCCCCCGCGACGGCGCGCGCGCGCCGCGCCCCCCGCACCAGGTCGCGCC
>ERZ1066121.723-NODE-723-length-28243-cov-7.388002_pt1 | contig 28243 bp, 32 predicted proteins | sample MGYA00382768_ERZ1066121 | MGnify/ENA primary metagenome ERZ1066121 (study PRJEB33369, sample SAMEA5778351) | biofilm metagenome | biome: Industrial cooling water; feature: Water cooling tower basin; material: Biofilm | place: United Arab Emirates | collected...
CGATGACGCAATTGCCTTCGCACAGCCGGTCCTGCGGGCAGATGCGGCCGCAGATCTCGGGCATGGACGAGGTGGCATTGGACAGCGCATAGGCCTCGCGCAGCCGTCCCTCGGCGGTCAGCCGCAGCCAGTCGGGGATGTGATTGTGAAGCGGGCAATGCGTCGTGCAATAAGGGACGCCGCATTGCGAGCAGCGCGCGGCCTGGTCGGCAGCGGTCGGCCGCGGGTAGCGCTCCAGGATTTCCTGAAAATCCGACGCGCGCAGCGGCGCGGGCCGCTTGTCCGGCTGTTGCTGGTCGAGGTCGACGAAACGGAGCACGCTCCTATCAGCACATGTCCCCGCACACCTGTCGAGGACGAATCCGATCTCGCGTCAGCTATGCTGCCATAGTTTCGGCGCCCACTTACCTAAGTTGCTGGATCGCGGCTCAGCATCTTTCGAAGTTAGGTCCGACTTGTGGCCTAACGCAGGCTGAGCCACAGCAGCGCGGCCGTTCCCGCGACGATCCGGTACCAGGCGAACGGTGCGAAGCCGTGCCGTGTCACGATCGCCATGAATGCCTTGATGACGATCAGCGCAACCACGAACGAGACCATGAAACCGACCGCGATCAGGCCGAGATCGTCGGGCTGGATGTCGGCGCGATGCTTGTAGAGCTGCAGAGCGGTGGCACCGGACAGGGTCGGGAGCGCGAGAAAGAAGCTGAAGTCGGCGGCGGTGCGGCGGTCGATCCCGAACGACATGGCGCCCAGGATGGTCGCGCCCGACCGGCTGACGCCCGGCACCATGGCAAGGCATTGCACCAGCCCGATCTTGACCGCCTGCGGTACGCTCACCCCCGCGATGCCGCCGACCTCGCCGGGCCGGGCGAAGTGCTCCACGAGAAGGATCGCGACCCCGCCCACGATCAGCGCCCAGGCGACCACCACAGCATTCTCGAGCAGCAGGTCGATCTGGTCGCCCAGCGCGAGGCCGAGCGCCACCGCGGGCACGAAGGCGATCAGCAGGTTGCGGGTAAAGGCCACCGCACCCGGCTCCCAGCTGGTCAGCCCTTTGCCCACGGCCCAGAAGGTGCGCCAATAGAGCACCACCACTGCTAGGATCGCGCCGGGCTGGATGGCGATGTTGAACACCGCCCAGCGCCGCGCGTCATAGCCCATCAGCTCGGAGGCGAGAATCAGGTGACCGGTCGAGGAGACAGGCAGGAACTCGGTCAGTCCTTCGACGATGCCGAGCAAAATCGCGGTGAGAAGAAGGGGCATAGTCGTGGGACCTGGCGTCAGAATACGGGTGAAGGGCGCGCTTCAGCCCTCGACCGTCTTCACGCCTCCGAACCGCCCCTGGCGGCGATACTGGACCAGCCAGGCGGGCGCGACGGCGGCAAGCGGGGTGGGAGTGATGCCGAACGCCTCCAGCCCCTCCGCGCTTGGTGCCACGACATTGTCCTGCTGGAGCATCAGCCACTGATCCCAGGTGATCGGCGCGCCGGGCAGCCAGCCTGCTCGCGCGATCAGCGCGGCGACCGCGTCGGGCATGTTCACAAATGCCGGTCTGCGCCCGGTCCACTCCGCCAATCGCCCGAGCAGGTCGCGCATCGAGATCTGCTCGGGGCCGCCCAGCTCGTAGGTCTTGCCTCCGTGCGTGCCCGGATCGAGCACCGCTGCCTCGATCGCCGCGCCCACATCGGCCGAATAGACCGGCTGGAAGCGCGCCGCGCCGCGCACCACGGGCACGACCGGTAGCTTCAACATCTGGGCGAAGCGGTTGCTGAACTGGTCCTCGCGCCCGAACACGACCGACGGGCGCAGGATGGTGGCACTCGGGAAGGCCGCGCGGACGGCCGCCTCCCCCTCGCCCTTGCTCCGGCCGTAGCGCGAAGGGGAGGCAGGATCGGCCCCGATCGCCGACACATGCACCAGGGTCGACGCGCCGGCCCGGGCGGCCGCCTCGGCGATATTAGCCGCGCCTTCGGCCTGCACCGCTTCCATATCGGCAAAGGTGCCGACCAGGTTGACCACCGCGCTTGCGCCCTCGACGGCGCGCGCGACCGTGTCGCGGCGGCGCACGTCGGCGGCAAGGAACTGGGTCTGCCCGAGCGCGCCCAGGGGCTTCAGGTACCAGGCGCGCCGCGGATCGCGCTGCGCGAGCCGGACGCGAAAGCCTTCGCCGCTCTTCAACAGCCTGCCGACGGCGTAGCGGCCGATGAACCCGCCGCCTCCGAACACTGTCACCACCGCGTCTTTCATGGGCTGCCGGGCTCCTTCATGCGCACGCGCCCTTGCCCACCGCGCGCGCCGTTGACAAGGCCGCGCAGCCGCCGCTAAGCGCCGCCGCCTACCCCGTGCCCAGATGGCGGAATTGGTAGACGCACCAGCTTCAGGTGCTGGCGCTCGCAAGGGCGTGGAGGTTCGAGTCCTCTTCTGGGCACCAACTCTCCTCCTCACAGGACCTCGAATCGATTGGCTTGGCCGGGGCGGCTGGCCTCGGTAAGCGAGGCTGATGGATGCTGAGACGTTTGAGCTGTTCCGGAGCGCGGTGCGGCGCTTTGTCGACGAGCGGTTGATCCCTGCCGAGGACCGGGTGGAGGAGGAGGACGCTGTCCCGCCCGAGATCGTCGTGCAGATCAAGGAGATGGGGCTGTTCGGCCTGTCGATTCCCGAGGAGCATGGCGGGTTGGGCCTCACCATGGCCGAGGAGGCGGCGATCATCCGCGAGCTGTGCCGCGCGTCGCTTTCGTTCCGGTCGGTGATCGGCACCACCGTGGGCATCGGCAGCCAGGGCATCATGATCGACGGCACCGACGCGCAGAAGCGCGAATGGCTGCCGCGGCTGGCGAGCGGCGAGGCGATCTCTTCCTTTGCCCTCACCGAGCCCGAGGCCGGCTCCGACGCGGGCTCGCTGCGCACGACGGCGGTGCGCGAGGGGGGCGGCTACCGGATCAACGGGACCAAGCGCTACATCACCAACGCCCCGCGTGCGTCGGTGTTCACGCTGATGGCGCGCACCGATTTCGAGGCGAAGGGCGGGGCCGGCATCTCCGCCTTTCTCGTCCCCGCGGACACGCCCGGCATCACGCTGGGCAAGCCCGACCGCAAGATGGGGCAGAAGGGCTCGGTCACCTGCGACGTGATCCTCGAGGATGTGGTCGTGCCCGCCTCCGCGCTGATCGGCGGAGTGGAGGGCCAGGGCTTCAAGACCGCGATGAAGGTGCTCGACCGCGGGCGCATTCATATGGGCGCGGTCGCGCTCGGCATGATGGACCGGCTGATCGAGATGAGCACGCGCTATGCGGCCGAGCGGCGGCAGTTCGGCAAGCCCATTGGCGAGCAGCAGCTGGTGCAGGCCATGCTCGCCGACATGAAGTGCGACCAGCTGACGTCCGAGGCGCTGGTGGAGCGGGTGGCGGCTCGCTTCGACGCGGGGCGATCCTCCCAGCTCGAGGCCGCCGCGCTCAAATATGTGGCGACGGAGGCGGTGGGCCGCGTGGCCGACCGTGCGGTGCAGATCCATGGCGGCGCGGGCTATATGGCCGAATACAAGGTCGAGCGCTTCTTTCGCGACGTGCGGCTGCTCCGAATCTATGAGGGCACGAGCCAGATCCAGCAGACGATTATCGCCAAGCAGATGCTGAAGGGCGTGGCTTAGACCGGGCCCGACCTTGACTCGGATCAGTCCACCCCGCTCGTATCGAGCGAAGTCGAGATACGCCGGGACAGGACAACGCTTCTCGACTTCGCTCGAAGCGAGCGGACGGGGAAGGATGCAGGAGCCGAAATGACGTTACGCCGCGCCGCCATCGTGTCCCCGATCCGCACGGGGGTGGGCAAGTTCATGGGGTCGCTCGCCTCTGTGCAGGCGGGCGATCTGGGCGGGATCGTGATCAAGGCGGTGGTCGAGCGGACCGGGATCGACCCCGAGCGGATCGACGACGTGGTCTTTGCGCAGGGCTATGGCAATGGCGAGGCACCGTGCATCGGGCGCTGGTCGGCGCTCGCCGCCGGGTTGCCGGAGAGCGTGCCGGGCGTGCAGCTCGATCGGCGCTGTGGCTCCGGGCTGCAGGCGGTGATCGACGCGGCCATGCGCATCCAGACCGGCGCGGCCGATCTCGTGATCGCGGGCGGCGTCGAGAGCATGTCCAACGTCGAATATTATTCGATCGACCACCGCACGGGCGCGCGCGCGGGCTCCTCGACCTTTCACGACCGGCTGAGCCGCGGCCGCGTGATGTCGCAGCCGATCGCCCGCTACGGCGTCATCTCGGGGATGATCGAGACCGCCGAGAATCTCGCGCGCGATTACGCTGTCACGCGCGAGGCCTGCGACGCTTATGCCGTGACGAGCCACCAGCGGGCAGCCAAGGCCTGGGCGCAAGGCAAGTTCGACGACGAGCTGGTGCCCGTGCCCGTGCCGCAGAAACGCGGCGACCCGGTCGTGTTCGCAACCGACGAAGGCATCCGTGCCGATGCGACGCCGGAGTCGCTCGCAGCGCTCAAGCCGCTCGAGAAGGGCGGCGTGGTCACCGCCGGCAATGCCAGCCAGCAGAACGACGCCGCCGCGGCGTGCCTAGTCGTCGCTGAGGAAGCTGGCCGAGTTCGGGCTGGAGCCAATGGGTTGGCTCACCGGCTGGGCGGCAGCGGGATGCGACCCGTCGCGCATGGGCATCGGCCCGGTGCCCGCGGTCGCGAAGCTGTTCGCGCGCACGGGGCTCGGCTGGGACGATATTGGGCTCGTGGAGTTGAACGAAGCCTTCGCGCCCCAGGTGCTGGCGGTTTTGAAGGGCTGGGGCTGGGACGATCGCGACCGGTTGAACGTCAACGGCTCGGGCATCAGCCTTGGTCACCCGATCGGGGCCACGGGCGTGCGGATCCTTGCCACGCTGCTGCGCGAGATGCAGCGCCGGGACGTGCGCTACGGGCTCGAGACCATGTGCATCGGCGGCGGCCAGGGCCTGGCCGCCGTGTTCGAGCGCGCCTAGCCTTTTGTGCTCCGGCGCAGGCCGGCGCCCCTTGCATCCCGCGCCCGGGCACCTAGGTACGCGCCACCTTGTCCTCTCCTTTCGCCCTTTCCCGGCGCGAGATGCTCCGCGGCGGCATCGCGCTGGCGGCCGCCGCGGGCTGGCTGCCGGGCTGGGCGCGCGCGCAGGGTCTGACGCCCGCGCTTTCGGGCGAGGACATCACGCTTGCGATCGCGCACCAGACGGCCACGATCGGCGGCCGCACCGCACATGCGATCGGGATCAACGGGGTGACGCCCGGGCCGCTCATCCGCCTGCGCGAGGGGCAGCGGGTGCGGCTGACCGTCGACAACCGGCTGGACGAGGACACGTCGATTCACTGGCACGGGCTGCTCGTGCCCTTCCACATGGACGGGGTGCCGGGCGTCAGCTTTCCCGGGATCGGCGCTGGCAAGCGCTTCACCTACGAGTTCCCGATCGTCCAGTCGGGCACCTATTGGTATCATAGCCATTCGGGGCTGCAGGAGCAGAGCGGCCATTATGGCCCGCTGGTGATCGACCCGGCGGGCACGGACCCGATCGCGGCCGACCGCGAGCATATCGTCATGCTGTCGGACCACAGCCCGATGCACCCGCACACCATCTTCCGGAAGCTCAAGCAGCAGGGCGGTTACTTCAACTGGCAGAAGCAGACGCTCGCCGGGCAGCTCGCCGGGCGCGACCAGGAGGCGGGCGAGCGGCGCGAATGGGGCCGCATGCGGATGGACCCGACCGATGTCGCCGACGTAACGGGCCGCCTCTACACCTATCTGGTGAACGGCCATGCGCCCGCCGACAACTGGACCGGGCTGTTCGAAGCCGGGCAGCGGGTGCGGCTGCGCGTCATCAACGCGTCGGCCATGACCACCTTCAACCTGCGGATCCCCGGCCTCAGGCTCACGGTCGTGGCCGCGGACGGCTTGCCCGTACGACCGGTGACGGTCGACGAGCTTCAGGTCGCGGTCGCCGAGACGTACGACCTGCTCGTCGAGCCTGCCGACCGCGCCTATGCGCTGGTCGCGGAAACGGTGGACCGGTCGGGCATGGCGGTGGGCACGCTCGCGCCGCGGCCGGGGCTACACGCCGAGGCGCCCGCGCTGCGCCGCCGCCCGCTCGCCACGATGAAGGACATGGGCATGGGCGGCATGGACCATGGCGGGAGCGGAGGCGATGCGTCCTGCCCGCCCGAGCATGCCGCCATGGGCCACTGCACGCCGGGCGGCGGCGCGATGGAGCATTCGATGCGTGACTTCTCGGTCGCGCCCGAGGTCAAGAGGACGCCTACCGTGCAGAGCATCTCGCCGATGCCGGTCGACCGCATGGGCGAGCCGGGGCAGGGTCTGGCCGATGTGGACCACAATGTGCTCACCTATCGCGATCTCGTCGCGCTCACGCCCAATCCCGACACGCGGCCGCCCGCGCGCGAGCTGCGCATCCATCTGACCGGCAACATGGAACGCTATATGTGGGCCTTCGACGGCGTGAAGCTGTCGGAGGTCAAGGCCCCGATCGCATTCAAGGAAGGCGAGCGGGTGCGCGTCACGCTCGTCAACGATACAATGATGGGTCATCCCATACACCTGCATGGCCATTTCTTCGAGCTGGTCACCGGCCATGGCGACCATGCGCCACGCAAACACACCATCCAGGTTCAGCCGGGCGGCACCGCCACCTTCGACCTCACCGCCGACGCGGTCGGCGACTGGGCGTTCCACTGCCACATGCTCTACCACATGCATGCGGGAATGATGCAGGTCGTCTCGGTGCGCCCGGCGTGATCGCCGCGCTTTTGCTGGCGGGAGCGGCCCAGGCCTGTCCGCCCGAGCACGCCGCTGTGGGCCACTGCACGCTTCCGTCTGCTCCCGTTATGCGCGCGACGGCCGGTCCTCCCGCCCCCGTCCGCGCCGATGCCGCCGATGCGATCTGGGGCGCCGCGGCCATGGCCCCCGCCCGCGCCCAACTCCGTCGCGAGCATGGCGGCGGCACCTTCAGCTTCGTCCTGCTCGACATAGCGGAGCTGCGCGATGACGGGAGTTATCGCTGGGAGGGAGAAGCCTGGTTCGGCGGCGACATCAATCGCTTCGCGCTGACCAGCGAGGGCGAAGGGCAGGGGCATCTCGAAGAGGCCGAGGTGCAGGCGCTCTATGCGCGCGCGATCGGCCCTTATTTCAACCTGCAGGCAGGCGTGCGGCAGGACATTCGGCCACGTCCGGCGCGAACCTATCTGACGCTTGGCGTCGACGGCCTTGCGCCCTATTGGTTTGAGTTGGAAGCGCATGCTTTCCTGTCGAACAAGGGCGACCTGTCCGGCCGGGTTGCCGTCAGCTACGACCAGCGGATCACCCAGCGCCTGATCCTGCAGCCGCGCGCGGAGGTGAATGTCGGACAGCACAGCGAGGCCGAACTCGACCTCCGCCTCCGCTATGAATTCGTCCGCGAGTTCGCACCTTATGTCGGTGTTTCGCACCGGCGGGGCGACGGACGAGCCACGTACCTGGTCGCGGGCGTACGGGCATGGTTTTAGCGCCTTCGCCGGGGCGACGATCGAAGTGCATCAACACGTCACCCCGGGCTTGACCCGGGGCTCCGCTTCTCACCCGCTCCTCAGGTCACGACCCCCCGCCGGGCGTAACGCTCCTCCCGCCATGCCCCGGTCGCCATCACCTCGCGCAGCACCTCCGCCGCGCGCCACACATCCTCGAAGCCCAGATACAGCGGCGTGAACCCGAAGCGCAGCACGTCGGGCGCGCGGAAATCGCCAATCACGCCGCGCGCGATCAGCGCCTGCGTGATCGCATAACCATCCGGGTGCGTGAACGAGACATGGCTTCCGCGCCGCCCCGGGTCGCGCGGGCTGACGAGCGTGAACTCAGGAGCCCCCGCGTCCACCATCCGGATGAAGAGTTCCGTCAAGGCACGGCCCTTGGCCCAGAGCGCCTCCAGGTCGACCTCCGCGAACAGGTCGAGCCCCGCCTCCAGCGCAGCCAGGCCCAGGATCGGCGGCGTGCCACACAGGAAGCGGCGGATCGTGCCGCAGGGCGCATAACCATCGTCGAAGGCGAAGGGCTGCTGGTGCCCCATCCAGCCCGACAGCGGCGAGCGGAGCGTGCCCAGATGCCGTTCGGCCACGAACAGGAAGGCCGGCGCGCCCGGCCCGCCGTTCAGATATTTGTACCCGCACCCGACCGCCAGGTCCGCACCCGCCGCGCGGAGGTCGACCGGCACCGCGCCCGCGCTGTGGCTCAGGTCCCACAGCATCAGCGCGCCCGCATCGTGCGCCGCGCGCGTCACCGCGCCCATGTCGAACATCGCTGCTGACTTGTAATGCACATGCGTCAGCATCACGACCGCGACGCTTTCGTCGATTGCGCCAACCAGATCCTCGCGCGCAACGGTGCGCAGCTCCGCCCCGCGCATCGCCGCCACGCCCTCGGCGACGTAAAGGTCGGTCGGGAAGTTACCCGGCTCGGACAGGATCACCCGCCGCCCCGGGCGCGCATCGAGTGCGGCCGCCAGCAGCTTGAACAGGTTGACGGAAGTCGAGTCCGCCGCGAGGACCTCATGCGGAGCGGCCCCGATCAGTGGCGCAATCTTGGCCCCGATCCGCGTCGGCGCATCGATCCAGCCCGCGTCGTTCCAACTGCGGATCAGCCCCGCGCCCCACTCGCCCGCCACTGCCGCCGCGATCCGCGCGGGCGTGTCGGCGGGGAGCGCGCCCAGCGAATTGCCGTCGAGATAGATGGTGTCGGGCGGCAGCGCGAACCGGTCGCGAAAGCGCCGGAGCGGGTCGGCCGCGTCGCGCGCGCGGGCTTCGTCGCGGGTCATCGCGGCAGTTCGCGCAGTACGGCGCGGACCGGTGCGGCATCGAGCCCGGCAAGCGGCAGGGGCAGCGCGATCAACTCATGATCGCCGGGGGGCACGTCATCCAGCACCAGCCCCTCCAGGATGCGCATCCCCGCCTCGCGCACGGCATGGTGCGCGTCCAGCGTCTTCGATGTTTCGGGATCGAGCGAGGGCGCGTCGACCCCGATCAGCACCACGCCGCGTGACGCGAGCAGCCGCACCGCCTCGGCGCTGGTGGCGGTGAAGTCGGAGCGCCAGGCATGGTGCGGAAAGGCGTCATAGGTACGGATCAGCACCCGCGACGGCGTGTTCTCCAGATGCGGTGCCAGCGCCTCCGCCGTCACCGTCGGTCCGCACCCGCGCAGGTCGACCACCCGCGCCGGGCCGAGATAGGGTGCAAGGGCGACCGCCTCGATCGACGCGCCGCCCGGATCATAGTGGAGCGGCGCGTCGGCATGCGTGCCCGAATGCGTCGACAGCGTCACCGCCGCGACATTAACCGCACAGTTCGCGCCCAGCTCCCACGTCCGCCGCGCCTCAAAGGCCGTATCCCCGGGCCAAATCGGCAGCCCCGGCCGCAGCCGCTGTGAGATATCCCACAGCTTCACAACGCCGTCCGCACGCTCAGCAGCTCGGGGAAGAAGGTCTGCGCGACGACCTTTTCCAGATATTTGACGCCTGCCGTGCCGCCCGTGCCGCCCTTGTACCCGATCACCCGCTCGACCGTCTTCAGATGCCCGAAGCGCCACAGCTGGAAGTGGTATTCGAGATCGACCAGCTTCTCGGCCAACTCGTACAGGTCCCAATGCCGCTCGGGATCGGCATAGACGGCAGCCCAGGCGCGCTCGACTTCCGGCGAGGCTTCATAGGCCTGCGTGAAATCACGCTCCATCAGCGCGGCGGGAATCGCGAACCCATGCCGCGCGAGCAGCCGCAGCGCCTCGTCGTACAGGCTCGGTGCGGCCAGGTCCTCGAGCAGCGCCGCGTGCACCGCCACGTCGGCGCGGTGCACATCGGCCATTGCCCGGCTCTTATTGCCCATCAGGAACTCGATTTGGCGGTACTGGTCCGACTGGAACCCCGAGCTCGTCCCCAACGACCCGCGCATCCGGCTGTACTCGGACGGTGTCATGGTCGAGAGCACTTCCCAGCTCTGGATCATCTGCGCCTGCACGCGCGACACCCGCGCCAGCATCTTGAGCGCCGGGCTGATCTGGTCCGCCGCCACCGCCCCCCGCGCGGCCCGCAGCTCGTGCAGGCAAAGCTTCATCCAAATCTCAGACGCCTGGTGGATCGAGATGAACAGCATCTCGTCATGCGCGTCGGACAACGGCGACTGGCAGGCGAGCAGATCGTCGAGCCGGAGATAGGAGCGGTAGGTGAGGGCGGGCATGTGGATTATGTAGGGCGGAGCAACAGGCAGCGTCTATTCCCTTCCCCTTGGGGGAGGTGAGCTCGTTCAACACGCCACCACGTTCACCGCCAGCCCGCCGAGCGCCGTTTCCTTATACTTCGCGCTCATGTCCGCGCCGGTCTTGCGCATGGTTTCGATCACCTGGTCGAGGCTAACGCGGTGGGTGCCGTCGCCGAGGAGGGCGAGGCGCGACGCCTCGATCGCTTTGATCGCGCCTACCGCGTTGCGTTCGATGCAGGGGACCTGCACCAGCCCGCCGACGGGATCGCAGGTGAGGCCGAGATTATGCTCCATGCCGATCTCGGCGGCGTTCTCGATCTGCATGGGAGTGCCGCCCATCGCAGCCGTCAGCCCCGCCGCCGCCATCGAGCAGGCGACGCCGACTTCGCCCTGGCAGCCGACTTCGGCGCCCGAGATCGAGGCGTTCTCCTTGAACAGGCTCCCGATCGCGGCGGCGGTCAGCAGGAAGCGGTCCTGCCCGTCCTCGTTCGCGCCCGCCACGAACCGCTCGTAATAGCGCAGCACCGCGGGCACGATCCCGGCTGCGCCGTTGGTGGGCGCGGTGACGACGCGCCCGCCCGCCGCATTCTCCTCATTGACGGCCAGCGCCCAGAGGTTGACCCAATCAATCACGGTCAGCGGGTCGGCCAACGCGCGTTCCTGGCGCTCGATCAGCTTGCGGTGGATCTCGGGCGCGCGGCGCTTAACGTTGAGGCCGCCGGGCAGCACGCCCGCCTGGCCGATGCCGCGATCGATGCAGGCCGACATGGTGCGCCGGATCGCGGCGAGCCTTGCGCGCACCTCGGCCTCGGGCATGCGCGTCAGCTCGTTCGCCAACATCATCGCATCGATCGTCAGCCCGCTCTCCGTCGCCTTCTCCAGCAGCTCGGCCCCCGAGTGGAAGCTCCAGGGCACGTCGGCCATTAGCCCGTCGGGGGGAGCGTTGCCCGCCACCTCGCTTTCCGAGACGATCGCGCCGCCGCCGACCGAATACCAGATGCCGGAAAGCAGCTCCGCGCCGCCAGCGTCGAAGGCGGTGAAACGCATGCCGTTCGAATGAAAGGACAGGCGCTCCCGCTGGTGGAACAGCAGGTCGCGCGGCTCGTCGAACGCGATGTCGTGATCGCCGCCCAGCACCATCCGCTTGCGCGCGCGCACGCTCAGCACAATTCGGTCCGCCTCGTCGGGGCAGATGCCGTCCGGGCGCTTGCCCGATAGCCCGAGCAGCACCGCGCGGTCGCTCGCATGCCCCTTCCCCGTCAGCGCGAGCGAGCCGAACAGCTCGGCCACCACGCGCGCCGTGCGCTCCAGCAGGCCCGCCTCGCGCAGCCGCGCGGTGAAGGCAGAGGCGGCAGACATCGGCCCCATCGTGTGCGACGAGGACGGGCCGACGCCGATCTTGAACAGGTCGAACACGCTGTGGGGCATGACCTTCGTGTACGGCGAACGGATGAGAAGCGCCACCTCCCACACCAACGGTCCTGCCGCTTGCTAATGCGGTTTATTCGCATTATCGGCTCGGACAGGGAGGGTTCATGACCATAAAGATTTCGTCACGCGCGGCTGCATTGATGCTGGCCTGCATCGGCCTCAACGACGGTGTTACAGCTGCCGAGGGGAGCGGTGTCGGGGAGGACCAGACGATCGGGTCGATCCTCGTCACGGGAACCCGGCTTGACCAAGACGTGCCGGACGTTTCCGGCCCCTACATCTTCGCGGGCAAGCTCGCCGACGTCACCGTTCTCGACGACCTGCCGTTGATCGAGGGTCGCAACCTGCGTCAGGCTTTCTCCGACATTCCGGGCCTGCTGCTGGCCGAAGTGTCGAACGGAAGCTGGGCGAGCGTCAGCTATCGCGGCCTTGGCGAGCCGCACGAGAGCTGGAACTTGCTGACCCTCGCTGACTCGGTGCCGCTGGTCCCCGATGCGTACAGCTATCCCGCCGCCTACATCATCCCGCCTTTGGAGCTGGTCGAGCGTGTCGAGTTCATCCGCGGCGGTGCGGGGCTGCTCCACGGGCCCCAGCCCGGAGGCGTGCTCAACTACGCCCTTGTCGGGCCTCGTCGGGACACGGGCAGCGAGGGCGTCTTCAAGCTGTCGGCGGGATCGGACGCTTTCCGGTCCGCGCTGGGTCGCGTTGCGGTTTCGAATGGGCAGGCCGGCCTTGACGGTCATCTGGTCTGGAACGCGGGGGATGGGCCGCGCCGGGCCAACTCCGACTTCGATCAGCTGAGCGGCCGGGTTCGCGCCGCCTGGACGGGGGAGGCGCTGACCGCCACCCTGACCGTCGATTATGACCGCGGGCGTTACGGGGAACCCGGCGGCCTCAGCCGCGCCCGGTTCGAGGAAGACCCGCAAGCGTCCTCCACCCTGCGCGACCGCCTCTTCATCGAACGGCTGGTTCCATCGGCCGCGATCGAATGGGACATGGATGATGCCACGCGCCTGACCGCGCGCGCCTGGTACAGCGAATATGAGCGCACGAGCTGGCGGCAGGCCGGGGGCAGCTTCGGCCAGGTCACGCCCGACCGCAACGTGCTGATCCGGCAGACCCAGGAGTTCCGCACGGGTGCTCTCGATCTCCGGTTGCGTCGCACCCTGGGGCCGCATGTGCTCACGGCCGGAGTTCTGGCGTTCCGCTCCAACGCGCCGGTTACAGTCGACAAAGGCGCTTCTCCCGATGACCGGCAGGGCACGGCCGGCGCACTGGCACGCGTCGCCCGGCGAGGAACCGTGCTGGCGGCCTTCGGCGAGGCCAAGCTCGATTTCGGGCCGGTGCAACTGGTCCCGGGCTTTCGTCTTGAGCGACTGCGGCAGCGTGTGTCGGAGCGGCTGGACCTGGCAGTTGGGTCGGCAACGGGCGGGGGGCCCGGTGCGCCGAACGGCACTTTGGGCGATCGCCGCAACGAGCAGACGGTGGCCCTGTGGGGCCTCGGCGCAACCTGGGATGCCGCACCCGGCCTGAGGTTCGTTGGCAATGCCTCGCGCGGGTTCAAGCCGCTGCTGTTCAACGACGGCGTCACCTTCCAGGCCGGAGTTGATGCCGCCGAGGAGTTCCGAGCCAGCTATGCGATGACCTATGAGGTGGGTGCGCAGTGGCGGCCTGTGCCGGCGGTTCGCTTGGATGCCAGCCTGTTCCGCGTGGAGCTCGACGATCAGATCGGCTTCCTGGCGGGGCCGCTGCCCGCCGCGCCCCCGTTCGGCGCGGTCGGCGTCGGCGGCGCGCGTCGACAGAATGTCGGCTCCATGCGCAACGACGGCCTGGATGTGGCGGCAAGTCTCGATCTGGTCGGGGCCGACGGCCTGTTCGGCGCTGCCCCCGGTACGCTGCGCGTTTCGGCGAACGCTCAGTTCCTGGACGCCCGCTTCCGGTCCGGTCCGGCGGCCGGGCTGCGACCGCAATATGCGCCGGAGCATGTGGTGCGTGCGTCGATGAACTGGATCGGCGATTCAGGCCTGCGCGCGGCGGTGCTGCTGACGGCGGTCGGACGACAGAATGGGTCGGACAACAACCGTCCCGAGTTCGACATTCCGGCCTATCAGGTGGTGGACGCGTCGATTGACGTGCCGGTCGCCGGTCCGTTCATCGTGGGCGCGGGAGTGACGAACCTGCTCGACAGCGACTATTGGGCGCGGGTTCGTCCGGGCGGCGGCCAGGGCATCGATCCGGGCCGGCCGCGGCAGGCCTATGTGTCGGTGTCGGTCCGCTTCTGACGTCAGGCTGTCCGCGTCTCCTCACCCACCGAGCAAGGCAAGCAGCTCTTCCGCGAACTGGCTCAGCGTGTCGTCGCGGGCGCCCATTACCACGATGCGGTCGCCGGGGCGGGCGAGCTCGACCAGGCGGCGGGCGATGTCGGGGCGGGCGGGCACATGCTCGGCGGCGCACCCGGCGCCGGCGACGCCGCCCACGATCGTGTCGCTGCCCACCCTGCGGTCGGTCGTGCCGCCGTAATAAACGGGGTCGGACAGGAGCAGCACGTCGTCCGGCCCGAGCTTCTCCGCGAAGGTGCGGACGAGCTCCTCGCCCATCACGCGCAGCGGGCCATAGCCGTGCGGCTGGAAGAAGACGAGCAGACGGCCGGGGAAGGCATGGAGCGCGTCGAGCGTGGCGGCGATCTTGTCGGGATTGTGCCCGAAATCGTCGTAAACGGTGACGCCGCCCGCTGCGCCGACCCGCTCGAGCCGGCGGCGCAGGCCCGCAAAACGCCCGAGCGCGTCGGCGGCCTGGGTGAGCGGCACGCCTGCGGCCAGCGCCGCACCGGTTGCCGCGAGCGCATTCGCGGCATTGTGGCGGCCGAGGACGGCCAAGCGCACCTCCGCTTCCTCGCCGCTGCTGCGTTCGGTGAGGCGGAACACCACGCCCGCCTCCGTCTCGCGCAGATCGTGGCCGATCAGCTGCGCCTCGCGCTCGAACCCGAAGGTGAGGAGCCGGTCGGCATGGAGCTCGGCGGCGAGCGCGGCGACCTCCGGATGGTCGATGTTGAGCACCGCCGTGCGCGCCTTCCCTACGAAGTCCTCGAACAGCGCGCGCAGCTCGTCCATGCTCATATGGTCAAGGCTAATGTTGCCGAGCACTGCGATCGTCGGGTCGAACAGCGCGATCGAGCCGTCGCTCTCGTCCACCTCGCTGACGAACAGCGTTTCGCCACCCACCAGCGCGCTTGCGAACGGCGCGGCGTCGGACACGAAGTTCTTCATGACCGCGCCATTCATGACCGTCGGCGCGCGGCCGGCTTCGTGAAGGATCCAGCCCACCATGCCTGTGACCGTCGACTTGCCGCTGGTGCCGCCGACCGCGATCCGCTCGGGCGCGGCGTTGAACAGCTGGGCGAGCAGCCCCGCCCGGCTCATCCGCGCGCAGCCGAGACGGGTCGCGGCGATCACGTCGGGCACCGTTTCCTCCACCGCTGCCGAGGCGACAAGCGTCTGATCGGCCGAGAGGACGCCGCTGCCGTCCTGCGGGAAAAGCGCGATGCCGAGCCCGCGCAGATAGTCGAACTTGGGTGCGGTGCGGCCCTGGTCGAGCGCCCGGTCGGAGCCCGCGACCGCGGCACCCCGCGCGCGCACGATCGCCGCCAGCGGCAGCATCCCGCTTCCGCCCACGCCGCAGAAGAAAAAGGATTTGGATGTCATCACGGCGGCTAGTAGCCGGTCGGAATGGGGCTGCAAGCGTGAGGATCGGGATCGTCGCCCCCAGTTGCCGGATCGACACGGACGTGGTCGAGCGTGTCTCCGCGCTCGCAGCGGGGCGTGCCGAGCTGGTGTGGCACCCGCAATGCTTCCTCTCAGACGGCCATTTCGCCGGGTCGGACGAGGCGCGCGCGGCAGCGCTGGTCGAGACCGCGAACGACCCAACAGTGGACGCCATATGGTTCGCGCGCGGCGGCTATGGCGCGTGCCGGATCGTCGATCGCGTGGTGGCGTCACTCGGGCCTGCCGCGCACGCCAAGACCTATCTCGGCTATTCGGACGCGGGCACCCTGCTCGGCGCGCTCTACGCCCGCGGTTACCCGGTCGCGCACGGGCCGATGCCGTCCGATGTCCGGCGTACGGGCGGGGAGGCGGCGGTCACGCGCGCGCTCGACTGGCTGGTCGACCGCGCGCCCGCCGCGCTCGAGCCTGGCCTGGACGGTCGCCCTGCCGCCGCATTCAACATCGTCATCCTGGCGCATCTGATCGGCACGCCGCACCTGCCCGATCTCGCAGGCCATGTGCTGCTGGTCGAGGAAGTGGCGGAATATCTGTACCGCACCGACCGGGATCTGGCGCAGATCTTGGGGGCCTTGCGGGGGCTCGCCGGTCTTCGGCTCGGGCGGATCGCCCAGGTGCCCGCCAACGATCCCGATTTCGGCGCGACGCCGGAAGCGGTGGTGCGCTTCTGGTGCGACCGCGCGAGCGTGCCGTTCCTCGGGTCCGCCGAGATCGGTCACGACACCGGCAACTTGGTCGTGCCCTTCGGCCGGTTGCCTCCGCCGCGCTAGCGACTATCTCGATCCCTGCATGCCGCGCTCCTCCCGATCCCTCGACTGGGGCTTTCCTCGCTGGCGCGAATACGGCGCGGAGCGGGGGGCGGCGAAGGTGCGGCTGTGCGATCGCGAGGGCTGCGACGCGCCCGGCGACCGGCCCGCGCCCAAATCGCCCAACAGCCCCGATCGCTGGTGGTTCTGCGAGGCGCATGCCGCCGAGTACAACAAGGGCTGGAACTATTTCGAAGGACTGAGCGCGGAAGAGGCGGCGGCGCGCGAGGCGGACGAGCGGCGCGGCGCGTCGGGCTACCGCCAGTCCTCGCACCATGGATGGGGCGGGCCAGGCGACGGCACCCGCTCGCGCGATGAGATGCGCGCCCTGGAAGCGCTGGAACTGGACGCCGATGCGGATTTCGACGCGGTCAAGGCGGCGCACCGCCGGCTCGCCAAGGCGAACCATCCGGACCTGAGGCCCGGAGACGATGCCGCCGCCGAGCGGTTCCGGCAGGTGCAGGCGGCTTATGACGTGCTGAAGCGGGCCGAGGAGCGCACAGCATCGTCATCCAGGGCTTGACTGATCACCCCTCGATGCGCTCCGGCGAAGGCCGGAGCCGCGCGCGCAAAGCTCCGGTCTTCGCCGGAGCGCATCAGCCCCTCGCCGGGCTCCCAGCATACCGCTCCGCCGTGTCGCGGATCAGCGCGATCATGTTGGGGATGCCCTGCGTACGGTTGGAGCTGAGCTGGTTCCGGAGATCGAACGGAGCGAGCTCGGCCGCGATGTCGGTGGCAATGATGTCGGCGGGGCTCCGGTCCTGCACCGCTTCCAGCACAAGCGCGATGATGCCCTTGGTGATCGCAGCATTGCTGTCCGCCAGGAAGTGCAGCCGGTCGCCGTCCTTGACGGGATAGACCCACACCGAGGCCGAGCAGCCGCGCACAAGGGTCGCATCGGTCTTGAGCGCGTCCGGCATCGGCTCGAGTCCGCGGCCGAGATCGATCAGCAGGCGGTAGCGGTCGTCGGGCTCGAGGAGCTGGTAATCGTCGGCAATGGCAGCAAGGGTCATGGCGGGGAGATAGGCGGCCGGCCCTCGCTCGTCACCCCGGCTCAGGGCCGGTGGCTGCAGCTCACAAATCCACGCCCGCGGCGATCGCCTCCAGCCTGCGAATTCGCTCCTTCAGATCGGCGATCTCGATCCGCGACCCGACGGTCGCAGTGCCCATGTCGTCCGGCGCGCCCGGGCGGGTCTGCAGCTCCAGCCGCTTGAGGTCGAGCCAGCCGCGCCAGCCGCGCAGCGCGCCCGCAGTGACGACGCCGATGCCCGCCAGGCTGATCAGCCCCATTTCCAGGTAGATGCTCGCTTCCATGAGCCTTTCTCCTCGTGAGCCGCGCTCAGGCGTCGCGCGACCGCAATGCTTCGATCTGCCGGTCCAGCTCGCGGCTGCCCCGCTCGTCCGTGACCAGCCGTTCCAGAACCGCTACGCGTTCCTTGAGCGCGCGGACCTCTTCGCGCAGCCGGTGCGCCGCGCCTGGATCGACGTCCGGCGTCTCGCGCCCGCGCCGGGTCCGGCCCTTGAGCACGCTCGCGAACATCACGATCGCGACGATCAGCACCACCATTTCGAACGGGTTCATTCACCTCACTCCAGCGAAAGCGGAAACCAGACCCGGCCCGGCGAAATGCCTTGTTCTTTTCGACGAACCGCCGGCTCAGTTCGGCAGCCGCAGCCGCTCGATCTCTGCGGACACGCAGTGGCTGTCGTCCGTTACGATCCGCTCGACATTGGCGAGCCGGTCCTTGACCGAACCGAGTTCGGCCCGGAGCTGCGCATTCTCCTGGCTCAGGAGCTTGATGCGCTCGATCTCCTCGGTCGAGGTCCTGGGGTAGATCGCCTTGCCCCAGCTGTTCTCGAGCGGATAACCCTTCTCGATGCGCAGCCGGGTGAGGTAGATCCAACCTGCCACGCTCATCAGTCCGATCACGAGTCCCAGCATGGCGATCAGCGGCAGCCAGGGGGCGAGTGCGTCAACGGGATCCATCGATCGTCTCCTTTCAGCGCAGCGCGTCGATTTCGCGCGCGGTTCGTTCGGCGGGGTCGGTGGCGATTCGTTCCAGCACCGCGATCCGCTCTTCGAGTCGGCTCACCTGCCCGTGCAGGCGGCTATTCTCGCTTTCGAGCAGCTCGATCTTGCGCGCATCTGCCAACCCATTCGGCTTATGCACGAGCGAACCATCGTCATTCTCGACGGGATATCCGTGCTTGGCCCTGATCCAAGTGGTCAACACGGCGCTCAGCGCGATGGAACCGCAGATCAGAACGGGTACCAACCAACTCCACTGCATCGTCTCTCTCCTGGACTTGTCGGCTCAGCGCAGGCTGTCGATCTCGTCGGCCAGCGCGCGGTTGCGGCTCGTGTAATGAAGCTCGACGTCGGCCAGGCGACGGTCGATGTCGCGCAGCTTACCGCGAACCTCGCGGGTAGTGCGCGCGGGCGAGCGCCGCACGCCCTGCCAGAACTGCTCCTCCTCGCGGTCGCTATAGAGGCCGTAGGGGCGTTCCTTCGCGACCCAATTCGTGGCCAGATAGGCGATCAGCGACCAGGGAAAGGCTCCGGCGATGGTGATCACGACCATGCCCACGCGGACCAGGGTCACGTCCCAACCCATATAGTCGGCGATGCCGGCGCAGACGCCCAGCCACTTCTTGTTCTGCTTGTTCACGTAGAATTTGGTGCGGCTCTCGCTCATCTTATCTCTCCCTGATCTTGCGGATGTCGGCGCGCGGCAGCTCGGGCGCCGGGCGGCGGGCCTCCAGCTCCGGCGTTTCGGCGGCCATGATGCGCTCGATAGTATGCAGCCGGTCATCGAGCCGCCGGGCGACTTCGTACAGCTCTTCGAGCAGGTTCTCGTCGGCATTGGTGATGCCGGACTGCTGCTTCCAGCGCGTGATGTAGTGGAGGATGATCCATGGCATCGCGACGAACAGCATGGCGCAGACCATGATGGGAACGAGCACGTCCTCCATGCCTCAGGCTCCCTTGCTCGCCAGCCGCGCGCGAAGCGCTTCCAGCTCCTCGTCGACCTGGTCGCTCGAGCGCAGCTCGGTGAACTCGTCGTCCAGCGTCTTGGGAGCGCCCAGCGCGGCGGCATCGGCGCGGCCTTCGGCCATGTCGACGCGGCGCTCCAGCACCTCGAACCGGCTGAACGCATCCTCGACGCGCGCGCCGGCATAGGCCTCGCGCAGCTTCATGCGGTTCTGCGCGCTCTCCAGCCGCGCCACGATCGCGTTCTGGCGCGCGCGCGCCTCGCGCAGCTTCTGCTGCAGCTTGGCGATGTCGGCCTCCGACGCACGCAGTGCATCGTCCAGCACCTCGATCTCGGCCTTGAGCTGGTCCGACATGTCCGCGGCCTTGCGCTTCTCGAGCAGCGCCGCCTTGGCGAGGTCGTCGCGGCCCTTGGAAAGCGCGAGCTCGGCCTTCTCGGTCCAGCTGGCCTGCAGGTTCTCGAGCTTGGCGACGTGGCGCCGCATTTCCTTCTGGTCGGCGATGGTGCGCGCGGCCGACGCGCGGACCTCGACCAGCGTCTCCTCCATCTCGAGGATGATCATGCGGATCATCTTGGCGGGGTCTTCGGCCCGGTCGAGCAGGTCGGTCATGTTGGCGGCGACGATGTCGCGGGTTCGGGAGAAAATGCCCATCAAAGATGCTCCTGGATACGGGAAGGCGCCGGGGCCGGCGTAAGGGGGAGACACCGGCCCCGGCAAGGCGGGCCGTCAAGCGAGAGGGGTGCTGACGGCCGAGGGGGTACGCAGCTCGACCGCGCCCGCCGGCCCCACCGCGCTCAGCACGCAGGTGGCGCTGAACAGCAGCGTGCAGATCAGGGCCGAAACGGTCTTCTTGGCTTCAGTGGCGAACATGGCGTGTTCCTTTCTTCCTGGCTCGGTGCCGCCCTTGTCGAGCGGCTTCGACGACACCTAAGCATGGCGCGTGCCAAGTTTGGAAAAGCGATGCACCTCAAGTCTTTGCGTGTTCTTGGACACGTACCTCGCCACACTGCTTGCCAAGCCTTGGGAGTTTACGCCATTTATCGGTCATGGAGCGAGGCAACGCCTTTATCGGCCAATCCATGGCCTTCCTGGACTCGGTCGAGCGGGCGAGTCGGGCGGCGGCGCTCAATCGGCCGGTGCTGGTCATCGGTGAGCGCGGAACGGGCAAGGAGCTTGTGGCGGAGCGCCTGCACCGCCTGTCTCAGCGCTGGGACGAGCCGCTCGTGATCATGAACTGCGCGGCACTACCGGAGACGCTGATCGAGGCTGAGCTGTTCGGGCATGAGGCCGGGGCCTTTACCGGCGCGACCAAGGCGCGGGTGGGCCGGTTCGAGGAGGCCAATGGCGGAACCCTGTTCCTCGACGAGCTCGGCACGCTCTCGTCCGGCGCGCAGGAGCGGCTCTTGCGCGCGGTCGAATATGGCGAGATCACCCGGATCGGCGCGTCCAAGCCGGTCCGCGTGGACGCGCGCATCGTCGCGGCCACCAACGAGAACCTGCCCGCGCTGGTCGAGCAGAACCGCTTCCGCGCCGACTTGCTCGACCGGCTCTCCTTTGAGGTCATCACGCTTCCACCGCTCCGCGCGCGCGAGGGGGACGTGCCGGTGCTCGCCGACCATTTCGGACGGCGCATGGCAGCGGAGCTGGGATGGGAGCGCTGGCCAGGCTTCAGCCCCGCGGCGGCCGAAACGCTGGTCGGCCACAGCTGGCCCGGCAATGTCCGCGAGCTGCGCAACGTCGTGGAGCGCGCCGTTTACCGTTGGGAAGAGCCGGACCGGCCGATCGACGCGATCGAGTTCGACCCCTTTGCCTCGCCCTGGACGCCGCGAGGCGAGGCTGCGCGTTCTATGACGCCCACCGGCGCGGCATCGCCGGCGGTGTCCGCCGCAACCGACGACGCGGACGAGTGCGGCGACTTCAAGGCGGCGTGCGATGCCTATGAGCGCAAGCTGCTCGAGTCGGCGCTGCGCCGATGCCGCTACAATCAGCGCGTGACCGCCAAGGCGCTGGCACTCACCTACGATCAGCTCCGCCACGCGCTGCGCCGCCACGACCTGTTGCAGGCAGGCGGGTCGTGATAGGCTGACCGTGTGCTGAGACTCGCACTTTTCGGCAGCCTTCTGGTCGCCCCCGCGGCCGCCCCGGCCGCTTCGCTCGTGATCGGCTCGGGGCTTGCGCGAGAATGCTACGAAGCAGCCGAACGCGAGCGGGCCAATGCGGCGACCGTCGAGACCTGCAGCCGTTCGCTTGCCGAGGAAGCGCTCGGCTTCGACGATCAGGCCGCCACCTACGTGAACCGTGGCATCCTGCGTGCCCGGCTGGGCGACCGCACGGGCGCGATCGGCGATTATGACCGCGCGATCGGCATGCGCCCGGACGCGGGCGACGCCTACCTCAACAAAGGCGGCGTGCTGCTGCTGGAGGGCAAGTTCGCGGCAGCGCGCGCCCTCTTCGATGCCGCTCTCGCTCGCGCGACCAGCCGGCCCGAGCTCGCCCATTTCGGCCGTGCCGTCGCGGCGGAAAGCGTGGGCGACCTTGGCCGCGCCTATGCCGACTATCGCCGCGCGGCCGAACTCGCGCCGCGCTGGGACTGCCCGCGCCAGGAACTCGCGCGCTTCTCGGTGCGGAAACGCGGTTGAGGCCGGGGCGGTCCGCCCTTATCGCGGCCGAAGCGAAACGATCTCAAACGGGAGACTGTCCATGGCCTTCGAATTGCCGCCGCTGCCCTACGACTATGACGCGCTGGAGCCGGTCATCTCCAAGGAGACGATGACGTTCCACCATGACAAGCACCACAAGGCTTATACCGACAAGCTGAACGAGGGCGTCGCCAAGGACCCGTCCCTGGAAGGCAAGACGATCGAGGAGATCATGGGCCAGATCTCCGGCCAGCCGCCGCTCGTCCGCAACAATGGCGGCGGCTATTGGAACCACGCCTTTTTCTGGGAAACGATGAAGAAGGGCGGCGGCGAGCCCTCCGGCAAGTTGAAGGAGGCGATCGAGCGTGACTTCGGCTCGCTCGACAAGCTGAAGGAAGAGTTCAACACCAAGGGCGCGGGCCAGTTCGGGTCGGGCTGGGCGTGGCTGATCGCCGACGACGCCGGCAAGCTCAAGGTCACCTCCACGCCCAACCAGGACAATCCGCTCATGGACGTGGTGCAGGAGCGCGGCACGCCTCTGCTCGGCAACGACGTTTGGGAGCACGCTTACTATCTGACGTACCGCAACGACCGTGCCGGTTATCTGAAGGACTGGTGGACGTTGGTCGATTGGGACCGCGTCGCGCAGCGTTACGCGGCGGTAGCGGGCTAGTCTGCTTCTCTCGTCACCCCGGGCTTGACCCGGGGTGACGAAATCAGTCACCCGGCGGCAGCGGTGTCTTTTCCGGCGCGCTCATGCCGTTCTTCATCAGCATGGGGATGTTTGCGATCGCGAACAGCATCGTCAGCGGGATCGCGCCCCACAGCTTGAAGCCGACCCAAAAGTCCCAGCTCTGCGTGCGCCATACCGTTTCATTGAGCGCGGCCATGAACAGGAAGAAGCCGACCCAGTTGACGGTCAGCTTGCGCCAACCTGCCTCCGTCAGTCCCGGATAGGCCTGTTCCAGGAGGAGCTTGAGAAGCGGCCGGCCGGTTGCGAGGCCGTAGCCGAGGATCACCGCGAACATCAGATAGACGATCGTCGGCTTCATCTTGATGAAGGTCTCGTCGCGGAACCACAGCGTCAGCCCGCCGAAAAACAGCACGAGCGCGCCCGAGATCCACAGCATCGGCGAGATGCGCCCGGCCTTGACCCAGCTCACCACCATCGCGATCGCGGTGGCGCCCATGAATGCGGCGGTGGCCATCAGCACCTTGATGAGCTTGGGCCCGTCCGTCAGAGTGTTCACCAGGAAGAACACCGCCAGCGGCCCGAAATCCACCGCCATGCGCAGCCCGGGGGAGAGTTCGCGGGTCTTGATCATACAACCTCGTCATCCCGGCGAAGGCCGGAATCCAGGGTCGTAGAACGCGGAGCCTGGCCTTGTGGACCCAGACCTTCGCCGGGGTGACGAGGTGACTGCGTCACGAACCCACCCCCGCGATCATCCGCGCCACTTCGCGCGGGTCGAACGGGCGAAGGTCGTCCATGCCTTCGCCGACGCCGATTGCGTGGATCGGTAGCCCGAACTTCTCCGCCGCGGCCACCAGCACACCGCCGCGCGCGGTGCCGTCCAGCTTGGTCATGACGAGGCCCGTCACGCCCGCCACGTCCTTGAACACCTCGATCTGGCTGAGCGCGTTCTGTCCCGTCGTCGCGTCGAGCACGAGCACGACATTATGCGGCGCGGCCGGGTTCAGGCGGCCCAGCACGCGCCGGATCTTGGCAAGCTCGTCCATCAGCTCGCGCTTGTTCTGGAGCCGGCCGGCGGTCTCGACGATCAGCGTGTCGATGCCCTGCGCGGTCGCCTGCTTGACGCCGTCCCAGACGATCCCGGCCGCATCGCCGCCCTCCGGTCCCGCGATGATCGGCACCCCGATCCGCCCGGCCCAGATGCCCAGCTGCTCGATCGCGGCGGCGCGGAAGGTATCGCCCGCCGCCAGCAGCACGCCGTAATCCTGCTCGAGGAACAGCCGCGCGAGCTTGGCGATGGTGGTGGTCTTGCCCGATCCGTTGACGCCGATCACCAGCATTACCTGCGGGCGCGGGAACGCGTCGATCTCGAGCGGCACGGCGACGGGTGCGAGGACCTTCTCGATCTCCTCGGCCATGATCAGGCGCACGTCATAGTCGGACAGCCCGCGCTCGAACCGCCCGTCCGCAAGCCGCGCCCGGATGCGCGCGGCGGTGGCGGGCCCCAGGTCGGACGCGATCAGCGCGTCCTCGATCTCGTCGAGCGTTTCGCGGTCGAGCGCGGCCTTGGTGAACAGGCCCGTCAAGTTCTCCGTCAGCCGGTCCGACGTCCGCCGAAAGCCGCCAAGGAGTTTGTCGTGCCAGCGCGGATCGGTCATGCGGGGGTGCCCAGCAGCGTCTCACCCTGCCGGGCAAGGATGCGAACCGCTCGCACGGAGTTGGGGACAGCCTTTCCATCCAGCTGCACCCGCGCGAAATTCTCCGAATGTCCTGTCGTTCCTTCGAGCTCGACCAGCACCCGCTGCTCCGTCCCGACCAGCGCGTCCAGCCACGCCGCATGCGTCGCCGTGCACGCCTCGCGCAGTCGCCCGGCGCGGGCGCGGATGAGTTCGGGTTCGAGTTGGGGCATGCGGGCGGCGGGCGTACCCCGGCGCGGCGAGTAGGGGAAGACATGGCCGAACACGATCTGCGCCTCACGCACCAGCGCGAGCGTGTTCGCGAACATGGCTTCGGTTTCGGTCGGAAAGCCCGCGATCAGATCGGCCCCGATCGCCACCTCGGGCCGCGCCGCCTTGACGCGTTCGACAAGCCCGATCGCATCGGCGCGGAGGTGGCGGCGCTTCATACGCTTCAGGATCAGATCGTCGCCCGCCTGCACAGAAAGGTGCAGGTGCGGCATCAGCCGCGGCTCGCCCGCGATCTGCGCGAGCAGGCGATCGTCGATCTCGACTGGGTCGAGCGAGGACAGCCGCAGCCGGGTGAGTTCCGGGCAGGCGCGCAGGATCCGCTCCACGAGCAGGCCAAGGCTGTCGCCTACGAGGTCGCCATAGCTGGTCACGTCGACCCCCGTCAGGATTACCTCGCGCGCGCCGCCGTCGATCGCGCGCTTTACCTCGTCGATCACGCCGCCGGCGGGGCGCGACCGGCTCGGGCCCCGGCCATAGGGGATGATGCAGAAGGTACAGCGATGATCACATCCGTTCTGCACGGGGATGAACGCGCGGGCGTGGGTGTCTCGGTCACCCCGGCGGAGGCCCGGGCCCGGCCGGGCCGGGGCATAGTCTAGCGAGGAATAAGTTGGGCCCCGGCCGTCGCCGGGGCGACGGTAACGAGCCGCTTCCAGCTTTTCCCCGTTCGGAACAACAGCGTCCACCTCCGGCATCGCCGTCAGCATCGCGCGTTCCACATCCGCCGCACACCCGGTCACGACCACCCGTGCGCTCGGCCGCTCGCGCCGCGCACGGCGAATGGCGCGGCGGGTCTGGCGCACGGCCTCCTCCGTCACCGCGCAGCTGTTGACGACCACCAGATCCGGGTCGGACAGCATCGCCCGGATCGCCGCGCTTTCGGCGATGTTGAGGCGGCAGCCGAGCGAGACGACCTCGCTCACCCGAACGCCTCCCACTTCGCCGTCCCGTCGAACACGCGCCTCGCCGGGCCGGTCATCCGGATCGTGCCGCCAGGCACCCAGTCGATCAGGAGATTGCCGCCGGGAAGCGTTACGGTCACCGGTGCGGTGACCAGCCCGCGCCGGATCGCGACAACCCCCGTCGCGCAAGCTCCGGTGCCGCACGCCCGCGTCCGCCCCACGCCGCGTTCCCAGACATGAAGGTCGAGCGAGGACGACCCGGTTACCGTCGCGACATTGACGTTGATCCGTTCGGGAAAGAGCGGGTCGCGCTCGATCTCCGGCCCGATCGCGCCCAGGTCGACCGGCACTCCTACGAAGAACACGATGTGCGGATTGCCGACATTGATGGCCGTCCCGTGGGCCAGCGGTCCCCAGGCGACGGGCATGTCGGCGGTGTCGAGCGGGTAGGCGAGGGGGATCGCGTCCCAGTCGAAGCGCGGCGCGCCCATGTCGACCGTCACGCCGTCGCCCGCGAGCGCGGCGGTGACGATCCCGCCCGCCGTCTCGATCCGCTTAGCCCCCGTCAGCTGCGCCACGCAGCGCAGCGCATTGCCGCACTGCTCGACCTCGCCACCATCGGCGTTGAAGATGCGCATGCGCAGGTCGGCCGCGTTCGACTCCTCGAGCAGGATGAGCTGGTCGCACCCGATCCCGCGCTGCCGGTCGGCGATCGCCCTCGCACGCCCGGGCGTGACCGTCGCTATCTGCCCGCGCGCGTCGATCACGACGAAATCGTTGCCGAGCCCGTGCATCTTGGTGAAGGCGAAGCGCATCGGGCGCGGCAGATAGGTTGCGCCGTTTCCCAAGTCACCCCACCAAGCCGGACAGGTGCGCACCGCCTGCCGCATCGCGAGCTGCGGCCTCGCATGGGTTGAAGCGCCAAAGGCGCTCGGGCAAGCAGGCGCCATGCTTCGCCCGCTCCTTCTTCTGGCCCTGCTCGCGCTTCCGGCTGCCGCTCCGGCACAGGACAAGAAGCCGCCTTACTGGGCTTCGATCGTCCCCAACGCTGCGCGCATCCGCACCGGGCCTGGCCGCAACTTCCCCGCCCTTTGGGAATACCGGCGCGCAGGGCTGCCGGTGAAGGTGGTGGCGGTACACGAGGCCTGGCGCAAGGTGCGCGATCCGGACGGGGCCGAAGGCTGGATGCAGGCCAACATGCTGTCGGAGGCGCGCACCGGCCTTGTGCGGGGCGAGGTGCGCCCGATGCGCGCCCGGCCGAATGCCAGCGCGCCGATCGCCTGGCGGGCCGAGGCGGGCGTTGTCGGCAAGCTGCGCGGGTGCCGCGACGGCTGGTGCGATTTCGACGTCAAGGGCCGGCGGGGCTGGATCGAGGCGGGCCAGCTTTGGGGCATCGAACCCGGGGAGCGGGTGGAAGAGTAAGCGCGTCCCCGCATCCCCCGCAGGGGCTCAGTTCATCAGTTCCACCGCCATGGCAGTGGCTTCGCCACCGCCGATGCAGAGGCTGGCGAGGCCGCGCCTGGCCCCGCGCTGCTCGAGCACCGACAGGAGCGTGGCCATTACCCGCGCGCCGCTCGCGCCAATCGGGTGGCCGAGTGCGGTCGCGCCGCCATGGACGTTGAGCACGTCGTGCGCGATGCCGAGGTCGCGCATCGCGATCATCGCGACAACGGCGAACGCCTCATTGACCTCGAACAGATCGACATCGCCGAGCGACCAGCCGGCTTTGTCGAGCGCCTTGCGCATGGCGAATACTGGGGCGGTGGTGAACTTGGCGGGCGCGTGCGCGTGCGCGGCGTCGGCAACGACCCGCGCGACGGGCGTTACGCCGAGCCGCTCGGCGACGCTCGCACGCGTCATGACCAGCGCCGCCGCGCCGTCCGAGATTGAAGACGCATTGGCCGCCGTGATGGTGCCGTCCTTGGCAAAGGCCGGCTTGAGACCCGGGATCTTGTTCGGATCGCCTTTGGCCGGCTGTTCGTCGCGGTCGACCACCGTGTCGCCCTTGCGTCCGCCGACCGCCACGGGGACGATCTCCCGGTCGAACCCGCCGCTCGCCTGCGCCTGCTGCGCCCGCGTGAGGCTTTCGACCGCATAGGCGTCCTGCGCTTCGCGCGTGAACTGATACTCTCGCGCTGTGTCCTCGGCGAAAGCGCCCATCAGCTTGCCGGGCTCATAGGCGTCCTCCAGCCCGTCGAGGTACATCGAATCGAACATCCGGTCGTGGCCGATGCGCGCGCCGCCACGATGCTTGGTGAGCAGGTAAGGCGCGTTGGTCATGCTCTCCATGCCGCCCGCGACCAGCAGGTCGACCGAGCCCGCGCCAAGCGCTTCCGCGCCCATGATCGCTGCCTGCATGCCCGAGCCGCACATCTTGTTGACGGTGGTCGCCTCCACACCCTCGGGCAGCCCGGCCTTGAGTGCCGCCTGCCGCGCCGGAGCCTGGCCCAGGCCAGCCGGCAGCACGCAGCCCATGTAGATGCGCTCGACCTGCTCCTTGGCGACGCCTGCGCGCTCGACCGCTGCGCCGACCGCCGCCGCGCCGAGCTCGGTCGCGCTCGCGTTGCCGAGCGCGCCCTGAAAGCCGCCCATGGGCGTGCGGGCATAGGACAGGATGACGATGGGGTCGGTCATGGGCGGGGCTCCTGGTTCGGAGGGCGCAATAAGCCGTGTAAGTCCTTTCGTCACCCCGGGCTTGACCCGGGGTCCCGCTATGTGCCGGTGAAGAAGGGAGAAGCGGGACCCCGGCTCAGGGCCGGGGTGACGGAGTTCACGCATGG
>ERZ1066121.725-NODE-725-length-28190-cov-8.113169_pt1 | contig 28190 bp, 29 predicted proteins | sample MGYA00382768_ERZ1066121 | MGnify/ENA primary metagenome ERZ1066121 (study PRJEB33369, sample SAMEA5778351) | biofilm metagenome | biome: Industrial cooling water; feature: Water cooling tower basin; material: Biofilm | place: United Arab Emirates | collected...
CCCGCGGCGAACGGGCGATGAATATGCGGTCTGGTTGCTCCAGCTCCTGGAGATTGAAGGTTACGGACGCGAGGACGTAACGCAGATCATCATCGGGACCGTAGTTCCGCGTGCAGTCCACAACCTCACCGTGCTCGCGCAGAAGTATTTTTCCGTTGAGCCCCTGATCGCAGGGCAGGACGAGGCTGCCTGGGGTATCGCAGTGGATGTCGATGAGCCGCGATCGCTGGGTGCCGATCGCGCGCTGAACGCCATCGCAGCGCACGAGAAATATCAAGGCGATCTGATCGTTATCGATTTCGGCACCGCGACCACCTTCGATGCGATCGATTTCAATGGCGCTTACAAGGGCGGTATAATCGCCCCCGGCATCAATCTTTCGCTCGACGCGCTGGTCGGCAACACCGCCAAGCTGCCGCGCATAGCGATCGAGGCCCCACGGTCGGCCAGCGTGATCGGCACCAACACGGAAGACCAGATGCTGATCGGCGTATTCTGGGGTTACTGCGCGATGATGGAGGGGCTGACCGCGCGAATGCGGGCCGAGATCGGTCGCCCGGCGAAAGTCGTCGCCACTGGTGGCTTGGCCATTCTGTTCGACGAGCACACCGATCTGTTCGATCATGTGGACAGCGATCTCACCCTCGACGGCTGGGCGATTCTCGCCGAACGCGCCGGGCGGCGAGCGCTCGCGACATGAAGAAGGACTTCACTCCCGAAGACGAGCTGCTGTTCCTCGCGCTCGGCGGGTCCGGCGAGATCGGGATGAACGTCAACCTCTACGGCTGCCGCGGCCGTTGGCTGATGGTCGATCTCGGAATGAGCTTTTCGGGCGGCGAATATCCCGGCGTGGACCTGGTCTTCGCCGATCTGGAATTCATCGAGGATCGCGCCGCCCCACGCCAATCGGCTCGGGCCGATCTTTATGCTTGCGAGGGGTGCGAAGCTGCGACCGAACGCGAGCCCCGCACGCTTGGCGCGCACGGCCGGATCGCAGCTCTCGACGAGCCGGGTGAGCGCCTTGTCCTGTCGGGCCGAGTCTATGCCGCCGGGGAGCGGACGCCCGCCGCGAATATCGTGATCTATGCTCACCAGACCGACGCCACGGGCATCTACAGAGGCGCTCTAGATACCGATTCCGCGAGCGCGCGAAACGGAGTGCTGAAGGCCTGGGTCAGAACTGATGCCGACGGCCGCTATAGCTTCGAGACGATCAAGCCGGCGCCCTACCCCGGAGGGACCATGCCCGCGCACATCCACCTATATGTGTGGGAGCCTGGCCGGCAGCCCTATTACATCGACGATGTGGTCTTCACCGACGATCCGCTGGTCGACGCGAACTACCGCTCACGGCAGGAGCTGCGCGGCGGAAGCGGCATCGTCACTCTCACGCGCGCGCCCGACGGCACGCTGCGCGCGACCCGCGACATCGTGCTCGAACGGCACCCCGGCTGAGGGGCTCCAGCCGGTGCGGCTGGAGCCCTCCTGCTGGGCCAAAGACGGTCAGGCCGCCTTGTGATATTTGGCGTAGGTGAGATCGAAGCGGTCGGCGTTCATCACCTTTGTCCAGGCCTTGACGAAGTCCATCACGAACTTCTCCTCATGGCCCTTCTCCGCATAGACCTCGGTCACCGCGCGCAGCTCGGCATTCGAGCCAAGCACGAGGTCGGCACGGGTGGCGCGCCATTTCTCGCGGCCCTCCGCCCGGTCGGTGGCGATGAACTCCTCCTGCGTATCGTCGCTCGCCTTCCAAACATTGGTCATGTCGAGCAGGTTTACGAAGAAGTCCGTGGTGAGTTGCCCTGGCCGCTTGGTAAGATGGCCGTGGCCACGCTCGCCCCAATTGATGCCGAGCACCCGCAGTCCGCCCATCAGCACGACCATCTCGGGCACCGACAGGCCGAGCAGCGCGGCCCGGTCGAGCATCAGTTCCTCGGTCTTAACCCGTAGCTTCTTGGGCATGTAATTGCGGAAGGCATCGTGCTGATGCTCCATGACCTGGAAGCTCTCTGCGTCCGTCTGCTCCTGCGTGGCGTCGCCCCGGCCACCCGTGAAGGGCACCGGCACATTGAAGCCCGCGTCCTTGATCGCCTTCTCGAGGCCGACCACGCCGCCCAGCACGATGATGTCCGCCATCGAAAGATTGCCACGCAGGCCCTCGTACACCTTGAGCACCTTGGCGAGGTTATCGGGCTCGTTGACGTGCCAGTGCTTTTGCGGGGCAAGGCGGATGCGCGCTCCATTCGCGCCGCCGCGATGGTCGGACTTGCGATAGGTGCTGGCCGAGGCCCAGGCCGTCTTGACAAGCTGGCTGACGGTCAGTCCGCTGTCGCGAATGCGGGCCTTCGCCGCCTCGACATCGGCATCCGATGGCATGGTACCAGCAGGCACCGGGTCCTGCCAGATGAGGTCTTCGGCTGGAACCTCCGGCCCCAGGTAGCGGATCTTAGGCCCCATGTCGCGGTGGGTTAGTTTGAACCAGGCGCGCGCAAAGGCATCCTTGAAGGCCTCGTGGTCGCGGCGGAACCGCTCGGAAATCTCGCGGAACTCAGGGTCCACCTTCAGCGCCATGTCGGCGGTGGTCATCATCGTCGGGACCTTCTTGTTCGGGTCCCAGGCCGCCGGCGCCATATCTTCGGGCTTCTGATTGATCGGCTGCCACTGCTGCGCGCCTGCGGGGCTGCGAACGAGCTCGTATTCATAGTCGAGCAGGAGACGGAAATAGTTCTCGCTCCATTCCGTGGGGGTGTTGACCCAGGAGCCTTCGATGCCGCTGGTAACGGTGTGCTCGCCAAAGCCGCCGTGCTCCTCGGTGCTGACCCAGCCGAAGCCTTGCGCCGCGATATCGCCACCGGCCGGGGCGTGGCCGAGCTTGGAGGGATCGCCATTGCCGTGCGCCTTGCCGAAGGTATGCCCACCCGCGGTGAGCGCCACGGTCTCTTCCGAATTCATCGCCATGCGGCTGAAGGTCGCGCGCATATCGCGTGCCGATTGCAACGGATCCGGATTGCCGCCGGGACCTTCGGGATTGACGTAAATAAGGCCCATCTGAATTGCCGCGAGCGGGCCGTCGAGCTCCTCAAGCCCCTTGTCTGGGTCGATGCGCGTCTGGACGCCCTCGTTGACCCACTTGTCCTCGTCGCCCCAATAGATGTCGCGCTCGGCCTCGAACACGTCGGGGCGGCCGCCGCCAAAGCCGAAGACCGGGCCGCCCATGCTTTCGATCGCGACGTTGCCGGTAAGGATGAAAAGGTCGGCCCAACTGATGTTTTTGCCGTATTTCTGCTTGATCGGCCACAGCAGGCGGCGCGCCTTGTCAAGATTGCCATTGTCGGGCCAACTATCGAGCGGGGCGAAGCGCTGTTGGCCGCTGTTCGCGCCGCCGCGCCCGTCCCCGGTGCGATAGGTGCCCGCCGCGTGCCAGGCCATGCGAATGAAGAAAGGCCCATAATGACCATAGTCCGCCGGCCACCAGGGCTGGCTGTCGGTCATCAGCGCATGGAGATCCTGCTTTAGCGCATGGTAGTCGAGCGCGTTGAAAGCCTCGGCATAATCGAAATCCTCGCCCATCGGGTTTGCCGGGCCATTGGGCGAAAGGATTTCGGTTGCGAGCGAATCGGGCCACCAATCCTTGTTCTGGCGTCCCAGCAGACTGCGGACGCTAGTGTCGCCGTGAGGGAAGGGACAGCCGCCCTCGATCGAACCGGTTTTCGCGTCCATGTCATCTCTCTCCTGGCTGCGACGGCAGGGCACTGCCGCTCGATGGGGAGAGAAGATGACGCAAGCGGGGTGATGCGTCCAATCGATTAAATGGAAGTTATTGATGCATGCATTCGATTGAACGCGTTCGTTCAAGCAGCCTTGGCAATCGCGTCGGCTGGTTGTGTGCGAATCAGATAATCGAACGCCGACAGGGCGGCCTTCGAACCCTGACCCATTGCCACCACGATCTGCTTGTAGGGGACGGTCGTCGCATCTCCCGCCGCGAATACGCCGGGCAGGTTGGTCCGCCCCTCTCCATCGGTGACGATCTCGCCGCGCTCGGACATGGTCAGACCGCTGCCTGCGAGCCATTCGGTATTCGGCACCAAGCCGATCTGCACGAACACGCCCTCGAGGTCGATGACTTGCTCCTCCCCTGACATGCGGTCCTTACAGACGAGGCCGCTCACACGCGCGCTGTCGCCCCGCACCTCGGTGGTCTGGGTCGAGGTCAGGATGGTCACATTGGCCATCGATTGCAGCTTGCCCTGCAGTATGGCATCGGCGCGGAGCTGGTCATCATACTCTATCAGTGTCACATGGGCGACGATGTTAGCCAGGTCGATCGCTGCCTCGACGCCCGAGTTTCCGCCGCCGATTACCGCGACGCGCTTGCCCTTGAACAGCGGCCCATCGCAGTGCGGGCAATAGGCGACGCCCTTGTTGCGGTACTCAGCCTCACCCGGCACGCCCAGGCTACGCCAGCGCGCGCCGGTCGCCAGCACCAGGCTGCGTGCCTTCAGGGAACCGCCGCCGGCAAAGTGCACCGTGTGCATGCCACCCGGTTCGCTCGCCGGCTCCAGCCGCTCGGCTTCGGCCAAAGTGAAGGTTGCGACGCCATTGGCATCGACCTGCTCCTTCAGATTGGCGGTCAGCTTCGGCCCTTCGGTATAAGCGGTGCCGGGGAGGTTCTCGATCCCCAGCGTATCGTTGAGCTGGCCGCCGAAACGTTCGGCAGCGATCGCGGTGCTAAAGCCCTTGCGCGCGGTATATATTGAGGCGGCAACACCCGCGGGCCCGCCGCCGATAACCAGCACTTCGAATGGCGCTGCCTCGCCGAGCCTGGCAGCGGCGCGCTCGGCCGCGCCGCTGTCGAGCTTGGCGAGGATTTCGCCAAGGTCCATCTTGCCGTTCCAGAACGGCTCGCCGTTGAGGAAGGTGGCGGGCACGGCCATGACACCGCGCTGTTCAACCTCATCCTGATAGGCGCCGCCTTCGATGAGGGTCGCAGTGATACGCGGATTCTCCAGCGCCATCAGCGTCAGCGCCTGCACGACATCCGGGCAATTGTGGCATGTAAGCGAGAAATACATCTCGAACGCAAAGTCGCCTTCGAGCTGGCGCACCGCTTCAAGCTGCTCGGCATCGACCTTTGGCGGGTGGCCACCGGCCCAGAGCATCGCCAGCACCAGCGAGGTGAATTCATGCCCCATCGGCAGGCCGGCGAAGCGCACCCAGCGCGCCGGGTCGGATGCGCGACGAACGATGAAGCTGGGGCGGCGCGCATCGTCACCATCGAAACTGGCGGTGACCATCTCGTGCAGCGAAGCAATGCCTTCAAGCAGCTGCCGCGTTTGCGCAGAGCGCGCATCATTCCCGAGCGAAGCGACGAGCTCGATTGGCTCGCGCAGATTAGCGAGATAGGTCTTGAGCTGTGTCTGCATCGCGGAATCGAGCACGGGATGTCTCCGGTAAAATCAGAATCGGGCGCAGATTGCCCGCCCCCAAGCGGGAGGCGAGCGATCTGCATTGTGTCGAGTCTTAGAGCTTGCCGACGAGGTCCAGACTGGGGGCGAGGGTCTCCGCGCCTTCTTCCCATGCCGCCGGGCAGACCTGGCCCGGATTGTTGCGGACATATTGAGCGGCGCGGATCTTGCGGACCAGCTCGTTGGCATTGCGGCCCACGCCTTCGCAGGTGATCTCCATGATCTGGATCACGCCGTCGGGATCGACGACGAAGGTCGCGCGGTCGGCAAGGCCGGCCCCTTCACGCAGCACCCCGAAGTTATTCGCAAGCGTGTGGTTCTGGTCGCCCAGGAACGGGTATTGCAGCTTGCCGATCTTGTCGCTCGTGTCGTGCCAGGCCTTGTGGCTGAAATGGGTGTCGGTCGACACGGCATAGACTTCCACGCCAAGCTTCTGGAGCTGCGCGTAATGTTCGCCCAGGTCTTCCAGCTCGGTTGGGCAAACAAAGGTGAAGTCCGCCGGGTAGAAGAAGAACACCGCCCACTTGCCGGCGATATCGCTGTCGCTGACCTGGAAAAAGTCCTTGCCGGCCTGGAAGGCGGTGGCGGTGAACGGTTGGATCTGGCTGCCGATGATACCCATGATTTTCTCCAAAGGGATGAAACTGACGGGGGCGAGATAGGGACTGTTGCGCCGCACAAAAGGCGATTTGTGCGATTGCGGGCATCGAAATTTTCTATCAACTGCGCGTAATGAGCGTTCGCAGCGTCAAACGCCGCATTGAGCGCGGTGCAACAGTTTATGGTCCGCCAGCACCAGCGCCATCATGGCAGCTACTACCGGTGTTCCCCGAATACCGACACAGGGGTCGTGGCGGCCCTTGGTGCGGACCTCGGTCGCCTCGCCGGAGCTTGTCACGCTGTCCACCGCGGTCAGGATCGAACTGGTCGGCTTGAAAGCCACGCGGCACAAAACCGGTTGGCCAGTCGAGATGCCGCCCGCGATCCCGCCGGCGTGATTGGCGAGGAATTGGGGCGAGCCATCGCCTGGCCGCATCGGGTCTGCATTCTGCTCGCCGGTTAGCCGCGCCGCCGTAAAGCCATCGCCGATTTCCACGCCTTTGACCGCATTGATTCCCATCATCGCACTCGCGAGATCGGCGTCGAGCTTTGCGTAGATCGGCGCGCCCCAGCCTGCGGGTACGCCGGTGGCAATGCATTCAACCACCGCCCCGAGCGAAGAGCCGGCTTTGCGAGCGTCGTCGACGAGCTTTTCCCATCGAAATGCCGCCGCGGCATCGGGGCAGAAGAATGGATTGTTACCGATTTCTGCAGCGTTGTAAGCGTCGCGATCGATCGCATCGCCGCCGATTTCGCTCACGAACGCCGTAATTACGACCTCCGGAATGACCTGCCGGGCGACTGCTCCCGCCGCGACCCGCGCCGCCGTCTCGCGCGCCGAACTGCGTCCACCGCCGCGGTAGTCCCGCAGGCCGTATTTGGCGTCATAGGCGTAATCGGCGTGGCCGGGGCGATAGGCTCGCGCGATCTCCGAATAGTCCTTGGAGCGCTGATCGGTATTCTCGATCATCAGGCTAATCGGCGTACCGGTCGTCCGCCCCTCGAAGGTGCCGGACAGGATGCGGATGAGGTCCGCCTCCTGGCGCTGGGTGGTGAATTTCGATTGGCCGGGGCGACGCGCGTCGAGGAAAGGCTGGATGTCGCTTTCGCTCAACGACAGGCCGGGCGGACAGCCGTCGACCACGGCGCCCAGCGCCAGCCCGTGGCTTTCCCCCCAGGTTGTAAAGCGGAAGACCCGTCCGAAGCTGTTCCAGCTCATCCGCCCGTCACGTTCATGTGGCGCGCCACGGCGGGGGCGGGCTTCCCAATAGCGAATTCGTGCCGCGCCGGCTTGCCGTACAACAGCCGATCAAGCGCCGCGTCGAACGCGCCGGCCTTGCCGCTCCGCATTGCCTGGCGCAGGTCAACCTGTTGGTCATGGCCGAGGCAGCCATAGGCGGTGCCGTTAGCCGAGATGCGCATGCGGTTGCAGCTCGCGCAGAAATTGCCGCTGAGCGGAGTGATGAAACCAACGCGGGTGCCGGTATCGACAACATCGAAATAGCGTGCCGGCCCACCCGTGCGATAGGTGGAAGGGATCAGGGTGTATCGCGCCTCCAGTGCGTCGCGCGCAGCGGTGAGCGGCAGATAGGCGTCGACCCGCGCTCCCTCGACCTCGCCCAGCGGCATGGTCTCGATCAGCGACAGGTCAATGCCCCGCGCCCCGCACCATGCGAGCACGGCGGGGAATTCCTCGTCGTTCAGGTCCTTCAGGGCCACCATGTTCACCTTGATCGCCAGGCCGACCGCTTGCGCGGCTTCAATACCGGCGATCACTTGCGACAAGTCTCCACCGCGCGTGATCGCTGAAAATTTCCCGGCATCGAGCGTGTCCAGGCTGACGTTGATCCGTCGCATACCTGCCGCCGCGAGCCGGTTGGCGAAACGCGGCAGTGCCATTCCATTGGTCGTCAGGGTCAACTCGTCGAGCCCCTTGCCGATCAAGCCGCCAATCGCCTCCGCCAATTCGCCGATCCCGCGCCTCACCAGAGGCTCGCCGCCCGTCAAGCGGATGCGCCTGACGCCGCGAGCGACCAGATGGCGAGCCAGCTCAGCCAACTCCTCTAAGGTCAGAAGATCTCGCCGAGGCATGAAGTGCATGTGTTCCGCCATGCAATAGCTGCAGCGCAGATTGCAGCGGTCGATCACCGAGAGGCGCACATAGTCGATCCGGCGGCCCCAGCCATCGAACAGCCCGTCGGCGAGCGCGTGTGGAGGGGCGGTACCGCTCATAGGCGTTGGCTAATGCCACGGCGCCCCCGCGGCAAGCGGTCAGAGCCGCCAGTCTATCGGCGTGCGCCCGTGCGCGGCGAGGAAAGCGTTGGCGCGACTGAAGGGGCGGCTGCCGAAGAAGCCGCGATGCGCCGAAAGCGGGCTGGGATGCGCGCTGCGGATCACGCAATGGCGCTGATCGGCGAGCGCCGGGATGCGCGCCGCCTTGGCCTGGGCATGGCTACCCCAAAGGATGAAGACCGCGGGCTTTTCGCGCTCCGCCACCGCCGCCACGCCGGCGTCCGTAATAGCCTCCCAGCCCCGCCCGGCGTGGCTGCCTGCCTGGCCCGCTTCGACTGTCAGACAGCTATTCAACAGCAGGACACCTTGCCGCGCCCAGGTCGACAGATCGCCATGCTCCGGCCGTTCAATCCCGCAGTCGGAGGCCAGCTCCTTGTAGATGTTGGCGAGGCTGGGCGGCGGCGGGACGCCCATGGGCACAGAGAAGCTGAGGCCCATCGCCTGGCCCGCTCGGTGATAGGGGTCCTGTCCCAGGATCACGACCTTGACCGCATCGAGCGGCGTGAGTTCCAAGGCGCGAAGCCGCTGCCCCCGCGGTGGATAGATTGTGCGGCCGTCCGTTTCCTCGGCGCAAAGCCAACCGCCCAAGCGCCGCGCTGCGGTCGTGTTCAGCGCCGGTTCCAGCGCCAGGCGCCAGCTTTCGGGAATCGCCTCGCAGCCCATCGCATTCTCGCTAGTCGCGCGGTTACGGAGCGGCCACCGCCCCTTTGCAGCTTTCCCCAATCCGCCTAAGGCCCCCGACCATATGGCAGTATATTTCCACGAAGAAGACTTGCCCGAGGGCGTGCTGGCGAGCGGCCCGGTGGCAGTCGATACCGAAACCATGGGGCTCGTCACCGGGCGCGACCGGCTGTGCCTCGTGCAGATCAGCGATGGCGGGGGCGACGAACATCTCGTGCGCTTTAACCTCGGCTCCGCCTTCGTCGCGCCCAATCTGGCGGCCGTGCTGGCTGATCCGAACCGGCTGAAGCTGTTCCATTTCGCTCGCTTCGATCTGGCCGCGATCGAACATTATCTTGGCGTGCTCGCCACGCCGGTTTATTGCACCAAGATCGCGAGCAAGCTGGTGCGCACCTATACCGACCGGCATGGCCTGAAGAACCTGGTCGAGGAACTGCTGGGCATCACGCTGTCGAAACAGCAGCAGAGCTCCGACTGGGGCGGCGATCCGATCAGCGATGCGCAGCGCGAATACGCGGCCTCTGATGTGCGCTATCTCCACCGCCTGCGCGAAGAGCTCGACCGGCGGCTGGTGCGGGAAGGGCGGACCGAACTCGCTCAGGCTTGCTTCGATTTCTTGCCCACCCGCGCCCGGCTCGATCGGATGGGCTGGGCGGAACACGATATTTTCGCCCATCTTTAGGGCAGAGGTTGCACCGCGGTCATGGTCTTCAAGCAGCGCAGGATCGAAACGCAGGAAGCCAAGGCGCTGCGCAGCGAGCGCCAGCACTTTGCCGCGCCCGGCGGCGCGCATGATCGGCTAGTGAAATTCCTGGCGACTGCGCTGCCCATGGCTGTGGGCGTGGTCGCGGCGCTCATGGTCATCACGCCGCTCTCGCCCCGCGGCGAAGTCAGCTTCCTGCTCGACCGGAACAAGGTCGAGGAGATCGACGAGCGCCTGCGCGCGGACCGTGCGCTCTATCGCGGGCAGGACGACAAGGGCCGACCCTTCTCGTTGACCGCCGGTGAGGCGGTTCAGCGCTCTAGCGCGGAGGGCATTGTCCGCATGCGCGATCTCGTCGCCCGGCTATTGCTGCCGGAGGGGCCGGCGCAGATCGTCGCCCCGGCAGGGATCTACAATCTCAACACGGACCAGGTGCAGGTGCCCGGCACGGTGCGCTTTTCCGCCGCCGATGGCTACGCCATGCAGCTTGACGGCGTGAGCGTAAACCTGCCCGAACGCACGGTCACGGGAGCGGGCGGAGTGTCAGGCACAGTGCCGGCCGGCAGCTTCTCGGCCAACCGGCTCGAAGTCGATCTCGACGCGCGCACCGTCTCGCTAGTCGGCAATGCCCGGCTCCGCATGGTCCCGGGCCGGATGAACCAGATGAGGATACCGTCATGATGGCGCTGAAAACTCGCATGCTGCGTTCCGCTGCGATCGGCTTTGCCGGCACGCTGGCACTGGCGGGCGGGGTGGCGCTTTATGCCCAGGCCATCGCCGGACACAATTCGGATGCGCCCGTAAACTACGCGGCCGACCGCATCGAGCTGCAGGACCGCCAGAACCGCGTCGTTCTCTCCGGCGACGTCCGTATCGATCAGGCCGGGCTCACGCTCACCGCGGCGCGCACGCTGGTCGACTATACCGACGCCGGCAGCCTGCGCATCCAGCGGATCATGGCGACGGGCGGGGTGACGGTCGCGCGAGGCAACGAGCGCGCGCGCGGCAATGTGGCGGTCTATGACTTCAACCGGCGTATCATCACCATGGCCGGTGATGTGCGCCTCAACCGCGGCAGCGACACGCTCAACGGTGGCCGACTGGTGATCGACCTGAGGAGCGGCGTATCGAGCGTCGATGGACGCGCCAGCGGGTCCTCGTCGGTCACCGGCGCGCAGAGCGGCTCGGGCGGGCGAGTGACCGGGACGTTCTCGGTGCCCAAGAACTGACTCAACGCCGTGCCGCCTGCCGCGCGATTGCAGTCAGGCCCTGAGCAAGCAGCAGCTCCGCTCCGTGATTGTCGGCGAAGAGCCCGCGATGGAGCTCCACCAGCCGGTCTGCCAGCCGCGCCAGGCGCGGCCCTCGCCAGATCGCCGTCTGACGCAGCACCGCCTGCTGATCGCGCCAGAACACCCCGAGCCGCTGCAGTTCGCCCTTATCAGGCGCGCGGCCAGAACCCTGAGCCGCAATTTTCGCCAACAAGGCCACGCGCCGCTCGAAGGCGAGCAACGTGCCCACGGGGTTGAGCGACAGCTCACGCATGCGGTGGAGTTCGCTGCCAAGATGCGCGATATCGCCGCCCAGCACCGCATCCACCAGCGGCGCGAAGCCATCATCTTCACAAGGCGCCCCGATTGCATCCAGAGCCGCCGCATCGGCCCGGCGCGGTGCCTGGGGGGAGGCGTCGAGATAAAGCGCCAGCTTTTCGACTTCCGACGCCGCCAGCCGCACATCGAGATTCGCCGCGCGCGCGATCCGCTCGGCGAGTTCGCCTCCTAAGTGCACCCCGGCGGCATCCCCCATGGCGCGCACCGACTGCGTCACTGCGGCAAGGTCCGGCGCGTAGAACATCGCAACAACCGCATCCTTGCGCTTTTCGAGCAGCTTGGCGGTGCGCGACTTGTCGGTGGCCGATGTAGCGATCACGATGACCGGACAGGCCGCCCCCGCCCCCGCGTCGCCCGTCGCGATCAGCGTTTCCAGCGCGGCGAGGGCCTCTTCGCCATTGGCCCGCACCCAAATGTGGCGGGCGTCGCCAAACAGCGAGGTGGAGCGTGCTTCGTCGCCCAACCGCGCAGGATCGCCGCGCAGCTCCGCGCCGGCTAGCTCGACCCGCTCGCCCGCGCCCGGCAACATCGTCACGAGGTCATGCGCCGCGGCGCTGGCTCCCGCCTCGTCGGGGCCGCAAAAGAAGAAAATGCTGCAATCGCGCGCGACACTTCGCGCCTTGGCCGCGAAATCGCGGTTGGTGAGCTTCACTGCTGCTGCTTGCGCAGCGCCAGAGCCACGCGCGCAGTGATGCGATCGGCAAGATCCTTGGCCAGACGCTCGCCTGCGCTTTGCTCGGCCGCGATCACCGCATATTCGCTCGATACCACGTCGATCCCGGCGTCGGTGCCGTCGGTAGCATCCAGCACCACGCTGTTCGTTGCAGTGTCCACCAGCTGGTAGCGCGCGCGCAGCGTCAACCGCTCACGCGCGACCGTATCATTGCCGAGCACGCCCAACCCCTCGAGCTTTTCGTCCAGCCGAACATCGAGCCTGTAGCGGGGAGCCGCCGCCCCGCCGGCCCCGAACCGGTCGGTCAGCGCGTTGCGCACGAGCCAGCCGCTGCGCCCTTCGATCGCGGGCACCTCGATACCGGCCAGCCCCTGCGCCACCGCGCCGCTGCCCCCGCCGGCATACATCGGCGTTAGCCCGCAGGCCGAAAGCAGCCCGGAAGCAATTAAAGCAAACGCGGCTCTCATGCGACCACGTTGACCAACCGGTCGGGCACCACAATCACTTTCTTGATCGCAGCCCCATCGATCGAGCGCTGGAGCTTCTCGCTCGCCAGGGCCAGCGCTTCAAGATCGTCCTTACTGGCGCCTTTGGGCGCAGTGATCGTATCGCGCAGCTTGCCCATATGCTGGAGGGCGATGGTGACCTCGTCTTCTACCAGAAGCGCCGGATCGACTGCGGGCCAATCGGCCTCGGCGATCATTGATTTATGCCCCATCGCCGCCCAGGCTTCCTCGGCCAGATGGGGCATCATCGGCGCGGCGAGCAGGGCCAGCGTGCGGATCGCCTCGCTGCGCGCCGCAGAGGGTGTGGCCTTTTCCACCGCACTCGTCAGCTCATAGATGCGTGCCACCGCCTTGTTGAAGGCCAGAGCCTCCACGTCCTGCGCCACCGCCGCCACGATCTGGTGCTGCTTGCGCTTCAGGTTTTTGTCTTCGCCGGCAGTTGCGTCATCGTACTGCCCGAACAGCCGCCAAAGCCGCTGGACGAACCGCCAGCAGCCCTCAATGCCGGCCTCCGACCAGGGAAGGTCGCGCTCCGGCGGGCTGTCCGAAAGCATGAACCAGCGCACCGCGTCGGCACCATAGCGGGCGACGATCGTGTCGGGGTCGACAACGTTCTTTTTCGATTTCGACATTTTGACGACGCGGCCGATCTTCACCTCGCCGCCATCCGACATCAAAAGCGCCCGCTCGGCCTCGCGGCTGATTTCCTCGGGCGCGTAGTAGACCGTGCGGCCCCCGTCCTCGCGGCTGTAAGTCTCGTGCGTCACCATCCCCTGCGTGAACAGGCTGGCGAAAGGCTCCTTCACCTCGACCATCCCGATGTGCGCCAGCGCGCGGGTCCAAAAACGGGCGTAGAGCAAGTGCAGGATCGCGTGTTCAATCCCGCCGATATATTGCTCGACCGGCAGCCATTTCGCCACTTCTGCGGGATCGAATGGCCGGTCAGCCGGCTGGCTGGCGAAGCGCAGGAAATACCACGAGCTGTCCACGAAGGTGTCGAGCGTATCGGTCTCCCGACGGCCATTACCGCCGCATTCCGGGCAATCGACATGCTTCCAACTCGGGTGGCGATCGAGCGGATTTCCGGGCGTCGTGAAGTCGACATCCTCGGGCAAGACCACCGGAAGCTGGTCCTTGGGCACCGGCACGACGCCGCATTGGTCGCAATGGATGAACGGGATCGGCGTGCCCCAATAGCGTTGGCGGCTGACGCCCCAATCGCGCAGGCGCCACACGGTCTTGCCCTGCCCGCGGCGCTCCGCTTCCAGACGGGAGATGACGTCGCGCTTGGCGTCCTCGACGCTCATGCCATCGAGGAAGTCCGAATTGACGATCACTCCATCGCCGCTCTCGGCCTCGCCGGCGAAGGGCGCGTCCGCCTCCGCCACGCTGGCGGCAACCACGCGCGGGATCGGCAGGCGGTATTTGGTCGCGAATTCGAAGTCGCGCTGGTCGTGCCCGGGCACCGCCATGATCGCGCCGGTTCCATAATCCATCAGCACGAAATTAGCGATGAAGACGGGCAGATGCTCGCCGGTAAACGGGTGCTTGGCGCCGATGCCGGTGTCGAAGCCCAGCTTTTCGGCGGTCTCCAGCTCGGCCGCGGTGGTGCCACCGCGTTTGCACAGCTCGATGAACTTGGCGGCGTCACAGTTCTGCGCCGCCACCCCTTGCGCTACCGGATGGTCGGGCGCGATCGCCACGAAGCTCGCGCCGAAGATCGTGTCGGGCCGCGTGGTATAGACCGGTAACGTCTCGCCGTTGGACAGGTCGAATGAGAATTCCATACCGGTCGATTTGCCGATCCAGTTCTCTTGCATCAGCCGGACCTTGTCGGGCCAATCCTCGAGCTCGCCCAAGCCTTCGAGCAGTTCTTCGGCGAAATCGGTTATCTTCAGGAACCACTGCGCCAGCTTGCGCCGTTCGACTGGCGCGCCGCTCCGCCAGCCCTTCCCGTCGATGACCTGCTCGTTGGCAAGCACGGTCATGTCGACCGGGTCCCAATTGACCTCGCTCTCCTTGCGATAGACGAGGCCCGCTTCGTAGAGCGCCAGGAACAGCGCCTGCTCGTGGCCGTAATAGTCCGGCTCGCAGGTCGCAAATTCGCGGCTCCAGTCGAGCGCGAAGCCGAGGCGCTTCAACTGCTTTTTCATCGCCTCGATATTGGCGCGGGTCCAGCCGCCGGGATGCACACCTTTCTCCATCGCGGCGTTTTCGGCCGGCATGCCGAAGGCGTCCCAGCCCATCGGATGCAGCACTTCGTGCCCGGTCATCCGCTTGTAGCGGGCCAGCACGTCGCCCATGGTGTAATTGCGGACGTGGCCTATGTGGATGCGCCCACTGGGGTAAGGGAACATCTCCAGCACGAAGCTCTTCGGCTTGGCGGCATTGCTGTCAGCCTCGAACACGCGGGCCTGGTCCCACGCGGCTTGCCAGCGCACATCGGCGGATGCGGGATCGAAACGCTCGCTTTGCATTCTCATCTAATCCGTTCGTGCTGAGCTTGTCGGTTGCGAAGCAGACGCTTTGCGTCAACCACCGTTCTTCTTTTCGGCCACACCAAAGAGGAAGTGCGGCCCTTCGACAAGCTTGGGGCGAACGGAGTAGGAAATTCTCAGCCTTGCTTATCCCGCGACGGCCTGGCGCCGCAGTTCGCGAGCCTTGGTCAGGATGATGTCTTCCAGCTTCTGCACCGTGGCAGCCTGGACGGGCGCATCGACCCAACTCCCGCCCTGGGAGACCTGGCGGCTCGCCGCGACGCGAAGCGCATCGGCACGAAGGTCGGTATCGAGGATGCTGACGGTCAGCTTCACCCTTTCGCCTGGGTTGCGCGGATTGGCGTACCAATCGGTGACGATCACTCCACCGTTGCTGTCCGACTGGAGCAGCGGAGCAAAGCTCACCGTCTCCAGCGCGGCACGCCAGAGGTAGGAATTCACCCCGATCGTGTTGATCTGCGCCGCGGCCAGATCGGCGCGCGGCCGCTCGTTGTTGGGAGAGCAAGCCGCCAGGGTGATCATTGCGGCAAGTGCGACGGCGGAGCGGATCGGAGTGGCGGACAGGCGCATGAAGGTCCTTCGTATCTCGTGTCGGGCGCTCTATAGCCGCCCCGGCGAAGCGGGCAAGCACCGCAGGAATCAAGGCACTGGTGGGATTGAATGCGCGGTGAACCGGCAGTCGCGCGGGTGCGGTGCAGACTCGCCACACTCTCGCCAATTCGCGGGACCCCGCCTGTTGAAAAGCTGGCCAACCACGAGGCGAGGGCGTATTCCGACTCGCAAGCAGGGACTTGCCCACTACATGATCAGGAACCGTTCAGGCCGTATTCGGTCTGCTATTCGGGGCTTTGATTAACCGGAGAACACGCAGGTGCATCGCAAGGACGGCAGCAAAGGTGGCATGCGGGGGCTCCCCGCATTGCTGGCTGCTGCCGGCCTGGTGATATCCGCTCCGGTTGCGGGCACCGCCGCTGTCGGCAGTCTAATCCCCGACGCGTCGTCGCTTGGCACGGGTTATGTGCCCTTCACTCCCGCGAAGATTGATCCCGCCTTGGCCCGCCGGGTGGCGGCAACGCTCGGACTCGATGGTCTGCGCTTCACACCCGCCCCGCGTACGCCGCGCGGGGAGCGCGTGGTGACCATGGCAGTGCGCGTCGACCAGGCTACCGCGCGCGCAATCACCGTCCGCCGCACCCTGGCCGAAGGATCGGCCGGCAAGATGGCCGGCGCCCTCGCCGCGCTGCCGCTCGTCGAACCTACCCGCTACAATCTCGGCAGCGCTCGTGGCTTCCAGAGCTTTGCGGCGCCGACTCCGAAGGCCATGGCCCTTCCCGAAAGCATTCGCGATATCGGCATGGCCGATCTGGCGTCCTATCGTACCGACGCCGGTGCAAAGGCGGGCAAGCCCTCGCGCTTCCAGCCGCGCGTGGCCTTCGAAGACGGTGTCGACGCGGGACGCTCACCGCGCACGCTGGAAGGCGCAGGCGAACAGACCGTCGATGTCGGCGGCGCCTATCGAGTGACGAGGAACCTGGCCGTAACTGCCGGCGTGCGCGTCTCGCAGGACCGGAACCGCATCGCGCCGCTGACCGACGGGGTCGAGGACGACAAGGCGGTATACGTGGGAACCCAGTTCCGCTTCTGACGACCGGCGTCGCTCTTCCGGCAGACGCGCGATCTTGCGTTGGCGCAGGCCTGATCCGGGCCAGTGCTATTCTTCGAGCGCTTCACCAAAAAGGAGCAAGCACCGCATCGGGCGTAAGAAATGCGCCCGCCAACTTTCTCCTTTACCGCTCACACCGCTTGACCCTACGTCTTCCCCAGCAAAAACAAAGAAACGGCTTGGGAGAGCTGAATTATGGGCAAGGTTGCGATCGTCACTGGGGGCACGCGCGGCATCGGCCGTGCAATCTGCGAAGCATTGCAGGCCGATGGCTTCACCGTTGTCGCCAACTATGCCGGCAATGAAGAAAAGGCGCGCGCCTTTTCTGACGAAACCGGCATTGCGGCCTATAAATGGGATGTCGGCGACTATGACGCCTGCATGGCCGGCTGCGAAAAGGTGAGTTCGGAAGTCGGGCCGATCGACGCGGTGGTCAACAATGCCGGCATCACGCGTGACGGCACTCTGCTGAAGATGAGCTACGACGATTGGAACGAGGTGATGCGCATCAACCTCGGCGGCTGCTTCAACATGGCCAAAGCCTGCTTCCCCGGCATGAAGGAGCGCGGTTGGGGTAGGATCGTCAACATCGGCAGCATCAATGGCCAAGCTGGCCAATATGGTCAGGTGAACTATGCGGCGGCTAAAAGCGGCATACACGGTTTCACCAAGGCGCTGGCACAAGAAGGTGCGCGCTTTGGTATCACCGTCAATGCCATTGCCCCCGGCTATATCGATACCGACATGGTCGCCGCCGTGCCGGAGGCGGTGCTGGAAAAGATTGTCGCCAAGATCCCCGTGGGCCGCCTCGGCCAAGCCGAAGAAATTGCTCGGGGCGTTAGCTTCCTGTGCAGCGACAAAGCGGGATTTATTACCGGTTCCACCATGAGCATAAACGGCGGCCAGCACATGTATTAATGCCGGTTGGCGAAAGTGGGGCGTGCGGTAACCCCCACCAGCCCCACCTTCCGGCGTGCTCTCCCCGCTTTCGGTGCGCCCTTCAGCCGATTAAATACCCGACAACCTTCCACTTCGCGCCATCGCGCTCCAGTGTCACTGTTTCGATCGCACCCGGCTTTGCTGAAAAGTCAGTTCGGAAACGCACCACATCATAACCACGGGGCGGCGCCGGCATGGTGTCGTGGGTCAATAGGCTGCGCGCTTGGGCGAGTCCGAGCGGCGATCGCGCCTGCTCGGACGCCCTGATCCAAGCGTCGACAGTATTCAGCTTGCGGAATGATGTGCCGGTCTCACGCCAACTCTGCTGCCAATTGCCAGCATCCACCAGTGCCAACCACTCACGCGCGGCCCTTTCTACCGCAGCTTGGTGAGAAGATACCGTCGCCGGCCCTGACCCCGGCACTGGCGCGGGGCCCTCGATCCGCTCAATCTGTGGCTGAGCGATGACAGCAAGAATTGCAACAATGGCTGACATAAACATTGCTCCCGTGATCAGCCAGGCGCTGCGGGATGCGCGCCAAGGCCGTGGAGCGCTGTTTGCCGATGCGCCGGGGCGCTTGGCATCCCCGATTTCCTTGTCCGCAGCAGAATCGGGGCCAAGCCCCTCGGTATCGAGAAGCAGCCGTGCTGCCTCTCTACTGCTGGAAACGGCGAGCTTTCGACGTGCGTCGCGCAGCCGTTCATTGATGGTATGTACGGACAGGCCAAGCTCCCGAGCCGTAGATTTGGCATCATGGCCCCGCACGATCAGGCGAAGGGTTTGTTTTTCCTTTTCGGTCAGGGCATCGCAACCCTCAGCCGTCCGGCGGCTCACGCTTGCCATGTTTGGCGTTGTAGGAACCGCCCTGCCTTCTCACCACCCCGAAAAATTTGGGCTGCGGCCCAGCGACACTCTGAAGGCGAGGGCAACGCGGAGCTTTCGCTGCTAGGCTACGTCAATGTCGCCCCCGCCTTACCACCCTCCGGTCAAGCGCTCGATTACGATACAGGGCCACAAGACCTCGATCAGTCTCGAGCCGCTTTTTTGGGAGATGCTCAGGGCGGCCGCGGCTAGCGATGGAGTTTCCATGGCCGCATTGGTAAGGCAGATCGATGCCGAGCGTTTGAGAGCGGACCCGGCGCCAGGACTGGCGGGCGCCATCCGGATCTGGCTGGTCGCAAAGCAAAGGGGCAGCAGGATCGCTCCCGCCGCCCCTACTGATGACCCTGGCAACGATCAATAAGTCGCCGGCGGATCGCTGGCCGGAAAACTCTCGTCGCTGGCTTCATCGGCCTTCGTCCAGTCGCGCGTGGTCTCCGAGCGCATGGCTTCCGGCCCTGCGTCGCGAACCGTGCCGCCCTGGTTGCCCGCGAAGGCCACCGGGGCTTTGCTGTTGTTATTCTGATAATAGCGATAACCGGCATAGCCGAGCGCGCCGAGTGCTAACATCTTGAGCATGGCAAAATCCTTTGCGGTTTGTCGCTATGGACGAAGCAGCTCGGCCCAAGTTCCCATTTCTACTCGTCACCGACTCGGTGGATATTGGCGCCCACCAGCTGAAGCTTTTCCTCCAGCCGCTCATACCCGCGATCGAGGTGATAGATTCGGCGCACCTCACTTTCGCCTTCAGCCGCTAGTGCAGCGATGATTAAGCTCATCGAGGCACGCAAATCGGTCGCCATCACGGCAGCGCCCGTAAGCTTGGAGACGCCCTTAACGACCGCGGTGCGCCCAGAGACCGATATGTCTGCACCCATCCGGGCTAACTCGGGGACATGCATGTAGCGGTTCTCAAAAATGGTCTCGGTCAAAACGCTGGTGCCATTCGCCTTGGTCAGCAAACTCATAAGCTGCGCCTGCATGTCGGTGGCCAATCCAGGATAAGGCGCTGTGGTCAGGTCGACGGGTTTCAGAGGCCCCTCCGCCGCAACACGCACCCCACCCTTCTCCTCTTCAACCCGCACGCCGATATTGCGCAGGGCATGAACGGTGGCGCCCATCTCGTCGAACCGTGCTCCCGACAGCAGCACGTCTCCCCCAGTGATCGCAGCTGCACAGGCATAGCTACCAGCTTCGATCCGATCGGGCATTACGCGATAGGTTGCGCCGTGCAGGCGCCTGACACCGTGGATCGTGAGATCGGAGGTCCCGATACCTTCAATCTCGGCTCCCATCGCAACGAGCAGATTGCAAAGGTCGACAATCTCGGGCTCACGCGCCGCATTACCTAGCCGGCAAGTGCCCTCGGCAAGAACTGCTGCCATGAGTGCATTCTCCGTGGCGCCCACCGAAACGACTGGGAAATCGAACTCGCCTCCTGGCAGTCCGCCATCCGGGGCGTGCGCTCCCACATAGCCTTGGGCGATCTCAATGATCGCACCGAAAGCCGCCAGAGCCTTCAGATGCAGGTCGATGGGACGATTGCCGATTGCGCAGCCCCCCGGCAGCGAAACCTTTGCTTCACCTGTTCGCGCGAGCAACGGGCCAAGCACCAAGATCGACGCGCGCATCTTGCGGACTAGATCATAAGGGGCCGTCGTCCCGGTTATACGCGGCGCTTCCAACGTCATCACCCTGCCGAAGTCTGCCGGCCGGCTACCCTGGATTGCCGTGGTAACCCCGAACTGGTTCATCAGGTGCTGAAAGCCATCAATATCGGCCAATCTGGGCAGATTTCGAAGCGTCAGAGGTTCTTCGGTCAGCAGGGCACACGGTATCAGCGTCAAGGCCGAATTTTTGGCGCCCGAGATAGGGATCATGCCGGCAAGCCGATTGCCGCCCTGGATAATGAGTTTGTCCATGGGCCGGCCTTAACGAGGGTGATGGAAAATGTAACGCCCTCGGCATATGGCCTCGCTCACATACCAACGAACGATCGGGGAGCGCGAATGACAAAGTATAAGCCGGTAAAGAAAGCTGTTTTCCCGGTCGCGGGGCTGGGAACTCGTTTTTTGCCAGCGACCAAGGCGATCCCCAAGGAAATGCTCGCGGTAGTGGACCGACCACTCATCCAATATGCCGTTGACGAGGCGCGTGAGGCGGGCATCGAACAGATGATCTTCGTCACCGGCCGAGGCAAGACGGCCATCGTCGAGCACTTCGACATGGCTTATGAGCTGGAAACCACCATGAAGGAGCGAGGCAAGGATTTAAGTGTGCTCAATGCCACGCGCGCCACGCCGGGTGACATTATCACAGTGCGTCAGCAGGTTCCTATGGGACTTGGCCACGCCATCTGGTGCGCTCGGGCGATCGTAGGCGATGAGCCCTTTGCAATCTTCCTGCCCGACGAGCTGATGATCGCTTACCCAGGCGGCACAGGGTGCATGAAGCAGATGGTCGAGGCTTATAGCGAAGTCGGCGGAAACCTCATCAGTGTGCTGGAAGTGCCGCGTGAGGACGTGTCGAGCTACGGCGTCATTGCTCCCGGCCGGGCGGTTTCTGAAACACTCACCGAGGTGACCGGCCTCGTGGAGAAACCTCCAGTGGAGGAGGCTCCTTCTAATCTCATTGTTTCCGGTCGCTACATCTTACAACCTGAAGTGATGCGCGTGCTGGAGGGCCAGGAGAAAGGCGCGGGCGGCGAGATACAACTGACCGACGCCATGGCGCGCATGATTGGCACGCAGCCTTTCCACGCCGCCACTTTTGCCGGTCGACGTTTCGATTGCGGTGGCAAGACGGGCTTCGTCGAAGCCACGCTGGCGCTGGCTTTGGAACGCGACGACATCGGCGACGAGGTGAGAGCGATGGCGGAGCGGTTGCTGGGCCGTTGCTAGGCCGCGGGGGTATCCCACCAGCTAGCGTCCAGAAATCTGTCAAGCGTTGATCGGTCCTTTGCGCCGCCGAGCTGCGATCCCAGCCGACGGCATGGGGTGCAAACTGCGACACCGTTAGGCTGGCTGTTAGCCCAGCGGAAAGATTGGCATGGCGGTCCGCTATCTAAGCGGATCGCGTCCACTGAGGGGTGCCAGAACTCGCGTGAGACATTCGGATCCTGCACGGCGCCCGCGTCGGTGCCGGGATTGGCCACCTCACGAACGAGATGGTCGCCGTGGATCGTGTTCGACGTGGACGATGGTCCTGTACAGGCCGCTGAGCGACCAGACCACCACCTGCAGGCCAATGAACCGCCCGAACCATTTGTGCGTCTTGCGGGCTACTACATGCATTCGCATCGGCTGGAGAAAAATCCCAATCCTGGAAGGGGAATGGCCCCGGCGGCATGTTCGCCGGGGCCATCAGGCGGCGATCAGCAGTGGCCCGCTTCGCGATGCTCGGGAGCGCAGGCCGGCGACGCCGTGGGCACGTCGGTAGGCTTCGGCACGGTCTTGGGCGTGGCCGCTTTGGCTGGGACGGGCTGGGCGGCGGCAGCCGTCGGTCCAGCGGGCTCCGCAGTGGGAGCGGGCGAGACAGTATCGCTCGGTGGAGGCGCTTGCATGGCCGTCGGCTCGCCGCGCAGCATCGCTTCGACCATCCCGACTTCTTTCAGCTGCTCGGCCCGCGTCTCCTCAATCTGTGCCCGCACCGCACCGCTCGCGCCATTCGCGAGCGCAATGTCCGACATCGCGACGGCACCCCGGTGATGCGCCAACATCTTGGTAAGGTAGGTTTCCGAAGGGGTCGAGCCCGATGCAGCCATCATGTCAGAGTGCATCTCGCTCATCGCGGCTTCGTAAAGCGTGGCGCTGGCGGGATTGGCCGCACCATTGCGGGCCAGCGCCTTGAGCGATTCGATCTCGGCGCCCTGCTTTTCGATCGTCATCTGCGCCATCTTGGCGACGTCGGCGATCGGTTGGAGACCGAGGACCTCGCGCGACATATCGATGGCGCCCTGATGATGCGCGATCATCTTCTTGACCCAGCTATCGGCGGCATCAACGCCGACGGCGTTTTTCATGGCTGCATCCATGTCCATCTCGGACTTGGCGAAGGGGCCGTCCGTCTTCATTTCGGCGGCCTGCGTCTGATCAGCGGCAGGCTCGTCTGCGCTTCCGCAGGCACTCAAAAAAATCAGCAGCGCGAGTGCGCCCGTTCCGTTAAATCTGTTCATCGGTTCTCTCCTAATGCGGGGTAATGGTTGTCAGAGGCGGGCCATAATCCGATTGATCGGGTCGATTTCCTGTTTCTGGGCCTGGATGATCTCGCCGCATAATTGGCGCAGTTCGGGGTCGGTCAGCTTCGCTTCCTCGCACATCAGGATCGCACCTGAGTGGTGTGGAATCATCGAGCGAAGAAACTGGTCGTCCCTGACCAGAGTCTGCGGGCGGATGCCGAGCAGCGAGAGGACAAAGATCGCCGCGGAGGCGAGGTAGAGCGCGGCATTGACTTTACGGTTACGATACATGCCGCCCATCGTTGCCAGCATGATCGCACCCATCGGCGCCCACATGACCAGCGCGATGTAAAAGGAGTTGATGTTCCGGATGAACTCGCCTCAGGTCCAGATCATCGCGAACATTGCGAAATACATCACCAACAGGCTGAGCCCGAGATTGACGACAAGCATCGCGTAGGGCCTCGATCCGCCCTCGTGATGCGCATGGTTCGCGTGGTCTTCCATCGACAAGTCTCCCTACCAGTTCAGATGATCGACGCCGTGGACGAGCGCACCGCCGAACCACCCTTGCACCAGGATCGCGGCGGTAAGAATCGACAGCCCCACAATTATGCCGATGCCGCGATCCTGCTCCGGCCGCCTGAACGCGAAAATGCCCAGGGCGAGCGTGCCGATACCGATGCCGGTCCCGAGCCACCGGTGGCTCTGCATCACCCAGTCGTCGAGGCCGAGCTGGAGCCCTCCGCTTAGCCAGCCTGACAGCGTGGCGAACGGCGCAGTCGCACCAGCAGTCACCACGAGGAACTGGACAGGCTTCGCGAACCCCGGCCGCTTGCGCCCGACGATCGCGGTGAAGAGCGCCGCAGGGATGAAAGCGATCGGAAAATGCACCAGCATCGGGTGGAAACGGCCGAGCCAGTCGAGGAGCCGTGCCGCAAAGCTCTGGGGCGGCTCTTCCGTTTCGGTCATGGCCGCCATCGGCTCCGTATGACCTGGCATTGAGGGATCGTGGGTCATAGGGCCCGCCGACTGGCTCGGGCCATCAGCAGCGCGCTCAGCCTCGTACTGCGCAGCCTCCTGCTTGGCCTTATGATCCTTGTGCCCCCAGGCGGGGGTCGCAGTAGCGGACAGCGCAGCCATAAGCATTACGAGAGCGAGGGTTAGCGCAGCCCTGGGTTCTCGGCGAAAGAGTTGTTTATTCATCTTCGCCCCTTCAAAACCACGCCCGGATGCCGGCTAGGAAGCTCCAGCCACTGGTCGCCTCGCCCTCGTCGCGCAGGAAGTTTCGTGTTCGCCCAAAGGCGCTCTCGTATTGGACACCTACGTAGGGTGCGAATTCGCGGGCGATATCGTAGCGCAGTCGGACGCCGATCTCCGCCTCGGTCAGGCCGGCGCCTACGCCTATGTCCTCGCTGTCCTGTGCCGCGAAGTTCAGCTCTGCGCGCGGCTGGAGGATCAGCTTCTGGGTAATGCGCTGATCATAGTAACCCTCCAGCCGAGCCATGAGCTCGCCGCGGTCGGACACAAACAGCCCTCCCTCCACATCGAAAAAGCCAGGAGCCAATCCTTCGAACCCGACCGTCGCGTAGATCCGCGAGGGATCGGGCTCGAAGTCGTAGCGGACACCCGCCTGGAGATCGAAATAGGGGCCGATGGCGCGGCTGTAGAGCGCCTGGACCTCGGCGGATTCCACGCCCCCGCCAAACTCACCCTCGCCTTCGGTGTTTACGACCAACCGATGGATGTCGCCGCCATACCAGGCCTCGCCGCCCCATGCGTAAGCGTCGTGACCATTCTTGCTCTTCACCTCGGCAATGTTGAGCATCACCATGGAAAAGTTCTGACCGCCATGATGGAGCGACAGGTGGTGACGGCCCATTGCCATAGCGGAGGGGCCGTAGATCGCATCTGCGGCGTAGTCTGTGGGAACGGGCGGGGCCGAACCGGTGCCGACCGGCAGGTCGGTGCCTTCGGCCCCACCGACCCGAGGCAAAGCGCAATGACCCATGGCAGCATGCTCGGCGGTGCACCCCGACGGCTCGGCCTTCAGCGCGGGCTGTGCCGCTGGCGCGGTGCAATGGCCCATCACCGCATGTTCCGGCGAGCAGACTGATGAGGGCGGCTCTGCGGATCGTGGCGCTGCCTTCGCAGGCGCGGGTAGCGTGCAATGACCCATCGCGGCATGCTCTAGTGAGCATGTGGAGGGTGCCGCGGGCTGGGGCCGGGCGGCCGCTGCCGGAGTAGCCGAGAGCTTACAATGCCCCATGGCGGCGTGTTCCGGGGTGCAGCTCGCTCCGCTATCGGGATTGGACGGCTGGCTCGGGGATGGCTGCGCTTGCGCCGCTGCGGGCATGTTGACGAAGGCCGCCAGCGCAAGAAGCGGCAGCCCGTGAAGCGAAATCATTGTGCGTCTCCCTCGGCGGAGCGGACGGTGACGACACGCATCATCCCGGCGGTCATGTGGTAGAGATTATGGCAATGGAAGGCCCAGTCGCCCTTCGCATCGAGCGTGACGTCGAAGGTCGCCGTCCCGCCAGGCTGGACGTTCACCGTGTGCTTGCGCGGCGAATGCGCGCCATGTCCGGTCACGAGTTCGAAGAAATGTCCGTGGAGGTGGATCGGGTGCTGCATCATGGTGTCGTTGACGAGCCGCACCCGCACGCGCTCGTTGTGACGAAACGGGATCGGCTCGGCCGGCTCGCTCATCTTCACCCCGTCGAAGGACCACATGTAGCGTTCCATATTTCCGGTGAGGTGGATATCGAGCTGGCGTGAGGGCGCGCGCACGTCGGGGTTGCGTTCGAGCGCCACGAGATCGCGGTAGGTCAGCACGCGGTGGCCGACGTTATCGAGCCCCGTGCCCGGGTCGCCCATGCGGTCGACCGGCATCGGCGAGATCGTCTGCACGCCCGGGTTCTTGTCGACCTGGGGCGCGTTAGCGAAGTCGCGCATGGACATCGAGCCGTGATCCATCGGCGCCGCCGCCTGGCCGGCGGCCGCCGGGGCCGTGTGTCCCATCGCGGCGTGGTCCATGGGTGTTGTCGCCGGGGACGCCGCAGCGGAGCCATGCCCCATCGCCGCGTGATCCATGCCGACAGCCGCGGCCGTTGCAACTGCGGCCCCTGTCTCTTTCCAGCCGGTCAGCTTCCACAATTCGCCCGAGGCGTTCTGCCGCGCGGTTGGATCGACCCCGCGCCCCTTGGCCGCGTTCGCTGATCGAGCGCCGTGGTCCATCCCGCCGTGACCTATGGCGGAATGGTCCATTCCACCCATGCCCATGTCTTTCATGGTCAGGAGCGGGCGCGGGCGCAGCGGCGGTACCGCGGCGCTCATACCCTCGCGCGGTGCGAGCGTCGCGCGACCGAGACCCGATCGATCGCTCGCCTCACTGACGAAACTGTAGGCCCGATCTTCGGGGGTGACGACGACGTCGTAGGTCTCCGCGGTTCCAATCTGGAACTCGTCCACAGTCACCGGCCGCACGTTGAGGCCATCGGCCTGCACCACACTCATCGGCAGCCCAGGTATGCGGATGTTGAAGGTCGTTTGCGCGGAAGCGTTGATGATGCGAAGCCGTACGCGTTCGCCCGGGGTGAACAGGCCGGTCCAGTTGTCGTAGGGGCCGAAGCCGTTGATGGTGAAGGTGTAGGTCGAACCCGTAACGTCCGCGATATCAGCCGCGTCCATCCTCATCTGCGCCCACTCCCAGCGCTCCTTCGCGGTGAGGTCCCTGCCCGCCAGCAGGCCAGACAGCGTCATGCGCTGGCGGTTGAAGTAGGGGCCGCCCATCTGCTTGAGCTTGCGGTAGATGGTCGCGCCGGCGAGTGGACTATGGTCCGAAAGCACCAGCACGTGCTCGCGGTCGTAGGAGACCGGATCAGGCCCGGCCGGATCGATGACGATGGGCCCATAGACCCCGTCCTGTTCCTGATAGGCGCTGTGGCTGTGATACCAGTAGGTTCCGGCATGGCTGAGGTCGAACTCGTAGTCGAAGGTCGAGCGCGGCATGATGCCGGGGAAGCTGACCCCGGGAACACCATCCATCTCGAACGGCACGAGCAGGCCGTGCCAGTGGATCGAGCTGTCCTCGTCGAGCGTGTTGCGCACGCGCAACCGAACCCGCTGGCCTTCCTTCAGACGGATCAACGGGCCGGGCACGGTGCCGTTGATGCCGATGGCGCGGCTGACTTTGCCGTCGACCTCGACTCCAACCTGGCCAATTGCCAGTGTAATGTCATTGCCGCTGACCGTCGGAAGCGGGCGCGCGAGGCCTTTCGAAAGCGGCTGAGCCCAGGCGGGCCAAGCCTGCGCGAGGCCGAAACCTGCGCCGGATGCGGCGGCGGCGCGCAGCAGTGCACGCCGTCCGAGGACGAGTTCATTCATTGGGAATTCCCTGGTTCACTGGCGGAAGACGATCGTCTGCCGGCGGGAACGGCGCCCCCGCCGGCAGCCAATCGTGCCTAGCGGAGCGAGTGCTTGTCGGCCGGGGCCGCGGGCGTCATGTCATGGCCTGCATGCGGATCAGATGCAGGCGGGTCGCTACTGCGGGCGGGCTTGACCGCCATCTTGTTGCAGCACCCGCGCTTGTCCTTCATCTTCTCGCAGCAAGCCATCTTCGGCTTCTCCGCGGGAGCAGCCTGTGCGTGCGCGACGCCTGGAAGAGCGATCGCCAGCGCGACCGCAGTTATCAACTTGTTCATGGTCCAAACTCCGTGAAATCGAAAGAACGACGATTTCACGCGAGCCTTGGCGGCGGAGTTGGGAGCTTCGCCAGAAACGCACGCGGTTCGGCCAAACGGAAACCGACGAGAATCGGTGCTTGATGCTGAAGCGCGTCAATCGGGGCTGCCTCCGGTGCGGCCACGGCGGAACACATCGCGACACAGCATTGGTTCATCGCGCCGCGCTCGTCCTCGCCGCCGGGATCCTCGTCGCCGCAATGCCCTCCCTGCGCCATCTCACGATGATCCATGGGCATCGCCGCCATGGCCATGCCCGACTGCATCGCGAGCGGCGCGACCAGCATGGCGAGCGCTGCCAGGAGAAGATGTAAACGACGAGGGAGTGGCATGAGCCAACCATCCTAGGCTCACGCGAGATGAGGGTCAATTTGTCCGTATCACGTTGCATGGGCTTGGTGAGAACCCACATGCCCACGGCTACCGTCACCACACTCACGGTCAGCGAGAGACGTCGAGTAGCGAGCGATTGCTCCGCATACGCGCACGCACTTTTCAGCGCGCCTTTGGCGACGCAGGCCGCAACGATCGCTCTGCCCCGCCGACCGCGCCAAGAATTGACGCGGATCAACAGCGCATCAGCACGCACGCGCGCATTAAAACACTGCTCGCGCCCTACGCGAGCGGATGGATGACGCCCTATGGCGCCCCCGTACGCAAATAGCCCGCAAGCGACAGCGGAGCGGCTTGTATTACGCTTTCAGTATGATGGTGGTTGCGGGGGTTGGATTTGAACCAACGACCTTCAGGTTATGAGCCTG
>ERZ1066121.728-NODE-728-length-28108-cov-9.532278_pt1 | contig 28108 bp, 19 predicted proteins | sample MGYA00382768_ERZ1066121 | MGnify/ENA primary metagenome ERZ1066121 (study PRJEB33369, sample SAMEA5778351) | biofilm metagenome | biome: Industrial cooling water; feature: Water cooling tower basin; material: Biofilm | place: United Arab Emirates | collected...
CCTTATGGCATGACGGGCGCCCGCTGCACCGGCCACGCCCTGATCGAGGGCAAGCGCCGCGGCGTGAAATATGTCGTCGTCACCATGTGCGTGGGCGGCGGCATGGGCGCTGCGGGGTTGTTCGAGGTGTATTGAGGCCAAGCCGGCTGGCGGCGTGCCGCCGCCAGACTCGGTGCAGCGCCCGGCCGGCGGGATTGGCAAGCCGGCGCCGCGGCTTTGCCGTGGCACAGGCTTGCCAAGGCCCGTTCGACGTCACGGCCAAGCGCTCAGCAATTCCCCCGATTCGCTTTCCGCCCCCATTTGCGCCATAGGCGCGCGATGAACGTTGAACAGATCCCCGCGCCGCTGGCCCAGGCCATCGCGCAGCGCGGCTATGAAGAGCTCACTCCCGTCCAGTCCGCCGTGATCGCCGAAGAGGCGCGTGGCCGCGATCTGCTCGTCTCGGCGCAGACCGGTTCCGGCAAGACGGTCGCCTTCGGCCTCGCCATGGCTGCCGATCTGCTCGGTGACGCCGCCGCCCTGCCGCCGCCGGCGCGCCCGCTGGCGCTGGTGATCGCGCCCACCCGCGAACTGGCGCTGCAGGTCGCCAAGGAACTGGCCTGGCTCTATGCCCCGGCGCGCGGCCGCATCGCCACCTGCGTGGGCGGCATGAACCAGCAGCAGGAGCGCCGTGCCCTGGCCGCTGGCGCCCATATCGTGGTCGGCACGCCCGGCCGCCTGCGCGACCATCTCGAACGCGGCGCCCTGATGCTCGATGCCTGCCGGGTGGTGGTGCTCGACGAGGCGGACGAGATGCTCGATATGGGCTTCCGCGAGGATCTGGAAGAAATCCTCGACGCCGCCCCGCCGCAGCGCCGCACCTTGCTGTTTTCGGCCACCATGCCCAAGGGCATCGCCGAACTGGCGCGCGACTATCAGCAGGATGCGCTCAGGCTCGCCACGGCTGGCCGCGCCAGCCAGCATGCCGATATCGCCTATCAGTGCGTGGCCGTGGCGCCGGCCGACATCGAGGCGGCGGTGGTCAACCTGCTGCGCTTCCACGAAGCGCCGACCGCCATGTTGTTCTGCGCCACGCGTGACAATGTCCGCCGCCTGCACGCCAGCCTGACGGAGCGTGGCTTTGCCGCTGTCGCGCTTTCGGGCGAACACAGCCAGTCCGAGCGCAACCAGGCGCTGCAGGCGCTGCGCGACCGGCGGGCGAGGCTGTGCGTGGCCACCGACGTGGCGGCGCGCGGCATCGACTTGCCGGGCCTGTCGCTGGTCATCCATGTCGAGCTGCCGCGCGATGCCGAAACGCTGCAGCACCGCTCTGGCCGCACCGGGCGGGCCGGTTCGAAGGGCACGGCGGTGCTGGTGGTGCCCTATCCGGCGCGCCGGCGTGTGGAACGGATGCTGGCCGGTGCCGGCATCAAGCCGGAATGGACGCCGGTGCCGACTCCCGAGGCCATCGCCGCGCAGGACCGCGACCGGCTGCTGACCGGCATCGGGGAGGGCATCGGTGCGCTGGATGACGAGGACCGGCGGCTGGGCGAGGAACTGCTGGCCCGCCATGGGGTGGACGAGATTGCCGCGGCCCTGGTGCGTGTCTACAGGGCGCGGCTGCCGGAGGTGGAGGAGCTGGTGGACGCCGGCCCGCCGCAGCGGCCGGAACGCCGAGACCGGCGCGAAGGCAATGATGCCCGCCGCGATGATGCGGCCGGCGCCGGCGTGTGGTTCCGGCTCGATGTCGGCCGCCGCCACAATGCCGATCCGCGCTGGATCATCCCGCTCCTGTGCCGGCGTGGCGGCGTCACCAAGCCCGACATCGGCGCCATCCGCATCTTTCCATCCGAAACGCTGGTGGAAATCGCGCCGGACATGGCCGAACGGTTCGTGATCGCCCTGAAGCGCCACGCATCGCGCAAGGGCAATGCACCGGAAGACCAGATTGCGATCATCCCGGCTGGCGGGCCACCCGGTGGCGGGCGGGCCGGTGGCGGGCCTGGGGGCAAATCACACCGGCCACCGGGCAAGCGGCCCCCGGTTCAGCGCCCGGCTGCTCAGCGCCGGCCGGCGTAATCCAGCCGGGCGGTGCCGCGCGCTTCGACCGGCAGATAGAGGCGCTGGCCGACCACCAGCCCCTTGCCGTGCTCCACATTGTTCAGTGTCACCGCCAGCCGGAAGGGGCCGATCTTCACGGCGGCCAGCGCCTTGTCGTTGGGGCGCTGCAGCGTGGCCGGATCGGCCAGCACGGCGCTGTGCAGCACCAGGCCGGGCGTCGTGCCGCCGCTGCCGATGGCCGGCAGCGGTGTGGGCCGCGCCGCCCGCGCCGCCTTGCCGAGCGCGACGTCGGCCAGCGCGCCCAACTGTCCATCGAGCCTGATGCTGCGCTGCTCCACCCTGAATGCTTCGAGCGCCAGCGGTTGCGGCGTGAGGCGCAGCCTGGCCAGCTTGCGGGGCAGTTCGGCTTCGGCCCGGGCCAGGATCGGGGCCAGCTTCTCGTCGGCCTACTCGGTCGGGCGGATCCGTTGGCCGGGCACCGAGACGCTGGGTTTCTTCGACCAGTCACAGGTGAGCTTGAGGCGCGCCATCAGCGGGCCATCGGGCAGCAACATCGGCACCATGTCGGCGGTGATCAGCGCGCTGGCCTGCGTGCCCTTGCGCCTGCTCAGGCCTCCAGCGCCAGCAGGGCGAACGTCGCCAGCCAGTGCTCACCGGCATAATCCCCGGCGATGTGGGGCAAGGCGGCGGCCAGGTGCGCGTCGGCGGCGGTGCGCAGCACGGGCGCTGCCGGATCGCGTGGCCCCAGCGCGGCAGCCAGGCGCCGGAACGCCCAGGCGCGCGACAGGTTGAGGCCATCGAGATGCGCGATCTTGCCGTCGCTGCGATCGCTCACCGTGGCCGGCGTGAACAGGCTGGTGGGCTGTGCCGCCTTGGCCGCCGGCAGGAAGGCCCGCAGCCAGCGGCGAAACGCGGGCGCCGACAGCAGGCTGGCCATCGCCAGTGCCTCCATCAGCGTGGGCGACAGGAAGGCATCGCCATCGGGCTCCCAGGCCTGGGCGCGGCGGTCCTGCCCGAACCAGGCCTGCGCCCGGGCCGCCATCAGCGCCATCAGCGCCGGATCATGAGCGCGCGCCCATTGCGCCGCCAGCACCAGCGCGAAGCCGGTGCTGCCATGGGCGCCGGTGCGGATCGGATAGGTGAGGCGCGGCAGGTGAGCGTGGAACAGGGCGGCGAAATCGCGGGCCAGCGGTTCCAGCACCGGGGCGAGCGGGTTGCCGGCGCCAGCCAGTTCGGCGTGCAGCATCAGCAGCCAGGCCCAGCCATAAGGCCGTTCAAACCCGCGCGATTCCGGCCGGGCGAGATAGGCGCGCTCGGCTGCCACCTTCTCGGGCGTGAAGGAGGCGGCGGCCAGCGCGCGGGTTTCTGCGGCGCGGGCATGATCGGGAAAGCGATGCGCGAGGCGCAGCAGCAGCCACCAGCCATGCACGCAGCTGTGCCAATCGAAGCTGCCGAAGAAGATCGGATGCAAGGCGCGCGGGGTCTGCGCGTCGCCATCGCCCGCCATCACGTGATCGAGCTTGTGCGGATATTCGCGCGTCACATGGCCCAGCGCGATGCCGGCCATGCGGGCAGCCAGGGCCTCATCAAGGATCATCGGAACGCGAACCCCCAGATCAGCGCGCTGTTGAACAGCCACAACGGGATGGCAGTGGCCGCCTGCGCGCGGATCACTGCATAGCGGTCGGGCAGTTCCAGCAGCGCAGCCGGCACGATGTTGAAATTGGCCGCCATTGGCGACAGCAATGTGCCGCAGAAGCCGGCCAGCATGCCCACCGCCCCCACCACCACCGGATCGCCGCCCAGCCCGTTCACCAGCACCGGCAGGCCGATCCCGCCCATCAGCACCGGAAAGGCGGCAAAGGCATTGCCCATCAGGATGGTGAACAGTGCCATGCCGCCGGTGAAGGCCAGCACGGCCGCCAGCCGGCTGCCTTCCGGGATGGCGAGCGGCGCCAGGCTGCCGATGATGTCGCCCACGCCGGCCAGGCCGAAGATCAGCCCCAGGCTGGCCAGCATCTGCGGCAGCAGCATGGCCCAGCCCACGGCTTCAGCCAGCCGCCGGCCTTCCTGCACAGGGGCGGCGGTCGGTGGGCGCTGCCAGGCCATCAGCACGGCCACGGCCAGCAACGCGCCCAGCCCCAGGCTGACCAGCGTCACTTGCTTGGGATCGACGAGCGTGCCCAGCCGGGGCAGCAGGAACGTGCCGGCCAGCGCCACGCCCGGCACGATCAGCGCCGGCAGGAACAGGCGGTTGCCGTGGCGACGGGCAGACGCCTCACGCGCATCGGGGCTGCTGGTGGCGGGCTTGCCCTTGCCCGGCGCGCCGGCGAGCGCCAGCGCCACCAGCGCCAGCACGATGAGGCCATTGCCCATGTCGCCCAGCTGGTCGCCGGCCAGGAATTCCAGCGCGATCAGCCCCCAGAAGGCCGCGCCCGCCCAGCGGCGCGGGTGCTGCCGATCCGCCAGCGTCGCCAGCGCACAGGCACCGAACACCAGCCCGGCCAGCGCATAGAGGGCGGCGAGGCCGATCATCTGCGGCCCAACCTGTGCAGCTGCCAGCCCAGCCGGCGCAGCCGCCAACTGTGCATGGCAAAGGCGGCGATCGCGGTGGGGATCGCCCACACGCTCAGTTGCAGCGGCTGCACGATGATGCCGGCGCCTTCCAGGACGCCCTTGATCAGCAGGATGGAGGCGATGGCGATGAAGATGTCTTCGCCAAAGAACAGGCCGATATTGTCGGTGGCGGCGGCCATGGCCTTCACCTGGTTGCGCTGTTCCGGCGAAAGATCGGGCGTGTCACGCGCCGCAGCAGCCTCGGCCATCGGAGCTAGCAGCGGCCGCACTGTCTGGGCATGGCCGGCAATCTGGGTGAGGCCCAGCGCCGCCGTGATCTGCCGCAGCGCCAGATAAAGGATCAGGATGCGCGGCAGGGTGGCGGCGCGGGTGCGCGCGATCACCCGGCGGGCCTGTTCCTGCAGGCCGGCCCGCTCCATCAAGCCGATCACCGGCAGCAGCAGCCAGGGCACCGAGACATAGCGGTTCTGCTGGAAAGCCTTGCCCAGCGCCGCCACGATCTCGGGCGAGGACATGCCGGCCCCCAGCCCGCTGCCGAAGGCGGCTGCCACCACCACGGCCAGCGGATGCGCCCGCAGCGCAAAGCCGATCACCACGATGGCAATGCCGGCCAGCGGCCACAGGCTGGGCAGGTCGCTCATCGGCAGAAGCCGCCGCCGCCTGGTGTCTCGATGACGATGGCATCACCGGCGGCCAACTCAGCCCGGGCGCAGGCTGGGAGGATCTCGACACGGCCATCGGCGCGCTCCACGCGGGCAGCGCCGGGCTGGCCATCATCGCCGCCCTCGAGGCCGAAGGGGCGCGTGATGCGCCGGCCAGAGAGCAGCGAGGCCGTCATCGCGGTGCGGGCCCGGATGCGGCGGACAACGCCATCGCCGCCCGGCCAGCGCCCGCCGCCGCCGGATCCGGCACGGAAGGCGAAATCCTCCACCAGCACCGGGAAGCGGCTTTCCAGCACTTCGGGGTCGGTGAGGCGGCTGTTGGTCATGTGCGTCTGCACGGCGCTGGCGCCGGCGAAGCCATCCCCGGCCCCGGCGCCGCCGCAGATGGTTTCATAATATTGGAAGCCACTGTTACCGAAAGTGAAATTGTTCATGGTGCCCTGGCTGGCGGCCAGCACGCCGAGCGCGCCGAACAGCGCATCGGTGATGATCTGGCTGGTTTCCACGTTGCCGGCCACCACGGCCGCCGGCGCCGCCGGGTTGAGCATCGAGCCTTCCGGCACGATCAGCCTGATCGGCCGCAGGCAGCCATCGTTCATCGGCAGGTCGCTGCCGGCAAGGCAGCGGAAACCATAGAGCACGGCAGCCTGGGTGACGGGGCGCGGCGCATTGAAATTGTCGTTCAATTGCAGAGAGGTGCCGGTGAAATCCACCGTGGCGCTGCGGCTTTCATGATCGATTGTCACGCGGATCGACACCTGGCCGCCATTGTCCATGGTGACTGTGCACTGGCCATCCTTCAGCGTGGCAATGGCAGCGCGCACCGCCTGTTCGGCATTGTCCTGGCAGTGCGCCATGAAGGCGCTGACCCGGGCTTTGCCCTCGGCTTTGCAAAGGTCATTAAGCGCCGCCGCGCCCCGCGCGCAGGCGGCGGCCTGGGCCTTCAGATCGCCGATGCAGCGGGCCGGATCGCGCGCCGGCCACGGCCCGCTGCCAAGCAGCGCCAGCATCTCGGCCTCAAGGAAATTGCCCTTGTCGACCAGCAGCATATTGTCGATCAGCACGCCTTCCTCGGCGATGGTCCGGCTGTCGGGCGGCATCGATCCGGGGGTGATGCCGCCGATATCGGCCTGGTGCCCGCGCGCTGCCACCCAGAAGGCCGGCACCGCGTCGCCATCCACGAACACCGGCGCCACCACCGTGACATCGGGAAGATGGGTGCCGCCGGCATAGGGATTGTTGAGCACGAAGGCATCGCCGGCATGAATGCCGCGCGGGCTGCCGGCCCATTTTTCGGCGACACAGCGCACGCTGTCTCCCATCGAGCCAAGGTGCACCGGCATGTGCGGCGCGTTGGCCACCAGGCGCCCGGCGGCATCAAAGATGGCGCAGGAAAAGTCCAGTCGTTCCTTGATGTTGACCGACCATGCCGTGCTCTTCAGTGCCTCGCCCATTTCTTCTGCGATGGCCATGAATCGGTTGGCGAAGATCTCCAGCTGGATGGGATCGGGGGCGGCGCTGGCGTCCATCACCTGCTGGCGCCTCGCTGGCGCCATCCGGGTGAGGATGAGGTTGAGCGCCCCATCCGCCTCGGCCTGCCAGCCAGGCTCCACCAGCGTGGTGCCGGCTTCATCGATGATCACCGCCGGGCCGGCGATGCGCCAGCCCACCGGCAGTGCGGCGCGATCATAGAAGCCCGCCGGCTGCCAACGGCCGGCAATGTGCAGCGGCCGGGTGCCCAGATGTGGCGGCCCGCTGGCGCGCGGTGGCGGCGCGGCCGGCATCGGTGCCGGCGCGCCCACCGCTTCGGCGATCAGCGCCTCCACCACCAGATCGGTGCCGGCGACGCTGAAGCCGAAGCGCCTGGTCTGCTCGGCGGCAAAGCCCGCTTCCAGCTCGGCCACGCTGGCCAGCGGCAGATCGATGCCACTGTCTGATCCGGCATAGCGCACGCGGGCGAGCAGCGTCACGCTGGCCACCGCCTCGCCCTGGGCGGCCAGTGCGGCGCGGGCTTCGGCGGCCAGCGCCTCTGCCGGGCCATCGAGGTCCACGCCGGGCGCCAGCTTCAGGCCCAGCGTGCGCTGCCGCACCACCCGGGTTTCGGCCAGCCCGATCCCGAAGGCCGAGAGCAGCCCGGCCAGCGGGTGGATCAGCACGCGCGTCATCCCCAGCTGATCGGCGATGGCGCAGGCATGCTGGCCGCCGGCCCCGCCAAAGCAGCACAAGGTGTAGCGGGCCGCATCATGGCCGCGTGCGATGGAGATGCGCCTGATCGCCTGCGCCATGGTTTCCACCGCGATCGCCCGTGCCCCGGCCGCCACCTGTTCGGGCGGCTGGCCGATTTCGCCGGCAAGCTCGACAAACTTCGCCTGCACCGCTTCCACGTCCAGCGCCTGGCGCCCGTCCGGTCCGAACAGCGCCGGGAAGAAGTCCGGCTGCAGGATGCCAAGCTGCACATTGGCATCCGTCACCGTGAGCGGGCCATCATGGCCATAGGCCGCCGGCCCCGGCACGGCGCCGGCGCTTTCCGGCCCCACCCGCAGCCGGCCCTGATCGAGCCGCACGATGGAGCCGCCGCCGGCCGCCACCGTGTCGATCTTGAGCATCGGCACCGACAGCGGCACGCCGGCGATCATCACCTCGCTGGCCCGCTCGAACGTGCCGTCAAACAGCGAGACATCGGTGGAGGTGCCGCCCATGTCGAAACCGATCAGCCGCGCATCGCCCGCCGAGCGCCCCGCCGCCGCCATGCCGACAATGCCGCCGGCCGGGCCTGAAAGGATGGCATCGCGGCCATGGAAGTGCCCGGCGCGTGCCAGCCCGCCGTTCGATTGCATGAAGCTGAGATTGACCCCCGGCAGCCCGGCCGCCACTTTGTCCACATAGGCGGCCAGCGGCGGCGACAGATAGGCATCCACCACTGCCGTCCAGGCCCGCGGCACCAGCCGGATGACGGCACCCACCTGGTGGCTGGCGGTGACCTGCGTGAAGCCGATGGCGCGCGCGATGGCAGCCACCCGCGCCTCGTGCGCCGGATGCGCAAAGCCGTGCAGGAAGGCGATGGCGAGGCTGCGATAGCCAGCGGCAAAGGCGGCTTCCAGATCGGCGCGCGCGGCATCTTCGTCGAGCGGGCGCAGCAGTTCGCCGCCAGCGCTCACCCGCTCGCCCACTTCGATGCAATGGGCGTGCAGCAGGCCGGGCTTGACGATGTTGAGCGCGAAGATGTCGGGCCGCGCCTGGTGGCCGATGGCCAGCGCGTCGCGATGCCCGCGGGTGATCGCCAGCACGGTGGGTGCGCCCTTGCGCTCCAGCAGTGCGTTGGTGGCCACCGTGGTGCCCATGCGCACGGCGGCAATGGGCGCCGGATCGTCGCCGCGCAGGCGCCTGATCGCCTCCAGCGCGGCATCCTCATACTGGCCGGGCGCGCTGGAGAGCAGCTTGGCGGTGGCCAGCGCGCCATCGGGCCGCAGCGCCACCACATCGGTGAACGTCCCCCCGCGATCCACCCAGAATTGCCAGCCCGTCATGGCGATGAGTGGTGGCGGGCCGGGCGGGGCCGGTCAAGGGGAGAGGCCGCCCGAAGCGCAGCGACACAGGCTCTGCGCCACAGACCATGCGCCGCAGGATCACGCGCGTTGGTGCGCGCTGAAGGCTGCTTGCGTCGCCCGCCAACGCTGATAGCCTTGGCGGGCATGAAACAATCTTATCGGCGTCTGCTGTTGGTGCTCAGCCTTGTCTGGATGGGCGGGCTGGTGGCATCCGGGCGGCAGCCGTTCGACCGCGCGACCTGGTGGATGGAAGTGGCGCCGGCGCTGATCGCGTTGCCGGTGTTGTGGGGCACGGCGGCGCGCTTCCCGCTGACGCGGCTGGCGTTGCTGTTGATTGCTGGCCATGGCCTGGTGCTGATGCTGGGCGGGGCCTATAGCTATGCCCGGGTGCCGCTGGGTTTTGCCGTGCAGGATTGGCTCGATCTGGCCCGCAATCCCTATGACCGGTTCGGCCATTTCATGCAGGGCTTTGTGCCGGCCATCGTGCTGCGCGAGCTGATCATCAGGCTGGGTGGGCTGCGGCCGGGGCGGCTGCTCACCATGCTCGTGCTGTCCTGCTGCCTGGCGGTCAGCGCCAGCTATGAACTGATCGAATTCGCCGCAGCCCTGGCGCTCGGCCAGGGGGCAGAGGCGTTCCTGGGGACGCAGGGCGACGTGTGGGACACGCAGTGGGACATGCTGATGTGCCTGATCGGCGCCGCCAGCGCGCTGCTGCTGCTCACCCCCCTGCACGACCGCCAGATCGCGACACTGCCTGCCTGACGCGGGCAGTTGCCGCAGCACTTTAACCGCAGCCCCCAACATCCGGCGGCGAGCAGTCGCTTCAGTAGATGATGCCGAACGACAGGCCGATCCGGTTCTCATCGGCCAATGATTTGCGCTCGATGCCGTCGGCATAGATGATGCCGAAATCGAAGCCGATGTTGTTCCGCCAGAGCCGGTAGGCAATGGTGACGTCAAGCCGATCCAGATCGGGTGCAATTCCGGTCAGCACGGGGAGATATTTGTAGGTCAGGCTGGCGGTGAGGCCATCGCGTGGCTTGCCGGTCTTGACATCGATCGACCGCCGGAAGGCGATGCCAACCGAGGGACCGACAGCGACGATCATATCGGTCGGGGATAGCGTGGCGCGCCCCTTGTCGAGCACGTGCCGGATGTCGCCTTCCAGACTGACCGAGCAACGGGCGTCGATACCAAGTCCAAGATATCGGAAGCTGTTGAGGCTGCACAGGCCAAGATTGGGCTTGCCGCCGGTGATCGGCACCAGGCTGAAGGTGCCGGAGGCAAAGTTCGCATCGGTGACATTGTCGAAGATCACGCCGGCCCGCCCGGTGGCGCGCAGCCAACCGCCCAAGCTGGCAGTGCCCAGCAACCCCATTTCCAGCACATCGACATCATCGGCGCTGCCGTCCTTGGCCGGGTCAATGGGGGTCGGGCTGGTGCGGATGCGCGCCCTGCTGCGCGAATAATCGCCAAACAGCATGGCATATTGATATTCGTTGCCGGCCAGGGTCAGCCCCATGGCAGCGTTCACCACCAGCTTGCGGGTGCGTTTTTCCTCGCCGGCAAGATTGGTGGTGCGCAGATCGTCGTAGCTCACCTGCGCCGAGGCTGCTGCGTCGCGGTCCTCCCCCAGCAACGCCAGTTCGCCAACCGTCTTGCGAATGGTGATCGGCGCCAGCCGCTCGAATTCTGCTGGTTTCTCGGGCTTGGGGGGCGCGCAGGTCAGTGTGTAGTTTGCCGGACCCTTGAACAGCCACTGGTTGGTGTCCTTTTCGTCACTCTGGGGCGGCACCGGCATTACGCCCAACGCCTTCGCCATCGTTGTCCCGGGAATCGCAAGGCGGCGTTGCAGTGCGTTCCTGACCGCTATGAACTTCGAGCTGCGCGCGGCGGCGGCGGCTTCTGGTTCCTGAACCTCGCTGATCGGATCGATTTCGGGCAGCCCCTCGGTCAATTCGTAGCGCATGGCCTCAGCCAAGCGCTCACGCGTGATTTTCTGGCCTGCCATGCCATAACAGGCTCTGGCGATCACCTTGTCGCCGGCGGCGTAGGGATCAAATTCCGCAGCTGAGGCGCTGGCATCGAGTGAAGCAACACACCCAGCGATGCCGATGAGCACGTATCTCATTTTGCTTCTCACTGCAGTAGTGCTTCTGTATGCAAGCGCATGACGAACAAGACCAACTTCTTGGTGCGATAGGAAGACAGACTCGCCCTTGGTAAATTTATCGTCTTCCCTGCCGTCTTGTTGAAAACGTCTGTCATGCGACTTGACATTTTCAACCAGTCGTCAATTGATAATCCGATATCAGCTGGTGTGATGCTAGGCCAGTCTGGGGCCAAATTTGGTCGACCTTCCAACGCGATGGGGCCGACCGCCTGCTCTGCAAGCTGATACAGTCTATCCTGTTCGGCTTCAGTCAGTTCGCTCATAAGAGACTCCGAAGATGAACACTCGATGTGACAAACTTTAGACATGAGATCAGATATTGAGAATTTGCGAAACCCGCCTCCGGCTTTTTAATCTGAAATTAATGCAATTTCATAATGCCCAGTATGATCGATTTTCTGGTTGCAAACTATCATCAGAATGGAACCATGCTGGTGCTCAGCCGGAACGCTTGATTGAATTTGGCCGATCGTCTGGCATTGGGGTCAAGGCGAAGCATGGGATGGCCGTGGTGGCTTCATCTTTCCCGTCAACCTGAGTTGCCTGTCAGCCCCTTCAGTTCCGCCAGCAGGTTCAGCGCTTCCCGGGGCGTGATGCCATCAGGATCGATGGCCGCCATCAGCATCGGTCTGGCCGCGCTTTTCGCGCCATGCGTTGCCTGCAGATGGGCGCTGGGGCGTCCATCGGCCTGATGCTGGGCCTGTGACGCTGGCGGTGGCGACCGTTCCTCCATCATCGAATGGACGCCGACATCAGGCTGACCGTCACAATGATCGAAGCTGTCGCCGATGTCACTCGGCAGTCCGGCGAGCTGGAGGATCGCTGGCCTTGTGCGACTGGTCAGCGGGGGTTTGAGATAAACTTGGACAGCTGTCGGCAGCGCGCACATCTGTTTCCCGTCTTTGCGCGGCCTGGCCTTGAAATGCACGACGAGCGGTTCACCTGGCGCCAGCAAGGTCGGCCGGAACGGCTCCGAACGCAGATCGAAGCCATTCTCTGGCAACAGCGAGGCCGCATGCAGGGTGATGCGATCCTTGCCGCGGTTGTGGATGAGGACCCGCCATTGTGCTTCGGCGGCCGTCTGGCCCTCGGCCGGCAGTTGCAGATACCATCGCGCCTGCAGGGCTGGCCGGGCAGCGCAGCTGGCCAGCAGTGGCAGGGCCAGGGCCGAGCGTGATGTATGCGGCCAAGGCGCTGGAAGCGGTGGACGAGTTGCGCTTGTGAGCCGCGCTTAACCCGAAGTCAGCCCTCTTCGAACATCAACCATCGGAGGATAGCGTCAGGTTGGCCGCCGCTTAGTCGGAAGCCGCCGTATTCGACTGCGACCGTTTAAGAGACCGGGATGCGACCCTGTCTCCAGAGCGGCTGGCAATCACCAGAGAAGGCTCCAGATTGGCCCCTTTTCGTTGATCCTTTGCCGATAATTGCTTGTACATTCCCGTGTTAATCAGGCCCTGCATTTGCAGCAGTATGCCGTGACTAAGCGAAGGCTTCCTCAGGCAGGCGGAGTTCGTTATTCACAAGCATTGAGGAATCATTAAACATGTATGAGGGTGGCATCAGTAAGGCTGGTGTAACTATTGCGAGGCGTAGGCTTGCATAGTCAACGGTCGTCATAGATAGATGTCCCGCTGGCTCATAAATACGTCATAATGTATTGCGTAAAATGGAAAATATAACGGAAATTTAGGCAAGCAGGAACTTAGCGCCATGTCCCGATATCAGGCCTATTATCTAGTGGATGATTCGATTTCTCTATTAGCTGGCCTCGGCAGTGGCCCCAGCCCTAAAATGCAGATCATCATTACTCTGGGTCAGTCGCTAAGTGTCGGTTCAACCACATTTCCTCAAGTGCTGTCATCGACGCCGCGGTTTCCTGAACATGCGCTCACGCTGGATTTTGGCGTATCCGGCCGCCTTGCTTCCGGGTGGCGATCTACTCCTGTCGACCCGAGCAAATTCCTTGGATTCGCGCCCATTCGCGAAGTTGGCCGGGAAACCCATGTCAGTGGTATGATCGACACAGTCATAGATCGCCATATTCAGGCTGGGCAGACGCCTCCAGTGTTTTTGCACATCAACGGTGGTGAAGGGGGCCGAAACATCCTACAATTGATGACATCGCAATCAGATGTCTTTCAAAATTATCAGGAGGCATTGCTGGCCACTCAGCCGGGTGACGTTTTCGCTTTATCCCGTTCTGACGGCCTTTTCGATATGTATTTTAGGAATTTGTCCGATGCTACCTTTCAACGGACCGTCTCGGGGCCGCTAGTCTATTTTGATAATGTTGTTAAGCAGCTTGAGTTGGCGGTGGACCATGCGCGGTCCACTGGCTATGAACTGGCAACGAAATTAGTGTTTAACTGGATCCAGGGACAGTCAGACAATTCATCTCTCTATGATTCATTCCTCGCAGAGCTCATTAGCAAGCTTGATGCTGCTGCAGATGCCGTCTTTGGACAGGATGTTTCTGTTTCAACTTTTATGTCTCAGATCAGGGGAAGTGGATCAAAAACTATTCCAATAGAACAGATAAGCTTTATCAACGATCAGGTGAATGTTGTATTTGGCGCGGCCGAGTATGCGTTCAATGCACGGTTCCCATCATCAAGCACGGACCTGACGCATATTTCGTCAGAGGGTTATTTCATGATGGGGCAACGTATCGGGCACAATATTTTTGACCTGCTGTCGGGTAATGAGAATAAGCCGATTTTGATCGAAAAAATTGAACAGATATCGCCGCGCAGCCTGGTGGTACATTTTTCAGGAGTGGATAACTATCTGGTTGATGATCCGTTACTCTACTCTGCTGCTGGTTTATTGCGCGCACCTGACAATTTCGGCTTCGGTGTGTATCGCACCAACGGCGGCCTGTTGTCCGGGTTTGCCATTCAATCGGCAACAATTATCGGGCCCGCAAGCGTCAGGTTGGATTTTACAGCCGATCTGGTTGGTGATTTCCGCCTCTATCTGGGTCGCACAGAGGATGCATTGTCTATTGTCACCGAAGGTGGGCATGCAGGGTTTGGCGGGACATCCCTCAGGGATGCGGGTTCCCGTAACAGCCTCGCAACGGGCAGCGGTTTTCCGCTCTCTGATCCCAATCTTTACGAGCATGTGCCGATCCAGTTTGTTACGCTGAAAGCCGTTGTTTTTCCTCCCCCTCCGCCACCACCAGCGGCGCCTCCCCCGCTGGCGCCTACCGTTGTCGTATTTGGGACGAGCGCCAATGATACGGTGATAGGCACCAGTGCTGATGAGGTGATCTTCGGCATTTCTGCCAGCGCGACCGATATGGGGCTGCGCCAAATCGATTGGCTTACCGGTGGTGATGGTTACGACCTCTTTGTCTTGGGAGATGAACGGGGCGCCTTTTACAATCGCAATCAGGCCGACAGCATGGGCGTGAGTGAATATGCGGTCATCACCGATTTCTCGGGGTCTGACCGCATCCAACTCGCAGCCGGCGGCACCTATTTTCTCGCGCCTGGAAAGACCAAGCTGGCAAGCGGCACTGGGATTTACCTCGACAAGAACGGCGACGGCGTGCGCGACGGCCTTGATGAGCTGATCGCCATCGTGCAGGGGCCGAAAATCCCGACCATGGCCGACGTCATCTTCAGCGACCAACCGGAAGCCCATGTGCCATTGCCGCAGGCACCTCCCCCTCCGCCACCACCAGCGGCGCCTCCCCCGCCGGCGCCCACCGTTGTCGTATTTGGGACGAGCGCCAACGATACGGTGATCGGCACTAGTGCTGATGAGGTGATCTTCGGCATTTCTGCCAGTGCGACCGATATGGGGCTGCGTCAGATCGATTGGCTGACTGGTGGTGATGGTTACGACCTCTTTGTCTTGGGAGATGATCGGGGGGCATTCTACAATCGCAATCAGGCCAACAGCAGCGGCGTGAGTGAATATGCTGTTATTACTGACTTTTCGGGCAGTGACCGCATCCAGCTGGCCGCTGGTGGCACTTATTTCCTGACACCGGCAAAGACCAAGCTGGCAAGCGGCACTGGGATCTACCTCGACAAGAACGGCGACGGCGTGCGCGACAGCCTTGATGAGCTGATCGCCATTGTGCAGGGGCCAAAGATTCCAATTATGGCCGACGTCATCTTCAGTGGCCAGCCAGGGGCCTATGTGCCACCCAGCCCTTCCACCGCGCCTTTGCTCGGTGTCGCCTTTGAAGCCACTCAGCTGCCTGGCGTATTTGCGCCCAGCGGCTTCATTGACGTTCTATTTGGTTGAACGGTAGCCAGCCGCTACCCTTATCGGTCCACCATCCCCTTCAGTTCCGCCAGCAGGTTCAGCGCTTCCCGGGGCGTGATGCCATCAGGATCGATGGCCGCCAGCCGCTCGCGCAGTGTGTCGCCGGTTGGCGCAGCGGGGGCGGCGAAGAGGGGGAGGGCATCCACCCCCGCCGCAATGCCGCCGGTCTGTTCGCGGCGGGATTCGAGGCGGGCGAGGATGGCGCGGGCGCGGGTGAGGACGGGCTGCGGGATGCCGGCCAGGCGGGCGACGGCGAGGCCATAGCTCTTGTCGCCCGCGCCGGGCACCACCTGGTGCAGGAAGACGAGATCGTCCTTCCATTCGCGCACCTTAACGGTCACTGAGGCGAGGCCGGCAAGCTTGGCCGTCAGGGGCACGAGCTCGTGATAATGGGTGGCGAACAGGCAGCGGCACATGAGATCATCGTGCACCGCTTCCAGCACCGCCCAGGCGATGGCGAGGCCATCATAGGTGCTGGTGCCGCGCCCGACTTCATCGAGGATGACGAGGGAACGGTTGGTGGCGCCGGTGAGGATCGCGGCGGTTTCCACCATCTCCACCATGAAGGTGGAGCGGCCTTCCGCCAGATCATCGGCAGCGCCGACGCGGCTGTAGAGCCGGTCCACCACGCCGATATGGGCAGACGTTGCGGGCACGTAGCTGCCGGCCTGGGCCAGCACGGCGATGAGCGCATTCTGGCGCAGGAAGGTGGACTTGCCGGCCATGTTGGGCCCGGTGACCAGCCACACCCGCCGATCGGTCGACAGGTCGCAATCATTGGGCGTGAAGCGCGCGCCGCCCTTGCGCACCGCCAGCTCCACCACCGGATGGCGGCCGCCCTCGATATGGAAGGCGGTGCTGGCATCAACGATAGGCCGCGCCCAGTTTTCCGAGGCCGCCAGCTCCGCCAGTGCGGCGCCAACATCAAGGCGGGCCAGCGCGGCGGCGGTGTCGGAAATGGCGCGGCTGTGGGCCAGCACGGCCTCTCGCAGCTCTTCCAGGTGCGCGGCTTCGGCGGCCAGCGCATGATCGGCGGCCTGGGCGATGCGGGTGGCCAGCGCGCCGAGCTCCGGGGAGGAGAAGCGCACCGCGCCTGCCCCCCCCGCTCCACCCATGGTCTGGCGGTGGATGTAGCCGGAATCGGCGCGCAGCAGCGGATCGGCGCGCTGGGCCGGCACCTCGATATGATAGCCCAGCACATTGTTGTGGCGGATCTTCAGCGCGGCGATGCCGGTTTCGCCCTTCAGCCGGGCTTCGAGCGCCGCAACCGCGCTGCGGCCATCGCGGGCGGTTTCGCGCAGGGCATCCAGTGCGGCATCAAAGCCGGGGCGGATGGCGCCGGGCAGTTCGAGCGGCGGTTCATCGACCAGCGTGCGGGCGAGCTGCTCGACAAGACCGCCAAGGTCGCCACTGGGGCCCACCCCGACGCGCGCCAGTGTTTCGGCGAGCAGGGCGGGCGGGGCGGCATCGCGGGCGCCGAGCGCGGCCTTCAATTGCAGGGCAAGCGCCAGGCCGGCGCCCAGTTGCCCCAGGTCGCGCGGGCTCCAGCGGCCCACGGCGATGCGGGCCAGCGCGCGGGCGATGTCGGGCAGGGCGGCCAGCGTGTCGCGCGTGCCGGCGCGGGTCAGCGGATCGGCGTGGAACCAGCCGAGCATGTCGAGCCGGGCGGTAATGGCGGCGGGATCGGTGAGCGGGGCGGCCAGATCGGCGCCCAGCTGCCGCGCTCCGGCGGCGGTGACGGTGCGATCGATGGCCGCTTCAAGGCTGTGGCGCGATGCCCCGCGCGAGAGTTCCAGGCTGGCGCGCGTGGCGGCATCGATGGCCATGGTGCTGCCCGGCAGCTCGCGGCGCGGCGGCAGGATCAGCGGTGCTGCAGCCCGCGCCGTGTCGGCGGCATAGGCAAGGCAGGCGCCGGCGGCGGCCAGTTCGGCCGGCGTGAACTGGCCCCAGCCATCGAGCGTCGCCACGCCGAAGCGCGATTTCAGGGCGGCCTCGGCGCGGGCGGCTGAAAAATCCGTGGCCGGGCGCTGGGTGCCAGGCATCGCGCTGCCTTCGGGCACCAGCGTCTCGGCCGGGGCGAGGCGGGCCAGTTCGGCCTTCAGTTCGGTGAGGCTGCCGGCGCGGGTGTGGAAGGCGCCGGTGGACAGATCGAGCCAGGCCAATCCGGCATCCGGGCGGCTGGCTGCAACAGCCCCTCCACCGCCCTGTGGGCGGTTCCCCTCCCCAAGCTGAGCTTGGGGAGGAACGAAGAGCGCCGCCAGCCAGTTGGCGCGGCGGGGTTCCAGCAAGCCGGCCTCGGTAACGGTGCCGGGGGTGACGACGCGGGTGATGGCGCGGGCCACGACGGCCTTGCTGCCGCGCTTCTTCGCCTCGGCCGGGTCTTCCACCTGTTCGGCAATGGCGACGCGGTGTCCGGCGCGGATCAGGCGGGCGAGATAGGCTTCGTGGGCATGGGCCGGCACGCCGCACATCGGGATCGGCTGGCCGGCATGTTCGCCGCGCTTCGTCAGCGCGATATCGAGCGCGGCGGCGGCCGCAGCGGCATCCTCGAAGAACAGCTCATAAAAATCGCCCATGCGGAAGAACAGCAGCGCGCCGGGGGCCTGGGCATCGGCCTCGGCCTTCAGCGCCAGATATTGGGCAATCATCGGGGAGGCGGCAGTCACGGCTCATGCGATAGCGCGAGCGCATGGCCTGCGCAAAGGGGGCAGTGGTGCGGTGTGACGGCACTTGCCCCTTTGCGGCCACAATCCTATCGGTGGCACACACTATGGCGCGGCGTGTGCGCCCCAGAGGCAGGTGATGACGAAAACCACGGACAATGATTTCGGTGACCGCGAGGCGCTGAACTATCACCGGGCCGGCAAGCCGGGGAAGATCGACATCGTGGCATCCAAGCCGATGGCGACCCAGCGCGATCTGTCGCTGGCCTATTCGCCCGGCGTTGCCGCCCCGGTGCGCGCCATCGCCGCCGATCCCGACAGCGCCTATGATTACACCACCAAGGGCAATCTGGTGGCGGTGATCTCCAACGGCACCGCCATCCTGGGCCTGGGCAACCTGGGGGCGCTTGCCTCCAAGCCGGTGATGGAAGGCAAGTCGGTGCTGTTCAAGCGCTTTGCCGACATCGATTCCATCGATCTGGAACTGGCGACGGAGGATGTGGAGCGCTTCATCGCCGCTGTCGAGCTGATGGAGCCGAGCTTTGGCGGCATCAACCTTGAAGACATCAAGGCGCCGGAATGCTTCATCATCGAGAGCGCGCTGAAGGAGCGCATGAAGATCCCGGTCTTCCACGATGACCAGCATGGCACGGCCATCGTGGCGGCGGCCGGCCTGATCAACGCGCTGCATCTCACCGGGCGCAAGCCGCAGGACGTGAAGCTGGTGGTCAACGGCGCCGGTGCGGCGGCCATCGCCTGCACCGAACTGATCAAGCTCTATGGCGTCAAGAATGTCGTGATGTGCGACACCTCGGGCGTCATTCATGTTGGCCGCGAGAAGGGCATGAACCAGTGGAAATCGGCCCATGCCGCCGTCACCGATGCGCGCAGCCTTGAAGAGGCGATGGAGGGGGCCGACGTGTTCTTCGGCCTGTCGCAGCAGGGCGCCGTCAGCCCTGCCATGGTGGCCAGCATGGCGCCCAACCCGATCATCTTCGCCATGGCCAATCCCGATCCGGAAATCACGCCGGAGGAGGTTTTCAAGGTTCGCAGCGATGCCATCGTGGCCACCGGCCGCAGCGATTATCCCAACCAGGTCAACAACGTGCTGTGCTTCCCCTATCTGTTCCGGGGTGCGCTGGATGTGCGGGCGACTGCCATCAACGAACAGATGAAACTGGCCGCCGCTGACGCCATCGCCAGCCTGGCCCGCATGCCGGTGCCTGATGAGGTGGCGGCAGCCTATGGCGGCAAGGCGCGCACCTTTGGCCCTGAATATATCATCCCGGCGCCGTTCGATCCGCGCCTGATCGAACATATCCCCACCGCGGTGGCCAAGGCGGCAATGGCATCGGGCGTGGCGAAGAAGCCGTTCTTCGATGAGGATGCCTATCGCCAGGAACTACGCAGCCGCCTCAACCCCACCACCTCCATCCTGCAGGGCGCCATCGAAAGCGCCCAGAGCCGGCCACGCCGTGCCGTGTTTGCCGAGGCCGAGCAGGATGTGGTGCTGCGCGCGGCGCTGAACTGGAAGAATTCGGGTTATGGCACGCCGGTGCTGGTGGGCCGCGAGGCCCCGGTGCGCGAAGGCCTGGCCCGGCTTGGCGCCGATCCGGACAGTTTCGAGATCCACAACAGCGCCATCTCGCCGTTGGTGCCGAAGATGGTGGAATATCTCTATGCCCGGCTGCAGCGGCGCGGGATGCTGCACCGCGATGTCCAGCGCATGGTGAACCACGAACGCAATGTGTTCGGCGCGCTGCTGGTGGCGATGGGCGAGGCGGACCTGATGCTGACCGGCGTCACCCGCAACTTCGCCACCACCTATCGCCAGGTGCGCACCGTGATCGATCCGGCCACCGATCACCGCCCGTTCGGCATCCACATGCTGGTGGGCAAGCAGCAGACCATCTTCATCGCCGATACCACCGTGACGGAACGGCCCGATGCAGCGCTGCTGGCCGATATCGCGGTGGAAACCGCCGCCGTGGCCCGCCGGCTGGGGGTGGAACCGCGCGTCGCCTTCCTGTCCTACAGCAATTTTGGCAACCCGCGCGGCAGCATCGTCGACAATGTGCGCGAAGCCGTCGGCATTCTCGACACCCGCCAGGTGGGTTTCGAATATGAAGGCGAGGTCTCGGCCGATGTCGCGCTCAATCCGGCGATGCGGGCGCAATATCCGTTCAGCCGCCTGTCCGGCCCGGCCAACGTGCTGATCATGCCGGGCCTGCACAGCGCCAACATCGCTGCCAAGCTGATCAAGGAGGTCGCAAATCTGCGCGTCGTCGGCCCGATGCTGGTCAACATGGCCAAACCCGTGCAGATCGTGCCGATGAACAGTTCGGCTGCCGATATCGTCACGCTGGGCGTGCTCGCCTCCACTGGAGTCGTGTGCTGAAACCGCCCATCCTCCTCATCCACGGCATGTGGTCGACCCCGGCCACCTTCGATCGTGTGCGGGGGGTGCTGGAAGCGGCGGGCCATGCCACCCATGCCCCGGTGCTGCCGTTCCACGACCGGCCGGTGAACCTGCCGCCGCCAGCCGAGCTTGGGCAGTTGTCGATCACCGCTTACGTCGATTTCCTGGTCGCCGAAGCCGGCAAGCTGACCAGCAGTGCCGGTCAGCCGCCGATCATCCTGGGCCATTCGATGGGCGGGCTGCTCGCGCAGCTGGTGGCGGTGCGCGTGCCCCACACCGGCCTCGTGCTCCTGTCTCCGGGGGCGGCGGCCAACAGCCAGGCCCCCAGCCTTGATCCAGCGCGCACGCTGAAGAATGTCGTGCTGAAGTGGGGCTGGTGGGAACGGCCAACCCTGTGTGACGAGGCCGGCGCGCGCTGGGGCATCTTCAATGGGGTGGCCGAAAGCGTCACCCAGGCGGAGATTGCGGCGCTGGTATGGGATTCGGGCCGGGTGCTGGCCGAAATGGCGCTGCCGCCGCTGTTCGGCAATGTCACCCGGGTTGAATATGCCCGGTTGTCGCAGCCGGCGCTGGTGCTGGTGGGCGCTGATGATCGCATCACGCCGCCCGGCATTGCCCGCGCCACCGCCCGCAACCTCAATGGCGGCAATGGCGGCCGCGTGGATTATCATGAACTGCCCGGCGCGTCCCATTGGCTGTTCTGGGGCGAACTGGAAGGCCGCGTGGCCGCGATGGTGGTCGATTGGCTGAACACGCTCAGCTGAGCGCCGGGCTGAAGGCAGCGCTGGTTGCCGAGGCGCAGCGGCTGGGCTTTGCCGATCTTGGGATTGTCCGCGCCGATGCGGTGCCCGAAGCAGCGCAGCGGCTGCAGCAGTGGCTGGCCGATGGCTGCCATGGCGACATGATCTGGATGGCAAACCGCGCCGATGAACGTGCCGCCCCGCGCGGGCTGTGGCCAGCGGTCAACAGCGTTATCATGCTGGGCACCAGCTATGCGCCGCCGCTCGATCCGCTGCGATTGGCTGGCGAAAGGGAAACCGGCGTCATCAGCGTCTATGCCTGGAACCGCGACTATCACGATCTCATCAAGAAGCGTCTGAAGGCGCTGGCGCGCTGGCTGGTGAGCGAGGCTGGCGGGCCAGAAGACGTTCGGGTGAAAGTGTTCGTTGATACAGCGCCGGTGATGGAAAAGCCGCTGGCCGCAGCAAGCGGGCTGGGCTGGCAGGGCAAGCATACGAACCTCGTGTCGCGCCAGCATGGCTCGTGGCTGTTCCTGGGGGCCATCTACACGACACTGGAACTGGAACCGGATGCGCCGCACGCGGATCGCTGTGGCAGCTGCAGCCGCTGCCAGATCGCCTGCCCCACCCAGGCCTTCCCAGCGCCCTATCGCCTCGATGCCCGGCGCTGCCTGGCGTACCTGACCATCGAGCACAAGGGCCCGATCCCGGAGGAATTCCGGGCGCCGATGGCCAACCGCATCTATGGCTGCGACGATTGCCTCGCCGTCTGTCCGTGGAACCGTTTTGCGCGCGCCACCGAGGAGCCGGCCTTCCTGCCGCGCGCCGAACTGACCGCGCCGAAATTGGCGGAACTTCTGGCGCTTGACGATGTCGCCTTCCGGGCGCTCTTCTCCGGATCGGCGATCAAGCGCATTGGGGTCAATCGCTTCATCCGCAATTGCCTGTATGCGGCCGGCAACAGCGGGCAGGGCGCACTCATTCCGGCGGTGCGGGTGCATCTGGCCAGCGATGATTCGGTCGTGGCCGATGCGGCGCGCTGGGCACTGAAGCGACTGGAGGCTGCGTGAACGGCGACGAGGCACTTGTTTTGGCGGGCCGCATTTTGCGCTTGGCATGTGCAATCCTTCTCGCCGCCTTTTTTTGTTTGATCAGTTTGGGTGCCGTTAGTGAACAGAGATGGGGCGCTGTCCCCCTTGCGGTCATTTTTCTTTACGCGTGCTTGAGCTGCGTGTTCAGCGCCTACAAGATCGTGTTTCGGAAGGAGTGACGATGACCATCACCACCGGCACCGCCCGCCTCGCCGCCCTGCAGATGGGCAGCCGGGCCACCACCGCCGAGACGCTGGATGCACTGATGGCGCGGCGGGACGAGCTGAAGGCGGCCAGGCCCGATCTGCTCGTGCTGCCGGAAGCGCTGCTGGGCGGATACCCGAAGGGCGCCGATTTCGGCGTGCGGCTGGGCTATCGCACCCCGGCCGGGCGCGATGCGTTCAGGCGCTATTGGGAACAGGCGATCGAATTGGATGGCCCCGAGGTGGCGGCGCTGGCGGAACTGGCCGGCGATCTCGGCACCACGCTCGTCAGCGGTGCCATCGTCCGCGAAGGCGCGACGCTGCAATGCGCGGCGCTGCACTTCACGCCGGATGGGCGCTTTGCCGGGCATCGGCGCAAGCTGATGCCTACGGCGGCCGAGCGGTTGGTCTGGGGGCAGGGCGGCGCCGCCGATGTGCAGGTGTTCGACAGCCCGGTCGGGCGCATCGGGCCGGTGATCTGCTGGGAAAACTACATGCCGCTGTTCCGCGCGGCGCTCTATGAGAAGGGCATCACCCTGTGGGCGGCGCCCACGGTGGACGAGCGGCCGCAGTGGGAAATGACCATGCGCCACATCGCGCTGGAAAGCCGCTGTTTCCTCGTCTCCGCCTGCCAGTGGGCGGGCCCGACGCAGACCGCGCTGGGCGACCCGATCACGCTCACCGACCGGCCCGCCGATGCGCCCATCCTTGCGGGTGGCAGCCTGATCGTCTCGCCGCTGGGCGAGGTGCTGGCCGGTCCGCTCAGGGGCGGGGAGGGGCTGCTTGTCGTGGACGTGGACCTGGCTGACGTGGTGCGCGCCCGTTTCGATTTCGATGCCGCCGGCCACTATGCCCGGCCCGACATCTTCCGGCTGGACGTGACGGCTGCAACGCGCTGAAACTGCCGGGAAAGGAGAGCCCCGTGACTGATTCCCTGTTCATCGGCCTGTCAGACCAGGACGCCCCGCAAGGCCTGGTGCTGAAGCGCGCCAACCGCCACGGGCTGATTGCCGGCGCCACCGGCACCGGCAAGACGGTGACTCTGCAAGGCCTGGCCGAGGGCTTTTCCCGCGCCGGGGTGCCGGTGTTCCTGGCGGATGTGAAGGGCGATATCGCCGGCATGGCCAAGGCCGGCAGCGAGGCGGCCGCGTGGACGGCAAAGCGCGCCATGGAACTGAAGATGGAAGATTATGACTGGGAATCGATGCCAGTCGTGTTCTGGGATCTGTTCGGCGAACAGGGCCATCCCATCCGCACCACCGTTTCCGAAATGGGGCCGCTGCTGCTGGCCCGGCTGATGGGGCTGAACGATACGCAGGAAGGCGTGCTCACCATCGCCTTCCGCTATGCCGACGAGCATGATCTGCTGCTGCTGGATCTGGAAGACCTGCAGGCGATGCTGGCCTGGTGCGCGGACAATGCCGGTGAACTTTCGGCCAAATATGGTAATGTCACCAAGGCCAGTGTCGGCTCGATCCAGCGCCAGTTGCTGACGTTGGAAAGCCAGGGCGGGGCGGCGTTCTTCGGGGAACCGGCCTTCGATATCAGCGATTTCATCGCGCTGGATGGCAAGGGCCGCGGGCGGGTCAACATCCTGGCGGCCGACAAGCTGATGAACAGCCCGCGCCTCTATGCGACCTTCCTGCTGTGGCTGCTGTCCGAACTGTTCGAAACGCTGCCCGAGGTGGGCGACCCGGACAAGCCCAAGCTGGTGTTCTTCTTCGATGAGGCCCATCTGCTGTTCGACGAGGCGCCCGATGCCCTGCTCGACAAGGTGGAGCAGGTGGTGCGCCTGATCCGCTCGAAAGGCGTCGGCGTCTATTTCGTCACCCAGAACCCGATCGACATTCCGGAAAAGGTGGCCGGGCAACTGGGCAACCGGGTGCAGCATGCGCTGCGTGCCTTCACGCCGCGCGACGCCCGCGCCATCAAGAGCGCTTCCGAAACCTTCCGGCCCAACCCGCGACTCGATGTGGCGGCGGTGATCACCGAGATGAAGGTGGGCGAGGCGTTGGTTTCCACCCTGATGCCCGATGGTGCGCCCAGCCCGGTGGAGCGCACCCGCATCGCGCCGCCGCGCAGCCGGGTGGGGCCGCTGACGCCGGGCGAGCGCATGGACGTGATCAACGCCTCGCCCTTTGCCGGCAAATATGAGGAACGCATCGACCGCGACTCCGCTGCTGAACTGCTGGTGATGAAGCGCGAGGAAAGTGCGGCGCAGGCCGAGGCCGAGAAGCAGGCGCAACTGCAGGCCAAGCTGGATGCCCAGGCGGCCAAGGAACAGGCCAAGCTCGAGGCGCAGCGACAGCGCGAGGCTGCGCGGCTGGAAGCGGCGCGGGCGCGGGCGGCGGCGCGGCCGAGTGCCACCGAAAAAGCCATCGAGGCTGCTGCCCGCTCGGCCGCCAGCTCGCTGGGCCGGCAAGTGGCCGGAAGCCTGGGCAAGAGCCTGGTGCGCGGCATATTGGGGAGCCTGTTCAAATGACCACCACCCGCAAATGGCTGCTGAAATCGCGGCCGCATGGCGCGCTGAAGGACAGTGATTTCGAGCTGGTGAGCGTGCCGCTGCCCGAAGTGGGCGAGGGGCAGCTGCTGGTGAAGCTGACGCATTTCAGCTTCGATCCCACCCAGCGCGGCTGGCTGGGCGGCGATACCTATCTGCCCGCTGTCCCCATTGGCGGCGTGGTGCGCGCCGGCGGCATTGGCGAGGTGGTGGCCAGCCAGCACCCCGGCTTTGCGGTGGGCGACATCGTGCAGGGCACGTTCGGCTGGCAGGAACATTGGCTTGGCGATGGCACCACCGAAACCGGCCCGGTGACCAAGCTGCGCGCCGGGGTGACGCCGGAACAGGCGCTGGGCGTGTTCGGCGTCACCGGGCTGACGGCGTGCTCCGCCCTCCCCGAGATCGGCAAACCAACGCCTGGTGACACGGTGCTGGTCTCGGGCGCGGCCGGCGCCACCGGCAGCGTGGTGGTGCAGGTGGCGAAGGCGCTGGGCTGCAAAGTGATCGGCATTGCCGGCGGACCAGAGAAGTGCCGCTGGGTGGTGGAAACCGCCGGGGCGGACGCCTGCATCGACTATCGCGCCGGCAATGTCGCCCGCCAGGTCCGCGAGCATGCGCCCAAGGGCGTCAACGTGGTGTTCGAGAATGTCGGCGGCGAGATCCTCGATGCCGCGCTGGCCAACCTCGCACTGCATGCCCGCGTCGTGCTGTGTGGTGGCATCTCCAGCTACAACGACACCGCCGAAGATCGCTCGCCGGGCCTCAGGAACTACATGAACCTCACCGTGATGCGCGGCCGCGTGGAGGGCTTCATCATCCTTGATTTCGCGCGCCGCTATGGCGAAGGCGTGGCGGCCCTGGCGAAGCTGATGGCCGAGGGCAAGTTGAAGACCGCCGAGGACGTGGCGCACGGCTTCGAGCATTGCCCGGCCACCCTGCGCCGGCTGTTCGAAGGCCGCAACTTCGGCAAGCAGTTGCTGAAGGTCTAGAACAGCCCCGGCATCTCGCGCTGGGCGGCGTTGGGGGCGCGGCTGGCGAGCAGGCCGCGCTCGGGCGTGGCGTCGGCGCGGAAGGCTTGGTTGCTGGCGCCATCGATCGGCACGCAGACCTCGCCCTTCAGCGCGCGGATGGCGCGCTGGGTGGAGGCTTCGGCGCTGCTGCCCATCTGCCGAGTGTCATCATCGGCCGCCTCGCAAGTGCGACCGCCGCGCGCTGCCAGGATGGGCGCCAGACCGTTGAAATAATCGCCCTGGCGGTCGCGGTTCTGGGTGGCGAACGCGACGATGCGCAGCCGGTCATCGCAGGCGGCGCGATCGATGGCGATCTGGCCCACCGGCTTGCCGCTGGTGTTGGCGCCAACCATGGTGAGATTCTGGCCCAGATACGGCAGCATCGAGTTGATCACCAGCTCGCTGGCCGAGGCCGAGACACCGGTGGTGATGAAGGCGAGGCCCGCCGGCGCGATGCTTTCGGGCACCACGCGGAACTGGCGCGTTTCATTCTCCGCCGACTTCGACGGGCGATAGGTGGTGAAGCTGAACACGTCTGACGCCAAGCGATTGCGGCCGAGCAGATCGCCGGTCAGCTCGGCAACGCGCACCAGGCCACCCGAATTGTAGCGATAATCGATCACCACCCGGCCGATGCCGGCGGCACGGAAGCTGGCGAAGGCCTGGCGCAGTGGGGTCTCGGCGGTGCTGATGAAGCTGCGCAGGTTGACATAGCCGATCTGCCCGCCATCGCCATCGGGCAGGGTGAGCACGCCGAAGCGCGGCGACACCGGCGGGATGTTGAACACCGCCTTGGTGATGGTCGCCGTCTGCTCCTGGCCGTTGATGCGAAACTGGATGGCGCGGGTGACGCCGGCCTGTGACGGCCCCAACGCGTCGGACACCGCTGCGCTGCCGCCCTGCGTCATCAGCGTGGTCACGCTGGTCAGGCTGGAGGCGCTGGGGCCGATGGCAAGGATCTCGGCGCTGCGATCAAGCCCGGCGGCAAAGCCCGGGCCGGTTTCGAAGGCATCGATCACGAACACCCGCCGCGCCGCCTCGTCATAGCGCAGGCGGATGCCGAAGGCGGCCGTCTGGCCCTGGCTGATGAAGGCATTTTCCTCGGCGATCGAGGTGATGAAGGTGAAGAAGCGATCCTTGTTCTGGGCGCGCGCCGTGGCGGTGAGCGCATCGATGAAGGCCTGCACCGTGCTGAACTGCGCCGGATCAAGGCTGGCCGGCAGGTCTTCGGGGAACAGATACCATTCGCGGATCTGCTGTTCGGCCCAGCGCTGGCGCTCGAGCAGCGAGCATTGGTTTGCCGGCGGTGTCGGTGTGGGCGATGGCGAGGGCGAAGGTGAGCCAACCGGGCCGCTGCCGCCACTGCAGCCGGCGAGCAGCAGCGCGGCGACGAGGCTGGCATGAATGGCGGCAGCCGGACGACGGCTGCGGGCGGGCGGCGGGAATCGCTGGGGCATGACGCGATAGGAAGCCAGCGCGCCGGCCCTGTCCAGCAGGGTTGCGGCAAAAAATGCCGCAGGCGTGCCGGTCTGCCGGCGCGGCGGGCTTGACGGCGGCAGGCGGCAGCACCATATGCCGCACAGCTGTTGGCACTCATCGATGTAGAGTGCCAATGGCGGAAAATTTCGCAAATCGAGAGAGGGACACATGGGATTCCGTCCGCTTCATGACCGCGTGCTGGTGCGCCGCGTCGCTGCCGAGGAAAAGACCGCCGGCGGCATCATCATCCCCGACAGCGCCAAGGAAAAGCCGCAGGAAGGCGAAGTCGTCGCCGTGGGCACCGGCGCTCGCGCCGACAACGGCACCGTCACCCCGCTGGAGGTGAAGGCCGGCGACCGCATCCTGTTCGGCAAGTGGTCCGGCACCGAGGTCAAGCTGAACGGCGAAGACCTGCTGATCATGAAGGAAAGCGACATTCTGGGGATCATCGGCTGACACCGATGATCGGGCTTGCCGGCTGCGCCGGCGGGCTCGGCATCGTTGCCTGAATTCGCTGAAACACAAACAGATTCAAGGGAGCAAGGAACATGGCTGCCAAGGACGTGAAGTTCAGCCGCGACGCGCGTGAGCGCATCATCCGCGGTGTCGACATTCTCGCCGATGCGGTGAAGGTGACGCTGGGCCCGAAGGGCCGCAACGTGGTGATCGAAAAGTCGTTCGGCGCGCCGCGCATCACCAAGGACGGTGTGTCGGTGGCGAAG
>ERZ1066121.729-NODE-729-length-28092-cov-9.111781_pt1 | contig 28092 bp, 26 predicted proteins | sample MGYA00382768_ERZ1066121 | MGnify/ENA primary metagenome ERZ1066121 (study PRJEB33369, sample SAMEA5778351) | biofilm metagenome | biome: Industrial cooling water; feature: Water cooling tower basin; material: Biofilm | place: United Arab Emirates | collected...
GCGTGCTGAAGCAGGCCGAGCTGGCGCGGCTGGGCGATCCGGCCAAGCTGGCGGCGATGCGGGCGATCAAGACGGCGCTCGATCCGCTGAACATCATGAACCCCGGCAAGCTTTACTGAACCGCAGCCCGAACGGCGTGCGACCTTGGGCCGCGCCATGGCCTTGCGCCCCGGCATCGCGCGCTCTAGAAGTCCGGGCGTTTGTTCAACCCAGTCACGAAAGTTCTCATCAGATCATGGCCAGCCAGCCCCCTGCCAACCAGCTGCCGCTTTTCTATGGCGGCCTTGCGCCGCTGTCGTCGCAGCTTCACCCCAACCACGGCCTGAAGCCGCGCGGGGACCTGGGCTTCACCCGCGGCACCCATGCCATCCCGGTGACGGTGGACGAATTCCCGCTGGTGCAGCGCCATTATCCGATCGTGTTCGGCGTGGGCGACAATCCGGCCCCCCTGGCGCTGGTGGGCCTGCAGGAAGGCCAGAATCTCTATCTGGGCGCCGATGATCAGTGGCAGGCCGGCCAGTATGTGCCGGCGTTCGTGCGCCGCTATCCGTTCATGCTGGCCCGCCTGACGCCAGACGCGCAGGAACTGTCGCTGTGCTTCGACGACAGCGCCGGCATCGTGGTGGAAAACGAAGGCGAACGCCTGTTCAACGGCACCGAGCCGACCGACACCACCAAGGCCATCCTGCAGTTCTGCGAGCAGTTCGAGCAGGCGGTGATGCGCACCCGCGCCTTCATGGAAGAGCTCACCAAGCTTGATCTGCTGATGGATGGCGAAGTCACCATCCAGCGCGAGGGCCTGGCGCAGCCGGCGGTGTATCGCGGCTTCCGCATGGTCGATGAGCAGAAGCTGCAGAACCTGCGCGGCGATCAGGCCCGCAAGATGGTGCAATCAGGCCTGCTCGGCCTTGTCTATGCCCATCTGTTCAGCCTGTCGCTGATCAGCCCGCTGTTCGAGCGCCAGTTTGCCGCCAGCCAGCCGCAGGCGGCCTGATCCGCCTGGCGCTGATGTGAAAAAGGGGGCGGTGGCCGGTGCCACCGCCCCCTTTTGCTGTGCGGGGCTGATCGTCAGGCCGCAGCGAGCGGCCCGTGATCGTCGCAGTGGCCGGCGTGGACATGGTGCAGCCGGCCATCGACCAGCCAGTCGACATGATCGCCGTGCGGCACCGCCTCGTGCCCGCAGCCAGGGCCATGGACATGGGCGCAGGTCGTCGTGTCGGCACAGCCATCCGGATTGGTGGCCGAAACCGCGATCACATGTTCATCGACATGATCGCCATGGACATGATGGAGATGACCATCGTGCAGATAATCGACATGGCCATCGTGGCGCACGGCGGTGTGGCCGCAGCCGGGGCCATGGCTGTGGGAATGATCGGGATGCTGGTGGCAGGACATGGGCAAGTCTCTCTATTGGCCGGCTTTTGGCCGGCTGCTGGCGCCCCACCAGAAGACAAGCCATGCGCCATTCAGGTGCAGACCGCCAGTGACGAATCGGCAAGCCTGCAAGGCGCTTGACGTGATATAAAGTAACATTCTATGGCGCGCGGGCGTTCACCCTCCACTTGCCAAGGATCGATCATGCCGCATCGCCATTCGCTTGCTGCCCTGCTGCTGCTTTCCACCGCGCCCGTGCTGGCTGCCGAGGAGGCGCAGACCAATGACACCCAGCATGGAGTCGTTGATCCCGAAATCATCGTGACGGCGCCCTATGCGCGGGATCGCAAGCTGGTGGCCACCGCGGTCACCGTGCTGCAGGGCGATGCGCTGCAGCTCCAGCAGCGCTCGACCATCGGGGAAACCCTGGCCCGCCAGCCCGGCGTGTCATCGAGCTTCTTCGGCCCCAACGCCTCGCGCCCCATCCTGCGCGGTCTCGACAATGAACGCGTGCGCGTGCTCACCGATGGCATCGGCAGCTTCGACGTGTCGAACACCTCGGTCGATCATGCCGTGGCGGTCAACCCGCTGCTCGCCGATCGTGTGGAAATCCTGCGCGGCCCGGCGGCGCTGCTGTTTGGCTCGGGCGCCATCGGCGGGGTCGTCAACATGCGTGACCTGCGCATCCCGCGCGAAGTGCCGGAAGACGGCCCGCACATCGATGCCAGCGCCGGCTTCGCCTCGGCCGCGCGCGAGCGCAACATCGCGGCAGCCGTGAACGTGCCGCTGGGCGCCGGCTTTGTTGCCCATCTCGATGGCAGCTTCTTCCAGTCGGAAAATTATCGCAGCGGCGGCTTCGTATTCAGCGAGGGCCTGCGCGAGGAGGCCATCGAGGAAGGCGGCGAGGCGGCCGAGAAGGCCGGCCAGTTCGGCCGCGTGCCCAACACCGGCGCCCGCACCTGGGACATCGCCGGCGGCCTGGCCTGGGTGGGCCAGAACGGCGCCAACTTCGGCGTGGCGGTGAGCCATCTGCAAAACCGTTACGGCATCCCCAATGGTCTCGAACTCGGCCACGAGGAAGACCATGAGGAACATGAGGGCGAGCACGAGGGCGAGCATGAGCATGAGGAAGGCCACGCCCACGAGGACATCACCCTCGACATGCGCCAGACGCGGGTGGACGTGCGCGGGGCGGTGCCGCTGGGTGGTGCCTTCCAGGAGCTGAAGCTGCGCGCCGGCTGGGCCGATTATCGCCATGACGAGATCGAGGCAGAAGGCGAGATCGGCACCAGCTTCTTCAACCGGAGCTGGGAAGCCCGGCTGGAGCTGGTGCAGGCCCGGCGCGGCAGCTGGCAGGGCGCCAGCGGCGTGCAATATTTCAGCCGCAACTTCCGCGCCGTTGGCGAGGAAGCCTATATCCCGGCCAACGAAACCCGCCAGATCGGCCTGTTCACCCTGCAGGAATTCGATCTGGGCGCGCTGCGGCTGGAAGGCGGCGCTCGCTATGAGCATACGAACGTGAAATCCGGCGTGGTGGGCCGCAGCCGCAGCTTCGATGCCGTCTCGCTGTCGGCGGGCGGCAGCCTCGATCTGGGCAGCGGCTTCCGCCTGGCGCTCAGCCTCGCCCGCACCGAGCGCGCGCCGGCCGCCGAGGAACTGTTCGCCAACGGCGCCCACGCCGCCACCCGCGCCTTCGAGATCGGCAACCCGGATTTCCGCACGGAACGCCAGCTCGGCGCCGAAGCGGTGCTGCGCGGACGCGGCAACGGCTGGCGTCTCGAACTGTCGGGCTTCATCAACCGCTTCGACAACTATATCTTCCTCAATCCCACCGGCGACGAGGAAGATGAACTGCCGGTGTTCCTCTACAACCAGGCCGATGCCCGCTTCTGGGGCGTGGAAGTGGAAGGTGCCCTCAAGCTGGCGCAGCTGGGCCAGGCCCGTGTCGAGCTGACCGGCATGCTGGACTATACCAATGCCACCATCCTGGCTGGCGGCGGTGCGGTGCCGCGCATCCCGCCGCTGCGCATGATCGGTGGCATCGAGGCGAGCGGTGGCGCGGTGGGCGGCCGCATCGAGGTGGAGCATGTGACCGGGCAGGATCGCGTTGCGGCCTTCGAGACCGCCACGCCGGCCTGGACGATGGTCAACGCCAGCCTGTCGTGGAAGCCCTTCGGGCCGGACCAGCCGACCACGCTGATCGTGCAGGCCAACAACATCTTCGACGTGGAGGCGCGCCGCCATGCGAGCTTCCTGAAGGACGTGGCGCCGTTGTTCGGCCGCGATATCCGCGTGTCGATCCGCACCGCCTTCTGAGGCGACGAAATGCTGGCGGCCGGGTCTTGAAACCCGGTCGCCAGTTCCCAAATCATGCTTATGGCGCCGCCGTTCCCCCCTTTCGGCGGGCGCCTGTGGCACAGCCTGCCACTCCTCCCCGAACCCGGTGGACGCCACCGATGGTTTCGCGTTGGCCGCGCCGGTGATCCCCCACACCGGCGCGGCCCTTTTCTTTTCTGCTACTCTGCTGCTTCCTGCCAGCCCGTCGTGCCGGCCAGGTGCGGCCAGTCGGCCACCAGCCGCTGCACCAGCGCGGTCATGGCGGCGCGCACCTTGCCGGCGCCGGCGTGCAGGGTGAGGCGCTGGCTGTCGAGATAGAGCGCCCGGTCGATCTCGATCTGCACGGCATGCAGGCCCAGGCCGGGCCGGCCATGGGCGCGGGTGGTGTGGCCGCCGGCATAGGGCGTGTTGCGCGCCACTCGCCAGCCGGCGCGGCGGAAATGATCCTCGATCGCCTGCACGATGGCCGGATGGGCGCTCTGGCCGTGGCAATCGCCCAGCACGATCTGCGGCGGCCGCGGCCCGCCGGGCGAGGGCATCGAATGGCAATCGATCAGCAAGGCGCTGCCATGGCGCTGGCAGGCCGCCGCCATCAGGCCGGCGATGCGCGCGTGCCAGGGTGCGTGCAGGCCGGTCAGCCGCGCCGCCGCCTCGGCTGCCGGCAGCGGGCGCGCGTGGATCTCCAGCCCCAGCCCGGCCAGCCGCGGGATCACGCCCAGCCCGGCCTGAACCCGATCAGTAAGTGCCACCGGCACCGCCAGCGGGCCATCGAACAGGGCAGGATCAAGCTCGTCGGGGCGGCGGTTGAGATCGATCCAGCAACGGGCATGGGTGGCGGCCAGCACCGGCACGCCGGCAATGCCATCCAGCAGCGCATCCACCAGCGCATCCTCGGCCCGGCGCAACTGCGCCAGGGTGAGCCGCGTGCCGGCCAGCAGCGCCGCCGGATAGTGGCGGCCACTGTGAGGGGAGGCCAGCACCAGCGGCCAGCGGCCATCGGTGTCGCCCGTCAGGCAATAAGGGGAAGGCGAAGCGGTGCCGGCAGCCATCCCGATGAGCCCAAGCACGCCCCGGCCGGGATGCCAAGCCGGCATTTGACGCGGGCAGTGTGCAGCGATGCAGGTTCGGGGGCATGGGAGATCGGCAACAGGGGGAGATCGGCAACAGGGGGAGATCGGCATCAGGGCTTGCCAACCCGCCGCCTTGCCACTAAGGCGCTCACCTCCCGTGGACGCGTAGCTCAGTGGTAGAGCACTGTGTTGACATCGCAGGGGTCGCAGGTTCAATCCCTGCCGCGTCCACCATTTTTCCCGATACACCGATATTGATCGCCGCCGGGCCTCATAGGCAGGCCGATCGCGGCTGTTTCGAGCGCAATGCGAGCGGGGCGCAACGCGCCATCATCATCGGCAAAGGGGGAAATTGGCGCGCCCGGAACGATTCGAACGTCCGACCCTCAGATTCGTAGTCTGATGCTCTATCCAGCTGAGCTACGGGCGCGCGCTGTGGAGGGCGGCCTGATAGCGGCGCCTGCGGGGCATTGCAACCACTTCCTTGCCGTTTTAGGCGAAAGCCGATGCGCCGCGCAATTTTGCCTTTTGGTCTTCTGCTGATTCTGGCCGGCTGTGCCGGGCGTGGCGATGACTGGCCTACGCTGGCCCCGCGCGCCGGCGAGATTTCCCCGATGGTGCCGCGCATGCCGGCCGGCGCGGCGCCGGGTGGCCGCCGTTGCCCGCAGCCTGCAGACTGCGCGCCGCCGGTGGCCGCGGCGGCGGCAGCGGCAGCGCCTGGCGATCCCGCCCTGCCGCCGCCGCCGGTGTTGCCCAACCCCGCCGAAATCGATGCTGCGCTGGCCGGGATCGAAGCCGGCCTGGCGCAAGTGGAGACTGCCGCCGCCCCATTGCGGGCGCAGCGGGACACGGCGCGGGCGGCTGCTGCTGGCGCAGCCGGGGACTCGCCGGCCATGGCGCGCCTTGAGCTGGCGCAATCGGCGCTGATGGCCGCGCTGGCCCCGCTGGAAACCCTGCGCTATCGCCTTGCCGAACTGGAAGCGGCGGCGGCGCAGATGCCGGCAGACGCGGGCCGCTCGGGCCGGATGGCTGCCCTGGCTGCCCGGCTGTCTGCGGCTGATCAGTAAAGCCCGACTGCCTGGCGCACGGCGGCGGCCACCAGATCGGCCGCGACAGTGGCAATCACGGTCAGCGCCACATCGTCGACTGGCACCAGCCCCGGCGCGGCCGTGGACAGCGCGAACAGGCAATCGCCATCAAATTGCGTGTGTACTGGCCGAACCGCGCGGGCGAGGCCGGATTGCGCCACCATCGCCACCCGCAGCGCCTGGGCGCGGGTGAGGGGCGCATTGGTGGCGACCGCGCCGATGACCGTGTTCTGCCGGCCGAAGCCCCGGTGCCGCTGCAGCTTGGGCATTTCCACCGCGCCATCCGGCGGGGCATCGGCATAGACCTCGCCGAAACTGTTGGCGGCGATCAGCGCGCCCACCATGTGGCCATCCTCCAGCCGCCGGGACACGCTGCCGATGCCGCCGGCCCGGCTGCCGGAACGCGCGCCGAAGCCGGCGCCCACCGCGCCGGTGGCATCGCTGCCCGGCTGCCCGGCGACGGCGAAGGCCTCCCGCGCCAGCCGGCGATAGGGTGGCTGGCGTTCAGCTTCCGGGCCCCAGTCCTTGTCGCCGCCGTTGGTGAGATCGAACAGGATGGCGGCTGGCACCACCGGCACGGCGGGCAGGCCTTCGCCCACGCTGAGGCCGCGGCCGGCGGCCGAAAGCAGCAGCGCCAGTTCATCGCCGGCCGCCAGCCCGAACACCGAGCCGCCGGCTAGCGCCAGTCCGTGGGCGCGCTCCACCAGGTTGATGGGGTTGAGGGCATCGGTCTCGCGGGTGCCGGGGCCGCCGCCGCGCACCTCCACCGCCATCACCGCCGGTTGATCGGGAATGATCAGCGTCACGCCGGTGCGGGCGCGGGCGCACTCGGCATGGCCCACCGCCAGGCCGGGAACTGCGCTGATGCCGTGATCGTTCATGCCCGCATCCATCGGCCGCAGGCGATGCGGTTGCAACCCCCTGAAATGCAGCGCACCCTGCAATCACCCCATCCATGAAGGACATGGCCATGCCCGCCCCCGCAGTGGCGCACATCAACCGCATCGGCACCGCGCTGCCGCCCAATGATGTTCACCAGGCCTTTGTCGATTTCGTTGGCGGGCTGATCAGCGATCGTCGTGACCAGCTGATCTTCAAACGCCTTGTTGGCCGCAGCGCCATCGATCACCGCTGGAGCTTCTTCACGCCGGTGAAGGATCCGGATGGCTTCACCGCCGATGCCGAGGGCTTCTATCGCCCCGGCGCCTTCCCCTCGACCGCCAAGCGCATGGCGCGCTTTGCCGCCACCGCGCCCGGCCTTGCCGAACAGGCGATTGCCGGGCTGGGCCTGTCCGCTGGCGACCTGGCCGGCATCACCCATCTCGTGGTGGCCAGCTGCACCGGCATGGTGGCGCCGGGGATCGACCAGCTGCTGGTGCAGCGGCTCGGGCTGAACCCCGGCGTGGAGCGCACGCATGTCGGCTTCATGGGCTGTTATGCCGCCGTGAACAGCCTGCGGCTGGCGCATCATTTCGTGCGCTCCGATCCGGCGGCGCGGGTGCTGGTGGTCAACCTGGAACTGTGCAGCCTGCATTTCCAGGAAACCGGGGAACTGGAATCGCTGCTCGCCATGCTGCTGTTCGGCGATGGCTGCGCGGCGGCGCTGGTGACAGCTGAGCCAAGTGGCCTTGCCCTCACCGATTTCCGCGCCACCACCATCGCCGATTCGGCCGACGCCATCACCTGGGGGATTGGCGATCAGGGGTTCGACATGGTGCTGTCGGGCCGGGTGCCGGCCATCTTGCAGCAGGCGCTGGCCGGCCCCGCCGGGGCCGATCTGTTGCGCGGGCAGCGGCCCGATGATTATGGCGTGTGGGCCGTGCATGGCGGCGGCCGCGCCATCCTGGATGCGGTGGAAACCGGGCTCGGGCTCGGGCAGGGCGCGCTCAACTGGTCACGCGATGTGCTGCGCGAATGTGGCAACATGTCGAGCGCCACCATCATGTTCGTGCTGCAGCGGATCATGGCGGGCGTGGGCAGCACGGTGCCGCGCGGCGTGCCAGGCTTTGGCGTCGCCTTCGGGCCAGGGCTGGCGGCGGAAAGCTTCCGCTTCGAAACGGTTGGCGGATGACCGCGCTGCCGGCTGGCTGGCCAACCGCGCCGCTCGATTTCTCGGCGCGGGCCCTGCTGCCCGAGATGATGGACGCCGATGATCTCGATGCGGCGACCTATGCCGCGGTGATCGCCGATCTGGCGCGCGTCAACACGCTCACCCGCGCCCGCCCGCCCACGCTGGCCTGGCTGAAACGTCAGACGCGCGGGCTGGACAGTTTCACGCTGGTCGATGTCGGCTTCGGCCATGGCGACATGCTGCGCGCCATCGCCAGATGGGCGCAGGCCAACGGCCAGCAGGCGCGGCTGATCGGCGTTGATCTCAACCCGCGTTCGGCGCCGGTGGCCGAAGCCGCGACCGATCCGGGGCTGGGCATCCGCTATGTCACCGGCCGCGCCGAGGCGCTGGACGTGCAGCCGGATTTCATCATCTCAAGCCTGGTGGCGCACCACATGGCGGATGCCGAGCTGGTGGCGTTCATCGGCTGGATGCACCGCACCGCCCGGCGCGGCTGGCTGATCAACGACCTGCACCGGCACCCGCTGGCCTGGGCGGGCTTTCGCGCGCTGGCCGCCGTGCTGGGCTGGCACCGGATCGTTGCCCATGATGGCGCGCTGTCGGTGCGCCGCGCCTTCACCCGCGCTGACTGGGCGCGGCTGCTGGCTGATGCCGGCGTTGCAGCAGATGTGCGCTGGCACCTGCCCTTCCGCTGGACGGTGGCCTCATGCAGCCCCTGATCATCGGTGGCGGCCTTGCCGGCGCGGCGGCGGCCATCGATCTGGCCCGCGCCGGCCACGCCCCGCTGTTGCTGGAGCGGGAGTCCGCGCCGCATGACAAGATCTGCGGCGAGTTCCTGAGCGGCGAGGCGGTGGCGGCGCTGGCGGCGCTGGGCTGCGATCCGCGCCGGCTGGGCGCCGTGCCGATCACGCGGGTGGAGCTGTGGGCCGGGCCGCGCCAGGTGGCGGCGACACTGCCCTTCCCGGCGCTGAGCCTGTCGCGCCGGGTGCTGGATGCCGCGCTGCTGGAGGTGGCTGCGGGCGCCGGCGTGGACGTGCGGCGCGGCGTTGCCGTGCGCGGCCTGGCCGGCACCTGCGCCCTCACCACTGCCGGCGAGGTGCCGGCCCGTCACCTGCTGCTGGCCAGCGGCAAGCATGATGTGCGCGGGGCTCGCCGCCCCGATGGCCCGGATGAGATCGGCCTCAAGATGTATTTCGCCGCCCCGGCGCTGCACCGCCAGCTGGCCGGCACGGTGCGGGTGGTGTTTTTCGACTGCGGCTATGCCGGGTTGCAGCCGGTGGAGGGCGGGCGGCTGAACCTGTGCCTGCTGATCGATGGCGCGCGCTTTCGGGCGCTGGGCGGCTGGCCGGCGCTGCTGGCTGAGCTTCTGCGTGCGCCGGGACTGGCCGCGCTCGCCGATGCCCGGCCGCTGCTGGCCCGCCCGCTCGCCATCTCGCGCGTGCCCTATGGTCATCTGGCGCGCACCAGCGATGACGGCCTGTGGCGGCTGGGGGACCAGGCCGCGGTGATCCCCAGTTTCTGCGGCGACGGCATGGCGATCGCGCTCGAATCCGGCCGGCTGGCGGCGGCGATGCTGGCGGCGGGCGCCGGCGCCAGCGCGTATCAGCGCGCGCTCCTCGCCCGCACGCAGCGGCCGGTGCGTCTGGCCATGGCAGCGCTGAGGATGACGCGGCACCCCTTGGGGCGCATGGCCGCTTTGGCCGGGCTGGCGGCGATCCCCGGCGCCATCGGCCTGCTTGCCCGCGCCACCCGCGTTGCAGAGCCGCCAGCGCTTGCGCCAGCGTGATCGGCAGGGCACAGCCGGCCCATGCTGCACCTGCCGATCTTCGTCACGCTCGCCGGCCGCCGGGTGATCCTGGTGGGGGACGGCGAGGCGGCCGAGGCCAAGGCCCGGCTGGTGCACGCCGCCGGCGGCGAGATCGCAGGTGAGGATGCGGCCGATGCGGTGCTGGCGTTCGTGGCGCTGGACGATGATGCCGATGCCCAGGCCGCCGCCTCCCGGCTGCGCGCGCGCGGCCTGCTGGTCAACGTGGTGGACAAGCCGGCGCTCTCCGATTTCCTGATGGGCGCCATCATCGATCGCGCGCCGGTCACGCTGGCCATTTCCACCGCCGGGGCCTCGGCCAGCCTCGCCCGGGCGCTGCGCACCCGGCTGGAGGCGCTGCTGCCCGCCAGCCTCGGCCCGCTGGCCCGCGCCATCCTTGCCGCGCGGGATGCCGTCTCCGCCCACCATCCCACCCCGTCTGATCGCCGCCGCCTGTGGGAGCGCGCGCTGGCGCAAGGCGGGCCGCTTGATCCCTTTGCGGCGCTGGTCGACCCTCAGGCGGCGGTCGCTGCGGTGATTGATGGCGCGTCCGCCGCCACGCCGGAACTGCTGGCCATCACCATCACCAGCCCTGATCCGGGCGAGCTCACGCTCAACCAGCTCAATGCGCTGGCCCGCTGCGATGCGCTTGTGACGGAAGGCGAGGTGCCACCCGCCATCATCGATCGCGCCCGCCGCGACGCGGCCCGGCTGGCCGCCGTGCCCGATCCGCTGCCGCCGGGGCTGACCGTGGTGCTGCGACGCTAGGCCAAAGGGATCGGCCCGCCACTCGCCCAGTCCAGCAGCTCGACGACATGGACCGTCTGCCAGTGCGGGCTGGCGAGCTGGGTGAGGCAGCCGATGTTGCTGCTGGCAAGGATGGCCGCGCCAGTCGCGCGGATATGCGCCTGCTTGCGGGCCTTGAGTTCGCCGGAGAGCTCCGGCTGCAGCAGGGCATAGGTGCCAGCCGAGCCGCAACAGATCTGCGCTTCGGCGATGTCGTGCACGGCAAAGCCGGCCTGCTCCAGCAGGGCGCGCGCGTCGGTGCGGCGCTGGGCGTGCTGCAGGGAACAGGGATTGTGCCAGGCCACCGGCGTTCCGGCCGGGATGGCGGACGGCAGCGGCGGCAGGGTGGCCAGATACTCGCTGATGTCGCGCACCTGCGCCGACAAGGGATCGTCCCACTGCTTCATCACGCTGCCGCAGCCGGAGGTGGTGGTGAGGATGGCATCCACCGGGCCCGCAGTGCGCCATGCTGACAATGTGGCGGCCTGCCGCTGCGCTGCCGCTTCGGCCTGGCCGAGATGCTGGTGGAGGGCGCCGCAGCAGCCGGCATCGCGGGTGACGGTCACCGCCAGCCCATGGCGGTTGAGCAGGCGCAGAGCAGCATCGTCGATCGCCGGGCGCAGCGCCGGCTGCACGCAGCCCAGGTGCAGGATCACCCGGCCGTTCGGCACGGCGAGAGCGGGGGTGACGCCCTGTTCCGCCACGCCTGCCGGCGGGATGCGGGCCGGTGCCAGCGCCAGCATGCGCTGCAACCGCGTTGGCAAAAGCGGCGCCAGCGGGCGCGCGAAGCGCCCCAGGTGGAGGGCGGCCCGAAACATGCGGCGGCGGGAGAAGAGGCCGGTGAGTGCACGGCGGAACAGGCGCTCGCGCCAGGGCCGATGGGCTTCAATGTGGGTGCGCGCGGTGTCGATCAGCTGGGCATAATCGACGCCCGAGGGGCAGGTGCTGGTGCACGACAGGCAGGTGAGGCAGCGATCAAGGTGACGGGCGGCGCGCGGAGACGGCGGCTGCTCGGGCCGCGCCGCCATGTCCTTCATCAGCCAGATGCGGCCGCGCGGGCCATCGAGCTCGTCGCCGGTGAGCAGCCAGGTCGGGCAGGTGGCATTGCAGAAGCCGCAATGCACGCACTTGCGGATGAGGGCCGGTGCGGCGCTCAGGTCGGTCATGGCAGCAGCCCCGGGTTGAGGATGCGGTGCGGATCGAACTCGGCCTTCACCCGGGCATTCAGCATCGCCAGTGCCGGATCGAGCGGCGCGCGCGCCGGGATGGTGTCGCTCGTCCCGCGCAGCCGCACCGCATGGCCCTCGCGCCCGGCTGCGCTGGCCACAAGGGCGTGCAGATCAAGATCGGCCAGGTCGAGCGGCAGCAGCACCCAGGCCAAGGCGCCGCCCCAATCGAGCAGCAGGCGTGCGGCGGGCGGCAGCAGCGCCGCCAGCGCCGGCGCGCGCGTCGCCGGCAGCGGGCAGCGCCAGATGATGTCATCGCTCTGCGCATGGCCCTTCAGGCTGGCAATGCCGCGCCAGGCCGCGCGGCTGGCCTCCCCCTCGATCACGCTGCCGCCGGGCAGCCGGGCCATCAGATCCGCAAGCAGCGCTGGCAGCGCCGCGCCGGCCTCCACGCGCAGCCGCACCGTGCCATCCGCCCAGGCGGCGCCGCTGATGCCGCCATCCACCATCAGCGCATCGGCCATCAGGCGCACCGCTCGTTCGGCGGTGTCGGCGGGCAGCTGCAGCGTGGCCTCTTGCGGCGGCAGCGGCAGCACCTTCAGCGTGACCTGCGTGAGCACGGCCAGCTGCCCGCGCGATCCGGAGAGCAGGCGCGGCAGATCGAAGCCGGTGACATTCTTCAGCACCTTGCCGCCGGCCCGGAAGGTCTCGCCCCGCCCGGTCACGCCCTTGACCTCCAGCACATGATCGCGCGCCGCCCCGGCGAAGGGCCGCCTTGGCCCCGAAAGCCCGCTGGCAATGGCGCCGCCGATGGTGCCGGCGCCGCGGCCCCAGATGGCATCCGGGCGGGGCGGTTCGAAGGCGAGGCACTGGCCAGCGCTGGCCAGCAGCGCTTCGATCTCGGCGAGCGGCGCAGAGGCCGGTGCGGTGAGCAGCAGTTCGGCGGGATCGTGGACGATCTCACCGCCGATGCCGGTCACGTCGAGCACGTCATCGGCAGCGCCCGGCCCTATCCCCGGCCGGCTGCCGCTGCCCGTCACCGCCAGCGCGCGCGCTTCCCGCACGATCGCGGCCAGTTCCTCCACGCTGGCAGGCCGATGCATCATCAGAAGCGCGGCAGATCGGGGAAGGGCAGGCGGCCGGCGTGCACATGCATGGCGTTGGTCTCGGCGCAGCGGGCCAGCGTGGGGAACAGCTTGCCGGGATTGAGCAGGCCGCCGGCATCGAAGGCGCATTTCAGCCGGCTCTGCACAGCGAGATCGGTCTCGCTGAACTGGTGGGGCATCAGGTCCCGCTTCTCGACGCCCACACCATGTTCGCCGGTCAGCACGCCGCCGGCATCGACACAGGCCTTCAAGATCTCGGCGCCGGCGCGCTCGGCCGCCTCCGTCTGGCCAGGGATGCTGGCGTCATACATCACCAGCGGGTGCAGATTGCCGTCGCCGGCGTGGAACACGTTGGCGACGCCCAGCCCATGGCGGGCAACGATGGCGCTGATCCCGGCCAGCACGCGGGCAAGCTGGCGGCGCGGAATGGTGCCATCGACGCAATAATAGTCAGACGCGATGCGCCCCACCGCCGGGAAGGCGGCCTTGCGCCCGGCCCAGAACAGCAGCCGCTGCGCTTCGTCCTGGCTTTCCTTCAGGTGGTTGCAGTTGTGGGCGCCGGCGATGGCGCTGATGCGGGCAATCTGCTCGTCCACCTGGGCCGGGTGGCCATCGGCTTCGGCGATCATCAGGGCCTGGGCCTCGGTGGGATAGCCGGCCTTCACGAAATCCTCGGCGGCGCGGATGGCCGGCGCGTCCATCATCTCCAGCCCGGCCGGGATGATGCCGGCGGCGATGATGGCGGCGACGCACTCGCTGGCATCGGCAACGCTCGGGAAGCCCAGCAGCAGGGCGCGGGCGGTGGCGGGCTTGGGCAGGATGCGCACGGTGGCTTCGGTGACGACGCCGAGCAGCCCTTCCGAACCACAGAGAAGCCCCAGCAGATCAAGCCCCGGCTGTTCCATCCCCGCGCCGCCAAGCCGCAGCACGCTGCCATCGATCAGCACCAGTTCGACGCCCAGCAGATTGGGGCTGGTGGTGCCATATTTCAGGCAATGCACGCCGCCGGCGTTTTCCGCGACATTGCCGCCGATCGAGCAGGCGATCTGGCTCGATGGATCGGGCGCATAATAGAAACCGCGCGGCGCCACCGCGTGGGAAACTGCGAGATTGGTGACACCCGGCTGCACCACCGCCACCCGATTGTCGTAGTCCACCGACAGGATGCGGTTGAAGCGGCTCATGCCCAGCACGATGCCATCGGCGAGCGGCAGCGCCCCGCCAGACAGCGAGGTGCCCGAGCCGCGCGCCACCACCTTCACTGCATTGGCATGGCACCAGGCCAGCACGTCGGACACCTGCTGCGTGGTGCGCGGCAGCACCACGGCCAGCGGGCTCTGCCGATACATGGTGAGCCCGTCGCTGCCATAGGGGGAGACGCCGTCGGCATCGGCGATCACGCCATCCGGCACGATCCGCGCAAGCGCCGCGGCAATCTCGGCGCGGCGGGCGATCACCGCGGCATCGGGGATGGGCATCTGCATCACCGCCCAGCTTCACAGCATGGCGGGCGGCTTGTCGAGTGGGGGCGTGCCAGCGCATAGTCCTGGGGCGCAACGGGGCAATGGCGGGAGAATGGCGGCATGGCGGAAATCACGGTGCCCGGCAACGCCCCGCCCGGCGGCCATTATTCCCACGCGACGACAGGTGCGGGGCTGGTGTTCATTGCCGGGCAGCTGCCCATCGATCCCGCGCGCGGCCGGCTGACCGAGGCATCGTTCGAAGCCCAGGCCGAGTGCGCCATCGCCAACCTGCTGCGAGCCCTGGACGCTGCTGGCAGCGGGCCGGAGCGGCTGCTGAAGATGAATGTTTATGTGGTCGGCATCGCGCATTGGCCGGCGTTCGATCAGGTCTATGCCCGCATGATCGGGCCCCACCGCCCGGCGCGCGCGGTGATTCCGGTGCCGGAACTCCACTATGGCTTTCTCGTCGAGATCGACGGTATCGCTGCCCTGTGAGGATAGAAGCCCCCCTTGACCTGCCGACCCCGGCGCTGCTCATCGACCGGCCGCAGATGCAGCGCAACATCGCCCAGATGGCGGCAGCCATCGCCGGCACCGGCGCTGTGCTGCGGCCGCATGTGAAGACGCACAAGTCAGTTCCGGTCTGGCGCGATGTTGTGGCCGGCGGCCACACGCGCGGGATCACCGTCTCGACGCTGGCCGAAGCCGAGCATTTCTTCGCCCATGGCGCCAACGATATTCTCTATGCCGTGGGCGTCGTGCCGGCCAAGATCGCCCGGGCGGCACGGCTGCTGAAGGCCGGCGCGCGGCTGACCCTGGTGGTGGACGATGCTGCCCAGGCCCGCGCCATCGCGGATGCGGCGCGCCGAGAGGACGTGGTGCTGCCGGTGATGATCGAGATCGATGTGGATGGGCACCGTGCCGGCCTGCCGCCCGATGCGCCGGCGCTGCTGTCGCTTGCCGCGCAGATTGATGCCGAGCCCGCCCTGCAACTCGTCGGCGTGATGACCCATGCAGGCGGCTCCTATGGCAGCAACACGCCCGAAGCCCGGCTGGCGGCGGCGCAGAATGAAGCCCGGGGCTGCGTGCGGGCGGCCAGCCGCATCCGCGCCGCCGGCATCGCCTGTGACACCGTGTCGATCGGATCAACGCCGACTGCGCTGGCCGGGGCCGATCTGGCCGGTGTTACCGAGGTGCGGGCCGGCGTGTACACCTTCTTCGATCTGGTGATGGCCGGGCTGGGGGTGTGCGATGTGAGCCAGATTGCGCTGTCTGTGCTGGCCACGGTGATCGGCCACCAGGCGGACAAGGGCCTGCTGGTCACCGATGCCGGCTGGATGGCGCTGTCCCGCGATCGCGGCACGGCGAGCCAGGCGGTGGACCAGGGTTATGGCCTTGTCTGCGATGCCGCCGGCCTGCCGCTGGGCGATGTGATCGTGCGGGAATGCAACCAGGAACATGGCCTTGTCGGCGCACGCACTCCCGGCGGGCAGCTGGATCTGACGCGATTCCCGATCGGCTCGCAGCTTCGGATCCTGCCCAACCACGCCTGCGCAACGGCCGCCCAGCACACGCACTATGCCGTGATCGAGCAGGGGCAGATCACCGGCGAGCGGCCCCGCATCAGCGGCTGGTGAGCTTCATTGCTGGCGCGCCGCCAGCTGCCCCGCATAGAGCGCCATGCGGTTCCTGACCGGGGCTTCGCTGCCGGTGCTGCCGGCAAGGCCCAGCGCCGGCAGGCTGGCGCGGGCATCCACGCTGCCGGCTTCGGGGCGCGAGGCAATATCGGCGAGGATGGCCGGCAGGCGGTCAGGAGGGATGCGGGCCCTCAGCTCGTCTGCAACCAAGAGCGGCAGGTGGGATTGCAGCGGCTCCGTGTCATAGAGATCGGGCACGGCGGCGATCAGCAGCAGGTTGCGGGCGCGCTGGGCCAGGTCTGGCGCGGCGGCCGGCGGCCACTTCGCGATTTGGCGTTTCACCCGCGCAACCGCGCTGACGGTCGCGGCATCGGGCGGCGTGGTGGCGATGGGGGCGACATGGCCGCCGGCCGCCGCGGCAATGGCCATGTCGGCGCGCGGCGGCGGCGGGCCGGGTTGTTGCAAGACCAGCGCCGACAGGCCAAGCCAGGCGCTGAACATGATGAGATAAGGCCAGCGCCGGGGCAGCAGCCGGGCCACCAGCAGCGTGGCGGCCGCCGTGCCGGCCAGGGCGATCAGTGCCGATGCGGCCGCCCGCGTGCCGGTGCCAGTGAGCGCCGTCTGGATGGCGGTGGTGGCCCATTGTGCCGGCAGCAGCGCCAGCAGCCAGGCCGGCAGCGCATCCGGCAGGGTGATCGCCGTGATCAGGATCGCCGCCTCGCCCGCCACCACGAACAGCGCCATCCACAGGCCAGATTTGCCCAGCGCCCGGGCAAACAGGCGACCGCGCGCGGCAAAGCTTATGCTGGCAGTGAGAACCGCCAGCCCGGTGGAAAACGGATGCGGCAGGGCAGGCATGCCCAGCGCCCGCGCCAGCTGGATCAGGCCCACTGCGGCGATGAGGGCAAGGGCGAGGCCCATCCACAGCCGCCCGGCTGCGGCGGTGCCGATCATGCCGGCTCCCATCAGTGCCACGGCCAGGATCGGGCCGCCCACCATCGTCAAAGGTGCCGGAGCGGGCGCATCCTGCAGCACCAGCATGGCCACGGCCGGCAGCACTGCTGCCACCAGCGCCAGCACCAGCCAGGCCGGCAGGGACATGTTCGACAAGGCTTTCATGGGCCCATCATTGCGGGACGTTCCCGCCGCTGTCGAGCCGGCACCGTCAATGGCATCTCGTTCCGGTGAAGGTCGCGATGATCGGGCAGGGGCCGTCCTTGCCGCTGCTGCATTCCTCCAGCAGCCCGCCCAGCGCCGCGCGGGCCGCGGCCAGTTCGGCCATCTCGGCATCAATGGCCGCCAGCCGCGCCCGCGTGAGCTCCCGCACCCTTGCCCGATCATCCCCGGCATCGAGCGCCAGCAACTCGGCGATTTCCTTCAGGGCAAAGCCAGCGCGCTGGGCATTGCGGATGAAGCGCAGCCGCTGAATGTCGGTTTCCCCATATTCGCGCGCGGCGCCACTGCCGGCCGGCACTGGCAGCAGGCCCTTGCGCTGGTAAAAGCGCACGGTTTCCACGCCCACGCCGGCGACTGCGGCCAATCGCGCGATGGTGAAGGGACGGCTTGGGGCTTGACTCCGGACCATGGTACAGGGGCTATGCACCGCCCATGCTCATTCGGCAATTTCTCGCGCTGTTCCTGCTGCTGCTCCCTGCCGTCGCGCAGGCCACCACCTATGATCTGGTGGTGGAGCGCAAGCAGATGCAGATCGTGCCCGGCCGCACCGACAGCGTGATCACCATCAACGGCACGGTGCCGGGGCCGGTGCTGCGCTTCCGCGAGGGCGAAGAAGCGGTGGTGCGGGTGACCAACAAGCTCGATGCCACCACGTCCATTCACTGGCACGGCCTGCTGGTGGATGGCGCCTATGATGGCGCGCCCGGCTTCAACGGCTTCAACGGCATCGCGCCCGGCACGACCTATAGCTATCGCATCCGCATCCGGCAGAGCGGCACCTACTGGTATCACGCCCACAGCGAGGGCCATGAACAGGCCGGCCAATATGGCGCGCTCCTCATTGCGCCCAAGGGCGAGGACCCAATTCTGGCCGATACCGAGCATGTGTTGCTGCTCTCGGACCACACGCGCGAGGACCCGGGCCGCATCCTCAGGAACCTGAAGAGTGACAGCGGCTATTACAACTGGAACAAGCGCACCCTGCCCGAAATGCTGAAGGACGCGAAGAAGTTCGGCATGAAGGCCACCCTGGCCGAGCGCCGGGCCTGGGGCGACATGCGCATGGATGCGACCGACATCGCCGATGTCTCGGGCTATAGCGTGCTCGGCAACGGCCAGCCCACTGAAGCAAGGCCGGCGCTGGCCTTCACGCCCGGCCAGCGCGTGCGGCTGCGGCTGATCAATGGCAGCGCGATGAGCTTCATGGACGTGCGCATCCCCGGCGTGCCGATGCAGGTGGTTGCCGCTGATGGCCGCCCGGTGCAGCCGGTGACGGTGGACGAGCTGCGCATGGGCGTTGCCGAGACCTATGACGTGATCGTCGAACCGCCGGCCGGCGCACATGCGCTGTGGGTGGAAACGCTCGATCGCCGCGCGACGCTGCTGGCGGCGCTGACCAGCGATCCGGCCCTGCCGGTGAGCGCGCCGCCGCAGCGGCCGAAGCAGGTGCTGCTGCTGGCCGAGATGGGCCACGCGATGCCGGCGCCCGGTGAGGCGTGCAGCGCAGAGCACGCTGCCATGGGCCATTGCAGCGCTGCTCCCCTCCCGTCTGCGGGAGGGGCTGGGGGTGGGACTTCCGATCCGGACTGCCCGCCCGAACATGCCGCCATGGGGCACTGCACGCCCAAGGCCCCGAAAGCTGCGTCAGTTGGCGACCCGGACTGCCCGCCTGAACACGCCGCCATGGGCCATTGCACGCCCAAGACGGCGCCGCGCGTCGGCACCGCGGTCGCGCTGTCCGAGCGTCCGGCCGGCGGCACGCCCTATCCGGTGGTCGACTATGGCTATGGCAAGGACCCAATGGCCGGCATGGATCACAGCGCCATGCCGGGCATGAACATGCCGGTGCTGGGCAAGGAGGGCGATACTGATGGTTCGGGCCGGGTGTTCGGCTGGGCGACTGGCGCCCCCTATGGTGCCCGCGTGCTCTCCATGCGCGACCTGGTGGCGTTGGAGCCCAAGGAGGCGCCGCCGCCGACCCGCGAGATCGTCGTGCGCCTGCAGGGCAACATGGAGCGCTATATCTGGACGCTCAATGGCAAGAAGTTCGGCGAGGCACCGCCCATCGATGTGAAGTTCGGGGAGCGGGTGCGCGTCACCTTCATCAACGAGACGATGATGGCCCACCCGATGCACCTGCACGGCCTGTTCTTCGAGGTGGAGAACGGCCAGGCGCCGGGGCTGATGCCGGAGAAGAACGTGATCGTGGTGGCGCCGGGCCGCACCCAGTCGATCATCCTCACCGCCAACGAGGCGGGGGAATGGCCGCTGCACTGCCATCTTCTCTATCACATGAACTCCGGCATGATGCAGAAGCTGGTGGTGGCCAATGTGGCGTCGCCCGATGGCAAGCCGGCGCCCGTGCATCATCACGGCGGGCACTGATCCCATGCGCCGCATCGCCCTCATCGCGGCGCTGGCCGCGGCCCCCGCGCTTGCCCAGGATCAGGCCCATGGGCACGACGGCGGCATCAACAACTTCACGCTGGTGGAAGAGGCCGACATCACCCGCTTCGACGGCAAATGGGTCGCCAACTGGGAGGTGCAGGGCTGGATCGGCAGCGACATGGACAAATTCTGGTGGCGCACCGAAGGCGAAACCAAGGGGCCAAGGCTGGAGCAGAGCGAGTTCCAGGCGCTCTACAGCCGCAACATCGCCATGTTCTTCGATGTGCAGGCCGGCCTGCGCTACGACATCAGGCCGGATGCGCGCACCTATGCCGTGATCGGTGTGCAGGGCCTGGCGCCCTTGTTCTTCGAGACCGAGGCGCACGCCTTCTTCGGCTTCAAGGGCGATGTGCTCTTGCGCCTGCGCCAGAGCTTCGATCTCAGGATGACCAACCGGCTGGTGGTGCAGCCGCTGTTCGAAACCGATATCTACCTCACCCGCGTCCCCGAACGCCTGATCGCCCCCGGCCCCGCCATCATCGAGGCCGGCGTCCTCACCCGCTACGAAATCACCCGCCGGGTCGCACCTTATGTGGCGGTGATGTTCGAACGCCGGCTGGGCGAATCCGCCCGCCTCGCCCGCGCCGCCGGCGAAAATCCCGGCGGCTGGTCACTGCGGACAGGCGTGCGTTTCTGGCTGTGAAGGGAGGCCGCTGACAGCAGGATGAGGCGAGCGGAAGGTGGGACGAGAGATGGGAGTATGGTATGGAGTCCCCGGAAGCGCGATCATCCGGTGGGCAGTCGCGCCAGCGAGCGCCCGTCTTCAGCATGTGCATAGTCCCCGAGATCACTCGCCGATCATCCACTCGCCGCGCCCCGCGCCGACCGCGGGGCAGCAACGGCGCAATCAATGCCCACTGCCGCTAGACCCAAATGCATTCTGCTGGAATCAGAATGCGGGTCTAGATGCTTGTTTTCGTGCATCTTGATGCGGAAAACCGGAGCCCACTTTTCCGCGATGCACTCTAGTCCAGCACAATCTGTCGACCCTCGAAACGAGCTATCGCGTTGCTGACCACCTTTTCAAGGCCATCTGAAGAAAAGAAGCCACCCGGAAGCAAGCACTGATCAATCAACACACGACGAAAAGCAGCAAATGTCGCTGCATCGGGAGGCTTCGGACATTTCCAGAAGGCGTCCAGTCCCTCCTGGAACGTGATATCCGGCATGTCATAAACGGCATTTCCCAAAACCACGACCGGGACGCCAAGGGCCAGGCCAAGGGTCCCACTCGTACTATTGATTGTCACGATACCCCGTGACTTCGCGCTTATCACTTCTATGTCGCTGCCGAACAGGTAATCCACCCTGTCTTGCACGCCGAATTTGACTGCAATGTCGGCCGTTTCCTGCCGCCAGTCACGGACCCCGTTATCGAGAGGATGCTCCTTCACGACCAAGCGGACATCCGGCGGCGCGTGCGTGGCAAATGAGCATATGATCGTTTTCAGGGCATCGGCAATGCCGACAAAGGGAGAATGAATGCGGATCTGGGCATCGCTGTCCAGTTGCAGCGGCAACAGGAAGAATGGCTGCGCGCTGTGCTCCAAACGGGCCAGAAGCGCCGCGCCAGCCGCTTCCATTTTCTTCCTGCGCAGGAGTTTGCGCGCCCATCCGATACCCTCAACCAAGGGATGCCAGGGGCGATGGTTGGTCCAGTGCGGATAATACCAGCGAGTCAAGACGTCAGCCGCGTTATAGGCCAGACCTTCAGCTGCGCGGCGCGGGAATGATGACTTTACCTTCCGATGGGGCGGCATGGACGGCAGCGTCGCTGCGATCCGCCGATAATATTCGGGATCGCGTGGAAGACAGGAGTTTCCATTTACGCCGCCGACTTCCATGGTGACCCAGTCAGGGCGGATATAGCCTTCTTCGAGAACATGGACCTGGATGCCCATCTGCTTGGCAATCTCGCGGGCGGCACGGTGATGATCACGGCAATCGCCGAACAACATCAGGTCGGTGATCTGGTGCTGGGTGATGAGCTGCCGAAGCGCTTGAGGCCAATCCTGCAATGAGCCGCGATAGTCGACACCCCCAGGCAGCCGCCAGAACAGTCGATCGCCGCCGTTAAAGTTGACCTTGTACACGCGATGCCCGGCCTGGATCAGGCCTTTGCCCAGCTCTCGGAAAAGTGGCCCCATGAGGCCTTGCAACAAAAGGACGGAGCGGGGCCTTTGCATGGCGGTCAGGTATCTGTGATGAGCGACGTCAGCTTTGGCCAATTCAAGCATAAGCTACTCCGGGGGTGGGGCGCAAAACCCCTAGCGCCGGTGCGGTCCGTTTGTCGACCAGCCACTTCGCCAAGGCCATTGTGTACGCCTCGATGACAGCATGGGCCATAATTGTTATCCCACGACTCAGTAAGTGCCGCCCTTGGGCGGCCGCAAGCACCAAGAGGAACGACCCTGATTTTCCTGATGTTTGGCGGTCTGTTGGGGGTGACGGTGCTGGCCGATGCCCTGGTGCGGCCGCGCGGGTGGCGCCAGCTGGCCGGAATTTGGCTGCACATGCTGATCATCCTGGCGGCCTATGGGGTGCTGCTGGCATTGTGCGGTGCGCCGATGGTGGCCGCGGTGGCAACGGCAGCCCTTGGCGTGGCGCTTGCCTTCGTGTCCAATGCGAAGAGCGGTGTGCTGGGAGAACCGCTGCTGTTCACCGATCTGGTGTTGGTTGGCGCCGTGTTCAGGCACCCGCAATTCTATCTTTCGGCGCTGTCACATTGGCAGCTCGCCACCCTGGTTCTGGGCGCGGTCGCTTTGCTGTTACTGTTCGCCGGACAATTTGCGACAGCCCTCACACCGCACCTTGCCGGACTGATGCTGTCAGGGGTTGTCATCACTCTTCTGGTGGCCACCCTGTCCCTGATGCCGTGGCGGCGTCTGGCTGGCGATGCCGACGCAGAGGCCGATGTTGCGACATTGGGCCTGCTGCCCACGCTGCTGCTGCACTGGTGGCGCTGGCGGGCAACGCCCAATCCGCCAATGAGCGTTGCAGGAGTGCCAGCGCCGCCAAACGTTGAGCTGGCAGTGCTGGTGCAGTGCGAAAGCTTTGCTGACCCGGCCGATCTGTTCGACGATCCGGCCCTGCAGCTTCCCGGGTTGGTCGAAGCGCGGCGGGCCGCATGGCTGCAAGGCAGGCTGCTGGTGTCCGGTTTTGGCGCGTACACGATGCGCACCGAATACGGTGTCATTTTCGGCCGCAGCGAATCCGAACTGGGATTTCGCCGTTTCGATCCTTATCTCACGGCTAGTCACGATGCCGGCTACGCCCTGCCTGCCAGGCTTAAGAACGCTGGCTGGCGCAGCCTGTTCCTCCACCCGCACGACATGCGATTCTATGGCCGGGACCGCATAATGCCGGCAGCCGGTTTTGCCGAGTTGGTGGGGCCTGAAGCCTTCGCTTCGCCCACCGAAGGCCGGTATGTGACAGACGATGCAATTGCAGATGTTATCATGGCCCGCGCCGCCGCCGCGCGGGAACCAACGCTGATCCACGCTGTCACCATCGAGAACCATGGACCATGGCCCGCCGACCGCACCGGCGCGCATGGCCGCCAATCAAGTTCTTATCTGCAGCTGGTGGCCAGGGGCGACGCCATGCTCTTGCGTCTGATACAGGAGATTGCCGAATTGCGCCGACCGGCCGTGTTGCTCTTCTATGGCGATCACCGGCCATCGATTCCCGGCGCTGTCGAGCCGGGCGGTGATCGTCATACCCCCTTTGTCCTGCTGCGCTTTGGTGCCGACGGCAAACCGATACCCGGTACGACCAAAGCCACGGACCAGACTCCGGCCGAACTGCACCACGCCCTGATCGCCGCCATCACGGCCTGAACCTGTACAACAGCCATTCCCGAAGCCTCGACGGCAGCAGGCGATCGAGCAGCCGCAGCGCAGCAAAGCGGCGGGGGATGATGGCCTGGCCGACTCCAGCTTCGAAGGCGAGCAGAATGCGGCGGGCCGCCTCGTCCAACGATATCAGGAGCAGGCGTGGCACCGGGCGGCCGCCGCCCGCCCAGTCGATGAAGCCCGGCGATGCCACGGTGACCACCACACCGCTTGGGCGCATTGCCAGACGCAAGGCCTGCCCAAATCGGACCAGCCCGGCCTTGCTCGCCGCATAGGCCGGCGCATGGGGCAATGCGTGAAAGGCCGCGGCTGAACCTACCAGCAGTATGCGCCCGCGCCCGCGCTCCGCCATCCGGCTGGCCAATGCTGCTGCCAACGCAGCCGGGGCGGTGAAGTTGATGTGAGCAAGACGTTCCACCTGGTCAGCAGGTTCCACCAGCATGCCTGGCGGCACCGCATCGCCCTGCCCGGCCACAAGCAGCGCCGCATCGATCGCGGCCGCCCGGTCGGCGTCGACCAGCGCGGCAATCGCACGCGGCAGATCGGCCATATCGAGGATGTGCAGTTCCACCTCTGCGCCTGCCCGACGGCATGCCTCGGCAATGGCCGTCAGCCGCTCCTTGTTGCGGCCTGACAGAAGGAGACAAATGCCGGGCGCAGCAAGCTTTCGGGCCAGTTCCCCGCCCAACGCGCCTGACGCACCAGTGATGAGCACCCGGTTCAGGACCGTATTGACTGTCATAACCGAACGCGTTGGTATGGAACGAAGATGTCCTTGCATGGCGGCCTCGATGGAGCAAGCAGGGGCAGACGAACCGGTCGTCGTTTCGGATGCAATTTACAAAACTGATCGTTCACCGTTCACCTTGCATTCAAGATTTTCCGCAGATCGCCAATGACTTGTCAAATTGGCGCACCATCGCATCAGATCGTCGTTCACGCCTTGACAGTTCGCTGGGCCTATTGTTGAGGCTGTGACGGATGAGAAACCAAGCGCCTCGCCTCAAACTGTTCGAGAGCCGGTGGCTTGAAAGCCTCACGGTCATCTCGGCGCCGGCCTTCGTGGCGCTCTGGTCGATTGGCCTTGTCGTGATCGCATGGGCGGCATGGAGCATGGCCGGGAGCGGGATGGCAATGCTGCTGATCCCGGTCGGGCTCTTGATCTGGACCATGGTCGAATATGCGCTGCATCGTTTCCTGTTTCACTGGAAAGCCACCTCGGCGCTGACTGAGCAGTTCGTCTTCATCATGCACGGCAACCACCACGCCGCGCCCAATGACCCGCTGCGCAATCTGATGCCCCCGGCTGTGAGCGTGCCCGTGGCGGCCGTGATCTGGGCGATCATGGTGGCAGTTGCGGGGCCGGCCGGGCATTGGGTGTTTCTTGGCTTCATGGCCGGTTACGTGACGTATGATCTCGTGCACTATGCCTGCCACCAGTGGCCGATGCGCGGGCGCATCGCGCGGGCGCTGAAGCTTCACCACATGCGCCATCATCATCTGGACGAGACCGGGAACTATGCGATCACCGGCGTGATCTGGGATCGCGTGTTGAGGACCCGGATCGCACGCCCGGTTCAAAGATGATCCAGCAGTTGAGCGAGATCATCGATGACCGGCGCATGCGGGGCGGCCCTTCTTGCGCCGTCGATGCCATATCCCCAGGCCACGAGGGCAAGGTCGAGTCCGGCATTGGTCGCGGTGGCGACATCAACCGCCGAGTCCCCGACAAACAAACTGTTCGTGCAATCCGCACCCATGGCGGCCAGCGCCCGCATGGCACCGGCCTGATCCGGCTTGCGCGGCAGGTCAGGCTGGCTTCCGATGATGGCCCTAAAATTCCCGACCAGCCCAAGATCGGACAGAATTTTTTCGCATAGGGCCTGGGGCTTGTTGGAACAAATCGTCATCGCAACGCCAGCGCGCGCCAAGGCGTCGAGCGCGTCGGTTACACCCGGAAAGGCGAGATCGGGCGGCGTGGCCGCCACGCTGTGGCGAGCCCGGAACTCGACAATGTCCTTTTTCGGGTCCCGGCAATGGGGCCCCATGACAGCGGCGATCATGGATTCGCCACCCATCGCGTCCATGGCACGGGCTGTCGCGGGATCGGCCATGAAGGTGGCGCCACGATCAGCCAACATGGCATTTATGATGGCGCAGGTAATCCGCACACTGTCCACCAGCGTACCATCAAGATCAAAGATAATGTGGCGAAGGCGCCGGCGGGTCGAAACCATTGGAATCATTCAGGCTGAATGTCTGCCAAAAATCGCTCTTGTCAAGAATTGACCCTCAAGGATGCCGGCTGTAACAGGCACCCAGGGTCGCTGATCGGAATTGATCATGTTGAAGATGAACCGCGATCTCCACCAGCTGCATGGCCGCGAGGTTATCGCACTCGAGGCTGAGGCACTCCGGCAACTTGAACTGATGATCGATCGCAGCTTCGCCGATGCGGTCGACTTGCTGATGTCGTGCAGCCAGCGTGTCGTGGTGTCAGGCATGGGCAAGTCCGGCCATATCGCGCGGAAGGTGGCCGCGACATTGGCCGCCACCGGCACACCCGCGCACTTCGTGCATGCAGCGGAAGCCGCCCATGGTGATGCCGGGATGGTGATGCCAGGCGATGTGCTGCTGGTCTTCTCCAACAGTGGTGATACGGCCGAACTGCAACCGCTCTATGCCCATGCCAGGCGTCTGAAGGTGCGCCTGATCGGTGTGTCGCGGAATCCGGATTCGCTGTTGATGCGCACGGCTGACATCGGCCTCCTGCTGCCGCAGGTTGCCGAAGCCTGCGCCGCCAGCATGGCGCCTACGACGTCCTCGACCATGATGCTGGCGCTTGGCGATGCGCTGGCGGTGGCGGCGATGCGCGCTCGCGGGCTGTCCGGTGATGACATTCGCGCCTTGCATCCCGGCGGCGCCATCGGTCGCCGGATGAGCAAGGTGAGCGACGTCATGCACAGTGGTGATCGCCTGCCGCTGGTGAGGCTTGATACACCCATGACCGAGGTGGTGACCACAATCACGCGCAAGCGCCTGGGCATGACCGGCGTTCTGGACAAGGACGGCGCCCTGGTAGGTGTGATCACCGATGGCGATCTGCGCCGGCACATGACCGATGTTGCCAACGCCAGGGCCGAGGACGTGATGAGCCTTTCGCCCAAGGTTATCGAACAGTCAGCTTCCGTGGAAGACGCGCTTGAGATGATGCGTGCCCATCGGATTACGGTGCTTTTTGTGGTGACGGCGGCCGGCAAGCGAGCCCCGGTTGGCGCAGTGCAGATCTATGACATCGCGGCGTCACCGCCCTGGGGACAATAAGGGTGCCAGCTGTGGCCAACCCAGCTGTGGCAATCATCGTGCCAGCGCGCCTGGCTTCGACCCGTTTTCCCGCAAAACCACTCGCCTCCATCCGCGGCGCGGACGGCATCGAAAGGCCGGCAATTGCGTACACATGGGCGGCGGCAATGGCTGCAGCCGCCGCACTGCCGGGAACGGTTGAATGCACGGTCGCCACGGATGACGAGCGCATCGCGGACGTTTGCCGTTCCATGGGGATGACAGTGGTGCTGACACCCGCAACCTGCCTCAACGGCACCGAACGCTGTGCTGCCGCCCTGACCAGCCTTGCCAGTTACCCAGACCTCGTCGTGAACCTGCAGGGCGATGCGCCACTGACACCTGCCAGCATGGTCGCGGCAGTGATGGATCTGCTTGTCGCCAATCCCGATCTGGCCATGTCCACGGCCGTGGTGCCCGCCACACCGGCAGTGCTGGCGCATCTTCAGGCCGATGCAGCGGCTGGCCGTGTGGGCGGCACCACGGCAGCCTGCACGAAGGCGGGGCGCGCGCTCTATTTTTCCAAATCGATCATACCGCATGTCCCGCCTGGCACGACGCCGGCAGAACCCGTGCTGCTCCATATTGGCCTCTACGCCTATCGTCCGGCCGCACTTGCAGCCTATGTTGCTGCCGGCCCTGCGCCGCTGGAACTGCAGGAGGGACTGGAGCAGCTGCGCTTCCTGGAGGCGGGCCTGCCGGTTGGGGCCGCCCGCTGCGAAGCGCCGGCCTGGTCCATGATCGAACTCAACAACCCGACCGATGTGCCGCTGATCGAGGCGGAACTGTTGCGGCGGTTCCAGGTCGAAAGCGCGTGATGCTGCCCAACTTTACCCGAAGCCCCGGCGCTCCTCCCTTCCTGATTGCCGGCCCGTGCGTGATCGAAAGCGAGGCGCTTTGCCTCCAGATCGCCACCCGCCTGAAAGACATCGGCGACGCGCTGCGCATACCGATCATCTTCAAGGCCAGCTTCGACAAGGCCAACCGCACCTCCGTCAATGGCTTTCGCGGGCATGGGCTGGAGGAAGGCCTGCGCATACTGGAAAAGGTGCGGCGTGAAACAGGGCTGCCTGTGCTGACGGATGTGCACCTGCCCGATCAGGTGGCGGCCGTGGCCGAGGTGGTGGACATGCTGCAGACACCAGCCTTCCTGGCGCGCCAGACCGACCTGATCACGGCTGCGGCGGCCAGTGGCCGACCGGTGAACATCAAGAAGGCGCAGTTCATGGCACCCGCCGACATGGCTGCCGTGCTGGGCAAGGCACGCGCCGCGGCCAACGCCGCCAGCATGGGCGTGGACAATATCCTGCTGTGCGAGCGGGGAACAAGCTTCGGTTACAACAATCTCGTGGTCGACATGCGCGGTC
>ERZ1066121.736-NODE-736-length-27979-cov-6.061309_pt1 | contig 27979 bp, 19 predicted proteins | sample MGYA00382768_ERZ1066121 | MGnify/ENA primary metagenome ERZ1066121 (study PRJEB33369, sample SAMEA5778351) | biofilm metagenome | biome: Industrial cooling water; feature: Water cooling tower basin; material: Biofilm | place: United Arab Emirates | collected...
CGCATAGTGGGCGCTGTAATAAGTCGTTAATAAGTAAAAGCTCCAGCCAGAGAGCAGCGTCCAGGCGCCGAGCAGAAGGTAGGCCAGAGGCGAGACGAAAAGGACATAGAGTTCGCGCCGGAAAATGGCGCTCAACGTGCGTAACTTCACCCTTTTGACTCCTCGAGAACCATGGCGCGCCGCATCTCGTCGAGGCAGCGGCGGGCGAAAGGAGACGTACCCTCTTCGGAGCGTGCGTCGCCGACGAAAGCGTTGGGTGCAAACTCCCCGACTTTGCGCCCCCCGTGCAGAAGGAGGACTCGGTCGCAGAAAATCTCGAGCTCGCGGAGATGGTGCGAAGACAAGAGAAAGGCCGTCGAAGAGGATAAGGAGCGGAAGAGGGCGTACATGGCTTCGAGCTGCAGAGGATCGAGGCCCGAACCGGGCTCATCGAGCAAGACGAGACGGGGCTGACCCAGCAGCGCATCGGCGATGCCTACGCGTTGACGAAAGCCGCGCGAGAGCTGGCCGATGATGCGCGTCTGCACCTGGCCGACGGCGCTCTGCTCGAGAACTCCGTCGACCCGCTTGCTGCGCTGATGGCGAGGAATCCCTTTGAGCGAAGCGCGGAAGTCGAGAAACTCACGCACCCGCATCTCCTCGTAGAGGGGCGGTCCCTCCGGCAAATAGGCCATCGCGCGCCGCGCCTCGACGCTCGCGCCTTCTAAAAGGCGGCCGCCGAAACGCAGAACGCCTCTCCAGGGGCGGAGCAGGCCGGCGATGAGGCGCAGGAGGGTCGTCTTGCCGGCACCGTTGGCGCCGATGAGCGCGACGATTTCTCCTGGCGCGATCCGCAGATCGATCTCGGAGAGGACGCGCTGGTCGCCAAAGCCGTGACTCAAGCCTTCCACCTCGAGCAAGACTGCTTCTTCCATGCCTGAGCGATAGTCGGGCCGAGGCCGGACGTCGATCGGACGATTTTTGGACTTCGTCCCCGACCTGGCCGAGCCTTTAATCATGCTGGTCATCGTCCTCACCGTCTTCACGGCCCTGCTCTACCAAGATCTCGTCGAGTGGACCCAGCGCCGGACGCGCTGAGGATCCCCGAACCAACCACGATGGACCCGAAGCTTGCTTTTCCTGCGCGACGCGCGGCCCAGAGATCCCCCCTTGGCCGATGGCTTAGGGCCTTAGGCCTCTGTGTGCTCGCGGTAGGAACGGGCATGTTCAGCGCGCAGCTCTTGTATGCGCCCTACCCCCTTTCTTTTTCGCGCAACGAGCGCGCGAAGGCCGCTCACCCTCGGCCGGAGCCGAAACCGCTCCTCACGCGAACGAGGGCAGAGGCCCCGGGCGAGAAAAAGCCTCGCTCCGCTGCGCCGGCCTTCGACCCCTTGGGCAAACGCTTTGCGCGTGGACGCATCATGTCGGGCTCGACGCAGCGCCGTATCGTCCTCTTCAGCTTCGACGACGGACCGGACTGCTTCTACACGCCCAAATTGCTGAAGCGCCTCGACGAACGCGGCGTACGTGCGCTCTTCTTCTTGACCGGACGGCGGGTCGAAGGGAAATGCCCGAGCGGCAGGGCGCGCGCCGACATCGTGCGTGAAATCGCCGCCCACGGTCACCTCATCGGCAATCACACCTACGACCATCTCGAGCTGAGCGCGCTTGGAAGCGCCGACCTCCTCGATCAGGTTCTGCGGGCCGAAAAGGCCATCGAAGGCGCGCTCGGAGCGCGTCCCTGGCTGATCCGCCCACCCGGAGGCGGCCACAGCGAAAGGGTCGACCGCCTCTTGCAGGAGCGGGGCTACACCATCGTGCTGTGGAATCTCGGCAGCGGCGATTTCCAGGTACGCTCGCCGCAGGATGTACTGCAAACCTGGCAGCGGGTCTTCGAGCGCCGTCACCGCGAAGAGGGCGAACGGGGCGGCATCGTCTTGATGCACGACACCTACGAGTGGAGCATCGAAGCCTTTTCGCTGATCGTCGACCAACTCCAAGCGCGAAACTGCGAACTGCTGGCGCGCGGCGAGGAGCTCTTCGATATCGTCGACGACCCCCGCTACTTTTTTCAGCGCCAGGCCGGCTTCGAGACTCCAGAGCAAGAAGTGCGGCGCCATCGAGGCCTCATCCGGCGCCTCGAGGAACGTCAGGCCCGCTTGCGCCTCGAGACCGCGCGGCGCTGCCAAGGCCTAGCGGCACCGGCGCCGTCGCCTTCCGAAAAGAGGGTCAGCGCCGAATGGCCAGAAGACGCCAAACTGGCAAGCCGTCCTGCGCAGCCCGGACCTCCCGGTTCGACCCTCCCGCATAGGGATTCGTATCGATGAAGCGCACGCTGGCGAAGGCCGGGTGGCGAGAGAGCACCTCATGATAGGCCATCGCTCGCATCTCCACGTCGCTCTGCACGAAAAGCTCGCCCGCAGGGCCGAGGAGCCTGGCGCTGCGCTCGGCGAAAACATCGTCGACCAGTAGTCGTTTTTCGTGTTTCTTCTTCCACCAGGGGTCGGGGAAATGCACGAAGATCCGGCGCACGCTGCCGGGGGGCGAGAGGCGCTCGAAGAGGGCTTTGGCGTCCGCGGCAAATACCCGCACATGGTTCAAGGCCGAGCTCCGGCATTCTTCGGCGACGCGGTGCGCCCACTTCACCTTCGTCTCGATGCCCAGCAGGCGCAGCTCGGGATGCGCACGCGCCCGCTCGAGGAGCGAACGGCCGCGACCGAAGCCGACATCGATCTCGATTTCGCCCGAAGTTGCGAAGAGTTGATGCAGGTCGAGGTCGCCTTCTGGAGGCCGGGGAGCGAGCGCAGCGTAATTCGGGGAGCCGGTCACGCGCGATTCATTGCATCCCGGCGGCAGCGAAGCCAGGGTAAGCGGCCTTTATGAAGAGTTCGTCGCATTCGTCGCCCCTCATCTTTCACGTGGCTCTGGTGGTCTCTGGAGCCGCAGCCCTCGTCTACCAAAGCGCATGGGGCCGGATGCTGCAGCGCGTCTTCGGGGTCAGCGATTTGGCGGTCGCGACCGTCCTCGGAGTGTTCTTCTTTGGCTTGGGCCTGGGCTCCTGGCTGAGCGCACGTTTCGCACCGAAGGTCCGGCGCCCCGCATGGACTTACGCCCTGCTCGAGCTCGCGATCGGCGCCTACGCGGTCCTTTCGCTTTTCCTGATGCGCGCCTTGCCGACGCTCTACGCTTCCTTCCATCCGGAGCTCTCCTTTCAGCGCGCGGTCCTGCTGCGGGCCGGCCTGGCGCTTTTGGTGCTGCTGCCGCCAACGACCTTGCTGGGCGCCACCCTGCCTTTCGTGGTTGCCGCGGCGAGCCGCGGTTCACGTCACTGGGCGAGCGAAGCCACCGGCCTTTATACGAGCAATACGGTGGGTGCCGTGCTCGGCGCCGCGCTGGTCGGTTTTTGGGCCTTGCCGCGCCTTGGCCTCAGCGGCTCGATCGTGCTCGCGGCGTTGGCGAGCGTCAGCGCAGCCCTCCTCGTGCTCTACGCACCCGCACGGCAGGCGGGAGAGGCTCCGCCGCCCGACGAAGCGGCAGAGCGGCACGAACATGCCACTGAGCAGGGTCGCGAGCCCGGACGTCCTCATCTCGCGCTGGTTCTGGCCGCGGGCAGCGGTATTGCCGCCCTCGCGGGCGAGGTCGTCTGGACGCGCGTCTTGCGCATCGTCATTCAGGGCACGACGCAGGCCTTCTCGGCCATGTTGGTGCAGTTCCTCATCGGTATCGCGCTCGGCAGCGCCCTATCGCGAAAGCTCATTCGCTGGTCGCCGGCGCGGGCGCTGGCCTGCTTGCAGCTCGCCCTCGGCTTCGCCATCGCTCTCAGCGTCGGAACCGCCAACCATTTGCCTCGCGTCATCGCCTTGCTGCGCGGCAAGCCCAGCATGGTGCCCAACGAGACCTGGGTCATCCTCTTGAGCTCCGGCATCCTCTTGTTGCCCTTGGCCCTCCTGCTCGGCGCTTGCCTGCCGCTCACCTGGAGCATCGCCGGCGGCGGCTCCGAAGACGCCGCCAAACATGCCGGCCGCACGCTCGCCGCCAACACCTTCGGCGGCCTGCTCGGCTCTTTCTGCATGGGCTTCTACTGCATTCCTCTGCTCGGCACCCAGCGCTGCCTCGACGGCTTGGTTCTCCTGCACTTCTTCATGGCGGCTTTGGCCTTTGCGTGGGGAGAACCGCAATCCCATCGGCGGCGCGCCTTTCATCTCGCCTTCCCCTTGCTCTTGGCGTTGGCGCTTCTGCAGAGTCGCCCGAAGCTCTCGCTGCCTTTCTTGCTGCACGCGCGTCAGGACGTCAGCAATGCCGTGCTTCGCGGCCCCCGCCGAGATGCGGGCCGGCACGTGGTCTTCTTGCGCGAGGGCCGCAACACGACCGTATCCATCGTCAAACGAGGCGACTCCTACCGCCTCTTCAACGACGGGCGCCCCGAATCCGGCATCGCCGCCAAGCCCCCGGGCTTCGGCCCCGAACTGGTGACCCTCGCGACCCTGCCCTCGCTCCTCAGCGAAACGCGGGATCGCGCTTTGGTGATCGGCCTGGGCGCGGGCCATACGACCCGGGTGCTGCTCGCGGCACCTTGGAAGCGGGTCGATGTCGTCGAACTCGAAGAAGCCGTGGTCGAAGCGGCGCGCCGCCTGCATCGCCTCGCCAAGCAGCCTTTTCCTCTCGACGATGCTCGTGCCCACCTGGTGATCGACGATGCGCGCTCGCGGCTGCTTTTGGCCCCGCCCGAGAGCTACGACGCCATCGTCTCGCAGCCCTCACATCCTTGGCTCGCGGGCTCGAGTGCGCTCTACACCCGGGAGTTTTTTTCCGAGGCGAAGCGCGCGTTGAGACCGGGCGGCGTGCTCTCACTTTGGATCAACCTCTTTCGAATCGATGCCTTTCAGGTTCGGCGCGTCGTCGAAACGCTGAACCGAAGTTTCCCGCACGTTCAGGCCTTCATGGTCGACAAGTCGAGCCTGATCCTCTGCGCCGGAAAGCAGCCTCTGCGCTTGGACGAGAGGGCGCGTACGCGTTTTCAGCATCAGATCCACGTCGAGCAGTTTTTGCACCCGCGCGGCATCCATAACTTTGCGTCCTTCGTGGCACACCGCGAGCTCGACGACACCGCGGTCGAGCGTTTCGGCAAAGGCATGCGCACGCTCAGCGACGACCGTCCCGATTTCGAATACGCCTTGGCTTCGATCGCCGATACGAAAAGCTTGAGCGCGCAGGACCTCGATGCGGCCTGGCGCAGCCTGCCCTGGATGGGCAGGCAGGACTACCGGGCCTTGCCGGAAAACGAGCGTCTGCAGGTTTTGGCCGCGCGACTCGACCTGGTGGTGCCCCGACCGCAGGCCCAGCAGCGGCTCGAGCGCAGCTTGCCGCTCCTGGGCCTCGCTCCGAGCGACAAAGCAGAGCTCGATGGGGCCTTTGCCGAAAACCTCGGCCAGGTCGACAAGGCGCTGCGCCTCTACGACCGGGCTAATGGCGCCTTTGCGGCCTACCGCGCCGACCGTCTGCGCTACATGGAAGGACGCCATAAGGAAGCGCTCGACGTCGCGCAGCGCCGAGGGCAGGCACCGCTCTCCTACGAGCCGCTGATCCGGATGGCGTGGTCGGAGCTCTCTCTGCCCCAGCTGCAACGCGCCCTCGACGCGCTCTCGGCCTTGCCCGAAGCGATGCGCTCGCCCCTCGAGACACTTGCTTTGCGTTACCCGGACACGGGCTGCGACGCGATCGAGCGATACACCATCGGCCGCGAGGATCCGCCAGAGTTGCTCTACATCGCGGAACGTTGTGCCTTTCAGGACGAAGCGAGCGATCGGGCCCAAGGGCTGGGCCAGGAACGCACTCGCCGCCTGATGCGCATCGCGATCGAAGCTTTTCGGCAGGGGCAGGAATGCCAAGAGGGCAAAAACCTCGATGCGGCCATCATGTTGTATCGCCGCGCGCTCCTCTTCAACCCCGCCCATGCCTCGGCGGCGGCAAAGCTGGCCAAGCTTTACGTGCAGCGCGGCCGTCGTGACGAGGCATATGCCCTCCTCCGACGTACGCACGACGCGAGCTTCGGCTACTCGAACCTGCTGCAGATCGTCCGCGAGGCGGCGGCCGAAATCGGGCTACGTCTGCCGGGTGAAGCGGATGTGGAGAGCGATCTGCCGCCCTATCCTTCGACGCGACGCGAACAAAGCGAGGGATGATGGTGGAGCGAACTTGACCCGCGCCCCTTTTCTGGCGTATTCCTTCGCAAAATAGCGTGGGATTCGCTCTTGTTCGAAGGAGTGAGCCGGCGCGTTGGGAGGCCACGCGTGTCGTTGAAAGTATTGGTTGCCGAAGACAGCGCGACCATGAGGAAGATCGTCGAGATGACCTTTGCGGGCGAAGACGTCGAAGTCCTCGCCGTCGAAGATGGGCAGAGCGCGCTCTCACGGGCGCGAGATTGGTCGCCCGACGTGTTGCTCGCCGACACTTCGCTCCCGGGCATGGATGGCTATGAGTTGATCGCGGCCTTTCGCTCCGACGCTGCGCTCGCCGACCGCGCCACCATCCTCATGACCAGCCACGCGCATCCCTACGACGCCGCCCGCGGCGCCGCCGTCGGTTCGGACGACCACGTCGTCAAACCTTTCGATACGCAGGCCTTGATCGACAAAGTCATGCAGGCGCATCAGAAGCGCGCCGGGCAGCGCTCCAGCCTGAGCGAAGGAGCGGCACGGGCCATCGCAGCGCCTTCGGCCTCGATGCTCGCCGGTGCCAATGCTTCCTTGTCCACGGCACCGCCTCCCGCCGCGCCGCAGTCGCCGGCTTCGCCCTCGTTTTCGGCGCCCCCCGCGCATCGCGCCGACTCGGCGATGCCCATTTCCTTGAACCCGATTTCGGCGCCTCCCGCACCGCCAGTGCGCCATCATCCCAGCCTCAAGCCGCAGGGCGAACGTGCGGGCGTCCAGGAGCGTAGCGAAAGCGCCTCGACGGGCAACGGCAGCCGCGCCTCCCTGCAGTCTCCTCGCGTCCCCTCGACCCCTCTGGGTCGGACGCCGACGCAAAATGCGCCTCGTCCCGGACTCTCGCGGCAACCCGAAGCGCGCAGCGCGACGACGCGCAGCATCCCTCCCGCGGCCGAGCTACGCAGCGCAAGTTCGGGCGGCGGCGAGATCTCCGAGACGCTCAAGGAGCGCATCCAACATCTGGGCTTGAGTGCGGCGCAGCTCGAAGCGGTCGTCAGCCTCTCGCGCGAGGTCATCTACGAGGTGGTTTGGGAGGTCGTGCCCGAACTCGCCGAAACCTTGGTCCGCGAAGAGATCCGGCGCCTAACGGCCGCACCGGCGCGTGATCCGCGTTAATACGCGCTTCCTGGCGCACCGGGGGCGATTTGGTCCTACACTAAGGAGCATGCCGCAACCTTTGGTCGCTTCTTGCTGGCTCGCCCTCGCCTTCTGCTGCATCTCCTCCTGTGCTCCCAGCCTGAGGCGGATGCATATGAGCGAGGTCTATTTCGAGCGCTGCCATAGCGCCGACATCGATCGGCGCCGTTCGTCGAACCAGCGCAAAGAGTGCTGGGCACGCTGGCTGCGGCATTATTCGAGCGACCAGAGCCCGGAGCGCATCTACCACGCACGTTCACGTCTGGCCGCCTTGAGCGGCGGTCCGCTGCCGCCCTTGCCCCCTGAGCCCGAAACGCACCTCGAGATGGGCGGCGGCAGCCAGGGTCCCGCACCTCTGAGCACACCTACGCCGCAGACGGCGGCGGTTCCGAAGACGCCGGCCATCGAGCGGGTGAGCGCCGAAGGATGCGGCCCAGTTTGCGATCCGATCTGGAATGCCTGCGCCTCGCGCTGCCAGGAGAACGCGCGCCGCTGCCTGCAAGCTTGCGAAAACGAATACCGTTTCTGTATTCGAGGCTGCTACTGAAGCGACCCCAGACAACGCTCTGGGCTTAGGTGCAGACGCCTTTTTGCGCGTCGCAGCGGCCGGTCCAGCGCAGACGACGTGCGGCAAAGCCGGCATAGGCCCAATCCAGCATGCGATCGATGCCGGGGATGCGGGTAAGCGCGACCAACCAACCAAATCCGAGCGCCTGGTAAAGGCGGCGGAAGACTTCGACGCCCTCGACCCACTCTCCGGAGGGCAAGCGCCCGTGGATGGTCTGCATCAAGCGGTCGTAGTCGACACTGTAGCGGGTCGAATCGAAGTCCTTGGCGGCGATATCCGTGAATCGCACCCGTTTTTTGCGATCGAGACGCTTGCAAAAATTGATCTCTCGGCGACAGAGAGGACAGTCACCGTCGAAAAAGACCTCGATCTCGTAGTCTTCCATGCTCCATCTGTAGGGCGTCCCTTTGCGGAAGGAAAGCCCCAGACGCGCTCAATGGGCTTCGCCCCAGGTGCGACCCCAGCCCACCTCGACCTTGAGGGGAACATCGAGGCGGAGTGCCTCCTGCATTTCCTTGCGCGCCAGGGCCTCTAACGCAGCTTCCTCGGCCGGGGGCACCTCAAAGACCAGCTCGTCGTGCACGGTGAGCAGCATCCGGCTCTCCATGTCCTGCTGCCGCATGCCCTCGCCAATACGCACCATGGCGACCTTCATGATGTCGGCCGCTGTCCCCTGTACGGGCGTGTTTTTGGCGATGCGTTCGGCCGCCGAGCGCAGTGTATGATTTTTACTGCGCAGGTCGGGGAGCAAGCGACGACGGCCGAGGAGGGTGCGCACCTCACCGCTCTCGCGCGCGCTCTCGACCAGGCCTTCGAGATAGCGATGCACGCCGCGATAGCGAGCGAAAAAGGCCTCGATGTAGTGTTTGGCTTCTTTGCGACTGACCCGCAGATTGCGCGCCAGGGCGAACTCGCTTTGGCCGTAAATTACGGCGAAATTGACGGTCTTGGCGCGGCCGCGCATGTCCCGGCTCACCTCCTCGCGCGAGACGCCGAAGAGCGCACAGGCCGTGCGAATATGCACGTCGTCTTCGGTCTGGAAGGCTTCGCAGAGCTCGGGATCGGCGCTCAGATGCGCCAGCACGCGCAGCTCGATCTGGGAATAGTCGGCCGAAAAGAGCCGCCAACCCTCGGCAGCCACGAAGGCGTCGCGGATCGAGCGCCCTAGCGGGGTGCGGATGGGGATATTCTGCAGATTAGGATCGCTCGAGGAGAGCCGGCCCGTCGCGGCGACGTTTTGGTTGAAGCGGGTGTGGATGCGGCCGGTCTCGGCTTTGACCTGACGAGGCAAGGCGTCGAGGTAGGTGCCGACGAGCTTGGAGATGGAGCGGTGCTCGAGCACCAAGGCCGGCAAGGGATGAAGCGGCGCGAGGTCTTCGAGCACCTCGTGGTCGGTGGAGCGGGCGGTTTTGGTCTTTTTGAGGACGGGCAGCTTCAGATCGTCGAAGAGCACCCCTTCGAGCTGCCGCGGCGACGCGAGGTTGAAGGCGTGCCCGGCCGCCGCGAAACATTCCTTTTCGAGGCGCGCCAGCTCTTCTCCGGCGCTCTGCCGCAAACGCGAGAGATGCTCGAGATCGACGCGGATGCCGGTCCACTCCATCTCTGCGAGCACGGTACTCAAGGGCAACTCCACCTCCTCGTAGAGCTTGAGCAGGCCTGCTTCCTCGAGTTCACCGTGCATCGCCTGGCGCAGAGCGACGATCGCCGCCGCGCGCGCTGCAGGAGAGTGCAACGCCTCTTCGCTCAGGGACAAACGCTCCTTCGCGATGTCGGCGAAGCCGGGTGCGCGACGGCCCGCTTCGAGCAAATAGGCCGCCAGTGCCACATCGAAAGCCGGACGCTGCAGCGTCAGCCCTGCCGCACGTAAGGCTTGGATGTCGAGCTTCGCATCGGCGCACCAGACCTGGCTCGTCCAATCGTCGAGGAGGGCCTGCATGGCCTTCGTGGCCGCTTCGCCGACGCGTTGGGGATGCCATACCCAGGCCCGCTCGGCGTCGCAAGCCAAGGCGAGGCAGAGCTGCTCTTCACGCGTTTCAATCGCCAAGGCAAAACCCTTGCACTCGCGCGCTCGCGCGACGAAGGCCTCCATCGCCGCCGCATCCTCGATGGGCTCTTCGGCGGTGGCGGCGAACTCGAGGGCCTTCGCCTCCTCGCTCTTCGCCTCGTCTTTGGGACGGAAGCGCTCGACGAAGCGGTGGAAATCGAGGACGCGGAAGAGCTCCAGCAGACGCTCGCTATCGGGATGGGCGCAGCCGAGGGCGTCCATCTCCACATCGACGCTGAGGTGCTCGTCGAGGCGAACGAGGCGCTGCGACAAGAAGGCCTGGTCGCGATGTTCGCTGAGTACCTTTTTCAGCGCCGGGCGCTCGATCTCCTCAAGGTGGTCGTAGATGCCCTCCAAGCTGCCGAAGCGTTGCAGCAGCGTCGTCGCGGTTTTGGGACCGACCGAAGGCACCCCGGGAACGTTGTCGATGCGGTCCCCGGTGAGGGCGAGCAGGTCGCCGACCTGGGCCGGCGGCACTCCCATTTTGGCTTCGGTCTCCGCCGGGCCGAAGACCTTGTTGCCCATGGTGTCGTAGAGCAGCACCTGCTCCGAAACGAGCTGCAGCAAATCCTTGTCGGCGCTGACGATGACCACGCGCATGCCCGCCTCGACCGCGCGGCGGGTCAAGGTGGCGATGATGTCGTCGGCCTCGGCCCGGGGGTCGCCGAAGCAGCGTATCCCCATCGCCTCGATCACCTCGTGGACGCGCTGCATCTGCTGCTGCAAATCCGGCGGCGCGGGCGGGCGGTTCGCCTTGTAGTCCGCGTAAATCTCGTAACGCGCCGAGGGGCCCGGCGTGTCGAGAGCGACGGCCAGATGCTGCGGAAGGTGGGCGTCCATCAGCTTGAGCAACATCGCCACCACCCCGTGCACGGCGTGGGTGGGCTCGCCGCTGCTGCTCGAGAGAGGCGGCAAAGCGTGGTAGGCACGAAAGACATAGCCACTCAGGTCGAGGAGATAGAGCACTCCTGGGTCGGCGGCTTCGGGAAGGCGGCTGGGGGTCGGGGCAGGCATGAAGGGCGCATTTCGTACGTCTGCGCCCTGCGGTCAACCTGGCAAAAGGCCCGACGCTCCGCTCCGGCAGCTCTTGCCAGCTCTAGATCGCCCATGCTAGGCGTCCCGGAAGTCCCAGGACCAGGCGAGCCCACTCTCGGCCGCCTCTAGCGTTGAAAGCAGCTTTTTCATGTTCGAGACCCTTACCAAAGGTTTTCGCTCGGCACGCCAGCGGCTGTCGGGGCTGACCGAACTGACCGAACAGAATATCGAATCCGCCTTGCGCGATGTGCGCCTCTCTCTGCTCGAAGCCGATGTCGAGCTTGGCGTCGCCAAGCGTTTTTTGGCGCGCGTGCGTGAAGAGGCGGTCGGCACCGTGGTCAAGACCCGCGCCGTGGCCAAAGGCCGCAGCGTCAAAGTCAGCGTCGAAGAGCAGTTCATCCACCTCTGCCAAAAAGAGCTCGAGCGGATGATGGCTGCGGAAGGCGAGGCCCTCGTCTTCCAAAAAGGTTCGCAGCCGACCGGCATTTTGATGGCCGGTCTGCAGGGCTCCGGTAAGACCACCACGAGCGCGAAGCTGGCGCGACTGCTCGAGAAAGAATACGGCCGCAAGCCCCTGCTGGTCGCCGCCGACGTGCAGCGTCCCGGCGCCATCGAGCAACTGCAGGTGCTGGGCGAGCGCCTCGAAATCCCTGTTTTTGCGATCCCGGGCGGCCATCCGCCGCAGATCTGCGAACAGGCCCTCGCTTATGCGAAGAAGGCCAAACGCGACACGATCATTTACGACACCGCCGGCCGCTTGGCGATCGACCAAGCACTCATGGACGAGCTCGCCGACATCCAGCGCCGCGTCCAGCCCTCGAACGTCTTCCTCGTGGTCGACGCGATGATCGGTCAGGACTCGGTGCGCACGGCGGCCGCCTTCCACGAACGCCTGAACCTGACCGGCGTCGTGCTAACCAAGCTCGACGGCGACGCGCGCGGCGGTGCGGCCCTCTCCATCAAAGAAGTGACCGGCGCGCCCTTGCGCTTCGCGGGCATGGGCGAAGGCCTCGACCGCCTCGAGGTCTTCCGCCCCGAGGGCATGGCCAGCCGCATCTTGGGCTTCGGCGACGTCGTCGGCCTGATGAAGGATTTCGAGGCCGTCGTCGATGAAAACAAGGCTGAAGAGGACGCGCGGCGCATGTTGCGCGGCCAGTTCACCTTGGACGACTTCGTCGAGCAAATCAGCACTTTGCAAAAGATGGGGCCGCTGCAAGACGTGATGGAAAAGCTGCCCTTCTTCGCCGACGCGGCGCCAGAGGGCATGCAGGTCGACGAGCGCGAACTGGTGCGGGTCAAAGCCATCGTCTCCTCGATGACGCGGGCCGAACGCGCTTCGATCGAGCTCTTTCAGGCGCAGCCCTCGCGCTTGCGCCGCGTCGCCAAAGGCTCGGGGCGCAATGAACGCGAGGTCGCGGAGCTGCTGCAGCGCTTCGGCTTCATGCGCCAGCTCATGGGCAACATCGGGCAGCAAGCGGGCCTCCTCTCGCGCGTGCCGGGCATGAAGCAGCTCGCCATGGCGAAGCGGCTCAAAGACGCCGTGCAGACGGGCGGCCTGGAGTTCAATCCGATGATGGCCAATCTCGCCGACTCCTTGCTCGAGGCCGCGGTGGCGGGCGAAGGTCCGGGCAGCGCCGCCGGGCCGCGCCGCAAAGCCATCTCGAAAGAAAAGAAAAAATCCCTGCGCAAAATGCAGAAGAAGTCTCGCCGGAAGTCTCGCCATGCCTAAAACGCTCCTTCGCTTTGGCACGAGCCCTTTTCGCCTCTCCGCCTTCCTTGTCGTTTTGAGTTTGCTCGCCACCGGCTGCGTAGAGCGCGGCAACCGTATGACGCCGACGCAGCGCCAGCGCTTGCGGCAATGGGTGGGACGCAGCGCTCCGAAGGCGCCGCATCGCCTCGACGTCCGCTTTGGCGAGGCGCAGGTCGCTCTAATTGGCTACGAAGCGAAGTTCGTCGCGGCGACCAAGGTCAACGAGAGCGATGCCATCGAGGTCACCTGGTTCTGGCAGGCTCTCCGCCCCCTCGACGAAGGCTGGCGCCTCTTCACCCACATCACCAACGACGAGGGCAGCGAAGGCTTCAACGGCGACTCGGTCGGGGTCATCCGCGAGCTCTACCCTCCCTCGATGTGGCAAAAGGGCGAATACATCCGCGACACCCAGCGCATCGCGCTGCCGCCCGAGTGGTCGTCTTCCCGGGCCAAACTCTATGTGGGCCTGTGGAAGGGCGACGAACGCATGAAGATCGCGCGCGGCAAAGACGATGGCGAGCGGCGTGTGCTCGCTGCCGCCCTCGACACGCCGCGTGCGCCAAGCAAAGGCGCCAGCGAAGTGCCGCGCCTCGAAGTCATGTACGCGAGCGGCAACGTAGTCATCGACGGCAAACTCGACGACGCCCTGTGGACGAAAGCCCCGTCGACCGACGCCCTGCTCGACCCCCAGGGTGGCGGGGGGGGCAAACCCGAGGCGCGGGTGCAGGCGGCTTGGGACGAGCGCTTCCTCTACTTGGCTTTCAAAGTGCGAGAAGACGACCTGCGTAGCCCTTTTCAAAAACACGACGACCACCTCTGGGAAGCCGACTGTGTCGAGGCGCTCATCGATCCCGATGGCGACGGCAAGAACTATTTCGAAATCCAGGTTTCGCCCCAAGGCATCGTCTTCGACACGCAGCACACCTTGCCGCGCACCCCTGCGCCTTTCGGCGTTACCGATTGGCAGAGTGAGCTCCAAGCCAAGGTCGCCCTCGAGGGCAGCCTCAACGATACGCAGAGCGACAAGGGCTATGTGGTCGAGGCGGCGATCCCCTGGAAGTCCTTCCGCAGCGAGGCCAATCCCTCCGGTCGTCCCAAAGCAGGCGAGACCTGGCGGGCCAACTTTTTCGTCATGGACAACCGCCCGGGTGGGCAAATGTACGCCTCGGCGTGGTCCCCCCCCCTCGTTGGCGACTTCCATGTTCCGGCGCGTTTCGGTACTCTCGCCTTCGCCGGCAAGCCCTAGCGTGCCGACACCGACGAAAGCGCTTCATGTTACGCACTAGGCTCATCGCTGGACCGACCTCCGGGCTCATTCTCAGCCTGGTCTTCGCCAGCGGGATGCTCCTGGTGCACAGCTTCGAGACCTTGCTCGAGCCTCTGCGGGTCGACCCTGACCATCCGGCGCCGGTGACCTTACGTCTGCCTCCGATGACCATCCCGGTCACCGAGCAGGGCGAGTCCACCTTCCGCTTCGATACGGTGGTCTTCTCCGTCGGCCGCGGCGAAGTCGTCCGCGATCCCTTTTGGGCGGCCGTGGTGCGCACCTACGAGCGTCTGCGCCGTCCACCGCAGCTCACCAACCTGGTGGGCATTTGGTTCATCTACTTCCTCATCGCGAACATGCTCGCGACCTATCTGCGCACCTTTAGCCCCAGTCCAGGCTCGCTCTTGCGCACCCAGGTCGGCATCTTCGCCCTCCTCTTTGCGTTTTTGCTCGGTGTGAAAGGTTTTCTGCTGCTAAGCCGCCAGTCGCAGTTCCTGCTGCCCGCCTCGATCTTGCCTCTCTGGGTGGCGCTGCATCTCGACCGCCGCACGGCCTTCATCGTCAGCATCGTCACCAGCTTCTTTTTGGCCGCGCTGGTCGGCTTCCGTCTGACGGCCATCGCCGTCTATCTCGCTGCCGCGGTCTCGGCGCTCTTCTTTTTCCGCAATCGCAAACATAGCCGCACCTTGCTCACGGCCGGGCTGGCCTCGGGGACGAGCGCGGTGCTCGTTTTGGTCGTGGCCGCCACCCTCTTCGAAAAGGGCATCGACCTCCGCGAGGATCTGCGCCTGCCGCTGCGCTCCAACTTGCTCAGCGCCTTCGTCGGCGGCGCTGCCGGCGGGCTCCTGGCCTACTGGATGCAGAACTCGGCGGAGATTTTCCTCGGCGTCGTCTCCCGCCCTCGCCTGCTCGACCTGGCCGATTTGGACCACCCTCTGCTGCAGAAGATGGCCAGAGAGGCTCCAGGCTCCTGGGAGCATTCGCGGGCCATGGCCAACCTGGCCGAAGCGGCCGCAGCAGCCATCGGTGCGGATGCGCTGCTCACCCGCGTCGGCGCCTACTACCACGACTTGGGCAAGACCTGTCAGCCCAAATACTTCGTCGAGAACCTACAGCCGGGCGAAACCACTCCCCACGAAGCCCTCGAGCCCGAGGTCAGCGCCGACGCGATCATGGCGCATGTGGTGGAGGGCACGCGCATTTTGCGCCGCGGCGGCATCCCTGAGCCGGTCATCGAGTTTGCCTACACGCACCACGGCACGAGCGTCATCGAGTACTTCTGGCATAAATGCCTCGAGCGCGGCAATCCGCATCAGCTCGACGAAAACTTCTTCCGCTACCCGGGGATGCGGCCGCGCAACAAAGAGACGGCCATCCTCATGCTCGTCGACTCGATCGAGGCTGCGGCACGCACCATCGATGAGCCGAGCCGTGAAGCCTTCGAGGAGATGATTTTGCGTGTGGTCTTCGTCAAGCTGCGCCAAGGCCAGCTCGACGAGTCCGGCCTGACCATCGAAGACATCCGTGTCCTCGTCAATCGTTTGGCCGATACGCTCTGTAGCGTGTACCATCACCGCATCAAATACCCGTGGCAATCGCGGGCCGAACGAGGAGAGTCGCAGTTGCCCATGCCGGGCGTAGCCACGGAAGAAGACGTCGCGCGCGCGCTCGAGCAGCGCCAGAGCGAACACGACGCGCTCCGTGGTCCCGTGGCGGAGAACGACGCGGGCGAAGGCGACGATCGCAACGTGGCCGGCGCCCAAGCGCAAGCCGACTCCTCGACCGATTCCCAAGCCGCCCCCGCGGAAGACACAAATCAGGACCCCAAGGACGGAAGGCCAGAAGCCGGCGCGGGTCCCAAGGAGGAAACGTGACGAGCATGCGTGAGCAGAGTTTCATGAAGGCGCTTTTCCACGGCGTCATCGCCGAGGAGCTGATCTTCCCCTACCCGGAGGCCAGCGCCGAGGAAGCGGAGACGGTCGGCTTGATGATCGACAACATCCGCAAGTTTGCCGCCGCCAAGGTGGACAGCGTACGCATCGATCGCGATCACAAAATTCCGGACGATGTCATCGAAGGCATGAAAGAACTCGGCCTCTTCGGTCTCATCATCCCCGAGGAATACGGCGGCCTGGGCCTCTCGAATACGGCCTACGCCCGCGTCATGCAGGAGGTAGCCTCGATCGACGCCTCGCTCGCCGTCACCCTGGGCGCGCATCAGAGCATCGGCCTGAAGGGCCTCTTGCTCTTCGGCAACGAGGAGCAGAAGAAGAAGTACCTGCCCCGCCTCGCCAGCGGCGAATGGGTCGCAGGTTTCGCCCTGACCGAGCCCGGCGCCGGCAGCGACGCGGCGAGCATCGCCACCCGCGCGGACCTGGCGAGCAGCGGCGATCACTATGTGCTCAACGGCAGCAAGATCTGGATCACCAACGGCACCCTGGCGCAGTTCTACACGGTTTTTGCCCGCACCTCCGGGCCCGATCCCAGCGCCAAACCCAAGATCACGGCTTTCCTCGTCGAGCGCGAATGGGGCGTCAACGTCGGCCCCAGCGAAGAGAAGATGGGCATCCGCGGCTCCGCGACCAACACCCTCTATTTCGAGGATGTGCGCGTGCCGGTCGAAAACGTCCTCGGGGAAGCCGGACGCGGCTTCAAGGTCGCGATGGAGATCCTCAACAACGGTCGCCTCGGCCTCGCCGCCGGCTGCGTCGGTGGTTGCAAGAGCTTGATCGAGCTCGCCGTCGAGCGCGTCTCCGAACGCAAAGCTTTCGGCCGCAGCATCGGCGACTTCGGCATGATCAAGGAGAAGGTCGCGCGCATGATGTGCGAGACCTACGCCCTCGAGTCGATGACCTATATGACTACGCGCCTACTCGACGCGAAGGTCGCCGACTACTCGCTCGAGAGCGCGATCTGCAAGGTCTTCGGCTCCGAGACCCACTGGCTGGTGGCCAACGAGGCGCTGCAAATCGCCGCCGGCATCGGCTACATGACGGAATACCCCTACGAGCGCCTGCTTCGCGACGCGCGTATCAACATGATCTTCGAGGGCACCAACGAGATCTTGCGCGCCTTCATCGCCTTGGCCGGCATGCAGGGCCCGGGCAAGCAGCTCAGCGAGGTGGCGCGGGCGATGCGCGAGCCGATCAAAGGCTTCGGCGTGCTCAGCGACTTCGCCATCCAGCGGGCGCGCAGTGCCCTGGGCCGGGAGCGCCTCGATCGCGTCCATCCGGCGCTCAAGCGCGAAGCGGTGGTCTTCGAGGAGAGCGTCGCCGCCTTGGCCCGTGAGAGCGAGCGCATCCTGCGCAAGCACGGCAAAGACATCGCCGAAAAGCAGTTCGTGCAGCGCCGCGTCGCCGAGGTCGCCATCGACCTCTACGCCCTGGCCTGCGTCTTGGCGCGCGCGACCCGCGCTGCCGAGCAGAGGGGCGAAGAAGGCGCGCGTCGCGAGATCGATCTCGCCACGGGCTTTGCCGTGCTCGCCGAACAGCGACTGCAGGCACGCCTCGGCAAGATGGAGCGCGAGGACGACGAGCTCCTCAAGCAAGTCGCGATGAACACCTACGAAGACGGGGCCTACCGCCTCGACGTCATCAGCTGAGCCTCCGCGTCCTCGCGAGCCTTTCGCCTGATCCGCGCCGGCCCTTCCCCAAAGGAAGGAAGCCGGCGCGCTCTTTTAAGCCACCCTGCTCCCGGAGGCCGCCGAAGGCCTCTCAAGGCGCGGCCGGCTTCGGCCCATGCCACTCTTCGCGGCCCAGTCCGCGCGCCGCCCAGGCCATCGGCTCGTCGGCGTCGACCCCAAAAGAGTCCCGGCCGATCACGAGGATACCGATCGAGCCGCGCTTCTTGAGTTCCTCGACGGCTTGCTTTGCGACCTTGGCCGGAGCGTCTCCGGCAGCGAGGGCCTGGTGAGAGCGCAGCGCCAGCGCCTTGGACATGATCGCCTCACCGTAGCCCGTCGCGGCGATGGCGCCGAATTCACCGGCATAAAGTCCCGCGCCGAACACCGGAACGTCGCCGACCCGACCGCGCAGCGTGATGCTCGTGCCCCCCGAGGAGAGCGCCGCCGCGAACTCGCCTTTTTTGCCGCGGACCACCATGCCGACGGTATCGCTGCCCAGCTCCGCGCGGCGAAAGCCGCTTTGTTCGAGTGTTTTTTGAAAGTTCCAATGCCGCTGCCAATCGAAGCGACGCCAGTCTTCGGGCAGATCCGCGGCCTTTTCTCGGAGCTTGGCTTGCAGCAGCCGCGTCGCTTCGATCATCTCCTTCGTCTTCGGATCGTAGACCGGCATGCCCAGCGTACGCGCAAAGGAGGTCGCCCCGTCGCCGACCAGGAGCAAATGGGGCGTGTCGATCAGCGCCCGCGCGACTCGGACGGGGTTGCGCACGGCCTCGAGCGCCGCCACTGCCGCAAAGCGGCCGCTCGACTCCATCACCGATGCATCCATCTGCACGGTTTCGCCATCGATGCGTACGCGCGAGCCCGTCCCGGCGTTGAAGCGAGGATCGTCCTCAAGCACGACCACGCCGGCAACGGCCGCGTCGAGTGCAGAGGCACCTCGCTCCAAAGCGGCAAGCGCCGCGTCGACGGCTTTGCGGCAGCCATCGGCTTGCCCCGGCGGGCTCGAAGCGCCGGCATGAGCAAGCGCCATAGCGGGTTGGACGCGCACCTGGGCCGTCGCGGCATCTTTGGAGCGCGAGGCTTTGCCCGCCTCGGGCTTCGAGGTCGTGGGGTTGCAGCTCAGCATAAACAGCGCGCCGACGAGCGCAGACAGGCGATAGAAACGCATTCAAGCGGAGCTAAACGCGTCGCCGAGCAGGGTCAAGCGCTGGCGTATGGACTTCGCCTCTTCACGCCGCTTCTCACTCGGGGATACTCTCGCCGCGGGCGCTCTTTTCTTCACGGTCCATCTCGATGACCTCGGCGAAGTTCTGCGCCACGTCGGGGTCGAACTGGCTGCCGGTGCAGCGCCGGATTTCGTTGGTCGCCACCTCGTGTGGCAGAGCTTTGCGGTAGGCGCGGTCGCTGGTCATCGCGTCGTAGGTGTCGGCCACTGAGATGATGCGCGCGATCAGCGGGATGTCCTGTCCGCGCAATCCCAGCGGATAACCGTGGCCGTCCCAGCGTTCGTGATGCAGATGCACGCCGGGGATGAGGGGATGCAAAAAGGTGATCGGCTCGAGGATGTCGCGGCCGAAACCCGGATGCTTTTTGAAGATCGCATACTCCTCATGAGAGAGCTTGCCCGGCTTGTTCAGGTTCATCACGCAGCCGATCTTGCCCACGTCGTGCATCAGCGCCGACTGCCGCACGATCTCGATCTCGGCCTCCGAAAGGCCGAGTTTGATGGCGAGGATCTGCGCATAAGCCGCGACGCGCTCCGAATGCCCCGCGGTGTAGCGGTCCATCTTGTCGATGGCGCTCGCCAGGCCTTTGATGGTCTGGTGGAAGGTCGCTTTGAGGTCTTCGTAGAGCTTGGCGTTCTCGATCGATGCCGCGGCGCGATGGCCGACCATCGACAGCAGCTTGCGTTGCCCTTCGTCGAAACGTTTGCCGCGGGTCAGGCTCAGGCAAAGGAGCATGCCCACCGTCTTGCCGCGCACGCGCAGAGGCGCCGCGACCATCGACTGCGCTTCTTCACGCAGCGGCGGCACCGAAAAATAGGCGAGCGTATTGCGGCCATGCACGCGCATGGGCCGCTCCTGCGCGAAATGCTCGAGCACCGCCTCGACGTCGATCTGGATGCCCTCCGTCTGCCCCATGAAGCGGGGATGCACCTCCCGGACCCGCTCGTGAAAATGCCCGCTGCCGTCGTCCAGCAAAACGAGCACGATATCCGCCTCGATTTCGTGGAGCGCCGCGTCGACGACGGTGCGCATCACCGCCTCGACCGAAAGGCTCGCGGCGATGGCCTCGCTGACCTTGTAGAGCGAAAGCGTCTCACGAAGCCGCAAGTTCTCCGCCTGCAGCTTCTGCTTTTCGAGGCCGCGACGGATGGTGTAGACGACCTCCTCGACCTTGAAGGGCTTGAGGATGTAGTCATACGCGCCGCGCTTCATGGCGTCGATGGCGGTCTCGACGGTGCCGAAGCCGGTCATGATGATGGTCACGACATTGGGCGTATGGATCTTGATCGCCTCAAGGAGCTCGAGCCCGCCCATGGTGGGCATCTTCAAATCGCTGAGCACCAGGTCGAAATGCGAACGCGAGAGCTCGACGAGGGCAGCGCTGCCATCTTCGGCGGTACGCACCCAGAAACCCTCGAGCGAGAGAAAGTCCGCCAAAATTTCGCGGATCACCCTCTCGTCGTCGACGACCAGGACGCGGGCAGCCTCCTCCATTTCGAGGGGGATGCGCCTGGAGGCGGGTGAGGTGGAATCCAGCGCTTGTTCTTTGCTCGCGACGAGGGCTTCGGTGGAAGAGGCCCGCAGCCCCGCTGGAGGGATGAAGACGTCATCGGGCATATCGTTGACCCCGCGCCCGCCAAAACTGGCGTCGGCCTGCCTCGTTCGCCATCGCTCCAGTCTACTACGGGCCCTCCTCGCCTTGCACGCTTCTCTTCGGCCTCTAGATGTTTTACCCTATTCCCTCAGGGCGACCAGGTAGGTCGATGTAGCGAGGCCTGCTTCCTATTGCATCGCCGAGCGCAGGCGCTGGACTGCAGAGTGTTGACTGGAAGGCGTAGTCTTTCTACCCTTTGTTTAGGGTATTGGGAGCGAGGTGAGCGTAGGTGAACACCGATATCAAGACTCGTGTGACGCCGCTCGACGAGCTCAAGGTGCCGGCCCCCAAGGGTCAAGACTGCCTGGTAACGATTTACTCGTCGGACTCGCGGCTCTTCGGCAAGCGACACGTGCTCAGCGATGAGCCGCTCTCGGTCGGCCGAGGCAGCGAAAACAGCATTGTCCTCGAGAACGACAGCGTATCGCGGCGCCACGCCCGCATCGAGAAGCGCGGCCGGCAATGGCATGTGGTCGACCTCGATTCGACCAACGGCACCTTCGTCAACGACGAGCCCATCACCGACTACCGGCTGCAGCGCGGCGACCAGGTCAAGGTAGGCGATACCATCCTCAAATTCCTCAGCGGCTCGGACGTCGAGGCGCAGTACCACGAGACCATCTACCGCATGACCATCATCGATGGGCTGACGGGCGTGCACAACAAGCGTTATTTGGTCGAGGCGCTGGATCGCGAAATCCCGCGCGCTCGGCGACACGCGCGCCCCTTGTCGCTGATGATGTTCGACATCGACCATTTCAAAGGCATCAACGACAACTACGGTCATTTGGCCGGCGACTACGTGCTCAAGGAGCTGGCGGGGGTGGTCCGTTCACGCCTGCGTCCGGACGATATCCTGGGCCGCTACGGGGGCGAGGAGTTCGCCGTGATCCTGCCCGAGACCAAGCTCGAGGGTTCGCTTCGCATCGGCGAGGAAGTGCGCAGCCTGGTGGAGTCCCACCTCTTCGTTTTCGAAGAAGAGCGGGTCGGCGTGACCATTTCGGTGGGTCTGGCTCAACTGCAAGAGGGCGTCGACGCCTTGGGCTTCTTCAAACAAGCCGACGAATGCCTCTACGCCGCCAAACGAGGCGGCCGCAACCGCGTCTGCTCCTAGCTCGGCGCCGGGCGGCACGGGGACCAGCGGACGCCAGCCCTTCGAGGCCAAACTCTCAAAATCTTGGCCTTTTGCGCTCAGCAGTCTATAGCTCGCTGGATGCGCTGTATCGCCCTTCTCGTCGTTTTCGCCCTCAGCAGTGGCTGCGCCACCTCGGCCGCCTGCGCGCAGCGGCGTTTCGGTCGCCGCGGCGCCAAAAGTGCGAGCGACTTCGACGAGGGCCGTAGCTTAGGCTGGTCGGGTCGCGCTTTCCCCAAAGGGGAAGAGTCGCCCGAGCTGCAGGAGCTGCGGGAGGCCGAAGCCGACCTCTTCGCCGACCTCGATACGCAGGCCAAAGGACGAAACTCGAGCGCAAGCGGCGCGCCACCGGCTTGGCTAGGGGAATCCCCCTCGCAGCCCGACCTGCCCTTCCGCTGGAATCGCGAGGTACTTCGCTTCCTCGAGTTTTTCCGCAGTGACGCCACCGGCAAAAAACTCCTCGCCGGCTGGGTACAGCGGGGCGGCGAATACGAGGAGATGATCCGCCGCAAGTTCCGCGCCGCCGGTTTGCCCCAGGACCTCTTCTACGTTGCCATGATCGAGAGCGGCTTCGATCCGACCGCGCGCTCCCAGGCCGGCGCGCTGGGCATGTGGCAGTTCACCGATTCCGCCGCGACCGAATACGGCTTAGCGCGCGACCACTGGGTCGACGAGCGCCGCGATCCCGAAAAGGCGACGGCGGCGGCGGCCCGCTATCTTCGAGACCTGCACCGCCGCTTTGGTACTTGGGAACTCGCCCTCGCCGCCTACAACATGGGCTACGTCGCCCTCTTGCGCGCCATCCGCAAATACAACTCGAACGACTACTGGACCCTCGCCCAAGTCGAGGCCGGCTTGCCTTTCGAGACACGCATCTACGTCGCCAAGATTCTCGCGGCAGCCATGGCCGGGCGCAACCGCGCACGCTTCGACCTCCCCAGCCCCAAAGCGCCGACGGCGACGGAGCAGGTTCAGATCACGGGCAGCGTCCCCCTCGCGAGCATCGCTCGTGCGGCCAACCTCTCGCCGGAAGAGCTCAACCACCACAATCCCGAGCTCCTGCGGCAACGTACACCGCCGCGTCAGGGAGGTTACGCGCTGCGCCTGCCCGCGAGCCACGCCGCCATCTTCAGCCGGCACTGGCGTAGCCGGCGCGGGCGCGAGGCGAAGCAAAAGACTCACGTCCTGCGCTTGGGCGAGAGCCTCGAGGATATCGCCAAGCGTGCACAGATCAGCGTGACGCGTCTCAAGGAACTCAACCACATCGGTGAACACGACATCGTCGGTCCAGGATCGACCTTGATTTTGCCCGACCATGTTCACGCGCTCGACGAGGAAACGCCCTCGAGCGAAGATGCGCTCGCCGTCGCCGTGCTGCCCCGGCAGTTTCACTATCGCGATCGTAAACGCGTCTTCTATCGCGTCATCGGTCATGAGTCGCTGCGCGACGTCGCCAAAGGCTTTGGTGTACGCAGCCGTGAGCTCGCCGAATGGAATGCCCTCGATCCCCGCGCCTCGCTCCAGCCCGGCATGGTGTTGCAAGCCTTCGTGCGCAGCGAACACGACCTACGTCGTATGCGGGTGCTCGACGAGAAAGAAGTGAAGTTGCTCGAGATGGGCAGCGAAGCCTTTTTCGCCCACCACGAGGCCGAGAAGGGCCGCGAGCGACAGCGCTACATCGTTCAGAAATACGATACCCTCAACAGCATCGCCAAGCGCTTCTCGCTGAGCGTGGGCGATCTGGCGCGCATCAACCAGTTTCCGCGCAATACCATCCTACGCACTGGACAAGAGATCATCGTCTATGTGCCGCAAGGCACGATGAGCGCCGAGAGCGAAGACAAAGCCCCGCTCTCTTCGACGATCTCTGACGACTACGCGCGCGACGAGAAATAGCGAAGGGCTACCTCAGCGCTGGAGCCGGCATCAAGGCAGCGCAAGACGAACTCGACTCCAGGAGGAATCCGCCTCGGTGACGTTTTCGCCCACCTCGCATTGGTGGTGGTAGAGGATTTCTCCCTCTGCATCACGGCGAATCTCGTCTTTCAGCTCACACGACACCGTCGCAAAAAATTCGGGAGTGAAGCTATTGCGCTCGCGGCTCGGCGGAAAGTGGCGAATGAGCGCGAACCTTCCTTCTTTCACCTGCTCGTTCTCGACATCCTCGGCTTGAACGAACTGGTAGATTCCCACTTGGGCACCGTGGCGGAACATCGCGACCGAATCGCCCCAAGAGCGGTTGGAATCCGAATTCGGTCGAGCGCTCAGATAAACCTCGTCTTCTGAGCGATGAAAGTCACCGTAGCAGCGCTGCTTCCTCTGCGCGTCACCGCTACCGGAAAAGAAGGGCTCCCCGAGAGCGCTTCGAAAGGTGACGACCTTGAAATAATTGCATTTCCTATCCCATGTTTCTTGTTCCTCTTCGCCGGGTTCGGGGCAACTCGGGTCCTCCCATCGCTCGCTTTCCAAAAGCACTACGCGAATCGCCAAAGAAGATTTTGCTTCCTCGGATTCCGGTACAAAGGTGTCGGAATCCGGCACGTCGACGCAGCGAGAAGCCCTTTCAAAGTCTTTGGTATCCTCGAGCCAAGCACCGAAAAGGCTACCGGAGAATTCCGCATTTTCGTCTCGAGAGGTGAGGATCTGATCCCAAGAAAGCGAGGTCACAGCGCGGAGATCGTAACGATTGAGTTCGGGTACACCTTCGGTCTCCAAGCGCGCGTTCTTGAACTCATTTGCGTCCTCTTCTGTCCCCCCTTGATGACTGGAACAGGCCCCAGCCAGGAGTAGAGTGAGCGTCGCTACGGCACTGCAAAACACCCGAGCAGCAAGGTTTTTTTGATTTTGTGACCTCATCCCAACCTCCTTGAGGGTTGGAACTAGGCAAGCCACATACCAAAGTCGCTATCCGGGCCGTCTCAACGCATCTTTGCAATAGAGACGCATCCACCTTTCGGATCGCGAAGCGATTCGAGTCATCCCTGGACCAACGCGCTCGGTGTCCCGTCTCGCCGACGCAATCGATCAAGCAGAGGGCGAAGTCTCGGAGCTAGACTCGCCGCTTTCGTAGCCTTGCTGCGGCAGCACGATGGTGAACTCGGTATGGCCTGGCTGGCTTTCGAGCTCGATGCTGCCGCCATGATCTTCGACGACCTTGCGGACGATGGCGAGCCCCAATCCCGTCCCCTCGGCTTTGCCGTGCGATCGGAAGGACTCGAAGACGCGATCGCGGATCTCATTGGGGATGCCCGGACCGTCATCGATGAAGGAAAGCACCAGAGCGCCATCTTCGGCGCGCCTGTCGACGCGAATGAGGAAACGTCCGCCCTTTTCGCCGATCGCCTCGGCGGCGTTGCGCGCGAGGTTATGCACGGCGCGCTCGATCTTGTGTTCGTCGAAGACCGCCACGCCGCGATCGCGCAGATTGAGTTCGATGCGGATCCCGCGCTCGTGCAGGCCGTGATTGAGCTGCTCGGCGAGCTCTTCGAAGAACTTATGCAGATAGACGCGGCGCGGCCAGAGCTGCCGGTCGCCACGCGCGAAGGCCAAGGTCTCCTTGGTCATCGTGTTGATCAGATTGACCTGCCGCAACACGGTCTGACTGTAGGCACGCCGGCGTTCTTCCTCCGGCTCCTCGACCATCATCTGCGTGAAGCCTGAGACCACCGTCATGGGCGTCTTCAAATCGTGCAGCACGCTCGAGAGGAACTGGCCAATGATGGAGAGGCGCTCCTCACGCGCACGCCGCTCGCGAATTTGAGCCAAACCGATCGCCGTCGAGACGTGATTGGCGATCATCAGAGCGAGCTTGAGGTCGTCGTCGTTGAAGTCGACCTCGCCGCCGGCTTTGTTGAGCAGCTCGAGGGCGCCGACGCCATCGTCCCAGCGTAGAGGGACGCAGAGCACCGAGCGCGGGTGATAGCCGACGTCGTCCGAAATGCTGCGCGAATGGCGCGGGTCGAGGTTGACGTCGTTGACGACCTGGGCCTCGCCTTGCCGCGCTACCCAGCCGCAAATGCCTTCGCCTGCCGGGATGGAGAGACGTTTGGCCGCCTCGGCCTCGCCGCCCATCGCGGCACGGAAGCGCAGATCGCCGGTCTCGGCGTCGGCCAGGAGAATGGACGCTGCTTCGACATCGACCGCTTGCATGGCCCGCGCGAGCACGCCCTCGAGCAGGTCGTCGAGCTTGCTCGCGCTCGCCGTCACCATGGCGATCTCGAAGAGGATGTCTTGCTCACGGATCTTCTTCTCGAGGCGCTCCTGCGTCTCGAGAAGGGCCGCGTTTTTGGTGACCATCGAGAGAAAGAGCTTCGAGTTCTCGATCGACACCGCGGCCTGCGAAGCCAAGGCCGCGAGCAGCACCTCGTCTTCGTGGCTGAAGTAGCCTTCGGTCTTGTTCAGCACCTGCACCACGCCGATGGTGCGGCCGTGCTGGTTCTTGAGGGGGATGCCCAAAATCGAGCGGGTGCGAAAGCCCGTTCGCTGGTCCCAGGCGCGGTCGAAGCGGGCGTCGTCGTAGGCATCGCGCACGTTGAGGGGCTTGCCCGTCTTGGCGACCCAGCCCGCCAGGCCCTCACCCGGCGGCAGGCGGATCTCGGCGATATGTTCGCCTTCGGCCACCTTGGACCAGAGCTCACCGGTACGGTCGTCGATCAGGTAGAGGGTCGAGCGCTCGGCCTCCATCGCCTGCGAGATGCGATTGACGATGAGCGAGAGCAGCTCGTTGAGCTCGAAGGTCGAGCCGAGCGCCGTGCCGATGTCTTCGAGCGCCTGCAGCTTATTGCGTTCGCGCCGCAGTTCGCGGCGCAGGCGGCTGAGCTGATCTTCCGGGGGAGCGGATCGACGCCGCCGTACCAGGGTCATGGGCGTCCTATTGTCGTCCATGGTCCTCGACGTTGGCAACGCCCTCGCTTGCAAAGAAAGAAAGAGAGCAAGATGCGGAAAGAGCGCTCATGTGGCGAGATACACTCCAATATCCCTGAATTTTGCATATCGGTCTTGGACCAGGAGGTCTTCGGAGAGCAGGCTGACCGAACCGAGCTGCTCCTGCAGCGCGGCGCGGAGCAGATCGGCGGCCTTGTCGAAGTCGCGATGGGCGCCGCCTACCGGCTCCTCCACCACGCCATCGACGACACCGAGCCCCTTCACATCTTGTGCCAAGAGCTTGAGCTGCTCGGCGGCATCCGGCGCCCGGGCCGCATCGCGCCATAAAATCGAGGCGCATCCCTCGGGCGTAATCACGCTATAGGTCGCGTATTGCAGCATGAGCACGCGGTTGGCGACCCCCAGGGCCAAAGCGCCTCCCGACCCTCCCTCGCCGATGACTGTCGCCACCACGGGCACCTTCAACTGTGACATCGTGAGCAGGGCCTGGCCGATGGCCTCGCTCTGTCCGCGCTCCTCGGCGCCCAAGCCCGGGTACGCCCCCGGCGTATCGATGAAGGTCAAGACCGGGCGGCGGAAGCGGTTGGCCAGCTCCATGATGCGGCAGGCTTTGCGGTAGCCCTCGGGCTGCGGCATGCCGAAGTTGCGCTTGAGCTTCTGCTTGGTGGTGCGGCCTTTCTGCTGGCCGATCACCGCCACGGTGCGCCCCTCGAAACGCGCAAAGCCAGCGACGATGGCCGGGTCGTCGCCGAAACGGCGGTCGCCGTGAAGTTCGACGAAGTCTTCGAAGATGCGCTCGAGGTAATCGAGGAAGTAGGGCCGATTGGGATGACGGCTGAGCTGGATTTTCTGCCAGATGCTGAGGTCGCCGTAGACCTCTTTTTGCATCTTCCGCGCGCGTTCCTCGAGACGGGAGAGCTCGCCTTTGGCGTCGCCATCTTTTGCCGTCGCCAGGCGGAGCTCGTTCATCCGCTCTTCGATCTCGACCAAGGGCCTCTCAAAATCGAGGTGTGCCACGACTCGTTCTCCTCGCCTGCCTGCGCTTCACCCGACCCAAGCCCTAGGTGCCGCTAAGCGGGGCAATGGAGACGGGCCTTCGTTCCGCGATGACCTTATAGATCTTCAACGGCTGAGATTTGCCCTTCACTTGCGTCGATGCAAGCTCCACGACCTCGAAATGCGACCGGACCTGGCGATACGTATACTCGCTGATGATGATCTCCCCCGCCTTGGCGATGGAGCATAGGCGCGAGCCGGTGTTGACCGTATCACCGATGACCGTGTACTCCAAGGCCTTGCTGCTGCCGAGGTAGCCCGCGACCACTTCGCCGGTGTTGATGCCGATGCCGATCTCGAGGGCCTCTTCGGCCCGGGCCATGCGGTTGCGGTTGAAACTGCGCAGCGCCCGCATCATCTCGAGCGCCGTTTTGACCGCCCGCACTGGATCGTCGCTATGGGCGACGGGAGCGCCGAAG
>ERZ1066121.738-NODE-738-length-27863-cov-5.530207_pt1 | contig 27863 bp, 21 predicted proteins | sample MGYA00382768_ERZ1066121 | MGnify/ENA primary metagenome ERZ1066121 (study PRJEB33369, sample SAMEA5778351) | biofilm metagenome | biome: Industrial cooling water; feature: Water cooling tower basin; material: Biofilm | place: United Arab Emirates | collected...
AGTCGGTGCTGCGTCGTTTCGAGAACGAAAAGCGCGTTTTGTCGATGGACGAGTACCTGACGCTCGTCCAGCAAAACCCGCAGCGCCATACCCGCGATGCCGCCGCCTATCTCAAAGACTGCTTCGACCACTATGGCAGCGAAGAAGTCAGCCGGCCTTGGGGCAAGGCGCGGCGCTGGAAGATCTTCGATCTCGATTTCGGCGAAGGGCAAAGCCTCGATCGCTCCTTGGCGCGCGACCGCCTGATCGGCCACGAGTCGATCCAGATGGCGGTCTACCGCGCCCTCGAGAACTTCGTGCAGGAGGGGCGGATCAACCGTCTCCTCCTTCTGCACGGCCCGAACGGCAGCGCCAAAACCACCTTCACGCACTGCCTCTTCCGCGCCCTCGAGCATTACTCGGCGCAAGAGGAGGGCGCCGTCTACCGCTTCTCCTGGATCTTCCCGCGCGGCCGTGACGCCAAGCTCATCGGTTTCGGCTCGCTCGAAGAGCGCCGTGGCAGCGAAGAGGGGGGCGGCTTCGCGCATCTGAGCGACGAGCGCATCGAGGTGAAGCTACGCAGCGAGCTGCGCGAACACCCCCTGCTCCTCCTTCCTTTGGAGGAGCGGCGTACTTTGCTGGAGCAGGCTTTCGCGCAGGCAGGCCAGCCTCTGCGCCGGCCCGATTGGTTATGGAAGGGCCAGCTCACCCAGAAAAACCGGCAAATCTTCGAGGCGCTGCTCACCAGCTATCGCGGCGACCTCGAGCGTGTGCTCTCGCATGTACAGATCGAGCGCTACTACGTCTCGCGCCGCTACCGCACCGGCGCCGTCACCATCGGTCCGCAAATGTCGGTCGATGCCAGCGAACGGCAGCTCACCGCCGACCGCTCTCTCGCGGCGCTGCCCGCCTCCTTGAGCTCCCTCATCCTCTACGAAGCCTACGGCGAGCTCGTCGACGGCTCCGGCGGCATCATCGAGTTCAGCGATTTGCTCAAGCGTCCCCTCGACGCCTGGAAGTACCTGCTTTTGGCCATCGAGACCGGCGAAGTCTCGTTGTCGCTCTCCAATCTGCCGATCAACTCCGTGCTCGTCGCCAGCTCCAACGAGCTGCACCTCAGCGCCTTCCGCGAGCATCACGAGTACAACTCCTTCCGCGGTCGCCTGCAGCTCATCCGCGTACCTTATCTGCTCGACTACACCCAAGAGCAGTCGATCTACGACGCGCAGATCGCCTCGCAGTGCACCTTCCACGTCGCGCCCCACGCCACCTTCGTCGCCGCCTATTGGGCGGTGCTGACCCGTCTTCGCCGCGCCGATCCCGAGCACTTCAGCCGCCCACTCCTCGGCCGCCTCGCCGCGGACCTCAGCCCCTCCGAAAAGGCCGAGCTCTACGCCCTGGGCACGACGCCGCAGCGCCTCGCCCCCGAAGAGGGTCGTGAGCTGCGCAGCGGCATCGAAGAGGTCTACCGCGAGTCGGAGTCGCTCGACCAATACGAAGGCTTGCTCGGCGCCTCGCCCCGCGAAGTGCGCAGCTTGCTCCTCGACGCCAGCCGCGATCCACGTTTCGCCTTTCTCTCGCCTCTGGCGGTCCTCGAGCGCATCGAGGTCTTCTGCCAGCGCCGCGACTACGAATTCCTCAAAGAGGCCCCCGACCGCGGCTACCGCGACCCGACGGGGTTCGTGCGCATCGTCCGCGAGCGCTGGCTCGATCGCGTCGACGAAGAGCTGCGCGCCGCCACGGGCCTCGTCGATGAAGAGCGCTACCTCGAGCTCTTCGACCGCTACATCACCCATGTCTCCGTCTGGACCAAACGCGAAAAGGTCTACAACCGCGTCACCGGTCGCTACGAAGAGCCCGATCTCGAGTTGATGCGCTCGATCGAAGACATGCTCGACATCCACGAAGAGCCGGGCGAGTTCCGCCGCAACCTCATCCCCGCCGTCGCGGCCTACGCCCTCGACCACCCCGGCGAAGCCGTCAACTACGCTTCGCTCTTCCCGCACTGGATCGCTCGCCTCAAACAAGCGAACTACCAAAGCCACCGCAAGGCCGCGGCCGCCATCGCCGAAGACGTCATCCGCCTCGGCGACAAAGACGAGAGCCTCGATGCCGATCGCAAGAAGAAGGCGGAAGAGGTTCTACGGGCGATGATCGACAAGTTCGGCTACGTTGAAGCCAGCGCGCGCGACGCCATTTTGGAGCTGCTGCGCGGGCGCTATCGGTGAGTATGTCGCGCGTCTCTTCTCCTCTGGTCGCCCTTCAGGTCAACGTCGATCACGTCGCCACCTTGCGGCAGGCGCGGGGCGGCAAACATCCCGATCCGCTCAGCGCGGCGCTGCTCTGCGAAAGGCTGGGGGTCGAGGGCATCACCGTGCATCTGCGCGAGGACCGTCGCCACATCCAAGACCGCGACGTCGAACGCCTCAAAGAGAGCCTGCAGTGCAATCTCAACCTCGAGATGGCGCTCACCGAGGAGATGGCCGAAATCGCCGCGCGTCTGCGCCCCGACCAGGTCACCTTGGTGCCCGAACGCCGCATGGAGCGCACGACCGAGGGCGGTCTCGACGTCGTCGGCAACGAAGCGGCCATCAGCGCTCTCTGCAAGCGCCTCGAAGGGCTGGGCATCCGCACCAGCCTCTTCATCGAAGCGCATCGCGCTCAGGTCGAGGCGGCCATCCGCAGCGGTGCACGCGCTGTCGAATTCCACACGGGGAGCTACAGCCACGCGCGCGAGCCCGAGCGAGAGCTCGACAAGCTCCGCGAAGCGGCCGACCTGGCGGCGAGCGCTTTGGAAGTCGCCGCGGGGCACGGCTTGAATCAGCACAACCTCAGCCGCCTGGTCGCCGAGGTGCCGCAGATCCGCGAGCTGAACATCGGCCACGCGCTGATCGGCGACGCCATCTTCTTCGGTCTCGAAGGCGCCGTTCGCGCCTACCAAGCCGCCATCGAGCGAGGCCTGAGGCAACGTTGATCGTCGGCATGGGCATCGATCTCTGTGAGATCGCGCGCGTGCGACGCAGCTTGGCGCGCTTCGGCGAACGTTTCATGGCCAAGGTGCTCTGCGAGGAGGAGATCACCTATTGCCAGCGCCAGGGCGACGTGGCGCAGAGCTTCGCCGGACGTTTCGCCGCCAAAGAAGCCACGGTCAAAGCCCTCGGCGGCGGTCAGGGCCTGCGCTGGCAAGATCTGCAAGTGTTGCCCGCGAACGACGCGCCCCCGCAAATGCTTCTGCTTCGCCACGCCAAGGTGCGCGCCGATGCGATGGGCGTCGATCGCGTGCATCTAACCATCACACACGACGCCGGCATGGCGCTCGCCTTCGTGATCTTCGAGAGCCAGCGGAGCTGAGGCCATGTTGCCCTTGTTCAGCCGCGCCGAAGCCCGTGCCTTCGACCGCCACGCGATGGAGACGCTGGGAGTCGCGGGACTTTTGCTGATGGAAAACGCCGGCCTGCGCGCCGCCGAGAGCCTGCGACAGCGCTTCCACGACCGCATGCGGCGGGTGCTCGTCTTCGGCGGTAGCGGTCAAAACGGCGGCGACGGTTGGGTGGTCGCCCGGCAACTCCTCAGCCAAGGGCATGAGGTCGAGGCTTGGCTGCTTGGCGATGCGAGCCGCGTCCGAGGCGATGCGGCGGTGAATCTCGAGGCGCTCAAAAAGCTCGGCGTCGACCTCCACCTCCTTCAACGCCCTGACGACCTGCCCGCCTTCGAATCGGCGCTGCAGCGGGCGAGCCTAAGTGTCGACGCGCTCTTCGGCACCGGCCTCGACCGCGCGCTGAGCCCTCTGCACCAGGCCTGCATCCAGACGGTCAATCGCTCAGGCCTTCCCTGCGTCGCCCTCGACATGCCCAGCGGCATCTGCGCCGACAGCGGCAAGCTCTGGGGCAGCGAAGCCATCCGCGCGCAACGCACCTTGACCTTCGCGGCCGCCAAACGCGGCATGTTCCAGCATCCGGCGGCCGACTACTGCGGTGAGATCGAGATTCTCTCCCTGGGCGTGCCGGCGCCGCGCCCGCACACCTTCGCCTTGCTCGAACGCCAGGACGTACGAGACGACTTCCAACCCCGCGCCCGCGATCAACACAAAGGCCAGGCAGGGCGGGTTTGGGTCGTCGGTGGCAGTCCCGGCCATAGCGGCGCTGCCTGGCTGAGCGGACGCGGGGCGCAAAGGGCAGGGGCGGGCCTCGTCACCCTCGCCACCTGGGAATCGAGCCACGCCGCCCTCGAGAGCAAAGTCGTCGAGATGATGACCCTCTCGCTCGGCCGCACGGCCGCGCAGGCCATCGAAGTGCTCGAAGGTCACCTCGAGGGCCTCGATGCTCTGGTGTTGGGCCCGGGCCTGGGCCTCGACGAGGAAGCTCGCAAGCTCGTCGAACACCTCTATACGCAGGCCCCGCTGCCCCTCGTCGTCGACGCCGACGCCCTGACCTTACTCAGCGCCCGCCCTCTCTCGCAGTGGCCGACGCCGGCAGCAGCGCGCGTGCTCACGCCCCATCCAGGAGAGGCCGCGCGCCTCTTGCAAAGCCGCAGCGCCGAGGTGCAGGCCGACCGTTTCGCTGCCCTGCGGCGTCTCTGCGAAGGCAGCGGCCAGACGGTGGTGCTCAAAGGAGCACACAGCCTCATCGGCCACGGCGACCAGACCTGGCTCTGTCCCTGGGGAAGCCCTGCGATGGCCTGCGCGGGCTCGGGCGACGTCCTGAGCGGCATTGCCGCCGCCGCGCTCGCGCATCTACCGCCGCCCCGCGCTGCCCTTTTTGCGGTAGGCGCCCATGCCTTGGCCGGCGAAGCCGCCGCCCGCAGCGACCGCGGCCTAATCGCGCAGGAAATCGCCGAGGCCTTGCCGCAACTCTGGCAGGAGCTGAGCCGAGAAAAGTGATTTCCGCTATTGTCTATCGGCTTTGACGGATTATAGTCGACTCATGGGGAAAACCTACGCTGAGCTCCTTCAGGAAGTCCGTGCACAAGTCCGTCTGCTCTCGCTCGACGAGCTGCACGAACGCCTGAAAAGTCCCAACCCGCCCATCGTCGTCGACGTGCGCGAAAGCGAAGAGCGTCAGCAAGGTTACGTCCCAGGCTCCATCCATCTGCCGCGCGGTTTTCTCGAGATGCAGGCCGAGAGCAAGCTGCCCGACAAAAATGCCGCCATCGTCACCCTCTGCGCCGGTGGCGTGCGTTCCGCCTTCGCCGCCAAAGCCCTGATGGATCTCGGCTACCGCTCGGTGGAATCGGCCAACCCCGGCTTTGTGCAGTGGAAAGACCGCGGCTTTCCCATGGAGGTTCCGCCCGCCCTCAGCCCGGCGCAACGCGAACGTTACTCGCGGCATCTGCTCCTCCCCGAGGTCGGCGACAAAGGTCAGTGGAAGCTCCTCCAGTCGCGCGTCCTTTTGCTCGGTGCCGGCGGTTTGGGTTCTCCCGCGGCGCTTTACCTCGCGGCGGCGGGTGTCGGTCACCTCGGCATCATCGACGGCGACACCGTCGACGCCTCGAACCTGCAGCGCCAGGTCCTGCACGGCCTCGACCGGGTAGGGCAGCCCAAAGTCGAGAGCGCCGCCAAAACCCTGCGCAACCTCAACCCCGACCTCGAAGTCATCCCCTTTCGCGAGCGCCTCACGCGCGAAAACATCGACCGCGTCTTCGACCAGGGCTGGGACGTCGTCGTCGACGGCCTCGACAATTTCGCCACCCGTTACCTCGTCAACGACGCTTCGGTTTGGAAGGGCATCCCGGTCGTGCACGGCTCCATCTTCCGCTTCGAAGGCCAGGTGACCACCCTCTGGCCCGGACGCGGCCCCTGTTACCGCTGCCTCTATCCGGAGCCGCCGCCCGCGCATCTGGCGCCCTCCTGCGCCGAGGCGGGAGTGCTCGGCGTCTTGCCCGGCATCATCGGCACCTTGCAAGCCACCGAGGCGATCAAAATCTTGCTCGACAAAGGCGACCTGCTCACCGGCCGCCTCCTCGCCTACGATTCGCTGCGCATGCAGTTCCGCACGCTCAAGTCCCGCCGCGACCCCCAATGCGCCGTCTGCGGCGAGGCGCCGACCCTCCGCGACTACATCGACTACGAAGGCTTCTGCAGCGGCACGCCTTCCGCGAGCATCTAGGGTCTCCAAGCGCGTCTTTGCGCCGATCAGTGGCGGAAGCGCTGCCTTCTCGGTTACCTTGATCCAAAGAGGGCAGGGCGTGTCGCGCTCCTTGCGCACGAAAGCCCTGCAGGAGAGTGCCGATGAGGGCGTGGACCACGGGGCTACTGAGCTTCGCATTGGTGGTGGGTTGCGGCTCCAAACACGGCGCCGAATCCGAAGCAGCGCTGCGACGCGACGACCTTCCCCGCGTGCGCACATGGTTGCTCGAAGACGGCGTCAAACATCAGAAAGGCGTGGTCGCGGCCGCCGAGCGCCTGGCCGCGAAAAAGGCCACCGCCCTCGATGAAGCTGCGGTCCGCAAAGCCCTGCAAGCCCTCCGTCGTCCACCGCGAGGCGTCGGTGAACTCGTCTCCTCGCCCTTGAGCTTCATGGCGCTGACCGACGCCCAAGGCCGCGTCTTGGCGCGCGATAGCGTCCCGGACCGCATGAAAGGCCAAGACTTCGCCCAACGTTTTCCCAGCGTGGCGCAGTCGCTCAAAGAGGCCAAAGCCAAGAGCGCCATCGCCGAGTTTGCGGGTGAGAGAGGCGAAAAAGCGTCCTATTCCTGGCTCTTCAGCGCTCCTGTGATGGAAGAGGGTCGCCCTCAAGGCGCCTTCGTCCTCGGCATCCCGCTCTGGCGCTTGGCGCAACGCCTAAGCCGCCAGTTGCAGCTCGAACACGCCAAAGACACCGGCCTCATCGTCTGGGCCTACGTCTACAAAGGCGACGTGCTCTACCATCACGGCACGCCGCCGGAGCTCGACAAAGTCCTGCCGCGCGCGGCGGTGCGCAGCCGCGCCTTGCAGTCCAAGCCGCGCAAGGCGGGCGGCCACTTCGAGCTCTACGGCCGCGACTACGCTTGGCACCTGCTCCCCACCCCCTGGATCGCGCCCGACATGGGCCTGCTGCTGGTGCGCTCGAATCCCTCTTGAGTCGAGCACGACGTCTCGCGCTTTCCCGCCTTCAGCGGCGCATTGACGCCAGCGCGGACCGTCTGGTTTCCGCCTATTCGACGGTCGTCTGAAAGAAGTCCCTTACCGCTGCGCTAAGCGAGATCCGTAGCCCCTGAAACTCGTCTTCGCTGATGCGCTCCCAGCCATCGACGGACTCGTCGCGTTGGGTGTTCAGAAACTCGCCAACCTCTTCGTCGAGATCGGAGTGTGCGAGTCGAAGCTGCAACTCTTCTCGAACCACATCCGTCTCGAGTTGTGCATTGAGCGTTCGCGGATTCAGCACATCGTCTCCACCCGCCATCTGCCATTGGGCCATGAGCTCTCCGCAGGAAAGCTTGGATTGCGGGTCGAAAACCGCCAACCACTTCTTCAGGTAATCCGCGCCGACATCAATGAGGTGGGAAGTGGCAAAGACTTCTGGAAAGCGGCGATCCAAAACTTCGAAAGCCTCGCTTTGGGTCACGCTCAGCATCGGCAGAAGCAGAATCGGCGCTTCTCCTGTCTCTGGCTCACCTCGTCGCATGCAAAGGTAAAAGGAGGCCGCCGCGTAGACATGCCCGCCGCAGGGGCTCGAATCGCTTCCCGAAGAGCTCAAACGGAAGTCGCGAAAGGTGCTGTACACCCGTGTCCGAGCCGGGTGATTCATAAGGCTAGCTTGGTAGGTGAAAGCGGGCAGGGACTCGGCTTGGTCGATGACCCGCTGGCTGCCCGTGTCGACCAAAATCTCGAAGGTCGATCCTGGCTCCGTAGCGCTGTAGTCCCTCCACCTCACGCCGCCGCCTGCCGTATTGCTAGGCGCAAAGCGCGAAGAAGGAAGGCGGAAATCGGCGATGGCCTCCGCACCCAAGAGAAAGGCGCTCAGGTCAAAAGCGCGTCCGTAGTCGATGTCGTCGCTTTCCGGGACCAGCTTGACGCGGACATGCACCTCCGCGGCGCCTTCGTTGGTGATTCGATATTGCATCTCGCCGAAGCGGATGCAGTCGATCTCGATCTCAACGCTGTCCAGCAAGGTATAACGTTTCGTATAGGTTCCTGAAGAGGGTTCCTGCAAGCTTTGATGGCAGGTGAACTGCTGCCGAGCGGCGATCGGAATGAGCTCCGGGGCCACTTTGCGGTCGACCTCCGAGGGATTCGCTGAAGCGCCGCAGGCGGCCAACGCGAGGCCGAGCGAGAGGGCCCACGCAGTGTGGGTGATGCACGCGTTCAATCTTGCCTCCGCATGAACCGGATCGTTGCCGATAGACCGGGCGCCGGGCCGAGCAAGTTGTAGCACCGCTGAAACTCGGAGCGCCCGACCCGGGTATATCTCAAGTGCCAAATGAGTTCTAGGGGGGCGAAAGCGAGGGATTGGTCTTCAGGCGGGCGCTCAGCCCTGGAGGCTAAGATCCCAGCTTCCTGCGCACCAGGAACCGGACCGTGTCGGCTGACTCAGCGCGCGTCGAAGCGCTTCCAAGAAGCGCGCCCTCGGCCACAACTCCGCGCCGAAGCGCAGCAAATGTTCGGTCTCGACCTGGCAGTCGACGAGGTCGAATTCCCAGGCCTGGAGCTGCAGCAGCAGAGTAGCGAAGGCAATTTTGGAAGCCTCATCTTCCAGCGTAAACATCGACTCACCGAAGAAGGCGCGGCCGAGCGAGACGCCGTAAAGCCCGCCGACCAGGCGCTCGTCGCGCCAGGCCTCGATGCTGTGCGCGAAGCCCAATCGGTGCAGCGCGCCATAGCCTTCGCGGAGTTCGTCGGTGATCCAGGTGCCCCGTTGCCCAGGGCGCTTCACTTCGGCGCAGCAACGCACGACCTCGTCGAAGGCCGTATCGGCGCGGATGCTGAGCGTCGAGCGCCGCATCGCTTTGCGGAGAGAGCGCGACAAATGCGCGCGCTTCGGCTCGAGCACGCAGCGGGGATCGGGCGAAAACCAGAGCAGGGGCAGGCCTTCGGAGGGCCAAGGGAAAATGCCCAAGCTGTAAGCGAGCAGGAGGCGCTGCGGGCTGGCGTCGCCGCCGAAGGCGACCAGCCCTTCTTCCGAGGCGCTCTCGGGGGGAGGGAAGGCCAGGTCTTTGCCGAGCAGCCGATGCAATCCGCCTCGCCTTTCCCTCGCCCCGAAGTGCGCCTTCAGTTCAGGCCTTCGAATATTCGAAGTGTAGACCCTCTTCGCCGCGGCGGACGAGGACCTTGCCGCCGGCTGCGACTTCGCCTTCCACCATCGCGCGGGCGATGGGCAGCTTGATCTCCCTTTCCACCAAGCGGGCCAGAGGTCGTGCGCCAAAAGTCGGGCTGTAGCCTTCCTTGGCCAACCACTCGCGCACGGCGTCGTCGACTTCGAGCGCGATCTCTTTTTCCTGCAGGAGCTCGACGAGGAGGCCCAGCTCTTTGTCGACCACCTTGGCGATCACCTCTTGGGGCAGGGACTGGAAGTAGACCGTCGCATCGAGGCGGTTGCGGAACTCGGGCGTGAAGGTGCGTTCGACCGCGGCTTTGGCCCGCCCGAGCGCCAGGGTGCCTGCGTTGCCAGCGCGCGCATCGGCGAAGCCCACGACCTTTTCGCCCATCTCGAAGGCGCCGGCGTTGGTCGTCATGATGAGCACGATGTTGCGGAAGTCGGCCTGCCGACCGTTGTTGTCGGTCAGCTTGGCGTGGTCCATCACCTGCAGGAGGATGTTGAAGATCTCGGGGTGGGCCTTCTCGATTTCGTCGAGCATGACCACCGCGTGCGGTTGCTTACGCACCGCGTCGGTGAGCAGGCCTCCCTGGTCGAAACCCACGTAGCCCGGAGGCGCACCAATGAGACGCGAGACGGAGTGACGCTCGACGTATTCGCTCATATCGAAGCGAATGAGCGGCACATCCATCGACTGCGCCAGCTGCTTGGCAAGCTCGGTTTTGCCGACGCCCGTGGGCCCGCAGAAGAGGAAGCTGCCCATGGGTTTGTCCTGCGCCCGCAGCCCGGAACGCGCCAAGGTGATGGCGGCGACGACGCGCTCGATGGCTTCGTCCTGGCCGAAGATGACCGAATGCAGACGGGGCGCGAGGGCCTTCATCTTGCCGCTCTCGGACTGGTTGAGCGAGGCCTTGGGAATGCGCGCCAGAAGGCTGATGACCTCTTCGATGTCTTCGACGGTGACGCGCCGCGTACGCGCCTGCGCCGGACGCATCTGGTCGCGCGCACCGGCTTCGTCCATCACGTCGATGGCCTTGTCGGGCAGGAAGCGGTCGTTGATGTAGCGCGCCGCGAGCTTGGCCGCGCTCTCGAGGGCATCGTCCTCGTAGCGGACGTCGTGGTGTTCTTCGTAATGGGACTTGAGACCTTTGAGGATCTCGACCGTCTGCTCGACCGTGGGCTCCCCTACGTCGATCTTCTGGAAACGCCTCGCCAGCGCCCGGTCGCGTTCGATGGTCTTGAACTCTTGATAGGTGGTCGAGCCGATGCAGCGCAGCTTGCCCGAAGCGAGCAGGGGCTTGAGGATGTTGGAGGCGTCCATCGTGCCGCCGCTGGTCGCGCCGGCGCCGACGATGGTATGCAGCTCGTCGATGAAGAGGATGGCCGGTTCCTTCTCCTGGATGCGGCGCATCACCGCCTTGAGGCGCTCTTCGAATTGGCCGCGGAACTTGGTCCCGGCGATGAGGCCGCCCATATCGAGGGCGAAGACGCGGGCCTCGCGTAGGTTCTCCGGCACGCTGCCCTGCGCGATACGCAAGGCCAAACCCTCGGCGATGGCGGTTTTGCCGACGCCCGGCTCACCGACCAACACGGGGTTGTTTTTGCGCCGCCGGCAGAGCACTTGGACGGTGCGCTCCACCTCGGCGTCGCGGCCGATGAGAGGGTCGATCTTGCCCTCTTGCGCCAGCTGCGTGAGGTCGGTCGTAAAGGATTCGAGCGGGTCGTTTTGGCCCTCGCCGCCTTCTTCGCCGCTCGAGGATTCCAAGGAGGCGCTCGAGTCTTCGAGCGCGCGCAGGCCGTGCGAGATGAACTGCTTGAGCGCCAAATCGCTCAGGCCCTCACGACGCAGCAAATAGACGGCGTAGGAGTCCTCCTCCTTGAGGAGCTGCACCAGGAGGTTGCGCCCGTCGATGACGCGCATATCGGAGGAAATCGCATGCACCGCAGCCCGCTGCAGCGTTCGCTCGACCGCGAGGGTCTGCTGCGGTTCGGCGTCGACGTCCTCCGGCAGCTTCTCCATACGCTGATCCATGAACTCGTAGAGCCCACGGCGAATGCGCCGGATGCTGCCGCCGCAGCCCTCGATGGCCTCGGCCGTCGTCGGATCGTCGACCAGCGCCAGGAGCACATGCTCCAGGGTGACGAACTCATGCCGCTGCTTGGAGGCTTCGAGAAAGGCCCGGCGTAGGGTGTCTTGTAAGGTTTTGGCGATCGTCGGCCTTGCCATGATTCAGGTATCCTCCGGCTCCATCGTCAGCTGAAGGGGAAACTCTTGCGCGCGCGCCAGCTCCGTGGTCGTCCAGATTTTAGTCTCTGCGACCTCGCGTGTGTAGAGGCCTGCCACCCCGACGCCATTGTGATGCACATGCAGCATGATGCGGATGGCCTCGTTTTCGTCCTTGTGGAAAACGCTGCGCAGGACCTCGACGACGAACTCGCGCGTCGTGTAGTCGTCGTTGTGCAGAAGGACCTTGAAAAGGCGGGGCTTCTGCAGCTTTTGTTCGTTGCGACTTTCGACGACGACCCCGACGTCGCCTTCTGGGCGCTCTGCCATGCTCACCTATATGCTCGCAGCCAAGCGAGGATCTCTACTCTAGTGCTTCGCCTTCGATTCTGCACGCCCGTCGGTAATCGAGGAAGAGTTCGAAGAGTTCGGCCAGGCCCAGACCGCCGTAGAGCGGCTCGACCCAAATCGCCCCCTCTGCCCGCTCGACGCGGATCGAGAGCTTCTCCTCGTCGAGCGAGAGCTGCTTCACCTCCGCCCAGGAGCTGCGCTCGACCTGATCACCGCGAAGGATACGAAAGCCATGCTCGTCCAGATGCAGTCCGGCGCTCACGCCCTGCTGCCGCTCTCGCCGGAGTCGCCGCAGCGAAGCGATACGAAAAAGCGCGAGGAGGAGAGCCAGAATCAGGAAAAGGGCGCTGAACCAGGAGGGGCGTTCGACGCTCAGCCATAACGCGGCGCCCAGACCGAGGAGGCTGGTCATCAGACGAAAACGCGCGTCGACTCCTTGGGCGGCGAGGTCGCGGGGCAGGTAGCGTTCCTGCGGCATCAATACAACACGAAGCGCGCGAAGAGGCCTTGTTTCGTCCGGTTCTCGACGCTGACCTCGGTTTCGTTCGCCGCGATCACTTTGGCCATATCGCCCGCGGCCAGCACCGCGCCCTTGCCGTTGCGGTCGAAGGAGACGTAGACGAGTACCGCGGCCGGGACGCTGCCCAAGCTGTGATCGAAGGTCAAGGCACGGAGGCCCTGATACTCGACCCAAGGACAGCCCGCCTGCGTCGCCGCATCGAACCACGGGGCGCTCTGCCAAGTGCCTTTCGCCTGCAAGGAGGCGCAAGGTAGCTCGGCGGGGTCGACGCGCCGCTCACGGATCTCGACGTGCTGGCATGCCGAAAGCCCGAAGCTCAGGCAAAAAAAGGCGAGAGGAGCATAGAATCGAAGAGGGAAGGCCATAGGCAGCGCTCTTCTCATACCTCCTCGGCGGGCAAAGGCCAGAGGCTAGCGAGCGCTTCGACGAGGCCTGCGCCGGTGTAGTCGCGCGCCGTGATCGCGACCTGCAGCCCCAAGGCTTCGGCCTGCGCCGTCGTGATGGGCCCGATCGAGGCCAACTTGACGCCTTCGAGAAGGCTGGAAGCATCCTCCCCGAGCGCGTCGACGAGATGCGTCGCCGTCGATGAGGAGGTGAGCAAAATTGCGTCGAGCGCCCGCTCTCGCAGCAGTCCCTTCAAACGCTCCACCTCCTCCGGCTGCGGTCCCAAGGTGCGGTAGGTGGGGACGACATCGATGTGGGCGCCTTCGGCCGCCAAAGCCTTGGGTAGAAAGTCGCGCGCCACCGCGGCCCGCGGCAGGAGGAAACGTTTGCCGCGAAGCTCGTCGCCGTAGCTCCGTCGCAACTCCTCGAGCACGGCCTCGGCACGGTACTCCTTGGGCACGCCATCGGCGCGCAGCGAGTGCAGGGCCAGGCGCGCGGCACTCTGCGGACCAATGGCGAAGAGTCGCGCTGCTCCCAAACGGCGGACGTCTCCGCCGCTTTCGGCGAGTGCGCCAAAGAACGCATCGACGCCGTTGGCGCTGGTGAAGATCAAGGCGTCGTAGCTCCCGAGCTGGCCGATGGCCTCTCGCAAGGCGGCGCCGCCGTCTTCGGGCGATTCGATGCGCAAAAGCGGCAGCTCGATGCCTTCGGCGCCACGCTCCCGCAAAAGCAGGCTGGTCTCCCGCGCTTGTCCGCGCGGCCGCGCCACCAAGACCCGTTTGCCGAAAAGCGCTTGGCGATCGAACCAGCGAAGCTGAGGACGCAGACGCACCACCGCACCGACGATGACCAAAGCGGGCAGGCCCATCCCCGCAGCTTCGGCGCGTTCGGCGATGGTATCGAGGCGTCCCACCAGGGTGCGTTGCGCCGGCAGCGAGGCCCACTGCACCACCGCCACCGGCGTGTCGGCCGGCCGGCCATGGATTTGCAGGAGCTCCATCAAGCTACGCAGCTTCCGCATGCCCATGAAGATGACCAAGGTCTGCGTCGCGGTCGCGAGCCTGGCCCAATCGTGCTGCGAGCGATCTTTTTCTTCCGACTCCGTCGCCGTCAGGTAGGCGACACTCGAGGCCAGGTCGCGATGGGTGAGCGAGATGCCCGCATAGGCTGTCACCGCCGCCGGCGAAGGCACACCCGGCACGACCTCGAAGGGGACGCCATGCGCCGCGAGCCACTCCACCTCTTCGGAACCTCGGCCAAAAAGGTACGGATCCCCGCCTTTCAAACGGGCGACCACTCGACCTCGAGCACTGGCTTCGAGCATCGCCTCATTGATGCGCGCTTGGCGAATCGAGGGCTGACCGGAACGTTTGCCGACGAAGACCCGCTCGCAGTCCTCTTTGCAGTGCTCGAGGATCTCTGGGTGAACCAGCGCGTCGTAGAGCACCAGGTCCGCCTCCGCGAGTCGACGCCGCGCCCGCAAGGTCAGAAGCTCCGGATCCCCTGGACCGGCTCCGATCAGATAAACCTTGGCGTAAGCGCGTTGCACGAGGATCCGAGGGAGGGCTTCGAGGGCCGCAGTATGCCCGCTCAAGCGCTAGGACGCTCGTCGCTTTCGTCGTTCTCCTCGCCCTCCGGGGGGTCGGAACGCGAGGTCGAGTTCTTGGGTTGCACCCGCGCCTTGACCGAGGGCCGCAGGCTGGTGCCGGCTTCGTTGGGAATGAAGCGGATCTCCGTACGAATCTCGAAGGAGAGGCTGGTCAACAGCCGCCGCATCTCTCCGGAAAGGTCAGCGGCCTCGAGAAACTCGCGGATCTCCTTGGTCACGATGCGCAGCGCGCCGTTTTTCGTCTCGTCGATCTGCGAGAGCAGATAGTTGACGAGGTCTTTGGGCACGCGGACGTCGTCCACCACGCCGCGGATCGCCTTATCGGTGCGGTTCAGGGTTTCGAGACCGGCTTCCACGCCTTTTTCGACGGCCCGTTTCAGGGACTCGCGCAAGGCCTTTTCGAGCTTGCTTTTGTCGAATTTGCGCCGGCTCTGAGCGCTTTCCTGCCCCTCCTCCTCCTCACCAGGAGGCGTCGCATTCGGGTCGAAATGAGGATCCTCCATCGCCTTGTCCCTTCCCGAAAAGCGTGTATCTTACGCGCTTTGCGTGGTCAATCCCCCTCTTTTTACCGCTCCCTGATTTGTCGTGCGTCGAGTTCTTTTTCTTACCCCACCGCTGCAGCCGCCTTGGAACCACGCGAGCAAAAATCTCGCCGCCACCCTGGTCGACGCGTTGCAACATCACCGCCCCCTTCTGGCCTCGGCGGGGCGTCGCGAGAAGGATAGGGCGGAAGGCCGGGGGGAGAAGCGCGCACTCCCGGCACGTCTCGCCCCGAAGCGCGGTGCGCTTTTGCGCGCTTGGGGCCGTTCCTTACGCGAGGAGCGCTTCGACCTGGTGCACGCCTTCTTTACGCCTTCGAGCCACAATATGTGGCTGCCCTGGCTGGCCCGTGAGGCGAAAAAGACCCCCTTCGTGCTCACCGTCTGCAGCCCACCGCAGCTCCCGCGACGCGAGCTCAGCCTTCGGCTCTGGCGCAAGGTCGACCGTTTCGTCGTCCTCTCGCGTTCCACCCAGGATCTCCTGCGCGCGAGCGGCCTCGAGAGCGAGCGCGTGGTGCATATTCCCCCCGCGCTCTCGTTGCGCTCGCTTCCCGATTCGAGAACGGGCGCCGCTCTCCGTGCCGAACTCGGCTTCGCGGCCACCCCTCTGCTCGTCTACCCCGGGGACCTCGAGTACGGCGGCGGCGCCGAGCTCGCGATTCGGGCGCTGCGCGCTCTGGCGAGGAGCGAGGCTCAGCTCGTCATGCTCTGCCGCCAGAAGAGCGCCCGCGCGACCAAAGCGCAGGCCGAACTTGTGGCTTTGAGCGAGCGCCTAGGCCTGCGCGGGCGCGTGCATTGGTGGGGCGAGAGCGCGGCCCGTCTGCGGGTGCTCGCCTGCGCCGACCTGGTCCTCATGCCCAACCCGAGCTCCTTCGCCAAGATGGATTACCCCCTCGTCGTCCTCGAGGCGATGGCGATGGCGCGTCCGGTGCTCGTCGCGCAAAAGACTCCGGTGGCCGAGCTCGCCGAAGGGGGAGGGGTGCTCGCCGTCGATGCCCAAACTGACTCCCTCGCAGCGCAGGTCGAGCATCTGCTCGGGGACGAAGCGGCGCGCAGAGCGTTGGGGGAGCGTGCCCGGAAACAGGTGGCCCGCGATTTCGACCCCCTCGCCATCGCCCGCCGTTACGAAGAAGAGGTCTACCGTGCGCTCTACTGAGCATCTCGAAGGCATGCAGAGCAACCGCGATTACTACGATCGCATGAGCGTCTCCTACGAGTCCTCGCGGCAGGGGCGTTATCACGAATGGATCGACGATCGCCTCATCGATCTCTGCCTGCCTTGGGCCCGAGGCAAAGAGGTGCTCGAGGTCGGCGTCGGCACAGGCCGCATCCTCGGCAGGTTGCAGCCCAGCGCCGCCGACGTCCGCGGCGTCGATCTCTCGCGCGGCATGCTCGAATCGGCGGCGAGGACACGTCCGGCCCTCCGCGACAAGCTGATCGAAGCCGGCGCCGAAACGCTGCCCTTCGATGACGCTAGCTTCGACCTCGCCCTCAGCTTCAAAACTTTGCCCCATGTACGCGAACGCGGTCGCGCCCTCGAGGAGATTGCGCGCGTCCTGCGTCCCGGCGGTCGCGCCTTCGTCGAGTTCTACAACCGCTTGAGCCTTCGATATCTAGTCAAATACCTGCGCGGGCCGGCCTACGTCGCCCCCAACCAAAAAGAAGACCAGGTCTACCTGCGTTGGGATTGGCCTTGGCAGCTGCCTAAAGAGCTGCCGGCATCGCTGCGCGTCCGCGGAGCGCATGGCTTCCGCATCCTCACCTTGAGTGCCGGATGGCATGAGCCTGCGCTCATGGGAAAAGTCTTGCGCTGGGCCGAGGACGAAGCCGCGGCAAGCTTTCTGCGTCGCTGTGGCGGATTCTACGTTCTCGAGTTGGAAAAAACACGTTAGAATCAAAATAGATACGCCTTGCCACCCCCTTCTGCGGGGGTTATACAGATCCAAGATGAAAGACTGGTCAGCGGAGACCGACACCGAGCGCCTCCGCTACGAAATCGAAGGGGCGATTCGGGCGTCGCGCAGCGCCAAGAGCATCGAACCGATGCTCGAAAGGTTGCTCCAGCTCGCGTCGCCGGGAAGCGACAACGAACTTTTCGCCCGCCGTCATCTCTCCGAAATGCTGCTTTCGGAGCGCCCTTGGCAAGCGGCGCTCCATCTTCGCGTCATCGCTCGTTACGAGGCCAACGACGACGTGGTGCATGCCCTGACGGGCCTCTGCCATGCCCTCATGGGCAACTTCCGCACGGCGATCCGCGCCTACCGTAGGGCGCTCGCCATCGAGCCTTCGAACCCTTGGTACCATCACAACGTCGGGCATTTGATGGACGTCGCGCTCTCGCGGCCGGCCGAAGCCCTGCATCATCTGCGCTTGGCACACCGCTACGAGCCGGAAGAGCACGAGATCGCCGCCTCCTTGGCCCACTGCCTCGGTCAGCTCGAACGTTGGCAAGAAGCGGAAGAGCTCGCCACACGCGCAGCCTCTCTGGCACCGCGTAACAAAGATCATCGCCTCCTGCTCGAATGGCTACGTTCTCGTCAGCAGGACGCGCCCAAAGAGCGCGGAAACAAGCGCGGCAAGGCGGCAAAAAGCGCCGCCGAGCAGCGGAGGTCCGAGACCATCCTCGAACGGGGTGTGCTGCGGCAGCTCGACCGCAGCATGCGCGAAGCCGGCTTCAGCTCGGCGCAGCGCAAAAGCGCCAAAGCCCTGTGGATCGACTTCCACCGCATGACCAGCGTCCGCACCTCCAAACCCGAGGTCATCGCGGCCGCGGTCGAATACGCCTGCGCCTCGATCTGGGGTTTGTCGTCGTCGAGTCGCGCCTCGATCGCCAAACGCTATGGGGTGGGTCGAGCGGCATTGAGTCGACATTACTCCCGCATTCGCGATACCTTGGACTTGCAACCCGCCGATCCCCGCTATCCGCTGCGGAGTTCGAAAGGGCGTTAGGGCCTCATTTCGGGCGCTAGGCACTAGGCAGGAGTCCGGCTTTGAAGTACGATCTTTGCTCTCGGGCAGGTACTGCATGGATCGTATCACCATAGCGACGTCCATGGCGCGAGCGCTCATGGCGCTCGCGCGCTCCTCGGCGACGGGTTGTCTCTACGTGACCGGTCCCTACGCCCGGGCCGAGATCTATCTGGAGGGCGGCATGCCGCGAGCCGTCTCCCTCGACCCCAGCGACGAGGAACGTCTCGGCGACGTCTTGGCGAAAGAGGGCTGCCTCGACAGCGAAGCACACGAGCGCGCGCTCGGGCGGGGCCTGCCCACGGCGCCTATCGGCAACTGGCTGATCGCCAATGGCGCAGCGACGGCACCCGCGGTCGCCTATGCTCTGCGCTTGCAGCTGCGGCGACGTATCGTCCGCATCTTCCAGTGGCGCGAAGCCGTTCTCCACTTTGCCCCTGGCGCCGCGCCGCGGGAGCCGCTCAAGCTCAGCGAGCCGCTCTCGGTCAGCGAGCTCGTGCTCGGCGCGATGCGCGAAATCGTCGCCCAAGAACCGCTTTGGTGGTCGCGCAAGCGGGTGGGGGAAGGGCTTTTGGTGCTGACGCCCTTGGGCGAGGCCTTGGTCGAAGATGCCTCGCTTTGGCCCGAAGAAAGCGCTGTCGTCTTTTTGTTGCGTCAAGGCATGCCGGTCGAAGGCGTCCTCGAAGCCTTGCAAGAAGCCTCGCGCGCCGTCCGTGCGCTGGTCACCTTCAAACTGCTGCAGGCGGTCGCACCGCCGAGCACCTCGGCCTGTTCCTACAGTCTGCTTTTGCGCAAGCTGCACCAGGTTCGGCGCTCGGTCACCGCCGATGTCCTCCTCGATTTGCCCGCCGGCTCCGATCCGGCGGCTGCGCGCAAGGCCCTGAGGCGACTGGCCAAATCGCTGCATCCTGACCGTTTTGGCGAGGCGGCGCCCCCCGGGGTGAGCCGCAGCTCCGGCGAGGTCATGAGCGCGCTTTTGCAAGCCGAACGTGAGCTGAGCCGGCGTTCCGCCTCTTAATACGTCGTCACAATCGAATGATTGCGAGTGCGCCCGCAGCGGTCCCCCAAGGACGGGCTAAGGCCCTTCCCTGGGGCGGAGTGAAGACATAAACCGCAATCATTCGGTTGTGACGACGTATTAGGCCTAGGGCAGGCTCGAGCGCGCGCGGAACCACACAGTCGTCCTAGGTCTGCTGGTCAGGCAGAACCGTGCTAAGCCCCGGCGGACCATGCGTCTGCTAGGACGACCGCTGCGGGACATCCGTTTTTGGAAGAGCTGGGCTCGAGTGCGCTGGCCTGCGCTGGCCTTCCTCGCTTTCCTGGTCGTGCTGGCGCTCTGGATCCGCTCCGGCGATACGGGCCGCGGGGAAAACTTCGAGGCGGCGCTCGCTTCCGCGTTGGCCAAGCGCAACTTGGAACTCGCGCCCGGCGAAAAAGTGCTCGCGATCGACGAGCATCGCTCCTTTTTCGCTGCCGAGAGCTTCGTCTTTCTCGCGCATCGTCCCGAGGAAAACGACGACCTTTACTACGCCGAACTCCGCCGTAGAGGGGAGGGGCGCTGGCTCTACCTCGAACGCCTGGTCAATCTGACCCGCACCTCGAGCGCCGAAGAGAGCAAGCTGGTGGGCCTGGGCAGCTCGATCGCTTTTGGAGTGCGCGTCGCGGAAGGGTTTTCGGGCATCCATTTGATCGATTTTCGCGGCGAGCCCGCGGCGCTGACCCGCGATTGGCCTTGGCGTGCCCGCTTGCAAAACTGGATCAGCAACCGGCAGCAGAACGGCCGAGGCCAAGGCGTGCACCGCGTGCGTTTGCTCCTCGAGCGACCGAGTCCCGTCCTCGAGCTCAGCATCCAAGACGAGACCCTGCAGGTCCAGCTCGAGCGGGAGACGCTCCTCGGCCATCGCCACGAGGACGGCTTCCGCTTCGCCGCGAGCGAACACGTGCGCGCCGAGGAGGAGAGCAAAGCGCTGCCCGGGACGATCACCTGGCTCGTCGATACGGTGCGTGCGCTCGACTTCGTCGGCCCCGAGCCCATCGAATGGCTAGAGCATCGGGTCTTCGGCATCAAGGACTGGGCGGAGCGCAGCTACTACGCCCTGCTGCCGACCAAAGACCGCGGTGAGACCGCGCGCGAGTTGGTTGGCCGAAGTTCGCAAAAGGCGGAAGGCAAGGGCAGTGAGCGCCGCATCGACGGATGGCCTCCGAAAGCGCCGAAGCCTCTGATGAGCCCGGCAATCGCGGGCGAAGGGCAGTGGGTCGCCGTGGACGACGAGGCCTTCGTGCGGCGCCAACCCGGTGCGCCTCCCGCCTTCTACCAGAGCTTTTTGCGCACCGATCCAGAGCGTAAGTTTACTCGCGTCTTCTACACGGCTTGGGACGCCCGCCAGATTCAGCTCCATATGATGCCCGGCACCTTGGAGCCGGAGAGCGCGACCGGAGAGACGGGTCGCGGCATGGTCCCTCGGGATCCCGAGGTGCTCAGCAGGCTGGTCGGCGCCTTCAACGGCGGCTTCCAGGCCCTGCACGGCGAATTCGGCATGATGGCCGATGGCCGCGTGTATTTGCCGCCCAAACCCTGGGCGGCGACGGTCGCCCTCTACCGCGACGGCCGCGTCGCTTTGGGCTCCTGGCTGGGCGCACCCGAAGGGGTCAAAGCCTACGACGTCAACTGGGCGCTCGCCCAGATCCCCAAAGGGATGGTTTCCTACCGCCAGAACCTGACCAGCGTGGTCGAAGACGGCAAGTTCAACCCCTGGGAGCGATGGTGGTGGGGAGCTGCACCCGTGCACGCAGAGGAGCAGACTTACATCGATCGTTCCGGCCTGTGCATGAATGAGCGCGGCAACTTCTTTTACCTCTGGGGCCGTTCTCTGGGCGCTGAAGCCCTCGGGAGGGCGATGCTCGCAGCGGGTTGCGTACGCGGTCTCCACCTCGATATGAACATCAAGCACACCGGCTTCGAGTTCTATCATATCCGTCCCAATGACCGTCCTCTGCCGGCTCTGGGAAGGCGACTCAAAGACGACGAGTTCGAGGGAGCGGTTCCCGGTGCAGCTCAGTTCGTCGTCCGCGCCAAGAAAGCGGTCTCGAGCATGCAGCCCATGCGTTTCCCGCGTTATATCGCTCGCGATCCGCGCGATTTCTTTTACCTCCTGCTCAAGCCCATTCTCCCAGGTGCCCCTTTGCCCGCACTGGCCGGGGATGCCGCGAAAGAAAGCCACTTCCATTCAAGCGATCAAGCTCGCTCACACTGGCCACCGCCTTTGAGCGTGGCCTTCGTCGGTCAGGCGCCAAAAGCCGGCTCCTTCGTGTTGCGCATCGACCCTGCGCAAGTCTGGCCGCAGAACCTGATCGAAGACGAAGAGGAGGGCGCCTTGGGCGGCGAGGCGGAAGCCATCCTCTGCTTTCCCGGTGAGAGCGCGGAGGCCTCGCGCACGAAGGCCAACGCCCTGGCGCTCTTCGCCGAGCGCCGGGAAGTGGGCTGGCATCTGGCGATCGGCAAACCTCCCGCCAATGCCCGCGTCCTCCTCTGGGGCGAAGCGCCCGGCACGGCGGGTGGTGGACGGCGCGCACTCGGCATCGATCGCGAGGGCAGGCTGACCTATATCGAAGGACAAGCTCAGGATCCCCACCGCATCGACGAGCGCATTCGGCAGGCCGACTTGCCTCAAGTGCTGCTCCTCCAAGGCGGACAGGAGGTCCTCGTTCGCCGCAGCGGAAGCCAAACCTGGACGACGATCGCGGGCGAAGTCTCGACCGAGGGCTGTCGCGCGGCGCCGACCTTCTCGCTGCTCGGGGGGCGACGCGCCGAAATCCTTTTCCCCGACAACCCTCCGCGTCCCTATTCGGTATGGGCACGTTTGCAGGATACGCGTGTACGATACGTGCGCAAAGGACCTCCCCGCTTTACTCGGGTCAAAGCACCCCCTCCTCCCTGAGCTTCCTCGCTAAGCTCTGGCAAATGCAGGAAAAGTCCACTATGAGGGCAACGTGGCTTGGAATATGCACTCCTAGCGACGAAGAAAGTTGAAGCGGGGTATGGAGGCCTGAGCCCGAAAGGTCGATCCACATGCGCAGCACCCTGGGGCTCCGGAAGCAGAGGAAGGCAGTCTAGTGGCGAATCCCATCCGGTTTGGAAACTACTTGTTGCTTCGCCCCATCAACGTGGGCGGAATGGCGGAAGTCTTCAAAGCGAAGACCTTTGGGGTCGAGGGCTTCGAGCGCCTCGTCGCGGTCAAACGCATTTTGCCCAGCATCGCCAAGGACACCGAGTTCGTCTCGATGTTCATCGACGAAGCCAAGATCGCCGTTCAACTCAACCACGCCAATATCGCCCAGGTCTTCGAGCTGGGACGGGCCAAAGGCAGCTACTTCATCGCCATGGAGTACGTCGCCGGCAAAGACGTACGCGCCATCTTCGACCGCCTGGGAGAACAGGGCGAGAAGCTGCCCATCGGCTTGGCCTGCGAGATCATCATGAAGGTCTGCGAAGGCCTCGATTACGCCCATCGCAAACGCGGCGGCGACGGCGCCGAGCTCAACCTCGTCCACCGCGATGTGTCGCCGCAGAACATCCTCATCTCCTTCGATGGCGAGGTGAAGATCATCGATTTCGGCATCGCCAAGGTTTTTGGTCGCGCCAGCAAAACGCAATCGGGCATCCTGAAGGGCAAGTTTGGCTATATGTCGCCCGAGCAGGTCCGCGGCCTGCCTCTGGACCGCCGAAGCGATATTTTCACGGTCGGCATCTGCTTCTACGAGCTGCTCACCGGCCGCCGGCTCTTTCTCGGCCAGAGCGATTTCTCCACTCTGGAAAAGGTACGCAACGTCGAGGTCGTGCCGCCCTCGGTGCATCTGCCGCATATCGATCGCGAGCTCGAAGAGATCGTGCTCAAGGCCCTCGCACGAGATGTGGAGGAGCGTTTCGCGACCGCGATGGATCTGCACCATGCGATTCAAGAGTATGCCTTCCGTAGCGGTCACGCGGTTACGCGCCAGGCCCTGAGCGACTTCATGCATCGGCTCTTCCCGGCCGAACTGGCCAAGGAAAGCGAAGATGCTTTCGAGGTCAGCGGGCTCGAAGAGCTGGACTCCTCCTTTCTCGAAGAGACCCCGGTGGAACTTCCCGCACCTCGTCCCGAGGGCATCGAACGCGTGGTCGAGGAGCGGCCTGCTCCGCCCGCGCAGCATTTGACCCCGCCGCGCATCGACGCGGCTCCGCCTGCAAGGGCGCTCACTCCTTCACCTTGGGGCAACCCTTCAGCCCCCGCCGCAGGCGCTCAGCCTCCCGAAGGAGGTTGGTGGCGTTCACCCGCTGCGGGCGCGCTGCTCCCGCAGCGGCCGACCCTGCGCAACCCAGCGCAAGGAGCGCCTCTGGGCGCCCGTCCGCCCCTCGCATTAGGGGGGGGCGGCATGGGCACGTCGGCGGCACGCGCCTATTCCACTTGGGAAGAAGAGGACGCGACCACACATATTTACGACCGGGCCGACTCAGGATTGCACGCATGGCCCGCTCCGCAGTCCGACGCCTTCCGCTACCCGCATCTGCCTTCCCCGACCCCGCCCCGCGCTCATGATCTCCGCGACGAAGGCTTCCACCCTCAGAGCTTTACCGGCTTCGCAGGCCCTCCTCAAAAAGAAGTAGAGCCTTACCTCTCCGAACCTTTTTTGCCGACGACGGAATGGGGGAAGGGGTCGGATTTCGCCCTGCCACCTTTGCCGCCCCCCTCGGCAACTCCCTCGCCTTATTCCCACTCGGCTCCAGACGCCTTCCTCTTCGACTCTCCGGAAGCGGCGCGTCGGCACGATTTTCGTCCTCCAGCGACGCCCTCTCCTTGGCAGACGCCGGGTGCCGAACTCTCGAGCCGCAGCATGCAACGCGGCCTGCCTTCCCCTTTCGACGCCCCGGCTCCCCAAGAGAAGCAGCCCTCGATTCGCCCTTCGGTCACCACCGAGGCGACGACGCGCACCGGGAGGCCCTACGAACGTTTGCGGCCGCCTCGTTGGATGTGGATCGCAGGCTTTGCGACCCTCTCCTTGATGATCGGACTCTTCGCTTGGCTCGCATTCCCCTCCAAAGAGAGCGGCACGATTCATCTGGTCACGATACCCGAGGATCCGCAGGTCACCCTCGACGGCGTGCCCGTGGCGGCGGCGACCAGCCCCTTCGTCCTCAATCAGATCGAGGGTGGCCTCGTTCACATCCTGCAGGTATCCAAGCCGGGCTACCGCAAATGGAGCATGCAGATTCAGCTGCAACCTGGGCAAACCTTGACCCTGCCAATCGTTCGTCTGAAGCCGGACGGCGCCGAAGGCGAAAAGGGAGCGGAGACGACGGGGGCGAACGCTTCTCTGATCGTCACCACCGAGCCTACGGGCGCCAAGGTTTATATCGATGGCGAGCTTCAAAATCAGCGCACCCCGGCGCGTTTTGCGTCGCTGCGGGCCGGCACGCACTCGCTCCGCGTCGAGGCCGGAGGGGAATATCAGCCCTGGCAGGGTACGGTCGAACTCAAGGCGGGGCAGAACCTCGACCTGGCCAAAATCACTCTGCCCAAACGCGTCCTCTGGCTACAGGTCCAGTCGAATCCCTCCGAGGCTGAGGTCTTCCTCGTCAAGGGCATCGAGCGTCGCTCTCTCGGTCTCACGCCTCTGAAAACCGAGCTCACCTTAGGCGAAGGCGCATGGAGCTTGGAGCTGCGTAAGAAGGGCTTCGAGACGCTGCAACAAGCGCTGCAGCTGCACGAAGGAGAAAAAGAAAAGCTGCTCGACCTCGAGCTTCATCGGAGTCGTGGAGGCCGCAGCGCCGCGCCTGCGCCCCGAGCCGTCGCTGCCGCTCCAGCGCCGCGGGCGAAATCAAGCTCTGCCCAGGACGACGAAGAGTCGGAGGGCAACGGTAGCCACGGAACGCTGCGCATCAACAGCAAACCTTGGTCGGAGGTTTACGTCGATGGCGCGAAGATCGGCAACACGCCGCAGCTCAACATCCCGCTGGCTCCGGGCAGCCACGAGGTCAAACTCGTCAACGGCGAGTTCAATCTCAGTCGCTCCTTCAAGGTCAAGATTGCCGCGGGCAAGGTGACGACCAAGATCGTCGATCGCGCCTCGGAGAACGAATAGTCTCCGGGTTCATTCATTGCGGTCGCGGACGTAAAGCACACCCGTCGCTTGCAGCTCACCTTTGCCGCGGTCTTCGAGGTGACGCTCATAGCGCGAGAAGTTCCCGTCGCCATCGAGATCGGCTTCGGCGCGCAGCACGACCTTGAGAGGCGACGAGGCGCTGCCTCGCAAGTTGCAACCGAAGGTCGAAGGGAAAAAGCTGTAGCGAAAACGCGATGCGTTTTTGGGCGAGTAGTTCAGCGCCTGCCAGGTCGTATGGCCGGGAACGAAGGGGCTACGCAGGTCGACTGGGGTCGGTTCGCGCGAGACCAGCTCCGGACTCGGGCCGGCAGGTGGCGGCAAACATCGACGGAGGATGCGGCCCTCGCTGCCGCGGTGTTGCTCGCGATAATAAGCTTGGGTGCGCTCGCTCAGGCGTTCGAGCTCCTGAGAGGCCTCTTTGGTTTTGTGCAGGCGCAGCTGACGCAAAAACGAGGGCAGGAAAATCGCCAAAAGCGAGCCCACGACGCAGAGGAGGAGTGCGACCTCGAAAAAGGTGAACCCCTCTTGGTGTCTCCGCATGGCCCGGGCCTCAGGCGAAGCCCGTGCGCTTGCCCGCCCCCGAAGCGGGTTTGCTGCTCAGCGCGAAGACCTTGTCGAGCAGAACGGCGGTCTTCACCTTGCCATCACGGCTAACGACGAAAAGGCATTCTTCTTCTAAACTGAGGGCAGCGATCGAAGAAACCTCCCAGATACGAGAGGAGGAGTCGAGGTGTAGAGTGAGTTCGACCTCGGCCGAAACCTCGTAACGCCCTCCCGCGCCTTGTACGGCGTCCAGGTGCTTCAACATTTTTTCAAGGGTAGCGCGATCCATGCGCCGAGCGTGCACAGCGCGCCTCCTCCCGTCAAGCTTCAAGCAGCTTCCTCCACCGGAGAACCCATGAGCGACGAACTTCGAATCGAGCGCCGAGACGACGGATGGATCCTCTGGACCCTGCAGCGTCCAGAACGCAAAAACGCGCTCTCGCGCGCCTTGGTCGACGAGATGCACCACGCGCTCAACGATCTGAAAGACGATTCCAGCGCGCGGGTGCTCGTTCTCCACGGGGCTGGCGGAAGCTTCTGTGCGGGCGCCGATCTCAAGGAGCGAGCCGCCATGTCGAGCCGAGAGGTGGTCGACTTCCTCGACCGCTTGGGCGCCTGTCTCGATGCCCTCGACCGCCTGCCTTTGCCCACCATCGCGGCCCTCGAAGGCCATGTGCTGGGCGGCGGCCTCGAGCTGGCGCTGGCCTGCGACTTTCGCATCGCCGCTCCCGGAACGCGTCTCGGCCTGCCGGAGGTCTCGCTCGGAATCCTTCCCGGCGCCGGGGGGACGCAGCGCCTCAGCCGGATTATCGGCGAAAGCTGGGCCAAAGAATGGATCCTCCTCGCGAAGGTCGTCGACGTTGTCGAAGCGAGCGAGCGGGGTCTGCTGCACCGCGTCGCGCCTTCGGCAGAGGGCCTGCTCGCCGAGGTCGAGCGCTTCGCTCAGCCCCTGCTCCAGGGCGCCGCGCTAGCGCAGCGAGAGGCGCTGCAAGCCATCGATGCGGCTGCAGGACCGCTCGAACAAGGGCTACGACAAGAGCGCGAAGCCTATCTCCGCCTCCTCGGCAGCGCCGACCGCCTGGAGGCTTTGGCCGCCTTCGCCGAGAAGCGGGCGCCACGTTTTCGCGGGCGCTGAGCCAGGAGCCATCGGCGAAGTGGAAGTTCTCGACATTATGCGCTAGAGCGCGTGCGCTTTGCCTTCTCTTCCTCCGACTTCCTCGCTCCCTGCGGCCACCGACACCCCGACACCGCGTCCCCCGAGTCGCTGGCTGGCGCTCGATTTCCTGCGCGTGGTGGCGGTCACCCTGATGGTGGAAGGCCACGCCTTCACCGCCCTGCTCGGAATGCCCCTGCGGACCGCCGCCTGGTTCCAGCGTCATACTTACGTCCACGGCTTCACCGCGCCGATGTTTTTCTTCTCTTCGGGCCTGGCCTTCGGGGTGGCGACCTTTCGGAAATGGCATGCCCATCTCGTCTGGGGCACGGCGGTCAAGACCCGTTTCGCGCGTTACGCCTGGCTGCTCTTCATCGGCTACCTGCTGCATTTGCCGGGCTTGAGTCTGCCGCGCCTCTGGCGCTCACATTCGGAAGCGGCCTGGTTCGAGTTCACGCGCGTCGACGCGCTGCACCACATTGCCGTGGTGCTGGCCTTTCTCCAGCTCCTGGTGGCGCTTACGCGAAAAAAAGCGATTTTCGTCACTCTGGTGGCAATTTTCGGCGCGCTCTCCGTCTTTTCGGGTCCCTGGGCGTGGCGGCAACCCTTCAACCCGGACTTGCCGCTCTGGCTTTCGGCCTACCTAAACGTTCATACGGGGTCGATTTTTCCGATCGTTCCCTGGTCGGGTTTCATCTTTGTAGGGGTGCTCATCGCACGATGGATTTGTCATGGCCCCGACTCGACGCCCGACGCCCGACGTGGCGCGTGGCTGCTTCTGCCGGCGGTGGCGGCGCTCGTATTTACCCACTTCGTCGGTCAGCGAGGCTACGAGCTCTTTGGTCCCCATGATTTCTGGAAAACCAGCCCGATCTTTTTTCTTACTCGCGTCGCATACGTTCAGGGCCTGCTCTCGTTGTTGTGCCTCGCCGATCTTCGCAGCGCGAGGGCCGAGCGCTCGCCGGCAGAGCAGGGCAGGTCTCCAAAAGGCCGCCTCGCGGAACGATTTGCGCTCGGTCTGCGTGTCATCGGTCAGCAGACGCTGGTGATCTACATCGTGCACCTGCTTCTGCTCTACGGATTTCCCGCCTTCTCGGGCTTCAATGTGCGCTGGGGCCGCTCGCTTTCGCTGGGCGCGAGCATCTTGGCCTTCCTGGTCTTGATGGCCGCCTCCGTGGCCGTAGCTTTCGGCTGGAACCGCCTCAAAACCGGCAATTATCCCTC
>ERZ1066121.739-NODE-739-length-27853-cov-7.159364_pt1 | contig 27853 bp, 26 predicted proteins | sample MGYA00382768_ERZ1066121 | MGnify/ENA primary metagenome ERZ1066121 (study PRJEB33369, sample SAMEA5778351) | biofilm metagenome | biome: Industrial cooling water; feature: Water cooling tower basin; material: Biofilm | place: United Arab Emirates | collected...
GAACGGGGGGCGGGACGTGGAGCCTCGGCCTTCGGCTCGGGCGTGGGCGCGGCGGCGACCGGGGTGGCGGGCAGAACCTCGTCCTTGCCCTCGCGCACGGGGGACGGCCGTGCCTGCAGGCCCAGCCGGTGCGCCTTGCCGATCACCGCGTTGCGACTGACGCCGCCCATCTCGTCCGCGATCTGGCTGGCGGTCATGCCCTTTTCCCACATCGATTTCAGCTGCTCGATGCGTTCGTCAGTCCAGCTCATCTCTATCCCTAGTCAATCGCCCTCGCCTTGCGGGGCGGGCGGCCTGCCGATAGGCGACATGCCCATGGCCGACCAGTCCCAATCCGGAGTTCGCCTCGCCCCCGGCGTCGCGTCGATCACGCGCGTCAACTGGCCGGGCTTACGCGCACTCTATGTGAAGGAGGTGCGCCGCTTCTTCAAGGTCCAACTCCAGACGATCTGGGCGCCGGCGATCACGACCATGTTGTTCCTGGTGATCTTCACGGTCGCTCTCGGCGGATCGGGTCGGACCGTGCTCGGGCATCCGTTCGCCGACTTCATCGCGCCCGGGCTGATCGTGATGGGCATGCTCCAGAACAGCTTTGCGAACTCGAGCTTCTCGCTGCTCGTCGGCAAGATCCAGGGCACGATCGTCGACTACCTGATGCCGCCGCTCAGCCATGGCGAGCTTTTGGCGGCCCTGGCGGGTGCATCCGTCACCCGGGCGGTGCTCGTCGGCCTCGCTGTCTGGCTCGCGATGCAGCTGTGGCCGGGCGTCCACGTCATGCCGCGCCACCCCTGGGCGGTGCTGTGGTTCGGGCTGATGGGATCGCTCTTCCTCGCCTTCCTCGGCGTGATGACCTCCGTCTGGGCCGAAAAGTTCGATCATGCCGCGGCGGTCACCAACTTCGTGGTGGCCCCGCTGTCGCTTCTCTCGGGCACCTTCTACTCGGTCGAGCAGCTCTCGCCCGTGTTCCGGGCGGTCAGCCACGCCAACCCGTTCTTCTACATCATCTCGGGCTTCAGATACGGCTTCCTGGGCGATGCCGACACGTCCGTCACCGTCGGCGCGGTCGTGGTGCTGGTCATCAACCTGCTGTTCGGGGCATCCTGCTACGCGCTCCTGCGCTCAGGCTGGAAGATCCGCGCATAGGGCAGGTCTTCCGGCGCCTCGCGACGCTGAACCACCGCTAACCGAGCCATTCAGCATGCCGGCATCGCCGCTCCACTAGAGAGGGGCCACGACCAGAAGGAGTGAGTGGCATGAGGAAGATCATCGCAGGCCTGGTGCTGGCGGCATCGGCTATCGCCGCGGCTGTGCCGGCGTCGGCTCAGTTCCGCGACGGCGGCTACGGCTATGACGCGCGCTACGACAGGGGTCGCTACGGCTATGACGCACGGTTTCGGCGCGACGAACAGCTCGCCCGCGATCTTGATCGGATCGCGTTCCAGATCGGCCGGGGTCAGCAGACAGGGCATCTGACCCCGCGCGAGGCCGACCGGCTGCGGCGCGAGCATGCCCGGCTGTGGCGGGTCGCCCAGCGCTATCAGGCGACGGGCGGGCTCGACGGGCGCGAGGCGCAGGAGCTGCGCTTCCGTGTGGCCGACTTGCGCCAGCAGCTGCGCTTCGAGCGTCGCGACGACGATCGCCGCCGCTACTGGCGGTAAGGCTGCCAAAGGGGAGGGCGGGGTTGTTTCAGCCCCGCCCTCCCCGTATAGACGAGGCGTCCGGGCGGCCTTGTGGTCGCCTTTTTGCATTCGGTCGCCCGAGGAGCCGCCCCATGCCGATCACGCCGCTGATGCCCGTCTATCCGCGCTGCGGGGTGCGGCCGGTGCGCGGCGAGGGCGTGTACCTGTTTGGGGAGCGCGGCGAGCGCTATCTCGACTTTGCGAGCGGCATTGCGGTCAACCTGCTCGGCCACGGCCATCCGCACCTGACCAAGGCAATCGCCGAGCAGGCGGCGACGCTGATGCACGTGTCGAATCTTTACGGCTCCCCGCAGGGCGAGGCGCTCGCGCAGCGTCTGGTCGACAACAGCTTCGCCGACACTGTGTTCTTCACTAACTCGGGTGCCGAGGCGGTCGAGTGCGCGATCAAGACCGCGCGGCGCTTCCACTCGTCGGTCGGCGACGCGCACAAGCACACGCTGATCACGTTCAAGAACGCCTTTCACGGCCGCACCATCGGCACCATCAGCGCGACCGACCAGGAGAAGCTCCGCTCGGGGTTCGAGCCCCTGTTGCCCGGCTTCAAGGTGGTCGCGTTCGACGATCTGGACGCGGCGGAAGCAGCGGTCGACGACAGCACCGCCGGCTTCCTTGTCGAGCCGGTGCAGGGCGAGGGCGGCATCCGCCCGGCCTCGCAGGCTTTCATGACCGGCCTGCGCCGCATCTGCGACGAGCGCGGGCTGATGCTCGTCCTGGACGAGGTGCAGTGCGGCGTCGCGCGCACAGGCACGCTCTGGGCGCACGAGCAATACGGCATCACCCCCGACATCCTCGCCTCGGCCAAGGGGATCGGCGGCGGCTTCCCGATGGGCGCGTGCCTCGCGACCGAGCATGCGGCGCGCGGCATGGTGATCGGCACCCATGGCTCCACCTATGGCGGCAATCCGCTCGCCATGGCGGCGGGGCAGGCGGTGCTCGATGTGGTGCTCGAACCCGGCTTCCTCGACCATGTGCGTGCGATGGGCGGCCGGCTGCGCCAGGCGCTCGAGCAGATGATCCCCAACCATGACCATCTGTTCGAAGGCGTGCGCGGCCTGGGGCTGATGCTCGGCGTCAAGCTCAAGCAGGACAGCCGTGCCTTCGTGGCGCATCTGCGCGACACTCATGGCCTGCTGACGGTCGCGGCGGGCGACAACGTCGTCCGCATCCTGCCGCCGCTGACGATCGATGAAAGCCACATCGCCGAATGCGTCGAAAAGCTGAGTGCCGGCGCGCGCGACTATGCGCCGGCGCAAGCGGCTTAGTCCTGTTGAACGGGATAACCGGTTTGGGCTGAGCTTGTCGAAGCCTTCCCTTTCTTTTGCTTCTGCGCCGAAGAAGGAAGGCCTTCGACAAGCTCAGGCCGAACCGCGAGGGGATCAGCTCTGTGCTCGCTCGTAACTTCCTCGATCTCTCCTGCGCGGGCGCGAACGGCGTAGCCGCGATCCTCGCCGAAGCGCTCGACCGCAAGCGCGCGCGCGCCGGCTGGCCTAAGGGCAGGCCGGACGCCGACCGCCCGCTCGAGGGGCGCGTGCTCGCGATGATCTTCGAGAAGAGCTCGACCCGCACCCGCGTGTCGTTCGACATGGCGGTGCGTCAGCTCGGCGGGTCGGCGATCGTGATGGACGCCGGGAGCATGCAGCTGGGGCGGGGCGAGAGCATCGCCGACACGGCGCGGGTGCTCAGCCGCTATGTCGATGCGATCATGCTGCGCACCGACGATCCCGCCAAGCTGGAAGAGCTTGCCGCCCACGCCTCCGTCCCCGTCATCAACGGCCTCACCGACCGCTCTCACCCCTGCCAGATCGTAGCCGACCTCCTAACCGCGCTCGAGCGCGGCGTGCAGCTGCCGGGCTCCAAATGGGCATGGCTGGGCGACGGCAACAATGTGCTGCACTCGATCGTGGAGGCGGCGGGGCTGTTCGGCTTCTCGGTCGCGATCGGCACCCCCGAGGGCTATGATCCGGACGAGAGCGTCGTGGCCGACGCGAATGCGCGGCTCGGCAACAGCAATGCGCGCGTGACGATCGAGCGCGATCCCGCGCGCGCCGTCGCCGATGCCGACGTCGTCGTCACCGACACCTGGGTATCGATGGGGCAGGCGGACTCGGCGACCAAGATCGCCGCCATGACGCCCTATCAGGTCAACGCCGCGCTGATGGGCCGCGCCAAGCCCGCCGCGACCTTCCTCCACTGCCTTCCCGCGCACCGGGGCGAGGAAGCGACCGACGACATCCTTGATGGAAATCAGTCCGCCATCTGGGATGAGGCGGAAAACCGCCTACATGCGCAGAAAGCGATCCTGCTTTGGTGCTTTGGACTGATCGATGGACAACCGGACTGAGCTGGACCGGACCTTAGGCTTCGCCGTCCTTCAACATCATGCGCGCGGACGCCTGGCGCGGCTCGGGCCCGTGCTCGACACCATCCTGTCGGCGCACGCCTACCCGCCCGTCGTGGAGCGGCTGCTTGCGGAAGCGCTCGTGCTCACCGCGCTGCTCGGCGCGACCCTCAAGGACGAAGCGGGGCAGATGACGCTGCAGGCGCAGACGCAGGGCGGGCCCATCGACCTGCTCGTCTGCGACTACAAGAACGGCGCGCTGCGCGGCTATGTGCAGTTCGACGCCGACCTGCTTGCCGAGACGCCCGCCGATCCGACCCTGTTCGCGCTGTTCGGCACCGGCTACCTCGCCATTACCTTCGACCAGGCGCTGACCGGCGAGCGTTACCAGGGCATCGTCCCGCTTGAGGGTGCGTCGCTCGCCGATGCCGCGCAGACCTATTTCGCGCAGAGCGAGCAGATCCCGAGCCTCGTGCGCCTTTCGTTCGGCCGCGATGCGGACGGGCGCGCGGTCGCAGGCGGCATCCTGCTCCAGCATCTCCCCGAGGGCGAGGAAGGGCGCGAACGGCTGCACACGCGCCTCGATCACCCGGAGTGGACGCATGTGGAGACGCTCGGCCGCACTGTGCGCGATGCGGAGCTGACCGACCCGGCGCTGCCGATGGAAACGCTCGTGTGGCGGCTGTTCCATGACGAGGGCGATGTGCGCGTGCTCGGCGGCGCAACGCTTGCCCGCGGATGCCGCTGCAACCGGGAGCACATCCTGTCGGTGCTTGCTCGCTTCCCGGCCGACGAGCGGGCGGAAATGGCGGACGGAACGGGCCTGATCACGGTGGATTGCGCCTTCTGCTCGGTCTCTCACGCGATCCGGGCGGAGGAGCTCGACGCGGCGGTTGACTAGCAGGCGCGGCTCACGGACAGTGCGGCCTCGCCTGCCGGGGGGCAGGGTCGGGGGTTACGTATGCACAAGCTTGCCGGGTTGGCCGTCGTGATCGGTGCGTCGGGCGTCGCGGTCGCCGCCACGGGCGGGATCCTCGTCTCGTCGGTCGTGCAGCCGGGCCTGTGGCAGCTGCGATCCTTGAACGGAGGCGGCCCGCCGCTCAGCCTTTGCCTGCGCACTGCCGAGGACGTCGTGCAGCTGCGCCATCCCGGCCGCACCTGTTCGCGGTTCGTCGTCACCAACGCGGCCGAGTCCGCCACCATCCATTACAGCTGCGGTGCCGCCGGCTATGGCGAGACCGCCATTACGGCGGAAACCGGACAGCTCATCAACGTCCGTTCGCAGGGGCTGGTCGGCCAGTCGCCCTTCGAAGTGGCGTACGAAGGCCGCCGCGTCGGCGCCTGTGCGGTTCCCCGCCGCCGCCGTTAAGCTTGGGTTTACGTGATCTGGGTTAACGGAAGGGCGTGTCGTTCGGCACGCTTTCCTCCCTGAAGGCCGAAAGGCCAACTGGGCCGCCTGTTATCAGGCGGCCCATTTTTTGTCCTCAGAATGATGTGCGAACCGTGACCCGGATGTCGCGCCCGGCAAGCGGGGCGAAGTCCTTCAGGAAGCTTGCGTGGCGGCGGGCATCCACGTCCAGGATGTTGTTGGCCTGAACCAGCAGCTCGGGCTTGTTCGGGCCGGTGCCGAACGGTCGCAGCCCAACCGTCGCGTTGAGCAGGGTGAAGCTGCCCGTCTCGGTCTCGAACGCGGCGACCCGGTCCTGCCGGAAGCTGTGCTCGACCTCCAGCCGGCCCGTGAAGCGGTTGGCGGTGGCGCTCACGCCACCAAGCAGCCGCAGCGGCGGGATGCGCGGCACGGGGCCGATGCCCGGCAGCGACGCACGGACATAGTCGGCCACGCCGTCCACGCCGAAGCGCACGCCGTTGACAGTCGCCAGCGTCGCCGCGGCCTGTGCCTCGATACCGTAAAAGCGCGCACGGTTCTGGCGATACTGGAAGACGGGCAGATCGTCCTCCACCTCGCCGGTCGCATCCTCGTAGATGAAGTTGCTGAAGCGGTTGTAATAGGCCGACAGCTCGAAGCTGAAGCCCGCGGTGTTCGCGCGCAGCACCGCCTCGGCGCCCAGGTTCCGCTCCTTGCGCAGCGTGGGATCGCCGATCTCGAAGGCCTGGGTGCCGGCATGCGGGCCGTTCGAGAACAGCTCCTCGGCCGAGGGCGCGCGTTCGGTGCGCGACACGTTGACGCCCAGCCGCACGCCCGGCGTCAGTTCCAGGCTCGCGCCGGCCGATCCGGACAGCGCGTTGAAGCTGCGCGACAGCCCCACGGTCGGCGCGTTGACGTCGGTCGTCTCGTAGCGCCCGCCGAACTCGACCTGCAGCGGCCCGAAGGCGAGCTGCTGCAGCGTAAACACGCCGAACTGCTCGGTGTCGTTCTTGGGCAGAAACGCTTCTTCGCCGATCGCATTAAAGTCGCGGATGAAGACTTGACCGCCGATCGCACCCTTCCAGCCGCCGCGATCCGCCTGGACGAGCTCAATGCGGCCCTCCAGCGCCTCGTTCAGGAAGGTCGAGCCGACCTCGCCGTCGGGCTCCAGCTCGTTGTGCTTGTAGTCGGCAAAGCCGAACCGGCCGCGCGCCAGCTCGAAAAAGCCGTCGCCCAGCTTGATCTCGGCGCGCGCGTCGAGCCGCAGCTGCTTGGCGTCGATCGTCGGGGCCTCGCCTTCGCCCGTCTCCAGATCGAAGCGGGGCGGGATGCCGAACTTGTTGTCGTAACGCGTGACGGAGAAGCCAAGGCTGCTGCCGTCGTCGGTGATGACCGACAGCCCTCCCGCAACGTCCCAGGTGCGCGCGGCCGAATTGGGCAGCCGGCCGCGCAGGTTCGCGAGCGCTTGCACGTCCGGATTGGCGCTCGCAGCCGCTTCGGCGCGGCGCTGCGGCGAGAGCACGAAGCCGCCCACCTCGAGATCGTCGCCATCGAGGTAGCTGCCGTCGAAGTGCAGCACCACCTTGCCGACGGGCACGTCGACCGAGCCTGCACCGAACCACTGGTCGGACGCCGAGGAGTAGCCGCCGAGCGCGTCGACATGCACCGGCTCGTCCGGGCGGCGGCGCGGGATGCGGCGGTCGAGCACGTTGACGACGCCGCCGATGGCGGACGATCCGAACTGCAGCGCCGCGGGCCCGCGCAGCACCTCGATCCGCTCGGCGATGAACGGGTTGATCGTGACCGGGTGATCCACGCTCGTATTGGACACGTCGAAGCTGCCGATGCCGTCGGTCAGCACCCGGATGCGCTCGCCCTGCAGACCGCGCAGGATCGGGCGCGATGCGTTGGGGCCGAAGCTCGTCGCCGACACGCCGGGCAGGCGGGCGAGCGTCTCGCCGATCGTCGGCCGTACCTCGCGCGCCAAGTCGGCGCCGGTCAGGACGGAGATGCCGGTCAGGAACTCGGCGCGGCCACGCTCGAACGGCGCGGTGACGATGATGTCGCGACCCTGCTCGATATGGAAATCGTCCGCGGCGGCGCTGTCCTGGGCAGCGGCGGGAACAGCAAGGGCAAGCGCGGCAGTGCCGGCGAGGAGACGGAGGTACAGCATCCGCGCGGTTTAGCCACCATGTTACATCGTATCAAGCCTCTTCGGTTATTCGCTCATCGTGGCCAGCAGCGGCGACGCGCCTCGCTCGGCATCGTCGGTCGCATGGCGGAACAGCGTGAACAACTCGCGCCCGAGCCCGTCGGCGAGTGGCGGCGCGGCGGCGGGCGCGCGGGCTTCCAGGTCGATGCCCACCGCCTCGATCGTGCCCGCGACCGCATCGACGCGGATCAGGTCGCCGTCGCGCACGCGCCCGATCGGTCCGCCGCGCAGGGCTTCGGGCACGAGGTGGATTGCCGCTGGCACCTTGCCGCTCGCGCCGGACATGCGGCCGTCGGTCACGAGCGCGACCGCAAAGCCGCGGTCCTGCAGCACGCCCAACGAAGGCGTAAGCTTGTGCAGCTCGGGCATGCCGTTCGCGGCCGGGCCCTGGAAGCGGACCACCACCACCACGTCGCGCTCGAGCTCGCCCGCGCGAAAGGCCGCGAGCACCTGGTCCTGATCGTCGAACACGCGCGCGGGAGCCTCGATGACGCGTCGCGCCGGGTCGACCGCGCTCGTCTTGATGATCGCGCGTCCAAGATTGCCGCGCAGCAGCTTCATGCCTCCGTCGGGCTGGAAGGCATTGTCGACGGGGCGCAGCATGGTCGGATCGCGGCTGGCAGCCGGCGCGTCCACCCATTCTATGGGCTCCGGCGCAGGCCGGAGCTCGATCCGGTCGGCGCTCCGGCCTTCTCCGGAGCGCGCCTCAGCCAGGGTCGGCTCCTTGGTATAGTCCCCAAAGCCGCCCGGCGACACGGTCAGGATATCCGCATGGAGCAGCCCGGCCGCTGTGAGCTCGCGGATGACGAACGGCATGCCGCCGGCTTCGCGGAAGTCGTTCACATCGCCCGATCCGTTCGGATAGACCCGCGCGAGCAACGGCACGGCCTCTGAGATCGCCTCCAGATCCTCCCAATCGATGACGATGCCTGCCGCGCGTGCGATCGCGGGCAGGTGGATGGCGTGATTGGTCGATCCCCCGGTCGCCATCAGGCCCACGGCCGCGTTGACGATGGCGCGCTCGTCCACCACGCGGCCGATCGGGCGGTAGTCGTTGCTGGACCAGCCGATCTGCGCGATCCGGTGCACCGCCGCGCGCGTCAGCTCCTGCCGCAGCTTGGTGCCCGGATTGACGAAGGCGGCGTTGGGCACGTGCAGGCCCATTACCTCCATCATCATCTGGTTGGAGTTGGCCGTGCCATAGAAGGTGCAGGTGCCAGGCGAATGATAGCTCGCCGACTCGGCCTCGAGCAGCTCCTCCTTGGTCGCCTTGCCTTCGGCCGCGAGCTGGCGGATGCGCGCCTTCTCCTTGTTGGGAATGCCGGACGGCATCGGCCCGCCGGGCACCAGGATGGTGGGCAGATGGCCGAAGCGGAGCGCGCCGATCAGCAGTCCGGGCACGATCTTGTCGCAGATGCCGAGCAGCAGCGCGCCCTCGAACATGGCATGGCTGAGCGCGACGGCGGTCGACAACGCGATAGTGTCGCGGCTGAACAGCGAAAGCTCCATGCCCGCCTGGCCTTGCGTCACGCCGTCGCACATGGCCGGCACGCCGCCCGCCACTTGGGCGGTCGCCCCCACCTCGCGCGCGAACAGCTTGATCTGCTCGGGGTAGCGTCCATAGGGCTGATGCGCCGACAGCATGTCGTTGTAGGCGGTTACGATCCCGATGTTCATCGCGCGCCCGGAGCGGATGGCGGGCTTGTCCTCCTCCGCCGCCGCAAAGCCGTGGGCGAGATTGCCGCACGAAAGCGCCGCACGATTGGTGCCCGCGTCGCGCTGACGCTCGATCAGGTCCAGATACGCCGCGCGGGGCCTGGCCGAGCGCGCGATGATCCGATCGGTGACGCGATTGATGGCAGGATCGAGGGTCGTCATAGGGTTCTCATGTGCTCCGGCGAAGGCCGGAGCCGTTTCCAACGCTCCGGCCTTCGCCGGAGCACATGCAGCCTATTCATGCCAGCTCGCCCCATCCCGCTCGATCAGCGCGATGGCCGCCGAGGGCCCCCAGGTGCCTGCCGCATAGGGTCGCGTCTCGACGCCGGCCTCGGCCCAGGCCCCGTGTATTGAATCGATCCAGTCCCATGCCGCTTCCACCTCGTCACGCCGCACGAACAAGGTCGGGTCGCCTTCGATCAGATCAAGGAGAAGACGCTCATAGGCGATGCGCCGGCGCTGGCCCGCAGCCTCGGTCGAAAGCGACACGTCGAGCGCGACTTCGCGCAGCTGCACGCCCTCGCGGTCGAGCCCGGGCTGCTTCGCCATCACCTGCAGCTGGATATTCTCCTCCGGCTGGATGCGGATGATCATAGTGTTGGGCTGGAGGCCGCGTCCGCGCCGGGCGAAGATCGAGTGCGGCACCGGCCGGAACTGGATCAGGATCTCCGACATGCGCTCGGGCATGCGCTTGCCCGTGCGGAGGTAGAAGGGAACGCCCGCCCAGCGCCAGTTGTCGATCATGGCTTTCACCGCAACGAACGTCTCGGTCTCCGACGCGCCCCCCAGTTCGTCGGCATAGCCGCGCACCCGCTCCGTACCGACCGCCCCCGCGCCATATTGCCCGCGCACGCTCGTCTGTTCGACCGTTTCCGCCGTCATCGGGCGCAGCGAACGGATCACCTTCACCTTTTCGTCGCGCACCGCGTCCGGCGACATGGAGGCGGGCGGCTCCATCGCAACAAGCGCCAGCAGCTGGAGCAGGTGGTTCTGCACCATGTCCTTGAGCGCGCCGACCCCGTCATAATAGCTGACGCGTCCCTCCAGCCCGACTGTCTCGGCGACGGTGATTTGCACATGCTCGATCCCTTGCGCGTTCCACAGCGGCTCAAACAGTGCATTGCCGAAGCGGAGCACGAGCAGGTTCTGCACCGTCTCCTTGCCCAGGTAATGATCGACCCGGAACACTTGGCGCTCGGGAAAGACCGCGTTCACCGCATCGTTGACCGTGCGCGAGGAGGCGAGGTCCTGGCCGATCGGCTTCTCCATCGCGACGCGCACGTCCGGCCCGCACAGTCCGGCGCGTCCCAGCCCTTCCACCACCGGCGCGAACAGCGCGGGCGGCGTGGACAGGTAGACGGCGACCCCGCGCTCCATCCGGTCGCCGACGCGCGCGCGCAGGGCGGCGAACTGCGCGTTGTCGCCGCTGACCGGCTGATACACGACCCGCTCCAGGAACTCGCCCGCGCGTTCGCCCTCCAGCCTGACCGTTGCGCGGAAGGCGGGGTCGTCCATGTCGCCGCGGCCCGAAGCGACGATCAGCATGTCGGGCGGCAGCAGCCCGTCCACGAACAGATTGTAGAGCGAGGGGAAGAGCATGCGGTGGGCAAGGTCACCCGTCGCCCCGAACAGCACCAACGTCTCGAATGCCTTGCGCAACGCCGTCCTCCCGACCGCGCTGCCGTCCTAGGACCGCGAGCCCCGCGGTCAAGCGCCCGCTTGACCGCGCGGTCCGGGGTGGCGGAACGGGGCTTCTGGCGGCGTTGGTTCGGGGCGGGCCGGAAGTCGGCCGCCGCTGCGGCACCCGCGCCCGTGCGCCTCGCCTTCGACTTGTCCGACGAGCGCATCCCGGATGTCGCCCGCGACAAGGTGCACAGGATCCAGGAGCTGATCGACGCCGTCCAGCTTCGCGCGCGCGACCGGGCCAGCGCGGAGGAGCTGGCGGAGCTGCGGCAGATCGCGGAGGCCTATGTGCCCCAGCTCCTGCAAAGCTATGTCGACATCCCGCAGGCGCACCGCACCGAGATCTATCGCCAGACCGGCCGCTCGGCGAGCTACGCACTCGGCGACCGGCTCGACAGGATCGTCGACCGGCTCCAGGAGATCGCCGCCTCGCTCGCGCAGGGCGACGTCGACGCCTTTCACCAGAATATGCGGTTCATTGACCTGCGTTTCGGCCGCTCGCCTTTCGACTAGGCCTTCATCTCCCGCGCGATCGTCTTGGCGGTGGCGGCACCATAGGGCGGCTTGAACCCGCCGAGCTTGGCGATGTCGATCCTGGGCTGGCGATACACCGCGCGGGCGTGGCTGAACGTCTTGAACCCGTCCTGCCCGTGATACGCGCCCATGCCCGACGGGCCGATGCCGCCGAAGGGCAGGTCCTCGGCCGAGACGTGGAAGATCACGTCGTTGACGGTCACGCCGCCCGAAATGGTGCGGTCGAGCACCTGCCGCTCCTCGGCCGGGTCCGTCCCGAAATAATATAGGCCGAGCGGTCGGTCGCGGCCGTTCACGAAGTCGATGGCCTCCTCGATCCGGCCGTAGCGCCTGACCGGCAGCACCGGGCCAAAGATCTCGTCCTGCATCACCGCCATGTCGTCGGTGGGATTGCGCACGATGTAGAGCGGCAGCTTGGTGCCGTTCGAAGCCGCGAAGTCTTCTTTCGCCGGGTTGATTTCGACGACTTCGCCGCCCTTGTGGCGCGCATCGTCAAGATAGCCTTGCAGCCGCACATGGTGCCGCTCGTTCACGATCGCCGAATAGTCCGGGTTGTCGAGCAGGCGCGGATACATGGCCGAAACGGCGGTCCGGAGGCCGTCGATCACCGCGGCTTCCTTCTCCTCCGGCACCAGCAGATAGTCGGGCGCGAGGCAGATCTGGCCTGCGTTCAGCATCTTGCCGAGCGCGACCCGCTCGGTCGCCTGCCTGAGGTCGGCCGAGCGGCCGATGATGGTCGGCGACTTGCCGCCCAGCTCGAGCGTCACCGGCGTGAGGTTGTCGGCGGCGGCGTGGAGGATGTGCCTGCCGATCACCGTCGCGCCCGTGAAGATCAGGTGATCGAACGGCAATGTGGCGAAGTCGCGGCCCACCTCGGGCCCGCCGCTTACAAAGGCGAGCTCCTCGGCCTTGAAGTATCGTTGCGCGAGCGTCTCGAACAGCGCGGCCGTGCGCGGCGTGAACTCGGAGCTTTTCACCATCGCCCGATTGCCTGCCGCGAAGATGCCGGCAAGCGGGCCCATGGTCAGTTGGACCGGGAAGTTCCACGGCGCGATCACGCCGACGACGCCCTTGGGCTGATACTCGACCTGCGCCTTTGCGCCCAGCACGCGCAGCGGCAGATCGAGCCTGCGCTTCTCCGGCCGCGCCCACCGCTCCAGATGCTTGCGGGCGTGTTTGAGCGTCCGCACGCTGGCGGCGATGTCGGTGATCATCGACTGCTCGCGGCTGCGGTGCCCGAAATCGTTCGACAAGGCCGTGCAGAATGCGTCGGCATTCTCGGACAGCATGGCGATGGCGCGGGTCAGCCGGTCGCGGCGGGCCTCGAGCGGGACCGGCAGCTCGGCCTGGAAGGCGGCGCGCTGCGCCTGCAGCGTGGTCAGCATGTCCATGCCGTCGATCTTCCTCAAAAGCGCGGTGGCTGCAAGCGCCGCAAAACACGGTCAGACGCGCGTTAACCAGCCGCGCTTACCAGTCGCTGAGCCTGCTCTTCCTAGAGCCGCCCACGAACACGGGCACTCAAGAGGCAGCAATGGCGGTCTTCAACGTAGCGACGGCAGCGGAGCTGGGCACGGCGATCGGCCGCGCGGCGGGCGGCGACCGCATCGTGCTTGCGGCTGGCGAATACGGCGGGCTCCGGGTCCAGAACCGGGCGTTCGCATCCAACGTCACCATCGCCGCGCAGCCAGGCGCCCGCGTGGTGTTCGACGGTCTCAACATCCAGAACGTCAGCAACCTGAGCCTCGCCGGCATCGAGATCGCCCGGCCGCTGCGCGAGGGGGAGCCCGACTTTTTTCAGATCGGTGCCATCCGCTCGTCCAGCAACATCCGCCTCGATGACGTGTTCCTGCATGGGTCGTTGGACGACACGCCCTGGAACGATGGACGCGGCCTCCAGATCAACGGGTCCACGAACGTCACGATCACCGGCTCGCGCTTCGTCGAGCTCAATCAGGCCGTGTCGATCTTCAAGTCGGCCAACATCGTCATCAGGAACAACACCTTCGACGAGGTGCGCGCGGACGGGATCACCGTGGCGTCCACCGACGGCATCGTGATCGACGGCAACCGCATGACGAACATGGAGCCGCGCCCCGGCGATCACGCCGACTTCATCCAGTTCTGGAATACCAACGAGACGAAGGGATCCAGCAACGCGACCATCAAGAACAACATCCTCTGGCAGGACAATCCTGACGACACGGTCGGCACGCAAGGCATCTGGATCAGCGATCCGCTGACGTTCGGCTACCGCAACTTCCTGATTCAGAACAACATCATCTATTCGAACAATCAGTTTAACGGCATCGGCGTTCGCAGCACGACCGACCTGCAGATCATCGGGAACACGGTCCTGTCGCAATCCGACGACAGCCGTCAGCTCTGGATCCGGCTCGAGAACAACACCAACACCATGGTCGCCGCGAACGTGACCGACAACATCCTGCTCACCAACATGACCCGGCTGGTCATGGGGCCGAACATCAACTTCGCCGTCTCGCCCGCCTTGCGCGCCAATATACCCGACCTTGCTGCGCCGGATGGCATCACCGACCTGCTCTACACGGGGCACGGCTACCAGACGCCGTCGGCTACGCCCGCCGCCCCGGTCTCCTCCGCGATCGGGAGCGGGCTCGGCAGCGTGCTTTCGCGCATCTCGGGCGCGGGGCTCACCTCGGCCGCCGTGTCGCTCGTTCCGCTGACCGAAGTGACGGGGGACGTCCCGGCCGCCGCGCCAGAGCCGCTGCCCGCGCTCGATACGATCTTCTCGACGGGCGCGGCGATGGTCCCGCTTGCACCGGCTCCGGCCGCCGACGTTTTCGCTCCGCTGCTTGCGCCCATGCCTTTCGCCTGCGAGCCGTTCGTCGCCCTGCCGTGATGCTGGCGCCGCGCGTCGCGGCGGTAAGGCTGGCGCGTGATGCCGCGCGCCGCCCTTGTTCTTGCCTTCGCGCCCGCCGCGACGCTGGTGCTGGCCGTATCGGCAGCGCTGGGATCGGTCAGCGCGGCCGAATGGGCGGCGATGCCGGAACGCGCCAAGGCCGGCGGTGTCGTCCAGCTCGGCGACCGCGCGGTTGAGGCGGGGACCATTCCCTTCCAACCCACCGCGCCCGTGACCATCCGCGGCGGGGTGTTTATGGGGCAGCTCACCGTCAGCGGCTGGCGCAACCACCTTTGATGGCGCTCGCTTCCTCGGTCCGCCGCGCACGCCTTCCGTGCTCAGCCTCGTTCTGGCCGCCGACGTGCGGGATCTCACCTTCCGCAACTACCGCTTCGAAGGGCATCAGACCGAAGACGGCCAGTGGCATGTCCGCGGGCTTTCGATCCGCGACGCGCGCAACGTCACGGTCGAGCGATCGGGCCAAGCGGCGGCGGCGATCCGCGACTGGACCGACGCTTCCGCCGCCCCGGCAGCTGATCGTCACGCCGCTTCCTTGGGGACAAAGGCAGGCGCGCTCTTGATCTTTGTTTCGCTTTGCGTCCGATTGGCTCCACCGTCACGTTCAGGGAGGATCACCTCATGCTCGAATCCAAGCCCACCCGCGCGAACAATGCGCTGTCCAGGCCGGTTCAGCCATCGGCTGACCTGGCCGCAATCGTCGGCGACAAGCCCATCGCGCGCAGCGACGTGGTCTCGAAGGTGTGGGCGCACATTAAGGCCAACAATCTTCAAAACCCCGAAAACAAGCGCGAGATCGTCGCCTGCGATAAGCTCAAGAAGGTGTTCGGGGGGAAGGACAAGGTGAGCATGTTCGAGATGAACAAGCACCTGTCCAACCACCTGAAGTGAGAGGGAGGGCTAGATCAGGTTGTCCAGCGCCGCTGCCGGACGCGACCCGGCGGCAGCGGGATGTGCACCCGTCCAGCGTTGCGCGATGCAGGCGTCCACCGCCGTCCGCAGCTGGTGCGGCATGAACGGCTTGGCCAGGAACAGCGTGTTCGACATGCGGCGGCCCTCGCATGCATAGCCGGAAATGTAGATCACGGGCAGGGCGGGCGACCGCTCGCGCGCGCGTTCGGCCAGTTCCCAGCCGTTCATCCCGTCCATGCGGATGTCGGTGATCAAGATATCGAAGTCGTCAGTCTCCGACAGCCGGAGGGCGTGTTCGCCGCTCTCCGCCTCGACCACCTCGCAGCCGAGTTCGCTCAGGATCTCAACCACCACCATGCGGATGATCGGCTCGTCATCCACGCAAAGCACACGCGCACCCGTCACCTTCGTTCTGCCTCCGCAAGCCCCCGACCCCATGCTGGAATAACCAGCGCGCGCAGGCCCTTAGCTCACCTGAGGCAACTGAACATGAACGGATGCCACCTGCGGTCACTACAGGGGTGCGCCGCGCCTCAGCGCTCGTTCAGCCGGGGCATGAGCTCGACGAAGTTGCAGGGGGCATGCCGGCTGTCGAGCTGTGTGGCGAGGATGCCGTCCCAGCCGTCCTTCACCGCCCCGGTCGAACCCGGGAGCGCGAACAGGTAGGTCCCGCGCACCACGCGCGCGCAGGCCCGCGACTGGATGGTCGAGGTGCCGATCGAGCGGTAGCTTTGCCAACGGAAGAGCTCGCCGAACCCGGGAATGTCCTTGCCGCCAAGCGCCTCCAGCGCCTCGGGCGTCACGTCGCGCCCGGTCACGCCCGTGCCGCCCGTCGAGATCACGCAATAGACCGCCTCGTCGTCCACCCAGGCCGCGAACTGCTCCACCAGCGCGTCCACATCGTCGCGCACGATCGCCCGGTCGGCGAGGATGTGACCCGCCGCCGTCAGCCGCTCGACCAGGATATCGCCCGACCGGTCGTCGGCCGGGGTGCGCGTATCGGAGACGGTCAGGACGGCGATGCGGACGGGAAGAAACGCCCGCTCCTCATTAATCGGCACTGGCGAGGCTCTGGACGGGGGCTGCAGCCATCGGCTGAAGCTTCACCGCCGCCGGCCCGGTCAGCCCGGGGAAGCGCGGCCAAAGGTTTTGCGCCATGGCCTCCAGGCTCGGCGTCTTCGCGGCGGCGTTCTTCTGGTACATCCAGTAATTGCGCAGCACGGTGACCGCATAACCGCGCGTTTCCCAGAATGGGATCGACTCCATGAAAAGCAGCGGGTCCTCGCCGCCCTTCACGCGCATGTTCCATTCCAGCAGCATGCCCGGCCCGGCATTATAGCCCATGATGACCTTCGGCAGCAGCCTGCCGGTCGGGCCATAGTCGCGCACTTGCTCCAGCCGCGCCTGGCCATAATCGAGGTTGATCGCGGGCTTGAGCAGGGTGGCGCGATCGGGCGCGTCGGCGCCCCGCTTGCGCGCGATCAGCTGGGCAGTGCCCGGCAGCACCTGCATCAGGCCGTGCGCACCCGCGGGACTGACGACGTCGGGCCGCATCCGGCTCTCCTGCAGCGCATGCGCGTAGACGAGGCTCTTCTCCACCCGCCAGCCGTTCGCGGGGACCCAGTCGGGCGTCGGGTAGCGCGCCGAGGCACTCGGCTTGGCCCCCTGCGGTCCGTTGTGCGCCAGGTAAAGCTGCGTTTCGGGCAGGTTGAGGCGCGCGGCAAGCGACGACAGGAGACCATGGTCCTCGACGCGGCCGAGCCTCGCCTGGTGGCGGAGCAGCTCGGACGCACGGTCGCGCTCGCCGATCTCGGCCATCGCCTTGGCGACGCGGATCGGCGCGATCGCCGACAGGCGGCCCCATGCGGCAGACAGCCCGTCCGCCTCGTGGGGGGGCAGCTGCTTGAGGCCCAGGCCTTGCGCGGCAAGGATGCCGTAGAAGGTCTCGCCATGGTGCGCGGCGGCGCGCAGCCGCCCCTGCACACGCTCAGGTCGCCCGCCCGCAAGCTCGGCGCGCGCGGCCCAGTAATGGCCCGCCGCCAGGATGTCCGGATCGCTGCCATGGGCGGCGACCGTGCCGAACGCCTCGGCCGCCGCCGCAAAGTCCCGCTGCCGCCACGCCGCGAGGCCGAGCGTCCAATCGGCCTGAACCTTCCACTCGCCCTCGCCCTTGCGCGCGAGGGAAGCGAGCCGGCGGGCATTCGCGTCGTCGCCGTTCAGATAATAGGACCAGGCGACCCGCTGCCGCCATTCGGTCAGCGCCGCGCCCGACAGCTTCGGCTCTTCGGCGTTCAGGATCGACTCGCAACCCGCCGGATCGTCCATCTTGATGAGCGGCAGGATGCGCGGCGCAAGCTGCGCGGCGACCGGGTCGGTGCGTACCGAATCGGCACGCTCGCGCGCCGGGGCCGATCCGAGCCAGACCAGCCGCTGCTGCGAAGGGAGCGCGGGCAGGTCGGTCGCGCCGCGTCCCTTCGCCAGCGCCGCCAGCTGTTGCGTCTGGGGCAGCCACGGCGCTTCGGTCAGCAGCGCCACCACCGGCTCGGCCGCCTCGACCTTGGGGCTGCCTTTCTCCGTCAGCAGTTCGGCGCGCGCGAAGGCCTTGACCGGGCCGGCGGGCAGCGCCTCGATCTTGAGCGCAGCCTCCGTCCAGAGCCCGGCGCTGATCAGCGCAAACACCTCCGCCACCGCCTCGCGCTCGCCGCCGGCCAGCACCGGCGCGAGCTGGCCGATCGCCTGGGAGGCGGCCGCGGGCGTATGTGGGGCGGCTGCCGCCAGGAGAAGGAAAGCCATACGAAGACGCATCAGAATGCTTTCATGAGAAGCTGGAGGTCGGCCCAGGCCTGCTTCTTGTACGCGGGCTGGCTTTCCAGAAGCTTGGGGTGGAACGTCGCGTGCGCCTCGACCTTCACCCCATCGAAATCGAGCGTGTGCGCGCGGCCGCGAACCTCCCCGACCCGGCTGCCGAGCAGGGCCTGCGCGGGCCGGTCGCCCATCACCAGCAGCCACTTGGGCGCGACGAGGCGGACATGATGCCGCGCAATGTCGGCCAGCCGCTTGAGCGCGTCGGTCGCGACCCGGCCGCCGATGGGCCGAGCGGTTGCGAGCGGGGCGAGCCAGACCGAGGCCCGGCTGTGCCCGATCGCCTTCAGCATATTGTCGAACACGGTGCCCGGCGCGCCGGAGATCAGCGCGCCGGCCTCCACATCGTCCGGCTCGGGTATGTCGACCAAGATCATGAGCGCGGCCGCCGGATCGCCCGAGGCGAGGATGCGCGTCCTGCCCCAAGCCGCTTCGGGCACGTCCGACCCGTCGCGCAGCCAGTCGAGCAGGGCGGGCAGGGTTTCGGGGAGTTCGACCTTGGTCTTCTCCCCTTGCGCGGGCGCAGGCCTGACGGGCGCCTGCTCTCCTTTCGGCCTTGCAGCGGCATCAGCAGACGAGGCGCGCAGCCAGGCCCTCGGCGCTTCCTCGACCAGCGTGTCCGCGCCCGCGTCGCGCCACCAGCGGAGCGCGCTCAGGACGGCCGGATCGATCGCAGCGGTTGAAGCGCCTTGCATCGCGCCCACTTAGCTCCGTGGTTGACGCACCCGTCAACCGATTGCATCGCATTCGCGCCGTGGACGGTTGTCCGCGCGCGACGAGAGGAAAGTGGGACGGAATGAGCGAACGCGAAGCGATGCCGTACGACCTAGTGGTCGTCGGCGCAGGCCCGGCGGGACTGGGCGCTGCGATCCGGTTCAAACAGCTCGCGCACGAGGCCGGGCAGGAGCTGTCGGTTTGCGTCCTCGAAAAAGGTTCGGAAGTCGGCGCGCACATCCTGTCGGGGGCCGTCATGGACCCGATCGCGCTCGACGAGCTGCTGCCCGAATGGCGTGACAGCTGCACGCTCGCGCAGACGCCGGTGGTCGAGAACCATCATTGGGTGCTGACCGCGTCCAAGAAGTACGAGTTTCCGCACCTCCTGATGCCGCCGTTCATGAGCAACGACGGCTGCTACACGGGCTCGCTCGGCAATCTGTGCCGCTGGCTCGCCGAGCAGGCCGAGGCCCTGGGCGTCGAGATCTTCCCCGGCTTCGCGGCCGCGGAGGTGCTGTTCAATGAGGACGGCTCGGTCAAGGGCGTCGCGACCGGCGACATGGGCGTCGCGCGCGACGGCACGCGCAAGCCCGATTACCAGCCCGGCCTCGAGCTCCACGCGCGCTACACCTTCTTCGCCGAGGGCGTGCGCGGCCATCTGTCCAAGGAAATTAAGCGCATCTTCGACCTGGAGCGCGACTGCCAGCCCCAGGTCTACGGCATCGGCATCAAGGAGCTGTGGGACATCGATCCCGCCAAGCATGTGCCGGGCAAGGTGATCCACACCCAGGGCTGGCCCCTGACCGACGCCTGGGGCGGCGGCTGGATCTATCACCAGGCGAACAACCAGGTCTCGCTCGGCCTCGTGGTCGCGCTGTCCTACAAGAACCCGCACCTTTCGCCCTTCCACGAGATGCAGCGGTGGAAGACGCATCCGGAAATCGCGGCGCTGCTGGAAGGCGGCAAGCGCGTGTCGTACGGCGCGCGCGCGATCAACGAGGGCGGCTGGCAGTCTGTGCCCAAGCTCGTCTTCCCCGGCGGCGCGCTGATCGGCTGCTCGGCGGGCTTCGTGAACGTGCCGCGGATCAAGGGCAGCCACACCGCGCTCAAGTCCGGCATGCTCGCGGCCGAGGCGGCGTTCCGCGCGATGGCGGCCGAGCGCCGGCACGATGTGCTCGACGACTACGAGAGCAACCTCCGGACGAGCTGGATCGCCGACGAGCTGATCAAGGTCCGCAACGCCGAGCCTGCGGTCGCGAAACTCGGCGGCGTGGTCGGCACGCTGGTCGCGGGCACCGACCTTTGGATGCGCCAGCTCAAGATCGCGCTGCCCTTCACCTTCCGGCACAAGCCCGATCACGAACAGCTCTGGCCCGCCAACGTGATGCCCAAGCCCGTCTATCCCAAGCCCGACGGGGTGCTGACCTTCGATCGCCTGTCGTCCGTGTTCCTGTCGAACACCAATCACGAGGAGGACCAGCCGGTCCACCTGACCCTCAAGGACCCCGACCGCCCGATCAAGTACAACCTGCCCATGTACGACGAGCCGGCGCAGCGTTACTGTCCGGCCGGCGTGTACGAGGTGGTCGGCGAGGAGACGGGCGATGCGCGCTTCGTGATCAACGCCCAGAACTGCGTGCACTGCAAGACGTGCGACATCAAGGATCCCACCCAGAACATCAACTGGGTGGTGCCGGAGGGCGGGGGTGGACCGAACTATCCGAACATGTAGCGCGCTCGCGGCGCTCGCCCTTGTCGCCGGAGCGCCCGCCCAGGCGGCGCCCGGCTCGTCCCTGCTCGCCGCCTATGCGCGGGCGCGGATCGCCGGCTCCGACGGCGCGCTCGACGTGTCCGCGCGTGCCTATGCCGCCGTGCTCGCGGCGCGGCCGGACGACGCCAACCTCGCCGGCCGCGCCTATCGCCAGGCGCTGATCGCAGGCGATATCGCGCTTGCGCTCAGGGCCGCCGCGACGCTCGACCGTGCCGGCGCCCTCCCGGCGGACGGCCAGCTCCTGCTCCTCACCCGCGCGGTCCGCGCCAGGGACTGGCGCGCCGCGGGTGCCGCCGCCGATATTCTTGCCAAGGATGGCAGCTTCGACTTCCTGGTGCCGCTGCTCCGCGCATGGATCGCGCACGGGTCGGGGCAGGGCGACCCGTTCGCGATTCTCGACGCGCCCGGCGGCAGCGCGCTCACTACCGCGCTTGCCGCCGAGCAGCGGGCGCTGCTGCTCGTCTCGGCACGGCGGCTCGACGAGGCGGCGACGGTGGCGCAGGCACAGGCGCTCGCGGCGGGCGGCGGGTCGACCGCCATCAAGCTCGCGGTCGCCGCGCGCCTCATCGCGGACGGGCGCAAGCCGGCCGGGCTGGCGCTTCTTCGCGGCGACGATCCGGTCGTGGCGGCCGCGCGCCGGCTTGCCGAGGCCGGCAAGCCGATCCGCACGGGTCGGCTCGATGCCGCGGGCGGGGTGTCGGCCCTGCTCGCCCGCGTGGCGGAGGCGATCCAGTCCGACCCGCGCTCGCCCGTGGGGCTGACGCTCGCGCGGCTCGCCACGCATCTCGATCCCTCGAACGAGGGCGCAGCCGTGCTGCTCGCGCGCCTGCTCGCCAATGCCGGCCAGCCCGACGAAGCGCTGCGCATCGCCGAGCGCGTCTCGCCGGCGAGTCCGTATCATGTCGCGGCGGTCGATGCGCGCGTCGGCATCCTCCAGGAACTGGGCCGGCGCGAGGAGGCGCTTGCCATCGCGGTCAGTCGGGCGAACCGGCCCGAGGCCTCGCTGGTCGACGGGATCCGCGCGGCGGACCTGTACGTGCTGCTCGATCGTCATGCGGAGGCAGCTGCGGCTTATGAGCGCGCCATCGCGCGGGTGGGCGACGCGCCCGAGTTCGCCGATCGCGTGTGGCGGCTCTGGCTGCAGGCGGGCGGGGCGCACGAGCAGGCGGGCGACTGGGCGAGGGCCCGCCCCGCGCTTGCCAAGGCGGTCGAGCTCGCGCCGAACGAGGCGGTCGCGCTCAACTATCTGGGCTATGCCCAGCTCGAACGGCGCGAGAACGTCCCCGCCGCCATGGCGCTGATCCAGCGCGCGAGCGCGCTCAAGCCCGACGATCCGGCCATCACCGACTCGCTCGGCTGGGCCTATTTCCTGTTGGGCGACGTGAAGCGCGCCATCCCGACGCTCGAACAGGCAGTGCAGGGGCAGCCGGGCGATCCGACCATCAACGAGCATCTGGGCGACGCCTATTGGGCCGCCGGCCGCCGGGTCGAAGCGCGCTATGCCTGGCGCGCGGCCGTGCTGTTTGCCGAAGAGTCGGCGGTGGAGGCGCGCATCCGCGCCAAGCTCGATCAGGGGCTCACCCCCGCGCTGGCGGCGCGCTAGGTCTAGCCCGGCAGCGCCCAGTTGACGGCGTAGCTCTGCTCGGACGCGACTGCCGCCCCGTCCGCATCGGTGGCCGGCTGGTACCGCCCGCGCAGCGTCACGATCCGGCAGGTCGCCTCGTCCAGGTCCGCATGGCCGGACGTCGTCGTGACCTCGCAGCCGCTCACCCGCCCGTCGGCCTCGATCGAGACGAGCGCCACCGTCCGACCGGTCCGCTCCTGCCGCAGCGCCGCCGACGGGTAATCCTCGGCCGTCACCCAGGCCCCGCCGCCGCGCGCGACCGGCCTGGTGACGGCGGCCCAGGGCAGACGATAGGTATAGGCCGACGCCATCGCCGCGCCGCCCGGGTCGAGCGCGGGCAGGAACCGGCCGCGCTTGGAGAGCACGTCGCAGGCGCGCGCGTCGAAGGCGGCCTGTCCGGACGCCTTGGTGATCGTGCAGCCACCCACCGTGCCGTCCGCCCCGACGTCCAGCCGCGCGGTGAAGGCGGGGCTCGCCGCCGCCACCTGTTCGGCCGGGAAGTCGTCCTTCGACAACCAGGTCGGTCGGCGCACGGGCAGGGCATGTGGGCGGTAGGGCACGGGCCCGGATGACTGAAGCGCGAACAGCGCGAGCGCGAGCGTGAGCGACATCGACCCCCCTTGTTTGCGGGAGCTTGCCCGGCCCGGGCAGAGCCGGTCAAGCGGGCGTGACGAACGCAGGCGCAGCGGTTAGCGCTCGCCCATGCCGTTTGAGCTCGCGCCCGCCAAGATCAACCTTGCGCTTCACGTCCGCGCGCGCGAGCCGGACGGCTTCCACCGGATCGAGACCATCTTCGCCTTTGCGGCCGATGGGGACCGCCTGCAGGCGGAGCCGAGCGACGCGCTCGAGCTTACCATCGAAGGACCGTTCGCGGCGGACCTGTCGGCGGGCGAGGACAATCTCGTCCTCCGCGCCGCCCGCGCCCTCCAAACCGCGAGCGGGACGGCGGAGGGCGCCGCCTTGCGCCTGTTCAAGGCCTTGCCGGTCGCGTCGGGGATCGGCGGCGGATCGGCGGACGCGGCGGCCGCGCTGCGGCTGCTGTCGCGGCTCTGGCGGACGGACGTGCCGCTCGAGCCCATTGCGCGCGGTCTCGGGTCCGACGTTCCCGCCTGCCTGCACGGCCGGCCCGCGCGTGGGGAGGGGCGACGTGCTGACGGCCGTTCCGGTCGCCGAAGCGCCGCTTCTCCTCATCAATCCGGGAGTCGCGGTTCCGACCGGGCCGGTGTTCGCCGCCTGGGATGGGCTGGACCGCGGCCCGCTGACCGACTGGTCGACCGGCCGGAACGACCTCGAACTGCCTGCCATCGCGATCTGCCCCGTGATCGCGCCGCTCATCGACTGGCTCCGCGCGCAGCCGGGCGCCACGCTCGCGCGCATGTCCGGCTCGGGCGCGACCAGTTTCGCGCTTTTCGGCGACGATCAGGACCTGGCTACGGCGGCGGAGGCGGCCGCGCGCGACTGGCCCGGCGCATGGGTGCTGCCCACGCGGCTCGCATGCTGATCGTCGTCGACCATGCCTCGAATGCGGTGCCGCCGGATATTGACCTCGGCATCGACCCCGCGCTGCTCGGCAAGCACATCGCCTGGGACATCGGCGCGGAGGCGCTCGGCCGCGCCTTGTGCGATCGGCTCGGCTGCCCGGGCGTGTTCGGGCCCGTGTCGCGCCTCGTCATTGATCTGCACCGGCCCGAAGACAGCCCGGCGCTGATCCCCGAGGTCAGCGACGGCCATGTCATCCCTGGCAATCGCAATGTTGACCGCCAGGCCCGCATCGATCGGTTCTGGCGACCCTATCACCATGCGCTGGAGCGCCGCATCGGGGACGAGCGGCCGGACCTGCTGGTCGCGGTGCACAGCTTCACCCCGCGCCTCGAATCAGCGCCCGGTCCCGATCGCCCGTGGGAGGTCGGCCTGCTCTATAATCGGGACGACCGCGCCGCCCGGCTCGCCATCGCGGCGCTCCGAGGCCAGGGCGTGGTTACGGGTGACAACGAGCCCTATTCCGGCCGCGACCTCAACTATACGATGGACCGCCATGCGGAGGCGAACGGGATCCCGTATCTCGTGTTCGAGGTTCGCCAGGACCTGATCGGCGAGGCTCTTGGAGTCGCGCGCTGGGCCGACCGGCTCGCGCCTGTGGTCGCCCGGGTGCGGGCGGCGCTCGCATGACCGCGGTCCTGACCGCGGAGGAGATGCGCGCGGCCGAACGCGCCTCGGGCGTGCCGGTGCCCGAGCTGATGGAGCGCGCCGGGCTGGGTCTGGCCGAGGCCGCCTGGCGATATGCCGGGCCGCTGCCGACGCTCATCCTGTGCGGGCCCGGCAACAATGGCGGCGACGGCTATGTCGCGGCGCGTCACCTCCGCGCGCGCGGCGTGTCGGTGGAGGTGGCCGCGCTGGGCGAGGCCAAGGCGGGTGCCGCCGCCGACGCGCGCGCGGCATGGGACGGCCCGGTCGCGACCTTCGCAGAGGCGGCTCCCGCTCCGCTCCTGATCGACGCGCTGTTCGGAACCGGCCTGACCCGCCCGCTCGACGCGTCCGTCGCAAGCCGCTTGGCCGCATTTGCGTCCGCCGCCCGGGTGCGGGTCGCCGCCGACCTGCCGAGCGGCATCGAAACCGATACCGGGGCCTGTCTCGGCCCGGTTCCCGCCTTCGACCTGACCGTGGCCTTCGGCGCGCTCAAGCCCGCGCACCTGCTCTTCCCCGCCGCCGGCCGGTGCGGCCGAACGGTCGTCGTCGGGATCGGGGTGGGGCCGCGGTCGCGACTGCACAAGCTCGAGCCATGGGTCCTGCCGCCGCCCGGCCCGCAGGACCATAAATATACGCGCGGGCAGGTGGCCGTCATCGCCGGAGCCATGCCGGGCGCGGCCGAACTCGCCGCGCTCGGGGCCGCGCGGGCCGGAGCGGGCTATGTGCTGCTGCTCGGCTCCGAGGGCCATGCCACGCCCCACGCGATCGTGCGCTCGGGCGCGGTGACGTTCGACTATCCCAAGCTGGGCGCGATCGTGGTGGGGCCCGGGCTGGGGCGTGACTTTCTTGGCAAGCGTCGCCTGAAAGCGGCTGTCGCGGCGGGCAAGCCGCTCGTCATCGACGGCGACGCGCTGCACCTGCTCGACCGCCTCGACGTCTCGGCATCTTCTTCCATCCTCACGCCGCACGAGGGCGAGTTCCGGGCCCTGTTCCCCGGCCTCGACCAGCCGTCCAAGCTCGAGCGCGCGCGCGCCGCCGCGGCCCGGAGCGGGGCCGTCATCGTATACAAGGGACCCGACACCGTCATCGCCGCGCCCGATGGGCGGGCGGCGATCGCTGCCGACGCCTCCCCCTGGCTCTCGACCGCGGGCACGGGCGACGTGCTGGCGGGCGCGATCGGCGCCATGCGCGCGCGCGGCCTTGAAGCGTTCGAGGCCGCACAAGCCGGCGTCTGGCTCCATGCGGAGGCCGCGCGCCGCCTCGGCCCCGCTTTCCTCGCCGACGATCTCGCGCGGGCGCTGTGAGCGACGCGGGACTGATCGTGCGCGTCGCCGCGCGGGGCGAGGGCGTCACGGCCGACGGGCGCTTCGTCCCCCTCGCCGCGCCGGGCGACCGGCTCCTGCCCGACGGCGGCCTTGAGCACGGCCCCCACCACCAGCGCCCGCCCTGCCGCCACTTCCCCGCGTGCGGCGGGTGCCAGCTCCAGCACCTTCCCGACGTTCTCTATGCCGACTTCGTCCGCGATCGCATCGCCTCGGCCCTGACGGCGCAGGGCCTCGACCGCCCTGCTTTCGCCCCTGTCCACCTGTCCCCGCCCAATACCCGCCGCCGCGCCAGCCTGTCCGCGCAGCGTCTCGGCCGCCGCGTGCTGCTCGGCTTCAAGCAGGAGCGCAGCCACCGCGTCGAGGACATGCACGAGTGCCACATCCTCGCGCCCGAGCTGTTCGCGCTCGTCGCTCCACTGCGCGCGCTCCTCTCCGATCTGCTCGCCGACCGCGCGAGTGCGACCGCCCGGCTGACGCTGGCCGACCAGGGCGTCGATCTCCTGCTGGACGGAGTCGGCGCCGAGACGCTTGCCGCGACCGAGGCGCTGACTGTCTTTGCCGAGAACCACCGGCTCGCGCGGCTGTCGCTCGATGACGGCCTTGGCTCGCAGACCCGTTGGGAGCCCCGGCCCGTCACGGTCACGCTCGGCGGCACGCCCGTCCCGCTGCCGCACGACGCCTTTCTCCAGGCCACGCACGACGGCGAAGCGGCGCTGGTGGCGGCCGTCGGCGAGAGCATCGGGCTGCCCCGCGTCACCGCCGACCTGTTCGCCGGCCTCGGCACCTTCGCGCTCGCGCTGCCGGGCAAGGTCTACGCCGCCGAAGCCTCGCGCGCCGCCGTGCTGGCCATGAAGGCCGCGCGGCCGGGCCTGTCCGCCGATCATCGCGATCTCTACCGACGCCCGCTCTCCACCGCCGAGCTCGACCGCTTCGAGGCCGTGGTGCTCGATCCCCCGCGCGCGGGGGCGGAGGCGCAGGTGCAGGCGCTCGCCGCCTCGCGCGTGCCGCGGATCGCCTATGTCTCCTGCAACCCGGCAAGCTTCGCGCGCGACGCGCGGCTGCTCGTCGCGGGCGGCTACCGGCTCGAGCGGGTCTGGCCCGTCGGCCAGTTTCGCTGGTCGTTGCATGTCGAGCTGTGTGCCGCCTTCGCGCGCTAACCCTCCAGGTGGAACACGACCTTGAGCGCCGCCCAGGTCAGCCCGACCAGCGGGATCGTCGAAAGCACGAACACGGCAAAGCGCACGGGGATGGTGTTGACCAGCGCCTGGACAAGGCTGTGGACGATCCTGAGGAGCACGTAGAACCAGGCGAAGATCACGTTCAGCCCGCTGCCGGACTCGGTCATCGCGAGCACCAGCGCGACCGCGTAGAACAGCGTCGGCTGCTCCATCAGGTGGTTGTAGTTATCCGCCTTCCACCGCACCCGCGCGGGCAGCTGCGCCATCAGCTGCTGCGGCGGCACCTCTGGATCGAGCTTGAGGTTCAGCCGGCGGATGGCGGGGATGCGCGTCGCGTACATCCAAAGCCACATGATGAGCGTCCAGGCGACGAGCACCGTCACGGGCGCAAGGATCGGGCTCGCCTCCATCAGACAAGCATCCGCACGGCCAGGGCCCGAAGCGCCGGCACCGCCGCCGGCGCGAGTCTGTCGGCTTGCATCCACCTCTCCCCGCTTGTTCGCGGGCGACCGTGGGGATGGCAGGGCAGGGGGTCAAGCGCTCCAAGCCCCTCTCCCGCAATCGGGAGAGGGGCTTGAGGTTCAGGCGAACAGCTTCGCCCAGCCGCGCTTCGGGCGCGTCTTCCACGCGCCGCGGTGGTAGGCGTCCGACGCCAGCAGCGGCATCACGGACCCGGCTTCGGCGAACACCATCTGCTCGAGCGCGGTGTCCACCTTGCCCCAGCTCGCCGCCTCCTTGAGGGTCGACGACGAGCAGGCGCCGTCGCGCACGTCGGCCACCGTGATCTGCACCGCATATTTGTGCATCTCGACATCGTCATGGCCCAGGATCTCGG
>ERZ1066121.741-NODE-741-length-27833-cov-7.917129_pt1 | contig 27833 bp, 21 predicted proteins | sample MGYA00382768_ERZ1066121 | MGnify/ENA primary metagenome ERZ1066121 (study PRJEB33369, sample SAMEA5778351) | biofilm metagenome | biome: Industrial cooling water; feature: Water cooling tower basin; material: Biofilm | place: United Arab Emirates | collected...
CCTTCTTCGTCACCGGCACCGACACGGGTGCGGGAAAAACCTTCACCAGCACCGTCCTGCTCCACGCCCTTCGCCAGCGCGGCCTGCGCGCGGTCGGCATGAAGCCCGTGGCCAGCGGCAGCGAGCCGACGGCCGACGGGCTGCGCAACGAGGACGCCCTGGCCCTGCAGGCCGCCAGCGATCCGGCCCCCGCGTATGCGCTGGTCAACCCCTGGGCGCTGCGGGAGCCGACCGCCCCGGAGATCGCGGCGCGCCTCGATGGGGTGACGGTGACGATGCCCCCGATCGTCGAGGCTTTCGTGCAGCTCCGGGCGCAGGCCGACGTGGTGCTGGTGGAAGGCGTCGGCGGCTTCCTCGCGCCGGTCAACGCCGCGCTCGACCAGTGCGAACTGCCGCGCGCGCTCCAGCTCCCGGTGCTGGTCGTCGTGGGCCTGAAGCTGGGCTGCATCAACCACGCGCGGATGACGGTGGAGGCGGTGCGCTCGCGCGGTTTCGACGTGCTGGGCTGGATCGCCTCGGACGTCGAGCCAACGATGCTGTTCCCGGACGATTACTTCGAGGCGTTGACCGCGGCCCTGCCGATTCCCTGCCTGGGCCGTCTGCCGCATTCGCCTGGCGTCGATCCTGCGGCGCTGACGCGCCACCTGGCGCTGCCGGCGGGTTTTCCTCAGTCGAGCTGAAGCGTCGCGCGGTCGCCTGAGGCCGGCCGGAACACCGCGACGCGCACGAGCAGCGGCAGCGACGGCCGCAGTTCCCGGGCGATGAACGCGCACAGGTTCTCGAGCGTGGCGGGGCCGATGCCTTCGACCTCGTCGAGGAAGCGGTGGTCGAGGCGTTCGCGCAGCGATGCCAACTCGCGGCGAACGACGCCGAGGTCCATCACCATGCCGGTCTCGCGGTCGGGCTCGCCGCGCAGCGTGACCTCGGCGTGGTACGTGTGGCCATGCACGCGCTTGCTCGACTCCACCTCGCCTTCGACATAGCGGCGCAGGGTGTGCGCGGCTTCGAAGTAGAACGATTGGCTGAGTTCGGTGGGCATGGGCGGCGCGGCGGCGCGGACGACGCGTCCGCAAGCGGCGCATTGTGCCACGGCGCCCCGGCCGGGCCCTCGGGGCGCCGGCCGTTGCCTCCAGTCGCCTCAGAAGCGGCCGGTCAGCTCCACGCCCCAGGTCCGCGGCGCGCCGACGATGAAGGTGGGCAGGCCGAAGTTGAGGCCGGTGTTGCCGGCGTCGATCAGGTACTCGCGGTCGCCGGCGTTCTTGACGAAGGCGCCGAGGTCCCAGCGCCCGTCGCCGAACACCACGCCGGCCCGGAGGTCGAACAGCGCGTAGCCGGCCTGTTCGATGCCGCGCTGGTTCTGGTCTTCGAAGAACACCTGCGAACGCCAGTTCCAGCTCGGGCGGACGTAGGCCTCGAGGCCGTCGCCCACGCCGAAGCGCCAGTCGAGGCCGGCCGAGGCCGAGTGCTCCGGCGTGAGACGGAAGCGGTTGCCGGCCAGCGTCTGGCGGCGGCCGGCGTCGTCGCGCTCGTCGAAGCTGGCGTCCACGTAGCCGTAGTTGAAGAAGGCCTGCAGGCCCTCGCTGGCACGCAGGATCAGCGAGAGTTCGCCGCCGGTGGCGCTGGCGTTGCCGCCGTTCGCGGTGATCGTGCCGATGCCGTTCGGATTGAGCACGCTGGCCTGGAAGTCGCTGTAGTCGTAGTCGAACACCGCGACGTCGTAGGTCAGCGCCTCGCCGAAGGCCGTGCCCTTGAGGCCGAGCTCATAGCTCAGCACCACCTCGGCCGGGATGAAGTTCGGCGTGCCGTTGCTGCCCGCCGGAAACTCGATGACGTCCGGACGGCGGCCGCGCGAGACGCTGGCATAGCCGTTGAGCGTGTCGCTGAAGCGGTAGGCGGCCACGACGCGGCCCACGGCCGAGCTGTAGCTGTCCTCGACGAAGCGGCGCGACACCGGCCGGAACAGGATGTTCGGGACGCCGACGTTGCCGGGCGCGGCCGGCAGCACCTGGCCCAGCGGCGACAGCCCGCCGAAGCTCAGCGCCTCGTAGCCGGAGCGCACGTCCTCGCGGGTGCCGCGAAGGCCGAGCGTCAGGTCGAAGCGGTCGGTGACCGACCACGTGCCGTCGGCGAACACGTCCATGGCATCGACCTCGCCGAAGTTCGTGTACTCCTCGCGATGGCTGGCGCGCAGCGGCAGCGGCGTGCCGAGCGGGATGCCCGGGATGCCGAGCGCCGGGAAGCTGGTGTAGCCGAGGAAGGGCGTGAGGTTCGGATTGAGCGGGCTCACCACCGGCAGCCGGACGAGGCCGCCCGTCGCGCCTGCCACGGCGGCGCTCAAGGCCGGTGACAGCAGGGCGCCGAGCTGCCGCTCGTCGGTGCTGAACGGCACGCGCTGGAAGCCCTCTTCCTTGAACCAGCTGATGCCGCCGAAGCCGCGGAAGCTGCCGCCGTTGTCGTAGTTGAAGCGGAACTCGTGGCTCCACTGCTCGCCCTCGGCGTCCTCGGCGAACTCCAGCGCGTTCAGCTGCGAGCCGTCGGCGTCGAACTCCTCCACGGACGCAAACTCGCGCCAGCCGCTGATCGTCGACAGGCTCCATGCCTCGTTGATGGCGAACTGGCCGAGCACGGTGAACCCGGTGACATGGCGGTCCAAACCGAGTTGCTCACCGCGGTTGAGGTCCGCCGTGTAATCGAAGACATTGCGGCTGCCGCCGCGCGTCGGCAGCACGTTGGTGCGGAATGCGGTGCCCGGCGGGGTGTCAACCTGGTGGTTGAAGATCACGTCGACGCGATTCGTGTCACCCAGATCGAGGCCGAGGGACAGTCGCAGCGCGCTGGTGTCCTTGCCGTTCAAGCGGCCGCCGGAAAGGTTCTCGACGAAGCCCTCGTTCTTCTCGTGGTAGACGGCGAGGCGCATCGCCAGTGAATCGGACAGCGGCGCATTCGCTACGCCGCTGAAGCGGCGCCACTCGTCGCTGCCGAGGCCAAGCGTGAAGCTGCTTTCGTAGCCCTGGAAGGCCTTCTTCTGCACGAGGTGCACAGCGCCCACCTGCGCACCGCGGCCGAACAGGGTGCCCTGGGGCCCGCGCAGCACTTCCACGCGCTCGAGGTCGAAGGGCTGCACCACGGCGCCGCGGGCGCGGGAGATGGCGATGCCGTCCTGGAAGACCGAGACGCGCGGCGGCGAGAACGACGCGCCGCTGTCCGAGGTGATGCCGCGGATCACGAAGCCGGGGTTGTTCGGGCTCTGTTCCTGCACTTCCAGGCCGGGGACCAGGTTGCCGATGTCGGCGACGTTGTTGATGCCGAAGCCTTCGAGGAACTCGCCGGAGTAGGCGCTGATCGCGATCGGCACCTCCTGCACCTGCTGCTCGCGCTTCTGCGCGGTAACGACAATGGTGTCGATCATCGTTGCGTCGACGCTGGCCGCGCCGGCGACGGGGGCGTCCTGCGCCAGGGCGGGCAGCGCGACGAGCGCGAGGGCGGCGTGGATCGAGGCGGCAAGCAGGGTGGGGCGACGCATCGGCGGCGAACTCCGGGTGGCAGGGAATCGCGCCAGCGTGGGGAGCAGGCGTTGCATTCCGGTTAAATCATCATGGCGGTCACGCCAATGAAAGATGGTCGCGCTGTAGTGGCGGGCTTCCTCCCGGATCCGCCCGATGACGCCGATCTCCCGCCGCGCCGTGCTTCGCCTGCTGTCGGTGGCCGCCGCCGCCGCCGTCCTTCCGCTGCATGCGCGCCGCGTCCATGGCGCGCTGCGCATCGACGCCGCGCTGTTTCCGCAGGCGGTGGCTTCGGGCGATCCCGGCACGCACAGCGTCGTGCTGTGGACGCGGCTCGCGCCGCAGGCGTGGGGTCGGGAGCTGGTGTTGCAGGTGGCGGAGGACGCGGGCTTCGACGCGCTGCGCGTCGAGCGCACCTTCGCGGTCGGCGCAGCGACCGACGGCTGCCTGAAAGTCCGCGTTGACGACCTCGAGCCGGGTCGGACGTGGCACTACCGCTTCGTCGCCATCGACGCCAACGGCGATGCCGCCGGGTCACCGGCCGGCCGCACCCTCACCGCGCCGGCCGACGGCGACGAACGCGATCTGAACCTCGCGGTGCTGAGCTGCCAGGACTTCAACGGCCGCTGGTACAACAGCCTGCTGCCACTGCTGGACGAACCGCTCGATGCGATCGTGCACCTTGGCGACTTCATCTACGAGACCACGGGCGATCCGTCTTTCCAGAGCGGGGAGGGCCGGCGGGTGGCGTTCGATGATGCGGTGGGTGCGATCACCCTCGGCGATGGCGGGTTCCAGTCGGCCCGCAGCCTGGACAACTACCGCCAGCTGCACCGCGAGTACCGCACCGATCCGGCGCTGCAGGCCCTGTTGGCGAAGGCGCCGCTGATCGCGATCTGGGACGACCACGAATTCGCCGACGACTGCTGGGCCGACGTCGCGACCTTCCACGATGGGCGCCGCGACGAGCGCGACCGCGCACGCCGGCGCGCCGCGGAACAGGCCTGGTTCGAGTACATGCCGGTGGGTCTTGGCGGTGGGTTCGACGGCGCCGCGGTGGAGGAGACCGCCCTGCATCCGCACACGCGGATCTGGCGCGAGTTCCGCTTCGGCCGTCGCGCCGCGCTGTGCATGACCGACTACCGCTGCGCGCGTCCCGACCACCTCGTGCCCGAGGACGCCTTCCCCGGTACGGTGGTGTTCGACGAGGCCGCCCTGCGCGAAGCGCTGCCGCGCATTGGCGAAAGCTTCGACGCGTGGCGGCCGAAACTGCAGCCGTACGTGGACCTCGCGGCGCCGGAGCATCGGCGCTGGCGCCGTCCGTTGGCGCGCGCGCTGAAGCAGGCCTATGCCGCCGAGGGGCTCCCCGCGGGCGACGTGCGCGCTCGCGTCGACGCCATCCTCGCCGCGCCCGTCGCCCTGCCCGTCGCGAACGCGATCCTCGCGCGCCATGACGCCTCGGCGCCGTTCTTCCTCGACGCGGGCCCCATCCCCGATGCGGCGGACCTGCCGCGCGGCTTGAGCTGGGCCGGCGTCGGCAAGTCGCGACTCTTCGACGCCGTCGGCAGCCGCTACTTCGTGCTTGCGGACGGCTATGGCCTGCTGGCGCGCCTTCGCGCGGCCGGGGTCGGCGGCGCGCTGGGCAGTGCGCTCGGCGACGCCCAGGCGGCGTGGCTCGAGGCCGCGCCCGAGCGCCACGCGGACGTCCGTTGGCGGCTCATCGGCAGCTCGGTGTCGTTTACGCCGCTGCGGCTCGACCTGCGCCGCCCCGAAGTGCAGGCGCCGCCGGCCTGGGCGCACGAGGTGCTGCTCAACGTCGACCATTGGGACGGCTTCCCCGCCGAGCGCGAGGCCTGGCTCGACCGCTTCGATCGCGACGGCGCGGTGCTCCTCAGCGGGGACATCCACGCCAGCTTCGTCAGCCAGCATCGTCCGCGCGTCGTCGAGTTCACCACGCCCTCGGTGTCGTCGAAGAGCCTCGGCGCGATCCTCGAGCGCAACGCCTCGGGAGACGCCGCCACGCGGGAGGCCGGCCAGCGCCTCGCGGCGGCGCTCGATCCGCTGCTGCGCCACGGCTATGTGGGCTTGCGCTATGCGCAGACCCGGCGCAACGGCGCGCTGCTGCTGCAGATCGGTGCCGATGCGCTGTTGGCGCGCTATTTCGAGTTCGACGGTGCGCTGGTCAGCGAGTGCCTGTACGACCAGCCCTCGCGATGGCGCGCGGCCGTGCAGGAGCGCCGCTTCGTCGTGCAGCGCGACGACGGCGCCCTGCGTCTCGGCGACGCCGCGACGTGATCGCGGACGGCGCCCCCGGCCTCACCAGACGAGGTCGTCCGGCACCGTGAACTGCGCGTAATAGGCGTCGTCGTCCGGGTGGCCGCTGCCCGACGACGCGGTGCCGTCCGCGGGGTCGCCGGCGCTGCGGTTGTCGAGCACGATCCACTCCGGCGCACGCTCGCGCACTTTCTCCGCCGCCAGCCTCGGCAGCAGCGCCACGCCGTCGTCGGCGCGCACGATCACCAGCTGGCCGTTCGCCAGCTGGCGGCGCAGCGCCTCGTCGACCGGAAGGCTTCGGATCGCGCCGTCGATCGGGAAGCGGTAGTCGATCCCGCCCTTCGCCGGTACGCGCTTGTCGGCGATGATCTGCCGCGCTTGCGCGCGCAGCGCCTTCGACTGCGCGTCGGCCTTCTGCGCCGCGGCCAGCGCGCGGTCACGCTCGATTTTTTCTTCGCGCGCCCGCTCGGCCTCGCGCTGGATCTCGGCGGCCGCGGATGGCGCCTCCCCGCGTCGCGCCTTCTCCTGCTCGCGAGCGGCCTCCGCCGCCTTCGACTTCTTCGCGAGGCCGGCCTTGAGCAGCTGTTCCTGCAGGGCGTTGAGCTTGGCCATGGGGCAGGGGGATCGTGGGTGGGACGCGAGGATACCGCTCCGCGACCGCGGTTTCGCGCGCCCGCCGCCGGCTCAGGCCGGAACGGCGGCGTAACGATCGAAGCAGCCGGCCACGACGCGCACCAGCAGCCGTCCGCGCGGCGTGACGCGCAGGCGCAGTCCGTCGCGCTCGACGAGGCCGTCGGCCGCGAGCGGCCCAAGGCGCGGCAGCGCTTCGTCGAGCAGCGGGCGCGCGTCGACGCCGTGCCGGTCGCCCAGTTCGCGGAAGTCGATCTCGCCCTGGCACATGAGCGACTGGATCAGGTCGCCGCGCAGCAGATCATCGTCCGCGAGCGCGAGGCCGCGCATCACCGGCAGGCGCCCCGCATCGATGGCCGCCGACCATGCCGCCACGTCGCGATGGTTCTGCGCATACGCGGCGCCGATCCGGCTGATCGCGCTGGCCCCGAAGCCCACCAGGTCGGTGTCGGCGTGCGTCGTGTACCCCATGAAGTTGCGGTGCAGGCCGCCTTCGCGCTGCGCGACGGCGAGCTCGTCCAGCGGCAGCGCGAAGTGGTCCATGCCGATGTAGACGTAGCCGGCGCCGACCAGCCGTTCCACCGCGAGGCCGAGCAGCGCGATCTTCTCCGCCGGCGACGGCAGGTCGGCCGGCGCGATGCGGCGCTGCGCCGGGAACATCGACGGGAAATGCGCGTACGCATAGACCGCGATCCGGTCGGGGCGCATCGCCACCACCGCGTCGAGCGTCGCCGCGAACCCGTCGAGGCCCTGCCGCGGCAGGCCGTAGATCAGGTCGACGTTCACCGAGCGCAGCCCGACGCGCCTCGCGGCGTCGACGATGCCGCGCGTCTGCGCTTCGGTCTGGTGGCGGTTCACGGCGGCTTGGACCGCCGGGTTGAAATCCTGCACGCCGAGGCTGATGCGGTTGAAGCCGATCGTCGCGAGCAGGCCCATCGTGTCCGGCGTGACGGTGCGCGGATCGACTTCGATCGACAGATCGGCCTGCGCGCTGCTCGAGAAGCGGAAGCGCGAGCGCAGATGCGCCACCACGGCGGCAAGGCTCTGCGGCGACAGAAAGTTCGGCGTGCCGCCGCCGAAGTGCAGCTGCACCACGTCGCGGTCGGCGCAGAAGCGCGGCGCCATCCGGTCGATTTCGCGGAGCAGATGCTCGACGTAGGCCTCGCCGCGGGCCGCGTCGCGGGTGATCACGCGGTTGCAGCCGCAGTAGAAGCACGGGCTCTCGCAGAACGGCACGTGCACATACAGCGACAGCGGCCGGGGGATCGGCATCTCGTTGCTGGCGTCGACCGCCGCGAACAGTGCGTGCTCGTCGAACGCCGCCGAGAACGCGGGCGCGGCGGGGTACGAGGTGTAGCGGGGCCCCGGCCGGTCGTGGCGGGCGAGGACGTCCGGATCGAACTGCGGGGTGGCGATGCGCATGCCCGGCAGCGTAGGCGGGCCTGCCCCGGCCGCCTTGACGGGCGTCAATTGCCGCTCGCCCCCCGATCACCCGTTCGGGCGCAGGCTTGGCGCCGCACGGAGGGAGTGCCGCCATGTCGCCTGGCCATCAGCCCGGATGGGAAACCCGACTGCTCCGGGCCTGGCCCTGGGCCGTGGCGGTGGGCACCGTGCTGCCGCTGCTTCTCGCCGCCGTCCTGCGCGAGGGCTATCCGGACGTGCCGAGCGTCGACGAACACAAGCGGCTCCTGCAGGCCCTCTATGCGCTCACGGGCGGCGTGGTGTTCTACTGGACCGCCGTCCTCACGGTCGCCGCGGGGTGCTGGATCGTGCGGGTGATGAAGGGGCCGGTCCGCGGTGGGCCCGATCCGTACCCGCTGCCGGAGCGTGATCGTTTCGAGATGTGAGCCGGTGCCCGGGGGCTCACTCGTCGCCGTTGTCCAGCGCGTGGTAGCGGAGCGCGGCCAGCGGAATGATCTGCATGGCCTTCTCGTGCGTCGCTTCGAGACGGATGGGAGGCGCGACACCGGCTTCGAAGGCCTGCATCCAGCGTGACGCGCACAGGCACCAGGAGTCCCCCGGCTTCAACCCCGGGAAGCCGAACTCGGGGCGTGGCGTCACGAGGTCGTTGCCGGCGCGGCCGGAGAACTCGAGGAATTCCCGGGTGACCTTGGCACACACCGTATGGCTGCCGCGGTCGTTCTCGTCCGTCCGGCAGCAGCCGTCGCGGAACCAGCCCGTCTTCGGCTCGTGGCTGCAGTCTTCGAGCGGAGTGCCGAGGACGTTGAGGGGGCGGTTCGACGTGCGCATGCGGGGACGTCCGGGCACAAAAAACCCCGCAGGATCGCGGGGTTAGATATTATGAGTCCCTGTGAAATGAGTTTCCTCAAATCACTACAAAGACCAGAAAAGAACATCGCGATATTCAACAGCTTGCCAGATCTCTGGTCGTATTGAAAGCGGCTCATGCCATCTGAGGTCACTTTCGACTACAAAGAGTGGCACAAGGAATTCGGCCCGCCTAGACTCAAGCACGACTGTGCAGGGGGTGGGGTCTGGATCAGCGGGTGGCTCAAGAGAGAGGGGTGGATGGCCTTCGCCGTGAGCTCGAGGTCTTGTTCCCCCTGCCTGGTGCTGCCGAGAAGACTTGGCTCTACAGGGCCCTGATTCGGATTCAAGGCCGGGGCGGTTGGCTGGGCTCGGCACTCGAGTCCGTCGCCCCGCAGGGGATGCTCGCCGAGGCGCTTCGGCAAGTCGAGGACGAGGTTCCGCCTTCACATCGCGGCGCTCGCGTCACGATGCTCCAGGGCGAGTTCGGTGTGGCGGGGGCGATGATCGGTGGCGACGCCGATCTCTCGCCTCCCGAGTTGGATCTCTTCCGGGGACTGCTGTGGCTGGCGATGACCGACTGCCACAGGTCGGATGAGACCTTTTTGTCGGCCGCAGAAGACATCGCCTCAGTCCTCCGGGCAGCACTCCGCTCAAACGGTTCCTCCGCCGCGGTCGCGCTCATCCCCGTTCTGTCGGCCCTCAAGGCGACGGCCGATCTTGGGGCGGCGATCGATGCCCTCGGTCCTCTGGCGGGCCCGGACCACCGCACACTAAAGAGGGCGTGGAACAACTGGTGGCGAAAAGCCCTATTGCGGATCCTCGAGTCGCGGGGCGACGGCCGGCCGGCGCCCCCAGAGCCGCAGCCACCAACGCCACCGGGTCCTTCTGGACCCAAAGTAGGTGGCCCCCGCAAACGTGACGGGTCGAAGCCCGATCCCGGACACCCGGACGTCATCGTTCTCAGGCCGATTGGCTCGCCGGCGGGCGAGCCGCTCTTGCCCGGCGAAAGTCCGGCGGAGTTCAGCCTTCAGGCGGATCTCGTCGTCGTTCCCGGCCAGGGCGCCGGACTCACGCAACGGCAGGTGCGTTTCCGGGCCATGCAGGCCGTTTGGAGCCGCAATCCGTTTCTGCTCGAGTGCCATATTGATGCTCTGAGCCCGCCGATTTTTGGCGCCGCGCTTCGGGATCTGACCCGGTCTTTGGTCGACAAGGACGCGCCTAACGAGGCGCGCATGGGAGCCTTCGGTGCTCTCGTGCTCGCGCTGACCGGTGCTACGGATTCGAGCCTCGATCAGCTGCGATTGGGCGACGCCGAAGGCCAGGTGCCTTTGCGCTATCGATACCTGGACCTTGAGAAGCGGTGCATCTGGGTTCCTGTGGCATGGAAGCTTGAGGATGAGCCGTCGGAGTCCCTGCCGGGGCAAGCGATCCGGAACCCTGCCTACTTCAAGCCGAACGAGCACCAGCGCAGGCTCGTCGTTCCCGTGCGCGATCGGTTCCCGCTCCCCCTCCCGCCGTCCGTCGCTGACGCTTTTCACCTGCAGGTGGAGGACATCAGGCGCTTCTTTGCGGCAGCACCTGATGAGCGGCACCGCTGGGTCTACGAAGCCGTCGAAGCGCTTTCGGGCTCGCTGGGCATCCCCATGCGCGTGGCCAATCTGCGCCGATCGCTTCCGCCCGTGATCGTTGGGCACTGCGGCGATCCAGTGGTCGCCCAGCTGATCACTGCCGACACGCTCGGTCGGCCCGAGTCCGGACTGAGCTACTACGCGCCGAAAGTCCGAACCATCACTCAAATCTACCGGGATGCCCTCGTCTCGGTGATTGGTGATGACCGCTGGGCAGAGCTGACGGATGGCGATGAGCGCGTGGGATCGGAGCTTTATGTCGATCCGAAGGCTGCGAAGCGCTTGGCTTCGGCGAGCGCCGAGCATGAACCTGTCGACAGGCAGGGATCGGGTGATCGTTCCGACGTCCTGTTGGCCCACCGCCAGATCCTCGATCACACTGTCCGAATGATGGTGGCGACCGCAGGGCATCGACCTGCCGAGGCCTTGTTTGAACTCACGCTCGCGGATCTGAGCCTCGAAAGCGGGGCGGCGCTATTCCGTGACAAGCGCCATGACGTTGCGCATGACCCGCGGCTTGCCGCTCTGCCTAAGGTCCTCGTCCATCAGCTCAAGGCCTACTTGGAGCACCTCGAGGCCTTGGCAGAACGGTGGCCAAACCTTCGTCCCCATTTCCGAAATGTGCAGCGTGGCGAGGGTGAACTGTTGTTCGACTTGAGTGCCGACGGTGTTCCCTGCCGGCCGAGCTTCGCCGCCATACGGGAGCGCGGGCCTGAGCTTTGGAAGGTGCTGCCGTGGAACTGGGGGCGCACCTACTGGCGGACCCGCTCGGTCGAAATGGGAATGCGGCCGTTCCTGGCATCAGTGCAGTTGGGGCACTACGACCTCGTCGGGTATCCCTATGCCTCGGAGTCTCCGACGACGCCGATCGAGGTTGTCGAGCACACGCGCCCGTGGCTGGATCGTGTCGTCGCAACGCAGGGATGGATGGTCCTCACCTCGCCGCTGGCGGCCCATGGCCGGCAGCGGATCGAGAAGGCGAATGGCGCGCCTGCGCTTCTTCCCCTGAAGGACTGGTATCCCCTGATCAAGGCGGCTGACCGCCGATTGGATGGCGCTCGATTGGCCTGGGAGCGGCAGCTGCTGGTCGATCAGCGGGCGGAACGAAAAAACGCCCTAGACGCCGTCCTTGCACATGACGCTTTCGCGGCCTCCGGTCTCGCCGCCGCGTTCGCGGATCCGAGCATTCCGGTGAAGCCGGAGGCCATCGACGCGCTGAATGTCGAGCGGATTCGAGACGAGATGGTGGTGACATGCGGCGACATGCCAGGACGGGCCGTCGCTCGGGTCCGCGCCTTGAAAAAGGTGGTGGGCCGGCTTGCGCAGCAAGCCCAGCACAAGGCGCCCCCCATTCCGATTCCGGTGGCGGTTCGGCGTCCCATCGAGAACCCGTTTTTCCAAGGGGCGCTTCTGGCGCTGACGCAAATGGAGGCGCTCCGTCGGCATGTCGACGAGCGCTCCCGCCAGAAAAAGCCCGTTCGCACGTTTCCGCTGCAGGTCGCCCGCACCTTCGAAGCGCTGGTGCTCTTCGGTGGACTGGACTCGCGCTCCACCGCTCTGGAAGTCATCGCCGCGCGCCACAAGGCGGTGCGGTCGGCAAAGATTCACGACCTGATTCTCGTGCCGATAGCTTCAGGGCGAGCCATTCAGCTTCGCGGCCTAGCGTCCATGGCGATCGCGTCCCTCGCGAAGAGCTTCCCGGACGACCCGCTGCCTGAGATCTCGGTGATCAGCGCTGGCTTGCAGTCGATTCTTCCGGATTGGGCCGCGGCGTCGAAGCGGGGTGCCTCCTCCTTGCTCGATGCCCTTTGCAGCGTCGCGGCCGTCAGCAATCGCTTCGAGATGAGCCCGGCAATGCGCTTTGCGCTGGACGGCATGCGCGGGTGCATCGGTGCGACCCTCGAGGAACAACTCGCCTACATCGACGGTGATCTGAGCCCGCCGACGTTTGGTCCGCCTGATTCGGACGAGAGTGCTGATGCGCCACTGAGGGCCAACGCCCCGGCAACCGAGGGACAGAAGTCCGCCCGTTCGCAGTTCCGGATCCTCAGCCGCATGATTCCCCGGCGCGGTCAGTCCCTCGAGCTTCCCCTTCAGGGACTCCGCGTGCCTGCCACGTCGATCCACACGGAGGCGACTCGAGACTTGGTGAGCGTGGAGCTGGATCGATGGCTGGCGCTGGACGATGGCCGAGACCCATTGCGCCCGATCATCCGGCTGTTGGGCGAGTGGATCCGTGCCACTTGGGAAGGGTTGAAGCGCAACGGAAAGCCAAGGGCTTTCAAGACGGTCCACACCTACCTCACCCGAATCGGCGGCGCGTTGGTGGAGGAGTTGGGCGACGCGGACTGGCACGAACTCCACGAGGATGCCCTGGAGAACACCTACGCCTTCATCCTGTCTCTCGCGAAGAAGTCCCGCCACAAGGTCGCTGCCCAGCTCCTGTCTTTCCACCGGTACAGCGAGGGGCGTCTCGATTGCCCGGAGATCGACCTCTCCGATGTCTATCGTCATCTCCGCACGCAGGTGCGAAACGTCGATGCAGTCATGCTCTTGCCCGTCCATCGAGAGCGCGCGTTGCGCCGGATCGCGGAGCTGGCGAAAGCACCGCTGGGTGCGCCACCGTCCGAGACGCGGGTCGCGAGGCAGGCCGATGCGCTGAGCTATTTCCTCGCCTATGGCGGGGCTCGCTTCTCGGAAGCGGGCTGGCTTCAGCTTCGGGATGTGGCCGCCGTCGGGGACGACCGGATCCATTCACGGGTCCGGCCCAATCGGGGGCGAACGCTCAAGACGTTCTCGGCGAGACGCCATCTCGTCTTCGAACCCGGAAGCGCTGAGCATGCCTTGAGGGTCAGGGCATGGTGCGAAAGTGTTCGTGCTCACCACGGCCCGACGCGCCCGGACGGAGCGTATGTGTTTGCGGAGCTCGATGACGCACGCGCTTTTGGCGAGCTCGATGCGGCCGGGCGGCTGATCCGAAGGTCACTAGCGGAGGCAACGGGCCGCCGTACGGAGCGGCAGCACCGACTTCGGCATCTGGTTGCCGTCGAGCGGCTATCGGCGTTCTGCTGGTCTTCCGAAGACGCGACGGCCGTCGGATGTCGCGTGGACGAGGAATATTCTTCAAGGCCTCTTGAGCCGCGCGACTTCGCGCGCATCGCCGTCCCCTTGGGGCATGCCCACTGGGGCACGACTCTGGGCTCCTACATCCATGTCCCCGCGATTCTGCAGTCGCGATTTTCGGATCGGATCCGCACCCGATGGATGGGGCGAACGGTCGCCTCGGGTGTCCTCGGGGTCACGCCGGCGCAGATGGACGACGTCCGGCGAGGTCGGACGCATGAGGATGCGATCAAGGTCTGGATGGATCACTTCATCGAGGCTCGCCAGCCCGGCACCGACGCCCCCGCGTTGGCCAACCGTGTCCCGTCACCAGTCGGAGCGAAGTCGGAACGGATGAGCTGCGTCCTGCTCGGCGCGATCTTCCGTCACGCGGAAAAAGCCGACGACGTGATGCCGGCTCTCTCCCTGATCGGCGCTTCCGCGGACATCATTGGGCCACTGGTGGCCCGTGTGAGTCGCTGGGAGCGCGTACTGGGGTATCGCTTGCTGCCCTCCCGTGTCGGAGGACGGCCAAGGGTGTCGCCCCGACGGGCGATTCGTCGCTTCAAAGAGGATGAAACCATCGAGGCGATCTGGGCGCAGATCGATGATGGGGAGCTTGATCGCAAAGGCATCAAGGGCCTGTCTGATGCGTGCTTTCAGTTCGCGGTGCCGGACGAAGAGCACGCGGTCGTCCTCCCGAGAGAGGCAGCTGAGTCGCTGCGTCAGCTGTTGGAGCGATGTGGCATCAAGGATGCGGCGATACAGCAGACGCCGTTGCCGGGGGATCTCGTGTCGACGATCGTGCTGCGATCGAAGGCCACCGATCGTCGCGGCCGGTTCATGGGATTGGCCGTGAAGCGAGTCTTGGCGGTGGCGGGAATCGCCATGGACCTGGCGGATGGTTGCTGATGGGCGGGGTGCGCCCCGTTTCAGTGGCTGCTCGCCAGAGGACCTTCGCTCATCCTGCACCGCACTGGTCCGGCGTGAAGTAAAACGCTGTTTGACATATTGCCCAGCCGCCCCCATACTCCGTAAAACGATGTTTAACGTAGGTGTCCTGTGGAAGTCGCTCTGAAAAAGATGGGCAACAGCACGGCTGTGGTGATTCCGCCGCCGGTGCTCCGGGACCTTGGCATCGGGGCAGGCCAGCCCCTGACGCTGGACACCACCGCCGACGGACGGATCGTGCTGACCCCGAAGCGCAAGTACATCCTGGCCGAACTGATCGCCCAGTGCGACCTGAAAGCGGCGCCGCCCGCTGACTTGGCGTTGTGGGATGTCGCGCGGCCGGTCGGTGAGGAGGTTCTCTGATGGCCGTGTTTGACCGGGGCGACATCGTTAGCGTGCCCCTGGATCCCGCGGTCGGTCACGAGCAGCGCGGTACCCGCCCTGCGTTGGTGCTGACGACGAAAGACTTCAACAAGCTCGGCGATGTACTTGTTGCGCCCATTACGCAGGGGGGCGACTTCGCGCGCTACGCGGGATTCGCGGTGACGCTCACCGGTACGGGATGTAAGACGCAGGGTGTGGCCCTGGTCAACAAGATCCGAATGCTGGATCTGGAGGCCCGAAAGGCGAAGAAGATCGAGCGTGCACCCAAGGCCGTCATCGAGGACGCGATTGGGCGCCTGACAGCTTTGCTGGACTGATCAACCTCGAGGGTTTCGTCGAGCCCTCGCCGTGAACGTCTCGGGCAGCGTTCCTTCGCCGCCTGGGGGGCGCGGGCTATCACTGTCCGGAGGCTGTGTCTCTTGCGTTGACCTTGATCGGTACGAGAACCGAGTCAACCACTAGCATCGAATTTCCACCCGAGTTGCTTGTCGACGTCGTCAATGTCGTCGAAGTGGACGATTCGTTCGTGGGACTCGTGGGCGACACGGATGCTGAGGGTGTCCCCAACGACAGGGGGGGCTGCCGAAGGGTCTGCGATGCAGCGGATGTGCTTTCGGTCCTTCGAAACGAAATGTGTTTCCCTTGCCGTGAATGTGTACGTCAGCGACCCCAAGTTCGATGGCTCCGCGTCTTGACGACCGTTGCTTGCCGTTCGAAGTGCCACGCTCTGGCCGTCGATCTCGACGACGGACGGGCATCGTGCGAGAGCTGATGCGATTCGCGGGTCTGGCGGAGTAGGGTCCAGTCCGTCTGTGGTGTCAGTTGAAGGGCTCGTCGAGGTGGTCGTGTTGCTCTGGACGCTGATCACATTCGTAGCGGCCGCGGTCGTGCGCAGGGAGGCCACTTGTGACTTCAGCTTCTCAATGGCATCCGTAGTGCCGTTTGCGAGGAAATGCAAGGCGGAACCGTCGTCATGATCGACCTGGCCAAGGTCAAGGCCTGCTGCATGAAAAACGAGTTCGGCTGATCGATACGTTCGAATCAGGCGAAGTAGGTCCTTCTTGGAAACCAGGATAGTCGCTGGTTCTTGAGAGACGGTTTCCCGCTTGAATCCCATCGAGATTTTCGTATGGAATTCGCTGCTCATTCGGACTTCTCCGGATCGTTCTTCCCCTCTCGCCGATCCGTGATCGGCACTCCATCAAGAACGGCAATCGAGTTGGTTCGTGCGCCCCGCCTAAGCTTGAATCCACGAGTGAAAACCGCCTTGTGCGCGTCTTCTCGGAAACGAACGTAGATTCGTCGACCGAAGGCGTTCTGGAAGCAATCAAGCTCATCGACGCATTCGAAGACGAAATCAGCAACGCGTTCGCTTTCCACCGTCGGAGGGCACAAGGCTGGCCGCGACGGGATCTCCAGCGAATAAGCGACGCCGTCTGGCCCGAAGAATCGGATCCGCTGTGGTTTCGACGCCGCCACGTCGCGGAGGATGGCTTCGGCAAAGTCGCGGATCTGGGTTTCCTCGATTCCCCGATCGATGGCCCAGGCAGGTTGGAGTGGGGCCAGTCGATCAGCCGATGACGCCCAGTCAACGAGCCACGCATTCATCGATTCGACAGCGCTGAGGAAATCTGCTGCGTCCCTGAAGAGGGTGGCAAGCACAGAGCGGGCGGCGACGGTCCACATTGCTCGATGGTCGTAGTAAATGGGGCGCTCGTCGGCGCTCGGAAAAAGAATCGAGAGGACGCAAAACAGTGCAACGACAGACGATTCGTTGATCAGGTCGAGTCGCGGGATTGGACGGCCGTTGCGTGGGAGGTTCGTCGAGGGCGGATAGAGCAGGATCTGATTTCGAGGCTCGGTGCGGTCCATAGGTTGTGGGTCGGTTGGGGCGGAGGCGCGGAAACCCACGCACGCGAGTCGTCGGCCCACGGCAAAGCCGCGAGCGCGCCAGGGGAGCGCGGGTCAGAAAGAGGGGCGTGATCCCAACGGCCGGGTCAAAGTCACGGCACGTGAGTCAGGCGGGCAGACGGCTGTCGCGCCAAAACCGCGAAACATCAACGATTTTGCGCGCCGGTCTTTTTGTCTCGCGTTCTGGCGAGTGAGATCTCTATGAGATCAACTGGAGGTCAAGCACCTCAGGCTGCCGGCGGGCAGAAACCCAACCGGCGACTCGAGACTAGTACGGGTCGGCGCGACGGTCAACGCCACGGACCGCTTCTGGCCGCGGGGCATCGAGCGTTTTGCTCTTGAGAGCGGCGCCGTCCCTCGAGCGCTGACCGCCCCGCACATCGCTTGCCCCCGCTCCTGCTGCACCGCAAAACAAGTACCCCACGATCGATAAATCCGACCGGTGATAACCTCGGGAGATTGATTCCAAGGAACGGCAGTCATGTCCCAAGCTAGCGCCAGAGAGCAGCGGGTCGCGGTCATGGTCGATTGCGACAACACGACCCCCGAAATCCTGGAGTACGCCCTCCAGATGGCCGCGCAATTCGGGCGGGTCGTGGTTCGGCGGGGTTATGGCAACCACTCGACCCTCTCGAACCGCTGGCAGGAGGCGCTGGTCCGGCTCGCCTTCACGCCCTGCCTCCAGTACCAGTACGCATCGGGAAAGAACACCGCAGACATCGCCCTGGCGCTGGACGCCCTAGAGCTGATGTTCGACGACCGGGCGGATGCCTTTTGCCTCGTCACCAGCGACTCTGATTTCGCCTACCTCTGTCGGAAGGTGAAGGAGCGCGGTGCCCTGATCTACATCGTGGGCGAGGCGAAGACCCCGGAGGCGCTTCGGCACGCCAGCGATCAGTTCTTTGAGTGGAGTCCGGCGCCAAAGATCACTCCGCCTGATGTACCGCCCAAGCCTGCGCCCGAGAAGCCCAGTCCAGTGTCGGCGAAGGCCGAGCTGCCGAAGACTGTCGCTGATGCGGTGACTCTCCTGGCGCAGGACTCGGACGACGGTCGGGTCGGCCTCGGCCAGCTCGGGCAGTACCTCAAGCGAACTGATCCTGCGTTCTCGCCGAAGAGGTTTGGCTATGGGACGTTGTCGGAGATGGTCAAGGCCTACTCGAAGCTTTCGGTGACCAAAGACTCCGTTTCCGGGATTTGGGTGTCGAGCAAGGGTAAGGGGAGTTGAGCAATCACCTGGCTGGAGGTCGGGCTTGAGGCGTCTCGTGATCTGCGACGCACGTGTCGGACTGTTCAATCAGAGCATGGAGCTTGGCGGACGTCTAACCGCCGGCTTGTATTGGCAGCTATAGATCGGAGTCCTTAAATGTCCGAGCTCGAATTCGAGCGTAGCCTTTCGCGGCCAGGAACCCGTGTGCGATCACGACACGACTCTGGCTTGGTCGGCGAGTCGACAGGACGCACCCGTGATGACGGTGACGGCCTGATGGTTCAGGTTCGCTTTCCAGGTCAGCAGCCGCGATTCGAGATGGCTGAGGATTTGGAGCCGGCAGATGACGAGCTTGACGGCCGTGACCAAGTGCTTGCCGGCAAGTTTGCCAGTGCCAAGCATCTGCGAAAGCGTCTTACAACGGTGCAGCTCGCCGGGCAGCTCTCGGAGATGATCTACAGCTTAGACACTACCGACACCCAATTCATGCCCCACCAGTTCAAGCCGCTTCTGGCGCTACTGGATTCGCCGTCCAAGGGGGTCTTGATTGCAGACGAAGTGGGTCTCGGCAAGACGATCGAGGCCGGGCTGATATGGACAGAGCTTCGCTTCCGAACCCATGCTACCCGTCTGCTGGTCGTCTGCCCGGCCGTGCTGTGCGAAAAGTGGAAGCAGGAGCTGTTTCGCCGATTCGGAACAGCGGCGCAGGTGATGAGCGCGAAGGAGCTCTTGCAGCACCTCGAGCAGGGTGAGGCCGCACCTAAAGTGCAGGCCATCATTTGCAGTCTGCAAGGCATACGGCCGCCCACTGACGCTACTGATGACGACGCAAACCCCAAGTCTGCAGTCGTGCGTTTGGCGAGATACTTGGATGCTGCGCAGGACCAAACACTGTTCGATCTGGTGGTGATCGATGAGGCTCACTACTTAAGGAACCACCAAACATCCTCCGCTTTCCTTGGCCAATTGCTGCGTCCAGTCGCGGAGTACTTCGTGCTGCTTTCGGCCACGCCCGTAAACAATCGCAGTACCGATCTCTTCAACTTGGTCTCCCTAGTGGATCCGGATCAGTTCCGGTTCGAGGGCGAATTCGAGAACGTTCTGGGTGCGAATCGGCCTTTGGTTCGCCTTGCCAATAAGCTCAAGCGGCCAGACGCCACGATCAGTATGGTTCGTGAAGCACTGGACGAGGCCGAATTGCACTGGATGTTCAGGAATAGCGAGAGTCTGAAGCTGTTTAGAGAGAGTCTCGCTGGGCACGATGACGCCGAGGTGCTGGCGCCGGAGGATCGTGTGGCGATGAATCATCGCCTTGAGCGCATCAACCTATTGGGTCAAGTGATCGTCAGGTCGCGTAAGCGAGAGGTGCTCCAGAACCGCGTGGAGCGCAAGGTTCAGAATTTCGCTGTGCCGATGACCCGTATCGAGCAGGAGTTCTACGATCGGGTGACGGAGGCGGTCATCGCCTATGGGCTGGACCACGGTGGGGTCAAGGGATTTCTTCTCGCTACTCCGCAGCGCCAGATGTCCAGCTGCATGTTCGCTGCGGCATCTCGATGGTTGGGGCGAGCGGGAGAATGGAGCGAGGAAGAGGCAGAGACTTTCGCGTACGACGCTTTCGGTGAGGATGTGGACCCAGGGCTTCTTACGTCCGTATCAGCTTATGTTGCGAAAGCGCTCGCAGGTCATGTCGACCTGAACGCGCTGCGGTCAAGAGACTCTAAGTACGAACAGCTAGAGGCCTTGCTACGGGAGTACGGCAAAAAGTATCCGGACGAGAAAGTCATTGTCTTCAGCTACTTCCGGGACACGCTTGGTTACTTGAATGAGCGACTCGCAGCGGCAGGCATTCCCTCGCTAGTAGTGATGGGCGGAGATGACAAGCAGGCTCGTATTGACGAGTTTCGTCAATCCACTGGCCATAAGGTCTTGCTTGCCTCAGAGGTTGCGGCGGAAGGCGTCGACTTGCAGTTCATGCGCTTCCTTGTCAACTACGATCTCCCGTGGAATCCAATGCGCGTAGAGCAGCGCATCGGTCGTATTGATCGTATTGGCCAACAGGCGCAAGCAATCTCGATCGTCAACATGGTCTACCAAGACACGATTGACGATCGCATTCTTACGCGGCTTTTTGAAAAGCTGACGATCTTCGAAGATGCCCTGGGCTGCACGGAAGACGTACTGCAAAATCGAATTAGCCTTCTGACGCACGAGTTGCTGAGCTCTCACCTGACGCCGGAGCAAGAGGCGCAAAAGATTGATGAAGCTCGTGCCGTGATGGAGCAGAACCGGCGTTACATGGCGGAGATCGAGGAGCACGAGGCCGACTTTGTGGGGTTGGGTGAGTTCGTGCGAAACAGGGTCTCACATGCGCACGAGACTCGGCGGCGCATCACCGACCAAGACTTGCAGGTGCACATTCGGGAGTACCTCGAAGAGAACGCACCGGGATACACCATGCGCATGGATCCTGGCGGCGCTACGGGCACCATTAGCCTAGGTGCAGAGGCTGCTGCTCGGTTGATCCGCTTCAGGGAAGCTCGTCAGCTTCCACGCTCAAAGTTGGAAGGCGGCGGCGAGTGCCATGTGGTGATTCGAAACCATGTCAATCGCGGCGAGCATTCACCAAAGTTTGAGCTGATTAACCAGTATCACCCGTTGGTCCGGATGATCGCTGACCACGAAGGGCGCGGCCAGCACCAAGATCTGGTTGTGGCCGCTGAAGTTAAGGTTGCGGAGCTTGGCCTCGAGATCGAGCCAGGTGACTATGCGTTCGCGTCGGAAATATGGCGATTCGAAGGTGCTCGGCGGGAGGAGACCATTCGCGCATGCTTCGTTCCCGTGCGCGGCGGTGAAGCCATTGGCGGAGAGCGCGGCTTCGACTTGATCAACTCGCTGCGTGCACAAACCCGCGACTGGTTGGACATTCGTTCCTGTCTGCCTGACACGACGGCCGCGGCAGAGCTGCTGGAAGGAACAAAAGCCGCGTTGCTGCGTGAGTTTCGCGATGCAAGACGAGCCTTTCAGGCGGAAAACATCGATCGAGTCCGAATCCAGCGAGAGAGTCTCACGCGAAACCTTCAGCGTCGCATCGAGAAGCGCGAGCTCGCCATTGAGCGTGTATCTGACGCGCATCGCGCGAACTATAGACGCATGGCCGAGGGCCAAATCCGCGATTTGCGGCGGAAGCATGACGTTGCGGTGGCGGCTTTGGATCAGCGTGAGAAACCGAGCGTAACTCGTAGTGGATTGATCTCGGGATTCGTCAGAATCAGGAATTGAAGGGATGAGTACAAGGAAGGGCAGGTCGAATCCGACATTGGGCGATTCCGCAGCGGACTTCATGGCGCAATGGGCGGCCTCCAGGCCAAAAGAGAAAGCGCCTGACCGTGACGGCGGGAATGATGCGGCGAAGCTGATCGGCAGTGGGGACGTCAGGCAAACGCTTTCCAGCTGGAAGCGTCGCGGTGGCGATGTGGCGGTCTCGAAGGGCGCGTCGAAGGGCCGTCAGGCGAAACTTCAGCGTCCCCCGGGCGCAGTAGCGGTCGGTGCATATAAGACGATTATCCCCGCGATGCAGAGGGTCGTTCCATCAGCGCCGAGCATCCCGTCGACGGCGCAGGAGACCTTGCCCAAGAGCCTTCGGCAACGGCTGATGGAGGCATCGGCTGATGTGCGCAATCTCAGGATCGCTGCCGGAATGTCCCGACCGAGGGGGAGTTCTCATCTGCCGCCCGTGGCCGAGACAAAGAATGGGAAGCTCGCCATTCTCGGGTTGGACTTCGGTACAGCCTTCACAAAGGCCGTGGTGCGTTGGGCCGGCCGCCACTACGCCGTCGATTGGTCCGAGGCAGTTGAGGGCGACGATCATCACCTTCTTGCATCGGTCTTCAGCGAAGCGCCAGACGGTCGGTGCGTTCTCGGAGCCAATCCGTCTTCAGGTTGGTCCGTGCAAGAGGGCATCAAGCTCCAGCTGCTGTCCTCCGAGGGTTCGAGTCTTGATGAGCGAATGGCAGATGCGGTGATCTTTATCGCTTTGACGTTCCGCTATGTGGATGGGTGGCTCCGACGGACGAGCCCCGACGCTGCAACGGACCTTCGATGGCGTCTGCATGTCGGACTTCCCACAAAATCATGGGACAACGACGCAATCGCCGATAAGTTCAAGACGGTGGCGCAAGCCGGCCGGGTGTTGGCGTGCATGCAGGGGGCGGTAACGAGAGCCGCGGCGAAATCCGCATTGCGGATGACCGACCTGGTCGATAGGCCTGCGGTGGACGTCTTTCCGGAGTTCGCGTGCCAGTTGTATGCCTACTTGCTGTCGGCCGAGCGTAGAGAGGACCTTCACGCGTTGGTCGATATTGGGGCGGGAACGCTTGACGTGGCTTACTTCAACGTATTCATGAAGGATGGAGAGGCATTGCTACCCATCTTCGCTTCCGAGGTAGACAAGCTGGGTGCGCACTACCTTGTCGCCGCTTTGGCTGGAGCTTCAGGCGGCTCGCTTTGGGCGGATCACGAGTCGTCGCTTTCTGACGAAGGGGTTGGTGGGAAAATCGGTTGCCCGGCGAATGATGTGCGAGACCGGCGATCCCTTTATCTGAGCTCTGTCGCTGACGTCTTCAACAAGGCAACCCAGAGTGCGAAGAAGGCGTACCCAACGTCACCGGCGTGGGCGCGCAGTGTTCGCCTTTTCTTGTGCGGCGGTGGCGGCCGAATCTCGTGCTTGAAGAAGCGATTCGAGAGCATTGCGGCGCAGGCACCGAGCGTTCTCGGCATCAAGTTTCAGGTTTCCGAACTGGTAAAGCCTCGTGATCTTGTCGGGAAATTGAATTCCGGCTTTGATCGCCTTTCGGTCGCCTACGGCCTGAGCCAGCTTGCGGCCGAAATTGGCCACGTGATGCGAAGTGCCACGCTTGAACCGATCACTCAGAGAGAAGCTCTCGAGCGAGTAGACAGGGACGCGGACAGGTAGTCCAGTCACTGGCTTCCGGCTGGAAGCCGATGTTCAGCAATGGGTGGCAGGTTTTCGGTCGATGTAAAGGTGAGAGCTGGCAGCATCTGTGAAAGGGGGCATTCGATGAGAGCAATGGTTGATGCTCAGGCACTTCGCAAGGCACTGGCCGCGCTCAGGCCGAAGAACCGTCAATTCAAGAGAATTAGGGAGCCGTCGGTCCGGGTCACTTCGACCAAAAAAGGTCTCGTGTTCATGGGCACGCTCGATTCCACTGCAATGGTCGATGCCGAGGTTGTCGAGTTGGGGGAGACCGCTATCCCGCTTGAGCCGATCTATCGGCTCCTCGCGACGTATGCAAAGGGTGCGAAGATCTTGGTTCGGACCGAAGGCGAGCGCGTCTACGTCGACCGTTTAAGCTTCGCTGTGCCAAAGCTTCTGGATGCTGAGTAACGTGGCAGCATTCGATGGGAGCAACGTCCGGGGCTAGCTGCAAGCCACGCACGTCTACTGAAGAAGCAACGATCAAGGAGTAGAAGGCTCGCTTTTCGACCTCTTCCGTTACACGCGAGGTGGCCGGAAGTGACTTTACCGACTCGAGTCTCGGTCGTTGTCATCAAAGGCAAGCTTCTCCGCAGCTCCCATCACGCGCGCACGCACCTTGGATGAGGCCGCAGCCCAGGCAGCGTCATTGCCCCGCTTGGATTTCTGGAAGGCCAGCCGTGAGCTGTAGTCGATGCCGACCGCGCCAGCATCGTGGAAGGCTTCCATGTCTGCGCTGAGGAAGACGAAATCCCACCCCGCCGCCTTCTTGGCGTCGACCAGCTTGGTGATCGCTGCCCGATCAAACTCCTGGCTGGCGTTCTCAGCACCGTCGGTGACCACGACGAAAATGATCTTGGAGGGCCGCTCGCTCTCGGGCCGCGTGGCGATCTGGGACTCGAGATCCAGGATGCCCCGCCCCATCGCGTCATAAAGTGGCGTTGAAGCACGCGGCACGTACTGCTCCCGCGTCAGTGGCGTCACATCCCCGATCGGCTTCGCTGCGTGCAGTACCTCGTAGGGGTCCTGCGAGTCGAACTGCACCAGCGTGAACGTCGTCGCCGCGGAGGCGGACTGCTGCTCGGTGAGGAACGCATTGAATCCGCCGATGACATCGGAGCGGATGCTATCCATCGACCCGGTGCGGTCAAGGATGACCGTGATGTGGCTTTGATCCGTCATGGCGCTGCTCCTCGCTTGGGTGGAAGCGCAGCATTTCGCGCGGGAATCTCATGGTCTGCGACACGCCTGGGGGAAGTTCCCCACATATAAATGTGCCCTTTTCCTGTCTCTATCCGTGAGACGCGGGTGTCGAACCATTCGCTCCCCGTTCCTCATCGTCGATTCGAGGCTGCCCCGCGAAGTCGCTTCTGACGCCAATGGGCTTCTTCGTTAGCGATGCGGAACTTCTCCTTCGCTTCGGCCGACTCGGATCACCGCTCTGTGTATGCGGAACGTCGCTCGATCCGTTCCTCCGCGTCTCGTGCGATCGACGAGCAACCCCATTCCGCCATGACGGCGGATGTCAAAGCCCGGACGCTGGTTCGGGTCCTTCAACCAAGGAGTACCACCAATGAAGTGCAACGCTTACGCCGCCCTGCTGGGGCTTTCGATTCTCGCCTCGCCGGCCGTTAATGCCGCGGGTCTCAGCTACACCTACGCCGAGCTTCGTGGCGTCTACACCCAGGCCGATCTGCTCGGTCCGAGCGACTTGACGTTGAACGCGAATGGGTTCGGTGCCGCGGGCAGCATCGCGTTCGGTCAGACCGGCCTCTTCGCGACGGCAAGCTACGATTCGGTCGACAACGACATCATCGATGGTGCGCAGATTGATCTCGATCGCGCCACGCTCGGTCTTGGCTATGCCGTGGCCATCGACGAGACGCTCCATGCGCTGATCGAGGCCAAGGGCCTTCGCATCAAGGCCGGCGCGCTTGGTGAATCGGAGTCCGAGAACGGCTATCAGGCCACCTTAGGTTTGCGCAGCCTGCTCTCGGACACGTTTGAGGCCTCGATTAAGGCCGGTGTTGTGAAGGTCGATAACGCGGACCTCGAGGTTTACGACGGCGCCATCGTCGAGATCGGCGCTCGGTACCTGATTGACGGCGCGTGGTCGGTTGGCCTCGATACGGCGTTCACCAAGGACGAGCGCAACGCCATGCTCGGTCTTCGCGTCCAGTGGTGAGGAAGAGGGATGGATTTCTGTCCTCCACGGCAAGCCTCGCAGTCTTTTCTTGATGCGATCGCCCCCTTGGGGATGACGTGATCCACCGGTCGTGGCGGATACAGGCGTCGGATTCCGCCACGACCGAATCCAGTTTTCGGATCTAAGCCCGATCACCGATTTCGCGCTCGGGCTTCAACAACGCACCGCTGGCCGCTGTCATGCATTGACCGCGCCAGAGAACCCATGACGTAAGGAGAAACACCAATGAATGGAAAGACCGTAGCAATGCTTCTCGCCGGCGCTGTGCTGACTACCGGCTGCCTGAACATGCCCACGCCTGCCGCCCAGATCACCGGCAGCTATACCAGCAGCCTGGCCTATGGGGCGTTCGACTGTGATCGGCTGGCTGCGGAAATGAGCTCGCTTGCGCGTCGGGAGAACTCTCTGGTCGCCGCGCAGGAGCAGCGCATCAAGTCGTCCAAGGTCCAGGCCTTCTGGTGGGGCGTTGGCGAGGGCGATGGCATCGAGGCCGCCGAGCTCGCGAACGTTCGCGGAGACAAGGAAGCGGTGCGCAAGGCCATGACGGCCAAGGGTTGCCCCGGCTGATCGCCCAGCGCGATCTCGCAGTCGGCCCGTCTCGTCTTTGGTTCTGGGGCGAGCGCGCTGTGAGTGTGGGTCGGATCACGTGTTCCGATCCGTTCCACGCCCATCGCACCGAACGGCCACGGAGGGATGGCGGTGCGGTGGGCACCCTTGGGTGGAGCGAGTTCTAGATCGGTCCGACCACGGGATATGCGATATGGCCGAACCCGCTGCCATCGGAGGCCAGCATCAGGTCGATCACCAGCGGGACGAGTTGCCCCAGCAAGGCCACGCTGTCCTTCACCTGCTGACGGTTGACCTTGCTGCCGTGGGTGGCGCCGCCATGGACGAGTTGGTTGCGGAGCACGTACAGCCGATCGACCACGATCCCTGCCACGGTCGCGGTCTCCCCGGACATCACGGCCGCGGTCGCCACGCGCTTCGCGCCCTGGAACTGCTCTTCCCAGCGACCACTGCTGTCGTGGTCGCGCAGGGCCCGCCAGAACGGGTCGAACAGATAGGGGTTGTCGATCAGCGTCCGGACGCAGCCGGTGAAGTTCTTGAACAGCAGGGCGTGAAGGCGTTTGTCGGCATCGAGCACCAGGATTCGCTCGAAGAATCGGCGGAGCAGGTCGCGTTCCGACTGCTCATGGCCGAACTCCCAGGCATAGGCGGCGTTGAAGCTGATCCAAAGAAAAATGAAACGGGCATCCGCGTCGTCTTCCTGCTCCGCACGCCGCAGCCAACTGATGGCGCGATGGCAGCGGACTCGGAAGTCCTCAGGGAGGTCTAGGGGCAAGGCTGCGAGCCGAGCCTTTAGAGTTATCGCGTCCATGGCCGGACTTTACTTCAAGTGCTAGCGCCTCCCGAAGGTCCACCCTGGCTTCGCCACCGCTTCAAGGAATGATCGATGCCTCTTAATCTGGATGCCCTCACGGACGGGCAGCGTTGTTGGGTGGAGTTGGCCTCCGACATCGTCGATGCCCGCGTGGCAGAGGGGTTGCCCATCGAACTTGCGCGTCGGTTCGCCAAGGGCCAGTTCAAGATCCGCGTTTTCTCTGAAGGCTACGGCGATGTACAGATCTACAGGACTCTGTTCGAACTGACCGATCTTGGTTGGTTCGAGGAGTCTCGGCCGGGAAGCTTCGTTTTGGCTGACCTCCGGCTCTGCCGCTATTTGCAGCCCGGAGCAGTCATCCCGCCGCCCCCGCCGCGGTCCCTTCGGTATCACGATGCTGGCCGATTGCCATTCAAGTCAGAGATCCACCAGCGGATTGAAGACCTTCGCTTCAACGATGGCCTCGGAGAGCGTTCGACGATGGAAGATGAAGCTATTCGCTTCGTGCTAGACGATTCGATCTCCGACTATGTGATCGAGGGTTTCATGCTCGACCGACGAGGCCCGTATGGGTTGGGCCACTGGTGCCGAGTGATGCATGAGGGTCTCCGGCTGGCGACGGCCATGCAGGCAAATCATCGCGTCGTTGCATGGTTCTCTTTGCTTCACGATCGCTGGCGGTTGGTCGAGGGCGAGGACCCTGGGCATGCCCAGCGAGGCGCGGACGAGGTCGAACGCTTTATCGACCAAGGTTTGCTTGATTTGGATGATCGGTCAGGCAGCCAATTGATCGAGGCCATTCGTTGGCACTCTTCGGGTGAATTGCATGATGACCCGACCGTCGCCTGTTGCTGGGACGCCGATCGACTGGACTGCATTCGCTTTGGAATCGAGCCAGACCCGTCGAGGCTAAGCACACATGCCGCTCGTAATGCGGCGGCCCTCCGGCTGGAAAAAGGCCGAAGCGCTGACGCCATAGCACCGCCAAGCGGAGTATCCGAATGAGCGCCGCCCCCATCGACGGCTGCCGGTTGCGCTACGAGTGCCCGATGCGCTGGGACACGCTGGAGCGCGTCGGTCGCGATGAGAGCGTCCGCTTCTGTGGCCAATGCCAATCCGCCGTGCACTGGGCGGACACCGAAGAGCAGGCCCTCGCCTTCGGCCGCCAAGGCAAATGCGTGGCGCTTGGCTTTCTCGACGCACCCGTCTTGGGCGAAATGAGTGTCGGCCCGCTGTCGCCGGAGGAACTGCCACCGGAGTTGGCCGAGGCCGGCCTGTGGGGGCTGTTGGTCGGCGACGCCGTTGGCGTGCCCTACGAATTCCACCCGCCACACGCCCTGCCGCCGCTGGAGGCCATCGACCTGGTCCCGCCGCGCGGCTTTCCGCGCG
>ERZ1066121.743-NODE-743-length-27732-cov-17.299635_pt1 | contig 27732 bp, 18 predicted proteins | sample MGYA00382768_ERZ1066121 | MGnify/ENA primary metagenome ERZ1066121 (study PRJEB33369, sample SAMEA5778351) | biofilm metagenome | biome: Industrial cooling water; feature: Water cooling tower basin; material: Biofilm | place: United Arab Emirates | collected...
GCATGGCCACGCCCAGTTCGTTGGCCATGTACTGCGCGGTGGGGTTGAAGGTGGGACGCGACTGCGCTTCGGGGCCGCCGTGGATGTTGATGACCACCGGCAGCTTCTTGCCGGCCGGTACGTCGGCGGGACGGTAGTAGAACGCGGGGATGGTGCGGCGCTTGCCGTTCACCGTGTCGAAGGTGGGGTAGCGCACCAGCGTGGGCGCGACGAACGTCGAGGTGTCCAGGCCGCCGACCTCGCTCTGTGTCCAGCGGGTGAGCGTGCGTGCGGCCAGGTCGATCACGTAGGCGTCGCTGGGCGAGGTGGCGCTGTTGATGCTGAGCGCGATGCGCTGGCCATCGTGCGAGAACACGCCGCTGCCGAACACGCCCACCGGCAGGTCGGGCAAGGCCACCGCGCGGTGGTCGGGCAGGGTGAGCACATGCAGCCGGCTGATGCCGTCCTCGTTGGTGACGAAGGCCAGATGCCTGCCGTCGGGCGCGAGTTCGAAGCCGTCGACATCCCACGGAATACCGGCGCTCAGCACGGTCAGTCGTCCACTCTTCGGGTCGTGGTGGCGCAGGGTGCGGAATTCCTGCGCCTTGCCCTTCACCGGCTCGTCGGAGACGAAGTAGACCGACGCGCCATCCGGTGCGTAGGCGAAGCCGCCGAACGCCGCCTTGCCGCCGTCCACGGGGAACAGCGTCAGGGTGTCGGTGGCGAGATCCACTTCGCCGGGATAGGACTCGGCGATCGAGACGTAGCGGCTGACCAGCAGGCGCTTGCCGTCCGGCGAGAAGTCCATCGCGCCCCAGCTGCCGCCGGCGGTGACCACCGCGCGGCTCTGGCCGGTGCGTGTGTCGCGCACCCACACGTCGCGGTCGGTGCCGTTGCGCGCGGTGCTGGTCCAGGCCATCAGCCCGCCGTCGCGGCTCAGCACCACGCCGCCGTTCTGGGTACGCCCGCCGTCGGTCAGCAGGGTGCTGCTGCGGGCCTGCGTGTCGAACCAGTACAGCTGCGTGTACTCGTCGCCGCCGCGGTCCTTGCCGTACACGAAGCCCTCGCGCCATGCCCTGGCGGGCGAGGGTGCGATGCCGGCGACCGGTTCGGGCAGGAAGGTGAGCTGCTCGCGCATGCCCAGCGGCCGGCAGACGCGATGCGCCTGGCTGGTTTCGGCGAAGCGGGTGGAGATCAGCAGGCAGCCGTCCGGCGTCCAGCCGGCCACGCCGGCGCCGCGGGTGTTCTGGTAGCGGTTGAGGGTCTCCAGCAGCGTCTGCGGGATGGCCGGAATGTTCTCGCTGATGCGGGTGCCGACCTCCTCGCGGACCACCGCGGGCGTGCCGTCGGCGGCGCGGGTGCAGGTCGAGACGGCGACCAGGGCGAGGAAGGTGGCGGGCAGGACGATGCGCGACAGGGCCATCGGAGGGCTCCAGGCAGTGGACGGACAGCCCCCGAGCATAGCCCCGCCGGCATCGCGGCGGGCTGGCCTAAAGTCATGGTGCGGGCGCGTTGCGTCACCGGCGCCCGCACTGCGCCCGATCAGCGCACCCGTTCGACCTTGGCGCGGGTGTTGAAGCCGTCCACCGCCAGATACCAGACGCGGCCGACCTTGCTGGGTGTGATCCGCACGCCGGGGTCGGTGAGCCGCACGCCGACCAGCGCCGCGTCGTCCACCTGACGCCAGACCTGGCCGTTGTCGAGGGTGTATTCGCGCCCGCGCTGGAAGCCGCGGAAGTCGCCCTGCACCTTGCCGACGATGGGCTCCGCCGAGCCGAAAGGCAGGAAGCCGCGGTTTTCCTGTTCGATGCGGTCCTTGGTGAGGGTTTCGGCCTCGACGGCGGCCGTCTGGATGCGCCGGCCCAGCCAACTGTTCAGGCGCGCCAGCTCTTCGGGTGTGAGCTTGTCCAGGCCCGCGGCCTTGAAGTCCTCGGCGCTCATGTCCTGCTCGATCGGCCTGGACTGCTGCGCCTGCGCGGTGGCGCACACGGCCGCCAACGCACCTGCGAGGGCCAGCGCGAGCAGGCGCGGGACACGGCGGCGAAGACGGAGAAGAGACGACGGGACGAGATGGGTCACGTGCGTGGACTGCATGAGAGTGAACGGCATGAGAGTGCCCTGCGTGGTCTGGCCCTCGTCGCGACGGGCGTTTAGTGTAGAGGCGCCTATCCTAACCCCACCGGCCACCCCCGCCCGGCCATGCCGACTGCCGCTTCCGTACAGCCCACCGTCTCCAGCCCCCGGGCCGATGCCGAGCGGCTGCAGGCGCTGCTGCGTCTGCCCGCGCTGGCGGGCCTGGCGCCGGCCTGGCGTGCGCTGCTGACACAGGCGGCGGAGGCTCCGGACCCGCCGATGGCGACGCTCCCGGCACCGCCGAAGCCGGGCCAGGCCGAAGAGCCGGCGCCCGCTGTCGAGGCGCCGCTGGCCGAGCTGGCCGACACCCTCGATGCACTCTCCCGCCTGAGCGCGGAAGGCGATGTGATGGCGGCCGCCGTGCTGCACGACACCCCCGCCTGGGCGGCGCGTCTGGGCGCCGTGCTCGAGCCGCAGTGGCCGGGTGTGGCGGTGCTGCTGGACGGCCAGCGCGCGGCGGCGCAGGTCTGGGGCCTGCATGCCGCGCAGGGCGGCCCGCGCAATGCGGAGGGCCTGCGCCGGCTGCTGCTGGTGATGGTGAAGGACCTGCGCGTGGTGCCGATCCTGCTGGCGCGTCAGCTCGCCCGGCTGCGTGCCGCCGCCGAGCTGCCGGAGGACGAGCGCCGCGCGCTGGCACGATTGACCCGCGACATCCACGGCCCGCTCGCCAACCGCCTGGGCATCTGGCAGCTGAAGTGGGAGCTGGAGGACCTGTCCTTCCGCCTGCTCGAACCGGAGACCTACCAGCGCATCGCGCGCCTGCTCGACGAGAAGCGCGGCGACCGCGAGCGCTACATTGATACGGTCAAGCGCATGCTGGATGACGCACTGCGCGCGCAGGGCATCGATGCGGATGTCGCCGGCCGGCCCAAGCACATCACCAGCATCTGGAAGAAGATGCAGAAGAAGAACGCGCCGATCGGCGAGCTCTACGACCTGCGCGCGGTGCGGGTGATGGTGAAGGACGTGCCCGCCTGCTACGCCGCGCTCGGCGTGGTGCACGCACTGTGGGCGCCGATCCCGAGCGAGTTCGACGACTACATCGCCCGACCCAAGGCCAACGACTACCGCTCGCTGCACACCGCGGTGGTCGGGCCGGAGGGCAAGACCCTCGAAGTGCAGATCCGCACCCACGACATGCACGCCCAGGCAGAGCTGGGCGTGGCCGCGCACTGGCGCTACAAGGAAGGCCGCGCCGCGCCGGCCGATGCCGGGCTGGACCGCAAGATCGAATGGATGCGCCGGCTGCTTGAAAGCGGCCGCGACGGCGACGCAGAACGCGACGGCGCGCACGAGGGCGAGCGCGACGATGCGGCCCTGGCCGGCGCGTTCGACAGCGACCTGGTCGAAGACCGCATCTACACCCTCACCCCGCAGGGCGATGTGGTGGATCTGCCGGCGGGTTCGACGCCGCTGGATTTCGCCTACCACGTGCACACGATGGTGGGCCACCGCTGCCGCGGTGCGAAGGTGGATGGCCGCATCGTGCCGCTGGACTACCGTCTGCACAGCGGCGAACGGGTCGAGATCCTCACGGCGAAGACGCCCGCACCGCGTCGCGACTGGCTGGTGGCGGCCAACGGCTTCCTGGCCAGTGGCCGCTCGCGCGACAAGGTGCGTGCGTGGTTCCACAAGCTCGACCGTGCGCGCAACCTGCAGGCCGGCAGGGAGCTGCTCGACAAGGAACTGCGCCGGCTCTCGCTGCTGGGGGCCGACCTCACGCCCGTGCTGCCGCGCTTCTACATGGCCAGCGTCGAGGACCTGTATGTCGCGGTGGCCCTGGGCGATGCCGGCCCGCATCAGGTGGGGCGCGCGCTGCTCGACCACGAACGCGACCTGCAGGAGCAGCAGAAGAAGGCGCATGCGCCGGCCGAGCCGGCCAGGCACACGCCGTCTGCGCCCGCTGCGTCGGACGCGCGCCGCACGGCGCCCGGGTCTGCATTCACGGTCGTCGGCGTCGGCAACCTGCTGGTGCAGATCGCCCGCTGCTGCCAGCCGCTGCCGGGCGAGGCGATCGGCGGCTACCTCACCCGCAGCCGCGGGGTGAGCGTGCACCGCGCCGACTGCGCGGCCTTCCTGCGCCTGGCCGCGTCCCAGCCGCAGCGCGTGCTGGAGGTGGAGTGGGGGCGCACCGGCAGCGGCCACGTCGCCCAGGTGGTGGTGGAGGCGGTGGACCGCCGCTGGCTGCTCAAGGACCTCAGCAACCTCATCGCCAAGGACGATGCCCATGTGCTGTCGATCCACAGCGACAGCCTGGACGGCGGCCGCGTACGCCTGCGCCTGCAGCTGCGCGTGCGCGACCACGAACAGCTCGCCCGCCTGCTCGGCAGGATCGAACGGATCGCCGGTGTGGAGGACGTGCGGCGGGCCTGAGGTCCACGCACGGCCGGCGCAGCGGATGCACCGGACGCGTCGGACGCGCCGGAATTCTGGCCGGCGGCACGAGCCGGTATCCTGTCGCGATGCCCACGCCGCCCGCAGACCGCAGCGCCACCGAACGCCTCCAGGAGCGCCTGCTGCGCGCCGGGTATTCGGCCGTGCTGTATCTGCTGCTGCCGGTGACGCTGTACCACCTGGTCTGGCGCGGCTTCCGCCAATACGCCTACCTGCTGCGCTGGAGCGAGCGCTACGCCTTCTACGGCGATCGCGTGCGAGGGGATCGCGACGACGGCGGGCACATCTGGGTCCACGCGGTATCGATGGGCGAAGTCAACGCGGTGGCGCCGCTGGTCAACGCGCTGCTGCATCGCTACCCGCGGCAGCGCCTGCTGCTGACCACCATCACCCCGACCGGCTCCGAACGCGTCCGCGCGCTCTGGGGCGACCGGGTCACGCATGTCTACGCGCCCTACGACATTCCCGGCGCGGTCGCGCGCTTCCTGCATGCCTTTCGCCCCCGTGTCGGCCTGATCGTGGAGACCGAGCTCTGGCCGAATCTGCTCTTCGCCTGCCGCGATCGCGGCATCCCGGCCTACCTGGTGAATGCACGGCTGTCCGAGCGCTCGCTGCGTGGTTACCGGCCACTGCGTTCGCTGGTGGGCCGCGCGCTGCGCACGCTGCGCACGGTGGCCGCGCAGTCGGAGGGCGATGCAGCGCGTTTCGCCCGCCTGGGTGCGCGGGCGGACCAGTTGCTGGTCTGCGGCAACCTCAAATACGACACGCCCGTGGACCGGCAGGCGGTGGAGGACACCGTCGCCGAATTCCGTGCCCGCAGCGGCGAACGGCCGACGTGGATCGCGGCCAGCACGCACCCGGACGAAGAGCCGCTGGTGCTTGCCATCCATCAGCGCCTGCGCGCCGAACACCCCGACCTGCTGCTGCTGTGGGTGCCTAGGCACCCCGAGCGCTTCCGTCCGGCGGTGCAACAGGCGCTGGACGCCGGCCTGCAGGTCGCCACCCGCAGCCTCACCGGGATGCCCGGGCCGGAGGACGCGGTGTTCGTGGTCGACACCCTGGGCGAACTGATGCGCTTCTATGCCTGCGCCGACGTGGCCTTCGTCGGCGGCAGCCTGCAGCCGATCGGTGGACACAACCTGCTGGAGCCTGCTGCGGTCGGCACGCCGGCGGTCACCGGCCCGCATCTGCACAATTTCACCGACATCGCCGCCCAACTGCGCGGAGCCGATGCGCTGGAGGTCGGCGAGGACGCCGCGGCAGTGGGCGATGCCCTGCGGCGTCTGCTCGACGACCCGCAGCGCCGTGCCGCGATGTCGGCGGCGGGCAGGGCGCTGGTGGAGCAGGGGCGCGGCGCGCTGCAGCGCACGCTGGCGCTGATCGCGCCCGCCATCGCGGACTGAGCGAGGATCGCTGCGGCGCGTCCGATGGGGCGCGACAAGCGTGCGACGCGTCATGGACTCCACGCCGATGGAGACGGATCATCGGGCAGACGCCGGAGGGATGGCGTCTGCGGCAATCCTGCCGCGCACGATTCCAGGAGGAAACGCGATGAAGAACAACCGCAGCCGTGTCCTGGTCGCACTGCCCGCCGTGCTGCTCGCGATGTCGGCCCACGCGTACTGGCCCGAGCCCAGGGCCGCGTGCACGTCGGCCAACCTCGGACAGCTGGCGACCACCGCCCGGACCGACGGCAACTACACCGATTACGCCCAGTACGAATGCAGGACGTCGGGATGGTATCTGCTCGGTGTGGTGCGCTGTTTTTCCAACGGCAGATGCGCCGACATCTGATCATCCTCATGTGAAAACGAAACCGGCCGTCGCATATCGCGACGGCCGGCGGTGTCGGCAGCGTGCTTCGGCCCGGGCGGCATCGGCTCGCGATGCTAGCGATGCGCGGCCGTCAGGGCGTCGAGGGCTGGCGCGGCTCCGCGGTCAGCAGGCGGTTGATGTCGCGCACATCGTCGATGTCCAGCGTGCCGGCCGCCTGCTCCAGCAGCAGCCGGTTCTGCAGGAAGTTGTAGCGCGAACGCGCATATTCCTGTTCGGCATTGAACAGCGTCTGCTGGTTGTTCAGCACGTCCAGCACGGTGCGGGTGCCCACTTCCAGGCCCACCTGCGAAGCGTCGTACGCGCTGCGCGCGGAGAACACCGCGGCCTTGCGCGCCTCGACCTCGCTGATGCCCGCCACCAGCGTGCGATAAGCGTTGCGCGTATTGCGCACCAGCGCACGCTTCTGCTGTTCCAGTTCGTCGCCCGCGATGTCGCGCTGGGCGATGGCGCTGCGCACCTGCGACTGGGTGGCGCCGCCGGCGAAGATCGGCACGCTGAGAGTCAGACCGATGCTGCGGCGCGCGCTCTCGTTCTCGAAGTCGGTCGTGGTGCTGTCGAGATTGTTGGTCTGATCGCCGTCGCTGCTCCCGCGGCCATAGTTGGCGCCGAAATACAGCGTGGGATAGTGGCCGCCCCGTGCGACCTCGATGCCGGCCTCGGCCGAGCGCAGCCGTGACTCCTGGGCCTTGAGCGACGGGTTGTTGTCCAGCGCCGTGCGTACCCAACCCTCGCCGTCCAGTTCGGAGGGCAGGCTGGGCTGGAAGTCCTGCGGCAGCGCGCGCAGGTCGCGGACTTCCGCGCCGGTGATCTCTTCCAGCGCGCGATAGGCGTCTTCCAGCGAGTTGCGGACCACGATGGTGTTGGCGCGGGCACGGTCGTACTGCGCACGGGCCTCGTGCACGTCGGTGATCGGTGCAAGGCCCACTTCCAGGCGCTTGTCCGCGAAATCGAACTGCTTCTTGAGCGCGGCTTCCTGCGCTTCGGCGGCGGAGAGGGTTTCCATCGCGATCAGCACGTCGAAGTAGGCCTGCGAGGTGCGGGTGATCAGCGTGTCGCCCGCGGCTTCCAGCTGGTAGTCGCCGGCTTCGGCCAGCGCGCCCTGGCTGCGCGCGCGGTTGATGGCGGAGTGGTCGTACACCATCTGCCGCAGGTTGACGCCGATGTCCTCGCTGGTGCTCTCGTTCTCGCTGTCGCTGGGGAACAGCTGGCCACCCAGCGCCTGCGAGCCTTCGCTCTCGCTGCGCGAGCGGGTGTAGCTGGCTTCGCCACCGATCTGCGGCAGCAGCGCTGCACGGGCCTGGACCGCACCTTCACGACCGATGTCGCGGTTGGATTCGGCGGCGGAGAACTGCGGATCGCTCTCGCGCGCCATCTCGTAGGCCTGCAACAGGTCGGCGGAATGAGCGCTCAGCGGCAGCGAGAGCGCGAACAGCGTGGCGGCGATGGCGAGGGGGCGGCGAGTCATGTGAGTCCTTCGTGATGGTTCGCGCAACATCCGGCGGGAGGCCGGTCGCGTCGATTTTGGATCGTTCAGAGGGAGAAGGTGCGCGGAGGCTCCGCGCCGATGAGGTATTCCAGTTCGGTTTCGAACAGCGACTCCAGGCTGCCGTCGGCGCGGACCAGCACGGCTTCCATCGCCGGTGCATGGCCGCGGACGGCGAACAGTCGGCCACCGGGCGTGAGCCACTGCAGGAACCGTGCGGGCAGCTCGGTGACGGCGGCGCCGACGCAGATCGCGTCGAAACGCTGGTCGGTGCCCCACGCCAGGGCATCGGCGGCGATGACCCGGGCATTGCCCATGCCCTCGACCTGCAGACGTGCAGCGGCGGCGTCGGCCAGGTCGGCGTGGATGTCCAGCGACACCACTTCGCGCGCAAGCCGCGCGAAGCAGGCGGTGAGATACCCGCTGCCGGTGCCGATCTCCAGCACCTTTTCTTCGGCCTGCACGGCGAGCGCCTCCAGAGCGCGGCCTTCCACTACGGGCTTGAACATGTGGCGGCCGTGGCCCAGCGGCAGGGCCAGGTCGGAATAGGCGAGGGCGCGGTGCGACTCGGCGACGAAGCGCTCGCGCGGCAGCGAAGCGAGGGCGTCGAGCACCCGCACGTCGAACACGTCCCAGGGACGTACCTGCTGTTCGACCATGGTTTCGCGGGCTTTGGCGTAATCGATCGTCATGACGGAATTCTCTGGAGGGCGGTGCCGCTGTGGCGGCCGGCGCATTTTACCGGGTGTCGGACCGCTCGGGTCGGCATCGACCGCATGCCGGCAGGATCGCCGTGCGAAGGGGGTCGCGCTGAGTGCCGGAAGTCACCGGGAGTGAAGTCACCGGGAGTGAGGTCGTCGGTCGTCAGGTCTTTTCTGCCGATGCGGCCTGCGGCGCGATGAGCCCGGCACAGGGCGGGCGCTGCCGCAGGCGAACGCCACGCAGCCAAACGTCGGCGGCTGTCGTGCCGGCCTGTCCGCTCGGAGCGTGTGCCGCGCCCTTCAGCGATCGGTGCCATATGCCCGCAGGAACATGTCGATGCAGGCATCGACGTGGGCGCCGATCTCGCACGGTGCGGGTTCTTCGCACAGGCTGCACATCAGACGCACGTGCAGATCGCCCTTGATCAGGCAGAAGAACTGCCCTGCTGCGCGCTCCGGGTCTTCGATCTGCAGCAGGCCCTGGCCGATGGCTTCGCGCAGGAACTCGGCGAACCCGGCCTTCAGCCGGCGGGGGCCCGCTTCCCAGAACAGCCGACGGACGTGTTCCTCGCCGGTGGCGGTCATCATCATCCGGTGCATGGACAGCGATTCCTCGCTGCTGACCAGGGCGAAGAACGCCTGACCGATGCGGGTGAGCTGGGTACGCAGGCCGCCGGGTTCGGCATCGGCACCGCCGCGCGCGCTCTGGAACAGCGCGGCCGGCACCTGTTCGTCCAGCTTGGCCACGATGGCCGCGGTGAACAGCGATTTCTTGTCGCCGAAATGGCTGTAGACGGTGAGCTTGGACACCTTCGCGTCGGCGGCGATCTGGTCCATGCTGACGCCCTCGTAGCCATTGGCCATGAACAGCCGCTTGGCAGCCTCCAGAATGGCGGCCCGCTTGCCGGGGTCCTTCGGCCGTCCCGGCGCGCCGCCCCCGGACTTGGCCGGGGGGCGCGACGCGGAGCTCGGCGGGTGGGGACGGGGTTTCGACGGCATGATTCAATACTAGACTAATCGGTACGGTAATAATACGATACCGGCTGGTTCATTAATTCGGCCGTACCCGGGGTGGCGAGCGCCAACCCGGTCGGCCTTCAGGCCACGCCGGCCTCCCGGCCTGGCGTCGCAGACATCAGCAGGCAGAGTAAGCGCGTGGAGAAGAGCATGGGAGCGAGGCGGCGCAGTCCATCCGATCGTGGGGGCACCGATCCTGCGTGCGTCCGCACGCACGCAGCGGATGCCGCGGGGTCTGGAGCACGACGCCTGCCGGCGGGCGGTGTTCGCGCGCTGGCCGCCGGCTTGGCGGTCGCAGCACTGGCAGCGCTTGTCGGCTGCGGCGGAGATAAGCCCGAGGCCGAGCCGCCGCAGCCGGCGCTGGTGATCCGCGCCGGCGCCCCGGCGGGCGTGTCCGGCACCGTGTATTCCGGCGAAATCCGCGCCCGTGAAGAGTCCATGCTGGCCTTCCGCGTCGGCGGCAAGGTGTTGTCGCGCCGGGTCGATGTGGGCGACCGCGTGCGTGCCGGCGACGTGCTGGCGGAACTCGACCCGGGCGATCTGCGCCTGCAGGGCGAGGCCGCCGCCGCGCAGGTGGCGGCCGCCGAGGCGCAGCTCGCCCGCGCCCGGGCCGATCACCGCCGTCTGTCCGCGCTCGCGGCCGACCAGCTGGTCAGTCGCTCGGCGCTGGATCAGCAGACCGCGGCGCTGCGTGCCGCCGAAGCCGAGGCCGATGCCGCGCGCGCACAGCGCGATGTGGCCCGCAACCAGTCCAGCTATACGCGCCTGCTGGCGCCGCGCGACGGCGCCATCGCCGCCCGCAACATCGAAGTGGGCCAGGTGGTCGCCGCCGGCCAGACCGCGTTCTCGCTCGCGGTCGACGGCGAGCGCGAGGTGGCCTTCGCCCTGCCCGAGCAGGGGGTCGAGGACTTCCGGGTCGGCCAGCCGGTGCTGGTGGAACTCTGGAACGACGCCGGCAAGCGTCTGCCGGCGACCCTGCGCGAGATCGCGCCGGCCGCCGACCCGCTCACCCGCACCTACGCGGCCCGCGCCCGCGTGGAAGGCGATGCCGGCGCCGACCTGCCGCTCGGTCTGAGCGCGCGCGTGTACGTGCTCGATGCCGCCGCGCAGGGCGCGCTGCAGTTGCCGCTGTCCGCGATCCAGCCCGCTCGCGCCGATGTCGCCACCGCCGCGACGCCCGCCACCCACGGCGGCGGTGCGGTCTGGGTGGTGGACCCGAAGACCCGCAAGGTGCGGCGCGTCGCGGTGAAGACCGGGCCGTTCGGCAGCGAGCGCGTCGCGGTACTGGAAGGCCTGCGCCCGGGCGACTGGGTGGTGGCGGCGGGTGGTCATCTGCTGCGCGAAGGCCAGGAAGTGGTGCCGGTCGATCGCGACAACCGTCCGCTGTCGGCGCAGTCGGCGCAATGAACGGAGTCCCATCGATGCGCGCCTCCCTGTCATGTCCCGCTGTGCCCGGCCTCGCTGGCACATCGTTCGGGATCCTCTCCGCGTGTCCGTCCGCGGGTCGTCCCGCCTGCCGCGGAGGCTGAGCCATGCGCCGCTTCAACGTATCCGAGTGGGCGCTGGCCAATCGCCCGCTGGTGCTCTACATCATGCTGGTGCTCGCGGTGGTCGGCGCCTGGTCCTACACAAGGCTGGGTCAGTCCGAGGATCCGCCCTTCACCTTCAAGGCGATGGTGATCCGCACCGCGTGGCCGGGCGCCAGCGCCGAGGAAGTCGCGCGCGAGGTTACCGACCGCATCGAAAAGAAGGTGATGGAGACCGGCGACTACGAACGCGTCACCTCGTATTCCCGGCCCGGCGAATCGCAGGTCATCTTCATCGCCCGCGATTCGATGGTGAGCCGGGAACTGCCCGAGCTGTGGTACCAGGTGCGCAAGAAGGTGGGCGACATCCGCCACACGCTGCCCGAAGGCGTGGCCGGCCCGTTCTTCAACGACGAGTTCGGCGACACCTACGGCAACATCTACGCGCTCACCGGCGAAGGCTTCGACGATGCGCTGCTGAAGGACTACGCCGAACGCCTGGAACTGCAGCTGCAGCGCGTGCCCGAGGTCGCCAAGATCGATTTGATCGGCGTGCAGGACGAGAAGATCTGGATCGAGCTGTCCAACACCAAGCTGGCCACGCTGGGCATTCCGATGGCCGTGGTGCAGCAGGCGCTGGCCGAGCAGAACGCGGTCACCGCCGCCGGCTTCTTCGAGACGCCCGGCGAGCGCGTGCGCCTGCAGGTGGATGGCGCGTTCCGTTCGGTCGACGATCTGCGCGCGTTCCCGATCCGTGCCGGCGGCCGCACGCTGCGGCTCGACGACGTGGCCGACGTGCATCGCGGCTATGCCGATCCCGCTGCGCCGCGCATGCGCTTCATGGGGCAGGACGCCATCGGCATCGCGGTGTCGATGAAACCCGGCGGCGACATCCTGCGCCTGGGCAAGGCCCTGGATGCGGAGACCGGACGCCTGCAGCGCGCGCTGCCGCTGGGCATGCGCCTGGAGCGGGTGGCCGACCAGCCGGCGGCGGTGCGCGACTCGATCGGCGAGTTCGTGCGTGTGCTGGCCGAAGCCGTGGGTATCGTGCTGCTGGTCAGTTTCTTCTCGCTTGGCATGCGCACCGGCCTGGTGGTGGCGGTGAGCATCCCGCTGGTGCTGGCGATGACCTTCGCGGTGATGCATTACTTCGGCATCGGCCTGCACAAGATTTCGCTGGGCGCGCTGGTGCTGGCGCTCGGTCTGCTGGTGGACGACGCGATCATCGCCGTCGAAATGATGGCGGTGCGCATGGAGCAGGGCTACAGCCGGCTCAAGGCGGCCGCCTATGCCTACGAGACCACCGCGTTCCCGATGCTCACCGGCACGCTGGTCACCGCGGCGGGCTTTCTGCCCATCGCCACCGCGGCGTCGAGCACCGGCGAGTACACGCGCGCGCTGTTCCAGGTGGTGACCATCGCACTCATCGTCTCGTGGATCGCCGCGGTGCTGTTCATCCCGTATCTGGGCGAGAAGATGCTGCCCGACCCGCATGCGCGCCCGCCCGAGGGCTCGCTGGAGGCGCGCATCCGCGCACGGCGCGAGCGTCTGGCCGACCGCTGGCCGCAGTACGCCGGCCTGCTGGCGCCGCCTCCACTGCCGGTCGAAGGCCGCGCCGCGCATGCGCACGACCCCTACGACAGCGGGTTCTATCGCCGCTTCCGCGCACTGGTGCGCTGGTGCATCGGCCGCCGCTGGTGGGTGATCGCCGGCACCGTGGCGGCGTTCATGCTGTCGCTGGCGATGTTCCGGTTCGTGCCGCAGCAGTTCTTTCCGGACTCCACCCGCCACGAACTGATGATCGACGTCGAGCTGGCCGAAGGCGCATCGCTCAAGGCCAGTGAGGCGGCCGTGGCCCGCCTCGAAGCATTGCTGGCCAAGCGCGAGGAAGTCGAGAATTTCGTGGCCTATGTCGGCACCGGTTCGCCGCGCTTCTATCTGCCCCTGGACCAGCAGCTGCCGGCGAAGAATTTCTCGCAGTTCGTGGTCCTCACCCGCGACATCGAGGCGCGCGAATCGCTCAAGCGCTGGCTGATGGACGATGTGCGCCGCACTCTGCCCGCATTGCAGCTGCGCGTGACCCGTCTGGAGAATGGCCCGCCCGTGGGCTTCCCGGTGCAGTTCCGCGTGTCCGGGGAGCATATCGACCGGGTGCGCGCCATCGCCGAAGAGGTGAAGGCGAAAGTGCGCGCCAACCCGCACGTCACCAACGTCAATCTGGATTGGGACGAGCCGAGCAAGACGGTGCGCCTGCGCATCGACCAGGATCGCGCGCGTGCACTGGGCGTGAGTTCGCAGCAGCTCTCGCTGTTCCTGGCCAGCTCACTGTCCGGACAGCGGGTGAGCACCTACCGCGAAGGCAACGAGCTGATCGAGATCCTGCTGCGTGGCCCGCAGGAGGAGCGCGAGCGCCTGGAACTGCTCGGCAGCCTCGCGGTGCCGACCGCCAATGGCGGCACGGTGCCGGTGCGGCAGATCGCCACGCTCGAATACGGTTTCGAGGACGGCATCATCTGGCACCGCAACCGACTGCCCACGGTCACCGTGCGCGCCGATATTTCCGGCGACGTCACGCCGCCGTCCGTGGTCGCGCAGATCCTGCCGGCGCTGGAGCCGATTCGCGCCGATCTTCCGGAAGGGTTCCGCCTGGAGACCGGCGGCACCGTGGAGGATTCCGCGCGCGGCCAGAATTCGATCAAGGCCGGCATGCCGCTGTTCCTGCTGGTGGTGGTCTCGCTGCTGATGCTGCAGCTGCGCAGCTTCGCGCGCGTGGCGCTGGTGCTGAGCACCGCGCCGCTGGGCCTGATCGGTGCGGTCGGTTTCCTGCTGCTGTTCCAGGTGCCGTTCGGCTTCGTGGCGATGCTGGGCGTGATCGCGCTGTCGGGCATGATCATGCGCAACTCGGTGATCCTGATCGACCAGATCGAGCAGGACATCGCGTCCGGCCACGACCGCTGGACCGCGATCATCGAATCCACCGTGCGCCGCTTCCGGCCGATCGTGCTGACCGCGCTGGCCGCGATCCTGGCGATGATCCCGCTCTCGCGCAGCGTGTTCTTCGGACCGATGGCGGTGGCGATCATGGGCGGACTGGTGGTCGCGACCGCGCTGACCCTGCTGTTCCTGCCCGCGCTGTACGCGGCGTGGTTCCGCGTGCGCGCCGAGGAAGAGGCGGCGGCGTGATGCCCTGCCGGTGACACGCGGCGTCGATCGTTACGTCATGCGGAAAGGTGTGCGAGGGAATGTGTGCGCTGCCAAGTGTGTGCCGCATGAACGCCGCATGACACGCCTCCGGCCTGAAATCGAAGTCATTTCCGCGGTCTTTCTGCTGGATTAATCTCGTGGTTCGGGCGCTGATCGCCGCTCCCCATTCGCACCCGGGCCGCCCGACGGCTTCCTCCCCCTCCCATCCGCGGGCGGCCCGGCGTGCGATGTTTGATTCGTGTGGTCTCCGGTCGTGCAGGTTTCAGCAGCTCGAATTCCTGTCGAGCCCGCTACCTGTCGAGGCCGCATTGCGACCGTGTACTGCCGCTTGGAATGCGGGCCTGTCGCAGGCTGTTCGCTCGTGTCTCGCACGCGTGGTCGACGTTCACCGCAACAGCGGGCGTCGATGACGCATCATTCGCGTGCGCTGTGTTGTGCGCAGCCTGACGCGGCATCGCGGCCGGCCCGACAGCGCAGCCTGTCGGCGCGAGCCCCGCATGCGGGGCTTCACTTCACTCCAAAGGCGCGATGAGGGTCGATCGCATGCAGTGCAGTGGCACCGCCTACGCCTGTCATGCCAGCAGCCGTTCCCGCAGCGCCGCATCGTTCGCCATGAGCGCCTCGCCGTGCGCCGGCCGCGCCAGGCACTCGGCCAGCGCGGGCGGTGGCGGCACGGCATGCCCCACCAGCGGCTCGACGATGGTCTCGAACTTGGCCGGATGCGCGGTGGCGACGATGGCCCAGGGCCGCGTATCACCGGCGCTGCGCATGTCGTCGAGCATCGCCAGTGCGCAGGCCGTGTGCGGGCAGGCGACGATGCCGTGACGCGCGGGAGCGGACGCCACATGCGTGCGGATGGTGGCGTCGTCGACCGAGCGTGCACGGATCGCGGTGCGCAGGGCGGCGTCGTCGGCGAACCAGTGGCGCAGCCGCTCGAAATTGCTCGGTGCGCCGACATCCATCGCATTGGCGAGCGTCGCGAGGGTGGCATGCGGGGCGTAGTCGCCGCCGGCGAAGAAGCGCGGCAACACGTCGTTGGCATTGCTGGCCAGCGCCACTTCGCCGATCGGGAAACCCATGCGCTGCGCCAGCAGTGCGGCGGCGGCATTGCCGAGATTGCCGGTGGGCACGATCAGGTTGAGCGGGACGCCATGTGCGACATGGAAATTGCGCGCAGTGTGGGCGTAATAGGCCAGCTGCGGCAGCAGGCGGCCGAGGCTGATGCTGTTGGCCGAGGTCAGCGCCATGTGGTCGCGCAGATCACGGTCGGACAGCGCGGCCTTGGCCATCCGCTGGCAGTCGTCGAAGGTGCCGTCCACACGGAAGGTGCGCACGTTGTCGCCCCAGCATTCCAGCCCGTGTGCCTGCCGCGGCGAGACGCGGCCGTCCGGATACAGGATGACCACCGCGAAACCCGGCCGGCGATGGAAGGCACCCGCCACCGCCGCGCCGGTGTCGCCGGAGGTGGCGACCAGGATGATGGTGTCGCCGGCGTCCGGTGCGCGCAGGGCGGCCAGGCATTCCGCCAGGAAGCGCGCCGCGTAGTCCTTGAACGCCGCGGTCGGGCCGTGGAACAGCTCCAGGACGAAGTCGCCGGCGCCGCGCATCGGCACCAGCGGTGCCTCGAAATCGAAGGCGCGCGCACACAGGCCAGGCAAGGCATCGCGCAGTCGTGAAGCCTCGAAATACGGCGTCAGCGCTTCGGCCGCGGTGGCGGCGAGGGAAGGAGACGCGGTGTGTGTGATCGACGCGGGCAGGCGCGGGATGCGCGTCGGCACGTACAGCCCGCCATCGGGTGCGAGCCCGGCGATCAGCGCGGCGTCGAGACCGGTCGGCGGTGTGTCGCCGCGTGTACTCACGTAGGCGATGGGCGCGGTGTCGGCGTCTGCCGCCTGCGCCGCGGCATGTGGATCGACGTGCGTGCCGGCCGCGCTCATGCCAGCACCTCGGCGCGCGGGCCGGCCACCGGCGAGACATGGGCGCGCGACGGGTAACCCGTGGCGGCGAATGCGGCGCGCATGGCCTCGCCGCCGCGTTCGGCAGCCTCGCGGGAATCGAACCAGGCGAACACGCTGGGCCCGGCGCCGGAAATGCTGCTGCCGAGCGCGCCGCTGGCGATGGCCGCGTGCTGCACCTCGGCGAAGCCGGGAATCAGCGCGGCGCGGCGCGGTTCCACCAGCACATCGCGCAGGCCTTCGCGGATCAACTCGGCATCGCCGCGTGCCAGCCCGATGAGAAACAGCGCCAGATGCGTGCTCTGCGCCACGAACGCGCCGAGCGGGTAGGGCGCGGCCAGCGCCTCGCGGGCGCGGCGGGTTTCCAGCACCTGGTCGGGATGCACCACCACGCTGTGCAGCCAGCCGGGCACCTCGAGCGGGATCATGCGCGTGGACGTGGCCAGGACCACGCCGCCCAGCAGCATCGGTGCGACGTTGTCGCCGTGCAGGCTGCCGCTGGCGGCGGCCTCGCCCTGCAGGGCGAAGGGGTACAGCGCCTCGCGCGAGAGGCGCGTGTCCAGCAGTGCGTTCGCGGCCACCAGCGCGGCCACGCAGGAGGCCGCCGAACCGCCCAGGCCGGAGCCCAGCGGAATGCCCTTCTCCAGTTCCACCTCGAAGCCGAACGGCAGCGCCAGCGCCTCGCGCAGGGCGATCAGCGCGCGGCCGGCCGTGTTCGACGCGGCCTCGCGCGGCAGGGTGTCCGCACCGGGCGCATCGCCGCGGATGTCGGCGATGCGCACCTCCGGGGTGTCGATGCGCCGCACCAGGGCGACGTCGCTCGGGCCGGCCACGCTGTAGCCGAGCAGGTCGAAGCCGACGCCGATGTTGCCGACGCTGGCCGGTGCGCACGCGGTCGCGGTCTCGTGCGTGCGCACGCGCGTGGTTGCCTGCCCGCGTGCGTCCGCGCCCGCGCTCATGCGCGCGCTCCCAGCGCCTGCGCGATCAGCAGGATGTCGCCGAACACGCCGCCCGCGGTGACGTCCGCGCCAGCGCCCGGGCCCTGCACCACCAGCGGATTGGTGGCATAGCGGCGGGTGCGGAACTGGATGAGATTGTCGGTCAGCCCACCGTGCAGGCTGGCATGGCCCGGGTCGGGCGTGGCCAGCGCCACGCGGGCGCTGCCGTCCTGCGCCAGCTGCGCGAGATAGCGGAGGCTGCGGCCCTGCGCGCGCGCCGCGTCCAGACGCGCCTGCATGGGGCCGTCCATCTCCTGCATGCGCGCCAGGAATTCCTCGCGCGACACATCGCGCAGCGCTTCCGGCACCAGGCTTTCCACCTGCACGTCCTCCAGCGACAACTCGCGTCCGGCCTCGCGCGCCAGGATCACCAGTTTGCGCGCCACGTCGGTGCCGGAGAGGTCGTCGCGCGGATCGGGCTCGGTGTAGCCCAGCGCACGGGCTTCGGCGACCAGCGCGGAGAACGGCACGCTGCCGTCGTAGCGGTTGAACAGCCAGGCCAGGGTGCCGGAGAGGATGCCTTCGATCGCCAGCAATTCATCGCCCGTATCCAGCAGCGAGCGCAGGGTCTGGATCACCGGCAGGCCGGCGCCCACGGTGGCCTCGTAGCGGAACATCCCGCCGCGTTTGGTCGCCTCGCGGATCGTGCGGTAGCGGGCGATGTCGCCGCTGCCGGCGTGTTTGCTCGGCGTGGCGATATGGATGCCCAGCGCCAGCCATTCCGGATAGCGCGCGGCCACCGCGTCGCTGCCGCTGCAGTCGACGATCAGTGCGTGCGGCAGATGCGCGGCGCGGATGTGGGCGGCGAAGCGGTCGAGGTCGAGCGCTTCGGCGCTGTCGCTGCGCACGCGTGCGGCGGCCTGCGCCGGGTCGATGTGGCTGTCGTCCAGCGCCATCGTGCGGCTGCCGGCCACCGCGCGCAGGCGCAGGTCGAGACGATGCGCCATCTGCGGCGCGGCGGCGAAGCGCGGCAGCGCCTCGGCCAGCTGTGCGAGCAGCGCGCCGCCGACGTTGCCCGGGCCGATCAGGCCCACCGACAGCGTGGCCGGCGACAGCCAGAACGCGCTGTGCGCGGCGCGCAGCGCACGCACGGCATCCTGCGCGGCCACCGCGACCGAAATGTTGCGTTCGCTGGCGCCCTGCGCGATGGCGCGGATGTTCACCCGCGCGCGCGCCAGGCCGTCGAACAGCCGCGCCGACACGCCAGGCGTGCCGACCATGCCGTCGCCGACCGCCGCCAGCACCGCGATACCGTCGGTGACGTGCACGCCTTCGACCTGGCCGTCGGCGATGGCCTCCGCGAAGGCGGTCGCGATGGCGCTGCGGCCCTGTTCGGCCTGCGCCGCGGGCACCACGCAGCAGATCGAATGCTCGCTGGAGCCCTGCGAAATCATGGTGACCGACACCCCGGCCTCGCGCAGCGCGGCGAACATGCGCTCGGCGGTGCCGGGCACGCCGATCAGGCCGGCGCCGCTGAGTTCGACCACGGCCATCGACGGCAGCAGGGTGAGTCCCTTGACCGGCGAGACGCCGGGGTCGGCCATCGCCGCGGCGGTGGAGTCGACGATCCGGGTGCCGGGGGCGACGGGGTTGCGTGAATTGCGGATGACGATGGGCAGGCCGGCCTGCATCGCCGGGGCCATGGTCTGCGGGTGCAGCACCTTGGCGCCGAAATAGGCCAGCTCGCAGGCCTCGGCATAGGACATGCTGGGCAGACACACCGCATCGGGCACCATGCGTGGATCGGCGCTGAGCACGCCGTCGACATCGGTCCAGATGATGAGCTCCGCGGCCTCGAACAGCACCGCGAAGATCGCGCCGGAATAGTCGCTGCCGTTGCGGCCCAGGGTGGTGGCGCGGCCGTCGCGGTCGCGGGCCACGAAGCCGGTCACCACCACGTCGCGCTGCGGGTGGTGCGTGCGCCACTCCGCCAGCCGCGCGCGGGTGGCGTCCCAGTCCACCGCCACGCCCAGCTCGCCGGCGTGGACCTGCAGCACCTCGCGGGCGTCCAGCCGCGCCCAGCCGGCGTTTTCGCCGCCGAGCGCGGCCTGCAGCAGGGCGGAGGACCAGACTTCGCCCAGGCCCTGGATGCCGGCGAATTCCTGCGGATCGGCGCCCTGGCCGGCCGCGGCATCGGCGAGCCGGCTCAGGCGCTCGGACAGGCGCGAGAAGGCCTCGTCGAGCCAGCCGACCGCGCCGTGGGTATCGCCGCCCACCTGCAGCGCGGTGGCGAGATGGCGGTCGCGCAGGCGCGACCAGGCATCCTGCCATTCCTCGCCGCGCCCGGCGGCCTCGGCCAGCGCGCCGAGTGCGTCGGTCACGCCCTGCATCGCCGAGACCACGACCACGCGCGGGCCAGGGTCGGCTTCGATCAGCTGCGCGACATGGCGGATGCGCTCGGCGTCGGCGACGCTGCTGCCGCCGAACTTGTGCGCCAGTACCGGGCGCGACGGCGCCTGTGTGGTGGAGACGGGCATGGGGGCGTCCTGCGACGCTGCGGCGGTGGAAGATGACGAGTCCATGTGGAGGGTTCCTGTGGGGTGAGAGCCCCGCGTAGTCCTTAACGCGTGTCGATTCGTGGCCCCAGCCGCACAGCCTCGCGACCCGGGTCCGGGTGCGGGGCGAACGTGAAGGGGGGGATTCTCCGTCGCCGCTTCAGCCCGCACCACCGGTGGTGCCGGTGGTCCTGTCGGTGATGGCGATGGCGGCGTGCCGAGTCCCGTTCGCGCAGCGGACACCACGCCCGGGCAGCCCTTGCAGGGCGCTGGGCGAAAGGAATCGGCGGGCGGCGGGACAGGGCATGAGGGAGGTGTAATCGATGGGAGGGCCGTGCGTCAACGACGTGCCTGCATGTCGGTATGCGATGCGGTCGTGGCCTGCGCGATGCCTGTCATCCGGCTGACATGTGCCGGACCACGCTCAGTCACGAAGCACGACCGCGGCGCAGTCGATCTCCAGCCGTGCGAGCACGGCCGCGGTCATGGCGTCGGTGTCCAGCGGCTGGTCCGGTGCGCCCGCCGCGGAGGCGAGATCGGCGGTGAGTGCGCCCGCGTCGATGGCGCCGGCCACGGCGGTTTCGACGCAGCGCGCCTCGGTCTCCAGGCCCAGCGAATGGCGCAGCAGCATGGCCGCGCTGAGGATCGCGCCGACCGGGTTGGCGATGCCGCGTCCGGCGATGTCCGGGGCCGAGCCGTGGATCGGTTCGTACAGTCCCAGCCTGCCGTCGCCGAGCGAGGCCGAAGGCAGCAGCCCCATCGAGCCGGCCAGCATCGACGCCTCGTCGGTGAGGATGTCGCCGAACATGTTCTCGGTGACGATCACATCAAAATCGCGCGGCCGGGCGATCAGATGCATCGCCATGCTGTCGACGAGCTGATGCTCCAGGCGCACGTCGGGGAATTCCTCGCGCGCCACGCGCGTCGCCACCTCGCGCCACAGCCGCGAGGTCTCCAGCACGTTGGCCTTGTCGACCGAGACCACGTGTCCGCGCCGCTGCCGCGCCAGCGCGCAGGCGCGGCGCACGCAGCGCTCCACTTCGGCCACGCTGTAGTCGCAGGTGTCGCTGGCGGCGTCGGCGCTGCGGGTCTTGGCGCCGAAGTACGCGCCGCCGGTGAGTTCGCGGACCACCATCAGGTCGACGCCGGTGAGCAGGTGCGACTTGATCGGCGAAGCGGTGAGCGCCACCGGATGGGTCTTCACCGGGCGCAGGTTGGCGTACAGGCCCAGCGACTTGCGCAGCCGCAGCAGGCCCTGCTCGGGGCGGATGGCGCCGTCGGACCACTTCGGGCCGCCGACCGCGCCGAGCAGGAGGGCATCGGCGTTGCGGCAGGCGTCCAGCGTGGCGTCCGACAGCGGTGTGCCTTCGGCGTCGATCGCCGCACCGCCGATCCGGCGGGCGTCGAAGCGGAAGGCATGACCGTAGCGCTGGGCGACGGCCTCCAGTACGCGGACGGCGGCGGCGGCGACTTCCGGGCCGATGCCGTCGCCGGGCAGGACGATGATCTCAGCGCGCATGGCGGGTCTCCTCGAAGCGGTTTTTTTCGAACGTCTGGATCTGTGCGGACTGCTGCAGCAGGTAGCCGAGCTGGTCGACGCCTTCGAGCAGGCAGGTGCGGGCGAAGCCGTCGATCGGGAAGCCGAAACGGCGCCCGTCGGGCAGGGTCACGGTGCTGGCGGCGACATCGATGTCGAGCGTGAGGCCGGGCCTGGCCAGCAGCTCGTCCACCACCTCGGCATCCAGCACGATCGGCAGCAGGCCGTTCTTCAGTGCGTTGCTGCGGAAGATGTCGGCGATTTCGGCGCTGATGACCGCGCGAAGACCGAAGTCCAGCAGTGCCCAGGGGGCGTGTTCGCGCGAGGAGCCGCAGCCGAAATTGCGGCCGGCGACGAGGATCTGCGCCCCGACGGCCTCGGGCGCGTTGAGCGGGAAGTCCGGGTCGGGCGTGCCGTCCCCGCGCCAGCGCCAGTCGTTGAAGGCGTGGCGGCCCAGGCCCTCGCGCACGGTGGTGGTGAGGAAACGCGCCGGGATGATGCGGTCGGTGTCGATGTTGCGCTCGGGCAGGCAGACGGTGCGCGCCTGCAGACGGACGATGGGGGAGCGGCTTGCAGGTGCGGGGCTCATGCGGCGCACTCCTGGGTGGCGGTCTGCGAGGTCTGCGCGGACGACCACGACGCGGTGTCGCGCGGGTCGACCACGCGGCCGGCCACGGCGCAGGCCGCAGCGGTGGCGGGCGAGGACAGCACGGTGCGCGCATCGCGCCCCTGGCGCCCTTCGAAATTGCGGTTGCTGGTGGAGACCGCGAGTTGCCCGGGCGCGACCAGGTCGCCGTTCATCGCGATGCACATCGAGCAGCCCGGCTCGCGCCATTCGGCGCCGGCCGCACGCACGATGGCGTCGATGCCCTCGGCCTCGGCTTCGCGCTTCACCTGGCCCGAGCCCGGCACCACCAGCATGCGTACCCGCGGGTGCACGCGCCGGCCTTGCAGCACCGTGGCGACCGCGCGCATGTCGCCGAGACGGCCGTTGGTGCAACTGCCCACGAACACCACGTCGACGGGCTGGCCCAGCAGCGGCTCGCCGCCGCGGAAGCCCATGTAGTCGAGCGCGCGGGCGGTGTCCGGATCGTTCGCCACCGGGACCGCGACATCCACCGCGACCACCTGGCCCGGATGCGTGCCCCAGGTCACGGTGGGCGCGATCTGGGACGCATCGATCCGCACCACACGGTCGAACGCGGCATCGGCGTCGCTGCGCAGGGTGCGCCACTGCGCCACGGCCGCGTCCCAGGCCGCGCCCTTGGGCGCGCGCGGGGTGTTCGCCAGCCAGGCGAAGGTGGTCTCGTCCGGCGCGATCAGGCCCGCGCGCGCGCCGGCCTCGATCGACATGTTGCACACGGTCATGCGTTCTTCCATCGACAGCGCGCGGATCGCGCTGCCGCGGTACTCGATGACGTGGCCGGTGCCGCCGTCCACGCCGATGCGGCCGATGATGTGCAGGATCAGGTCCTTCGCGCCGACGCCGGGCGGCAGCGCGCCGTCGACCTCGATCGCCAGGGTCTTCGGCCGGCGCTGCAGCAGGCACTGCGTGGCCAGCACATGGCCCACTTCGCTGGTGCCGATGCCGAAGGCCAGCGCGCCGAACGCGCCGTGGGTGGCGGTGTGGCTGTCGCCGCAGACGATGGTGCTGCCGGGCAGGGTGAGGCCGAGTTCCGGGCCGATCACGTGCACGATGCCGCGGTGCTCGCTGCCGAAATCGAACAGCTCGATGCCGTGACGCGCGCAGTGTTCGCGCAGGGTGCGCACCTGGGCCTCGGCCTGCGGCGTGGCGTAGTCCAGGCTGCCGTCGGCGCGCGGCGGCGTAGTCGGCGTGGAATGGTCGAGCGTGCCCTTGGTGCGTTCCGGGCGACGCACCGGCAGGCCACGCGCGTCGAGTTCGGCGAAGGCCTGCGGCGAAGTGACTTCATGGATGAGGTGCAGATCGATGTACAGGACCGCGGGCGCGTCGGCGGACTCGGGCACCACCAGGTGGCTGTCCCAGAGTTTGTCGAACAGCGTGCGCGGCGCGGATTGGACGGTGGGGTCGGACATGGGCAGGGAAGACTCGAAGAGGGTCGGATCGGATTGGGTCGGATTGGGTCGGGACAGCGGTGGCGTCAGGCGTCGGCGGTGGCGTCGTCGGGGACGACCGCGTCGGGGTCGGCGATGGCGTCGGCCTGGGCGGCGTGCGACGCGGCGGCTGCGGTTGCGGTTGCGGTTGCAGCCGTCGTTGTCGATGCGTCCGCCGAGAGCGCGCCGCGGCGCAGGCTGCGGTTGAGCACTTCCAGCCAGGCCAGCGCGCTCGCTTCCAGAATGTCGGTGCTGGTGCCGGAGCCGGTGAGTTCCTCGCCCGGGCCGTCCTCGCCGCGCACGCGCGCGGTCAGACTGGCCTGGCCCTGCGCGTCCTCGCCGGTGGTCACGCTGGAGACCTGGTAGCTCTCGATCTCGAGCTCTGCACCAGTGGCGCGCGAGAGTGCGGAAAACAGCGCGTGCACCGGGCCGTCGCCGGTGGCGGCATCGGCGATGCGCGCGTCTTCCGGCGTGTTCAGCTCCACGCTGGCGGTGGGCAGGATGCCGTCGCCCACGCCGGTGTTGACCTGCAGCCGCAGCAGGCGCCAGCCGCCGGGCGCACGGCCGTCGGCGCCGAGCGCCAGCGCTTCCAGGTCGGCGTCGAACACCTCGCGCTTCTTCTCGGTCAGGCGCTTGAAGCGCGCGAACACTTCGTTGAGCTGCGTCTCCTCCAGCACGAACCCCAGCTCGCGCAGACGGTCGGCCAGCGCCGCACGGCCGCTGTGGCGGCCCATGATCATCTGCGAACTGGCCCAACCCACGGATTCCGGGCGCAGGATCTCGTAGGTGCCGCGGTGCTTGAGCATGCCGTGCTGATGGATGCCGGACTCGTGCGCGAAGGCGTTGGCGCCCACGATCGCCTTGTTGCGCTGCACGTTCATGCCGGTGATGCGGGTGAGCAGGCGCGAGGTCGGCACCAGGCGGCGGGTGTCGATGCGCGTGTCGGCATTGAAATAGGCGGCGCGGGTCTTCAGCGCCATCACCACTTCTTCCAGCGCGCAGTTGCCGGCGCGCTCGCCGATGCCGTTGATGGTGCATTCGACCTGGCGCGCGCCGCCCTCGATCGCTGCCAGGCTGTTGGCGACCGCCAGCCCCAGGTCGTCGTGGCAGTGCGCGCTGAACACCGCCTGGTCGGCATCGCGCACGTGGGCGCGCAGGTATTCGAACAAGGCCCGGATCTCGGCCGGCGTGGTGTAGCCGACGGTGTCGGGGATATTGAGCGTGCGCGCGCCGGCGGCCAGCGCCGCGCTGCAGATCTCGGCGAGGAACTCCGGCTCGGTGCGCAGTGCGTCCTCGGCGGAGAACTCCACATCATCGACGTAGCGCTTCGCCAGGCTCACCCCGGCGATGGCGCGTTCGATCACCTGTTCGCGGCTCATGCCCAGCTTGTGTTCGCGATGCAGCGGACTGGTGCTGATGAACACGTGGATGCGCGGCGCGTGCGCGCCTTCGAGTGCGCGCGCGCAGGCCTGGATGTCGCCGTCGTGGCAGCGGGCGAGGGTGGCGACGGAGGCGCCGCGTACCTCGCGGGCGATCGCCGCGCAGCCCTTCAGGTCGCTCTCGGAGCTGGCCGGGAAGCCGGCTTCGATCGCGTCCACGCCGAGTTCGGCCAGCGCGTGCGCGAAGCGGAGCTTCTGCGCGGCGTTCATGCTGCAGCCGGGCGACTGCTCGCCGTCGCGCAGGCTGGTGTCGAAGATCGCGACATGGGCGGGCGCGTCGTCGCTCCCGTCCGGGCGAGGCGTGTGGTGGTGAGTGTCGTGGGATGTCATCTGGAACGGGTCTCCTTCGCCCCGCCCACCGCGACCGCGACGCGCGATGCCGTGGCGGAAGCGGTGAGGGATGTGGGAACGGACGTGCAGGTGGGGGTGGACGCAGTCCGTGCGGAGGTTCGTGCGGATGTTTCGGGCAGTGCGGCGACCGGCGCGGCCGGCGTCATCGATGCCGATGCCGTGTCCTGCCCGCGGCGCCGCGGCTTGCGCGGTGCGCGCGGGCGGATGTCGGAGAGCAGGCCGGCGAGCACGGTGGCGTCGATGTTGCCGCCCGACACCACCGCGCACTTGCGCTTGCCGGCGACGCGACGCCCGGCGGCCAGGGCCAGCGCGCCGGCGCCTTCGGCGATCACGTGCTCTTCCAGTGCCAGCCGCACCAGGGTTTCGCGCAGTTCGGCCTCGCGCACGATCACCAGGTCGTCGAGCAGGCGTGACAGCACGTCCCGCGTCAGCAGACCGGCCTGCTTCACGCGCACGCCGTCGGCCAGGGTGGCGGCGGGGTCGATGCCGTCGGCCTCGCCGCGCAGGACGCGGTGCATCGCATCGACGTGTTCCACCTGGGCGCCGACGATGCGCACGCGCCGGCACGCTTGCGTGCCGGACAGGCACGCGGATTTGAGTGCGAGCGCGACGCCCGCGGCCAGCCCGCCACCGCCGATCGGCACCAGCACCACGTCCGGCGCCAGCGATGCGATCTCCATGCCGACGGTGCCCTGGCCGGCGATCACATCGGGGTCGTCGAAGGCCGACAAAAAGCGGTAGCCGTTGCGCTCGGCCAGCTCCATCGCGAACGCGCGCGCCTCGTCGAAGGTGCTGCCGTGCAGGCGCACGGTGGCGCCCCAGTGGGCGACCCCGGCGATCTTGGTCTGCGGCGCGCCGTGCGGCATCACCGCGATGGCCGGGACGTTGAGGCGATACGCCGCCCAGGCGAGGCCCTGCGCGTGGTTGCCGGCGGAAGCGGCGATGACCGGGCGGCGGTCGCCGCGTTCCTGGGCCGCCAGCAGGGCGTTGAGCGCGCCGCGCACCTTGTACGAACCGGTGCGCTGCAGGTTCTCCAGCTTCAGCCAGCAGCCGAAGCGCTCTGCATAGTGCAGCGGCGTGACCGGCAGGAAGCGGCGCAGCCGCGCCTGTGCGGCGAGGATGTCCCCCGCACCGACGCAGAGCGGAGCGCGGGCGTCGTCCTGCGCAGCGAACGCGGCCAGCGTGGAGGCCATCGACATCGGTGCGGCCACACCTTCGTACGCTGCCTCGGCAGTAACTGCAGGGGCATGCGTGGACGCGCCCGCGCGCTTCCCGCCTGCCTGCGTGCCGCTCGCGCCGCGCGGGCGCGGAGCCTCCACGCGCGTCCCGGCATCGGCCTCGGCGGCATGGGCTTCGTGCGACAGAGCGACGACGCCGACATCGGGCTCCATGGCGTCAGACCACCGTCAGCCAGGCATCGGCCTGCGAGGTGCGCCCGCGCACGGCATCGGCGTAGAGCGCGGCGATCTCGCTGACCGCAGCGGTCTTGGCATACACCCGGTGACGCGCCTCGTCGGCGAACACTTCGCCGATCGGGGTGACCTCGGCCGCCGTGCCGCAGGCGAAGATTTCGTCGGCCTCCAGCAGCTCCTCCAGGCTCGCGCTGCGCGACTCGGCGCCGGTCAGCGCGATCAGCGTGTCGCGGGTGATGCCAGGCAGGGCATCGCGGTGCGCGATGGCGGTCACCCGCCCGTCGCGGACCATGAACAGGTTGGCGCCGGTGCATTCCACCACATCGCCTGCGGCGTCGATGAACATCGCCTCGTCGAAGCCGCGCGCCTTGACCTCGCGCTTGGCGAGGATCGAATTCACGTACGCGCCGCAGAGCTTCAGCGGCGGCAGCGAATCGGCCGGATTGCGCCGCCACTTCGACACCGCGACGCGCGCGCGGTTGCCGCCCAGATGCAGATTGGTGCCGGAGGTGGCCACCATCAGATGCGGCGTGTGGCCGGCCACATCCAGGCCGAATCCGCCCTCGCCGAACCAGGCCAGCGGGCGGATGTAGGCGTCTCCCAGGCGGTTGGCGCGCAGCGTCGCGCAGACCGCATCGGTCGCGGTGGCGATGTCGAAGTCCATGCCCAGCAGCTCGGCGCCCTTGCGCATGCGCTCCAGATGTTCGCGCAGGCGGAACACCGCCGGGCCGCGGTCGGTGGCGTAGGCGCGGATGCCCTCGAACACGCCGCTGCCGTAGTGCAGCGCGTGGGTGTAGACGCTGGCGCGCGGGCTGTGCGGGTCGATCAGTTCGCCGTCGTACCACACGCGCTGCAGGGGCTGCGCGGCCGGCGCCGTGTCGACCGGCACGGCCACCGGCTGCGCGACCGCATGCGGCGCGCTGTGCGATGCGGCGACGGGCGCCGCCACGGCGTCGCTCAGGTGCATGGCTGCACCTGCACATCGAGACAGTCGTACAGCTTCGCCAGTTGCTGCAGCAGGCTCTCGCCGGGACGGTCGCCTTCGACCGTCATCTGCAGATGCCAGCGGTCGCCATCGGCGTGAGTGTCGCCTTCCACCGACACTGGGCGGAAGCCGCGACGTTCGGCGGTGCCCAGCACGCGGGTGAGCGCGCCTTCGGAGTGACGCAGGGTGAGGTCGAGCCGGTAGCGCATGGGGG